>Ga0196976_1000515_pt1 | contig 24101 bp, 19 predicted proteins | sample S3v_513CmetaG_FD_148644 | JGI IMG/M metagenome (GOLD analysis project Ga0196976, IMG submission 148644) | Soil microbial communities from Anza Borrego desert, Southern California, United States - S3+v_5-13C | ecosystem: Environmental > Terrestrial > Soil > Desert | place: USA: California...
TCCGCCTTTAATCCTGCCGTTGCTGTAACCCCTGAGCTTCACGACAAGGCTGCCTACCGCGGCACCAGCAAGGGAACACGCGAAACCCAGGACCAGCGCGATCGCGACTTCGAAAGGCCACAGGTTATGCGAACTCGGGTCTCGTATGCCTTCCACCAGGACGCGGCCAAGCACGGCCACTGCCAATGTTGACCCCATGAAACGTACGATTTTCCAGAAGGGCATCTCCAGAGCCGCGCGCAGCAACAGCGCCGCGATCACTACTAATATCAGGCCCGGGCTGATGAGTGCGCTGGGCAGATTAACTTGGTGATAAGGAATAATCCAATAGGGAATACCCGCGCCGAGAAAGCCCAGCAGAAAGGCCGTACGTAGCCAGTTCGAATGTTTTTTGTCCATGTTGCCCCCAACGAAATATAGCATTCGTTGCAGGTTGGGGGAATGCATGAGCTTCAGTATCAGGCAGCTCTATTTATCCGTTTGTTTGGATTTGGGCAGGCTCTTAACCGGCTGACCGGGCGAATCACTGGCGAGGGAACGTACGTAGCTGACCAACTGCCAGATAGCCTCCGGCGGCAGTGCCTTGGAGAAGGAGGGCATGCCATTAGGACGGCCTTGTACGATGGAAAGATAAACCTGACCCGGCTCACTGCCGTATATCCAGATGTCGTCCGACAGCGGAGGCCCCATGCCACCGCCTCCTTCAGGCGCATGACAACCGATGCAGTTCATCGCGGAGTACAAGGTGCGGCCTTGCGCCACCGCTTTCGGATCACCTTCATAAGGATTGCGCAGGTTAGTAGACGCGGAGGTGTGCGGCACTTTGGTTTCCCCAACGTTTACGCCTAGCAGTTGTTTGGCTTCGGGCTGTTTAGGCGTATTGCCACCCGCAAACGCAGGGTATGCGAAGGCTGCCAGGAAACTGACCACCAGCATTCTGAGCAAGGTTGATTTCATGCCAGCACGCATTACCAGTGAAAGCAGTTGTTGTGCATCCATGGCTATCGTTCCGGTAATGCAAAGACATACAAGGTGCCGCCGGGCCCTGTGACGTCCGGCAGGTCTTTCATGGCATTGACAAAGCCCAGGGCGCCAAAGGGAATGGAGGTATCCAGCTTGCCGGAGACCACAGCGCCAGCCCAGCCGCCAACACCGGCAAAGACCGCTACATATTGCCTGCCGTCGGGCCCGCGATAGGTAATGGGCTGACCGACAATGCCAGATCCAGTGCGGAATTTCCACAGCTCCTTGCCTGTTCTGGCATCAATGGCCTTGAACCAGCGGTCCATAGTGCCGTAGAACACGATATCCGAAGCGGTCACCAGAGCCCCGCTCCATGCCGGGAAGCGCTCCTTGATGTCCCACACTTTCTTGCCGGCAACTGGATCCCATGCGGTAAAGATGCCGCCGTATTTGCCTGGCCCCTTATCCATGGCCACCTTCATGCCCACATAGGGTGTGCCTGCAATGTAGCTGGCCTTTGAGGCCGTGACATCCATGCAGAGATTGTTGTGCGGCACATACAGCAAGCGGGTGCGCGGGGAATAAGCACTGGGCTGCCAATCCTTGCCGCCAGGTGCAGCGGGGCAAATATCATTGACCTTGACGCCTTCCTTGGGCTCTTTTTCCGGATTAAGGACCGGCTTGCCGGTTTGCAGGTCTACCTTGAAGGTGCTGGTGTTATGTACAAAGGATTCCGCGGAAAGGATTTCTCCCGTGATGCGGTCCATCACGTACATGAAGCCGTTGCGGTCGGGGTGCACGAGCGCCTTCCGCTTCTGGCCCTTGATGTTGAGGTCAATCAGCACATGTTCATTGACGCCATCATAGTCATGCAAATCATGCGGGTTATATTGCAGCGCCCATTTGGCCATGCCGGTATCGGGATCACGGGCGAATACGGAAGAAGTCCACTTGTTGTCGCCGGGGCGCTGCTCGGGATTCCATGGGCCTGGATTAGCCGTGCCGTAATAGATCAGGTTGGCTTCCGGGTCATAGGTAATCCACCCCCAGACATTGCCGCCGCCGCTTTTCCACTGGTCAGGCGGCCAACTGCTGACCCCAAGGTCCTTGCCTTGGTCACCCTTGTAGAACGGCTTGAAGCCTTCGCTAATCAGGACTTCCTTGTCGGGCCCGGTGCTGAAGGCGCGCCACACTTCCTTGCCCGACTTCACATCCAGCGCCGCAATCCAGCCGCGTACACCCATTTCACCACCGCTATTGCCCACCAGAACCTTGTCCTTGACCACCAGCGGCGCCATGGTCATGGTTTCGCCAATGTTGATGTTACCAAGCTTGGTCTTCCACACCTCCTTGCCCGTACCGGCATCTACAGCGACAGTATGGGCATCCAGTGTGTTGTAGATGATCTTGCCATCGGCGTATACGGCCCCGCGGTTCACCACGTCACAGCAGGCGACGCCTTGAGAAGCGCGTGCCGGATTTGGCTTGTAGGTCCACTTGAGTTCGCCGTTTTTGGTGAGGTCGAGCGCGTAGAGGTAATTCGGATAGGGCGTTACCAGGTACATGGTGGTGTTGACCACCAGCGGTGCAGCCTCATGGCCTGCGGTCAAGCCGGTGGAGAATGTCCAAGCCACCTGAAGCTGCCGGACATTGCCCGTCGTGATCTGGCTCAGCTCGCTATACCGTGTGCCAGCGTGGTCTTTTGCCGGCATCAGCCATTGGCCATCCTCCTTGGGCGAAGGCTGCCCAGCCTGTAAAGGCGATACTGATAATACAAGAATCACAACAGGCAACAGCCTGTATATCCGGCTCAACATGACCACCTCACTGAAGATGGCGAGCCTAATGCAGGCTCGCCGCATAACCTTTGCTCAGCTTAAGCTAATGGAAAAGACAGTGTCGTTCGGTATCCCACATGGCGTGGGGATCCAATAACGTTGCAATTGAGTGACTTGGAGAAGTTATGTTGCGGCCAAATATGCCGCCAGCAATAGACCGACGACGGCAATCGTCAGCGAAAACACGGTGGATAACCATGGCAAGGATATCTCCGGAACATCCTCTGGCGGGAGTGACCGGATATAACAACGATGGTTGTACATGGCAGCCAGCACGGCCACGGAACCCATGATTACCAAAGTGATACCCAAGGCACCGGATAAGCCATTCGAAGGATTATCCGGTAGCCAGTTATGTGACCCGGATAGTAGAGACAGGAACAAACCAAAGCGGGCAACCACAAAACCAAGTGCGATGACCGTAAGCCCCGAACGCACCCAGGCAAGTAGCGTGCGTTCAGCAGCGAAAAATACGCGTGGATCTGCCATGTCTATTTATTCCTAAGGATTAGGCATCCCATGGTAAACCAGTTGAATTCCTTCCGGCAAATACGACTAGTTAAGCTCATTCTCATCATAAGTAATTAATTCATAAAGAGAAAATGCCGCGCTATGTGCCTTACAGCACAGTTACAGACACTGAGGTGCCTAAGATTGGCATAGCAAGTTTTTGCTAAACCAATCTGCATTAAGAGGAGAAATTTATGAAAACATCTAATCTATTGAAAGCTGTTCCTATTGCCGCCCTTGCATTGAGCGTTTATTCGGCAGGCGCCATCGCTGGGGCCACCAACAAGGGTGACAATACTTCCGCAACCCCGGGTGAAGATGCCACCACGACCACGACACCGGCTCAAGGCGCAACGGGTGAAAATATCCGCCGCGGAACAACCAACACCCAGGATATGGAAACCCCAAAGCGCTCCGGCGATGTTGGCAGCGGCTCCGCTGGCGGCACGGGTTCCGATAAATCCATGAAGCACAAAAACAAGCACAACAAGAGCGGTAGCAGCTCTTCCAGCTCCAGCGGCAGCAGCAATGCCGACCAGGGCGTTGATGCCACAACGGGTAACTCTAGTGGTGCTAGCACTGGCAGCGGTTCCAGTCAGTATTAATGAACGCTTAAGCTTTTTGTGTTTCTAACAAACGGGAGCTCACTGCTCCCGTTTTTCTTTGTCTTTTGTATGTCCGTGTGACAGAACCTATCGAAGACAGAAGCAATGATTAGCAGGGAGACATTCAACAACTTGTACGAAGGAGAAAATCATGAGGACATCTGATTTATTCAAATTGGTACCGGTTGCTGCAATTGCATTGAGTCTTTCAACAAATGCCTTAGCAGGTGCTACTAATAGAGACGAAAATACTGCAGCGACCCCCGGTGAGAAGGCCACGACGACCAAAACACCGGCAGATGCCGATACTGGCCGTAAAACCATGCGTCGCGGCACCACCAATACCGGCGATACCAAGACCCCTAACAGCGCGCAAGACGTCAAGCGCGGCAGCGGCTCGGCTGGCGGCACGGGCGCAGAGGATAAGTCCATGAAACACGATAAATCTTCAAGCGACCAGGACGCCTCGATGAGCGGCTCATCCGGTGGTGGCGGAGATATGAGCAATGCTGGCGGATGGGACCCCAATAATCCCGGTGAGTATCCGGTCACTGTCAAATAATCACGCTTAACTAGAAGGTAAAACGGGAGCTTGAGGCTCCCGTTTTGCTTCTCATCCTTATGTGACCCACAGCACGGTTACAGTATACGAGGGGCTTACCATGGAGCTTCAGTAGTAATTCCAATCGAAACGTGTACTAGAGGAGAAAAATCATGAAGAAGTCTGATTTGTTCAAAGTAGTACCAGTTGCGGCGATTGCATTAAGTGTTTATTCAACAAGCGTTCTGGCTGGCGCCACCAACCGTGACGAAAACACGGCTGCGACTCCCGGCGAAAAAGCCACCACCACCACAACGCCTGCTGACCCAGCAGCAACCTCTGAAGACGTACGTAGCGGTCAATCTTCCAGCGATATGGATGCAGGTGGTAGCGGTTCCGCTGGTGGCACAGGTTCCACTGGCAGTGATGTTGATCCTAACTCCTATAGCACCCCTAACTCATCCGCTGACCCAGGTGCAGGTAGCGCCCCGGAAAATGCCGACAGTGGTTATGATGCCTCCACCGGGAACACCAGCGGTTCCAGCACAGGTACCAAGGATTCGGACATGTAATGCTTGAATTAAGGCATCACGTATCGAATCGACGGGAGCCTAGCTCCCGTTTTTTATGCAATCACTCTTAATGTGGCGCGTAGCACAAATGTCATAAAGCGAGGGTGTTAGGTTGGTACTTCGTCCATCAATAGGAGGAATACCCATGGCACAGCAAAATCCATCCCCACTTGATACGTCCCGTCCAGGCATAGTCTCCCAAGCCGAAGTGCAGAAAGAGTTCGCAAGTGCAGGCGCAGAAGAAGATAAAGCTCCCGAAGAAGTGCGGGGAGTAGATGTTAAGAAAGCGCGTGGCCTGGATCCAGATGCCTGCGGCCATAACGAGGCGGGCACCGACCAGAAAGTGGAGGATTCAAAACGACTGAATCACGGCAAAGAAAAATGTTAGCCAAATGTGGGAAATCGCACATTCTTCACCCTAAAGGAGGGCTATTCTGAAACCGTGATTGTAAGTCTCTGCCTGCGATTTAGTTCAGACCCACGTCTCGCGACTTTTTCGTAATACGGTAAGCAGATCACATTCCCGGCCCTGTGGAATTCAGCTCGAATTCCCAGGGCCTCATCATGTATCCCTCCCGCTCTACAATAAGCGTGTGCTATCGAACTTTTCAATTCGCGCGCTGGGTGTAGGTTAAATGTAATATAGCAGGAGAACGAGCCATGACAGATGCCGAAAAATGGAAAGAGCTCTTTCACCGGTGGGACGCAGCTTCCATCCGCGCCAGGCTCAGCGAAGCCTTCATCGATCAACGCATGACCCGCTATTTGAATGGTGTAGGACCTAAACCCACCATTGCCGAGATGCAACTGCTGCAAGAACATTTTGCCGAGGAAGCGCAAACCCGCGCCGAACTTGACGAAATGATATCCAGACACCTCGGAGGCTACCGCTTTGAGCGCAATTACGGCAGGCGGCATGAGGATAGGATTTAATTATTAGCTCACTAGCACTTGATGTGTTGTCGCCCTAAACAACAGCAGCTGCTTTTACCATTCACATACGATAGAGCTTACCGCTTGAGCGGCATGAGGATGGGGTTTAAGAACGATTGTCCGTCAATTAACCAGGCATGCTTTTATGAATATCCGAGCCACCTCCTTAAAAATTCTATCTCAGCCAGAGTCAGGGATAGTTTGTCTACCCTTTGGTGAGTTCTGCATTGGTTAAGTAAAGCTCAGCTAGAGCTATGTTTGTCTCTTTAGCTCTTCAACTTATGCAACAGACTGGAATTACCCAGGCATTTAGCGTGGTCACTCAGTATGAGGTTAGTCGACAATTACGCTTGTATGCCTAGAGAATTACTTAGATTCTTAACGAATTCTTTATGAGAGGGATTCTCAAATTGATTACTTATTTCTTCAAAGAGTAGAGTTAAGGTCATTTTGTCCTCTAACCCTATTAGTTATAACTCTGATGCCATTTGATCCAGTGCATCAACTGCAGTGTCTGGATCCAGCAGTCTGCAGCAGTAAACTCTAGGAATACCGCTACATCAGCTATGACCTTAGCTAAATGTTTATTAGATGATTCACTCATGGCTTCACTATCCTTATTTTCAATATTCTTAATTAGCGCGTCGATCGCAGATATAGCCGACGGCATGAGGATACGTTTAGCCAGTTCTTTGCGGGTACGTTTAGCGCTCAACTCATCTTGAATATTCTTGGAAGCCGTTCCCTTTTGGAGCAATTAATCACTGCTTGTGGAGAACGCTTTATCGTTAGGGTTAGATAACAATTCACCACCAATCCAAACTCGACGTATGCAAGCCTCCAGGTTTACCCATTTCTCGTCGATCTTCCCATTATGTGACCAAAATCTAACTGAACCATCTTTCAATATACAGTAGTAGTCGCCATTGTCTTCGCAGAATGGCAACCAATCTTTGGGCATACCATGTTGTACTGCTTCATTGTAGTTAGACAGCAGATCTCTAGGGCTATCCATGTTAGAGGTCAATTGCAGTACATCCTTCCCATTCCATAGAATATTGCCGGCCTCTTTTAAGAAATACTTGTACTCAGGAATGAAAGTTACTCCTAGTTTCTCTTCATACATTGTAATCACATCATCGGTGGGTAAAGGTCTTTCTTTTGTTAACTTCAACTTAAGTTTTTTCAATTCCTCAACTAACTTTTCAATTTCAGCGGCCATCATCAACAACCTTTAATTAAATCTCTTAGCCCGATTCATCCAGTATTGAATTTTCCATCTATCGAATTGCGACCGATTTATTCCGGAAGGGATATCGGAACCCGTATTAACATGTCACCTTCTGCCTTATCTACTCCGAACGTTTCCACCACACATTTTCAGTACCCCCTGCATCATTCAACAGAATCTTCAAATTTTGTGGGTCAAAGTTTTCTCTAAGGGTCCAAACCAACCACATTTTTTAGGGAGTAATTCCGGTAGTAGCTCATAATGCAATTGCACTGCGTTTAGAAAATCCGAAGGCTTGAAAAGAGATTTGGTAGATTCAATCTGTAAGTTGAATCTCCGTTTAGTAGTCATCTTGAGTTAATTGGCTCACTCCACGGCATAAAATCAAATCTCCCAGGAATACGTAGCAACGTATGTGCACAATAGGCATCGATAGCTTCGCCAGGATTGTTAAGTATTCGGAGATTTTTTATATCCCCGTTATGAATGTGGTACACAACCTGATCCGTGTGCTCATCAACAACCAGAAACTGATCTCCATACGGGCCATTCAAACCTTCAGGTCGAGTATCCAGAAAACAGCGAAGAGAATGCCACTCTGATGAGGAACCATCGTGTGGGTTCAGATGCGTTACAACAGCATCAGGGATTTGCTGCTGAACAACTTTCAAGTATTTCTTCTCCCATTCACGATTGAAACTTCTCAACAACTTGCCAATAGATTGCCATTGACCAGATGGATATCCTATGAGTTGACGATTAATCATCACAGAGCCAGGAAGGCTACTATGGATTGCCCAACCTCCTGCACGCCACAGCCATGACCTAGCTAGTACATCAGGTAGAGCTAGCAATGACTTCTTACAGTGAAACTCCTCAAGTAGATGCTCGTCTTCATACGTGTTGATAGGGGGTCGGATAGAGATAACTCGCTCATGCACTACAAAAAACGAACTAATACTTAGGCTATCTTTATCTTGCTCGAAAGGGCCTCTGCTACTGTACCAGTGGAATCCCACCATATAATCCGAGGCATGCTCTTGAAGAACGGCATGACTCTTAGGTTGCAACTCTTTTAACGGCTCAAGTAGCCAAGGCTTACCTCCCTTGCTTAGTGCCCCAATGTAAAACTCCTTACCTTCCTTTTTAAGTTGATCTAGCTCTGTTTGAGTGACGTTTTTTATATCTGTGCATAATACGTCAAAATAATTTGGCCTTATGTCAGCAAAGCTAAGTCCCGACAAATGCCAATCATCCCCGCTGGCGAGGAATACTTCGTTAAGTGCCATACTCATTTCCCGGCTAAATAAACTGCAACGGCTCGGTTGATTTTTTCTTCCATCTTCTCTTGTTCTGCTATTAAATACTCTTTGTATTCTTTACTCAGGGGCTGCTTATTCCAAGTCTCCCATCCTTCACCATTGAATTCGACCTTGCAACCTTTTGAACAGTTTGCTGAAGCGATCATGGGTTGAAGATTACTTGGATCATCCAATATCTTCTTCTGCACTTCTAGTGGTAATTTATCGAAATCAGGAATTTCATTTTTTACGTAATTTTGCGGCAAAACATGGTCAACATGGATTTTGGTTCCATCAGGAATAAGCTCACGCTGGCCTGTTAGGGGATTTAGCCACTCAACCTTGCCGTCTGCATTTCTCCACGATGCATCAACCAGTTTTCCATTAATAAGTGTGCTCCGATTTGCTAGTTCTCCAGCGGATTGGATTGTCTCTCGCACTCCGGTTCCCAAAGGTTCAAGGGCATTCTCGAAGCGTTGTATGATTTTGTTGCCTGGTACAGCCTCTGTTGCCAGACCAATTGCAAGGCTAGCAATCAACTCCTGGGCTTTTTCATCATCTCCGGTAGCTAATGCTTGAGTGAGTTGGTACGAATCCCATGCTGTTAGGGTGATATCGGCTGCTTGTAAGGTGAAGAATACAGTCGCCGTTGCAGCAGCTAATACAGCAGGTAAAGCATTGTTCTCTGTTTCTATTGTTACAGCTGCATTAGCTACTGCTGCATCACCTCCAGCAGCGGCCGTTATTCCGGTAACTAGTGAAGTAATTAAGTTGCGCCGAGCTTCTCTTTCTTCAGCCGAAAGGTTGCCACTATCCTTTCCTTCTATTCCATCCAGCAGTTTATTGAGGACCACACCAGAGCTTGCTGCTAACGCTGCAGTACCGCAATCACTCCCCGATGCGGCAGCACCTGCACAAGCCAATACTGCATGTAATGCGGTATGTGCAGCACTGCCTTCACCACCGATTTGGTCTGCAATCTGTTTAATTTGCTGAGCGCCAAGACTTTGTAGGTAATTGACAGTGGCCGCCTGGATGAACTCTCCGCTAGTGCCTGTAACGTTGCCACTGACCGCGGCCGTAAGCGCGGTAATGATGGTGCGACCAGCACCACCCATTGCCCAGGTTTGGTTGTCTATGATGATTTGGCTTAGCTGATTTAGCTTATTTTTGTCTTGCTCGCTTTCAGGTTTTGCCAGTTCGGCCTTAATCTCCTTCTCGGCTTGATCTACTTCTTTGGCCCGATTAGCAAGGAAGGTACTAGTTTCATTGGTCAGTGCTCTGACAATCTCAAACCCTGCATTGATCTCTGCACGAACCTCATCGTTATAGATAGGCGATAAGGTGTTGGCCGTGTTATTGCCTTCGCTATCGACAGCATTACCGTTTTCATCAATGTGAACATCACGATTGAGCGTGGCAACCGTAGTAATCGCATCTTTACCAGTCTTGGCTTGCTGTGCCTCGTCATTGGTAATATCGATTTTGCCGTAGCTAATTGCACTAACCGTGGTCGAGTCGTCTTTCCCGCTTGCACTTAGGGCGACTGGGGCCGTAGCAGAAAATCCCTTCAAGCTTGGAAGAATGGTACCAGGGACTTTGGTGCCCCCACTCTGAGCGTCGCCTTGCTGATCTTTACCAACGAGTGAGCTTCCCGAACTGTAACCACCTCCAAAACTGTTGCTGCTAGCCTCGTACTCCGCCTTATTTTTGATGTTTGAGGCGGTCAACGTTTCAGTCGAAAGCGTGTTGTTGTTACCTTGAATTGCCAGTTCAGTAGAGGCGATTACAGCACCTGTGAGATTGGTATTACCTGCCACACTCACCTGGAAGCCCTCGTCACCGGCAAAGATACCTGCCTGTTCTTTTACAGAGGCGTAATCAGAATTTGTTTTGCCGCCACTATAGTTAATGCTACCGCCCCACTTGCCTGCCCCAACTGAAACACTACCTCCCACGCTCTGCTGCCTGTCTTTGTAGGTGCTGGTATCTTGCAGGCTCTGGATATCTAGACTGCCGCCACCCAAAGTGCCTACATCCACAACTACTTGCTCGCCCTTGACTTGCGCTCCTATCAGGCTGGTATCGGTACCGCTTTGAAGCCTGACCTTCTTACCAGCCTCTACCTGGGTTTCAGTCCAGGTAATGTCTGTACCATTGGCTTTCCCTTTGCTACCACTGGCACTGGCAGTAAAAAGCAGGCCGTCCGTGCCATAACTTACTCCCAGACTGGCGCTACTGCCTTTATTTTTACTATTAAGCGTCTCGGTATTTTTGGCAGCTATTAGATTCAGTTGATCCTCAGCTGTAATCGAGAAGTTTTCACCTGCCCTGACTTGACTGCCGATGATATGGACGTCGGAATTTTGACCTGCACCTTGAGCAGTGATATTGATATCGCCACCCGCGGTGAGATTGCTGCTTGCAGCTGTGCTGCTGGTTTGCAAAGTGCTGCTTTTACTCTTGCTACTGCCTACGCTGATAGACACATTGATGCCGCCTACCTTTTCGGCCGTAGTGGCTTCGCGAACATTTGCCAGATCATCCGGGCCGGTACTGCCTGAAGTTGGGATATTGCCGTATTGATCCACCCGGCTCAAGGCATCCGCTGCGTTCTTCGCGGCCAATGCTGCTGTGCCGGCCGCTAAAGCCTTCATCCTTGGATCATCTGTTTCGCTTGCAGCCTGGCTCATCTGATGTGCAGTTTGTGCTGCAGCGATGACGGGGTTAGAAATGGCCAAAGTTACGCCGCTCTGCTTGTACTTCGTGGTTTGCTGACTATTGTGGGTGTTAGTAGCAGCGGTGATATTCACCTGCTGGGCCGTAATATCAATGTCGCCCGCTGGGGTAAGTGCATCACTGCCAGTTTGGGTATAGGTCTTACCACTGCTGATACTCACGTTACCTTCGATACTGCCCACCGTACTGCCTACATTGGTCACTTGCTGGCTATCGTTGGTACTGGTGAGTTTGCTGCTGCCAAGAGTGACACTGGCACCACTGTTTGAAAGTCCGCTTTGCTTTATTTTCTTGTAATGGGTTTCATCATGGGTGTTTTGGCTAGCAGTGATATTGATATCCGCCCCGGCATTAAGATTGACGTCATTGGTGGCAACAACAGTACTGCCGATTACATTCAGATTGCCTTGGCCTTGCTGGGTACTCACACTTCCATCATTGGCAATGGTCGCCCCCGCCATCAGGGTGATGCTCTCGGCGCTTAAATTGCTGCCCACGCTAGTTGTATCGTTAAATGTATCGCGCGTAGTAGTCTTCTTGCTACTGAAAGTACCGCTCTTCTTTGTATAGCGGGCTGCAGCCATATTGCTGGTGGCTTCGCCGCTTTCGATATTGATGTCCTGACCTGCGACACCTTGGATGTCCCCAACGCTGCTGGTGATGGTCGCAGCTGTGGCGGTAAGGTTGTTACCGGCAACCAAGGTAATGTCCCCCTCAGCTTGGAGGACAGTTCCGACGTCTTGGGTACCACCATGCTTTATGTAGTTTTTGGTATTTCGCACACTATTGTTTTGCTCGGCAATTTGTACTGTGCGAAGTGTCAGGTTATTACCTGCCTTTAGAATGGTTTTTCCCGTACTGCTGCCAGCAGGTGCTGCATTGATCAAATGCGCTGCATTCAAATGCAGGTCGTTGCCAGCATTGACCACCATAAGGCCTTGACCACCTTCGACATAGAGCCCGGCGACACGGTCCAGGTTGGTGCGGGAGAAGAAACCGGCGCCTGCCTGGTTTTGGCTGCTTTGCGTGGTACTCACGACATTGATGTTACGTCCTGCGTCTAACGCCAGACTGCTTTGGGCAGCAATACTGCCGCCCAGGTTGTTGATGTCGCGGTGCGCATTCAGGGCTACATCATTTGCGCTAATACGGCCGCCGAGATTGTTGATGTTGTCAGCATTCAACACCATGAGATCCCGGCTGCCCATAGTGCCGGCATTGGCGAGGTCGCCCGTCAGGTTGATATTTACACTATCACCGGCCAGTAGCGCCCCAGTATCACTGAGATCGGCCTTCTGGAGCTTGGCATATACTTGAGGAACCAAGGCACGTGTCGTGCTGCCGTCCGGCAATGTAATGGTCTGCTCTACTAACCAGACAATGTCTGACGTCAGCTGGGCCATTTGTAGCTCCGTTAGCGCAATTCCAGGAGTGAGATTGAATGCCTTGGCGAAGGTCACGCCATTGGCCATGAGTGCCTGATATTGTGCTTCGTCAGATGAGTAACCGGTAAGAAACCGCTTTCCTGTTAGATTTGCTATTTGCTCACGGATAAGCCTCTGCTCATAAAAGCCATCACCTATGCGCTTAATGGTAGCGGCAGGGTCATAACTCAGCTGGCTTAGCATATAATCGCTGCTCAACCAGGTTTTATAGTTCGCAAAGCGGGGATTGGTTTCAACCAAATACCCTTTGCCAGGGTTTGGGTTGATTTGGAATAAGCTGTTGCTCGGGAAGGTAGTATTAGGGCTCGAGGTTCCGACTATGCTAGTGACGTTTTCTCCATTGACAGTAGCAGTGTTGATAACCGTAGTGACTATGGGCGCCGTGGCAATGGAATTTACCTGCACATTCGCTGATCCTGCTGCAGCCGCGGTCTGGTTTACGCTCCCGGTCGATAAGGCCGCTATCTGTGTGCCCGTTCCTGCGGGTGAGGTTTGCGACAACACTTGCGTGGTTGGCAAATTGAAAGTGCTGACACTGGTGCCTGGGTTGTAGGCGGAAGAGGAGATGTCATAGCAACCATCACCCGCGTCACCGCAACTTTCATCACCATCATAGTCGTAGTAGTACGCTGTGCCACTGTAACTGGTCGTGGTTTGCCCTTGGGTATTCTGGTTGCTGAGTGTGCCTCCGGTTACATTCAATGACCCTCCAGCGATGATCTTGCTGTCCCTGTTGGTGATGTTGCCATTTATGGTCATGTTGCCACCTGAGAGCAATTGTCCAGGCAAGCTGGTTTGAACCACAGTGTTATAAGTATTTCCGGTATACACATACCGCCAGTACTCTCTGAAGCTATAGGGGCCTGCAGTGCGAGTGGAGATGTTGAAGTTACCGATCTGGGCACCGGGGTAGTCGGCTGAGTTCAGAACAACGCTGGTGTTCCTAGGCGTGAACTGATCATAGTGCGTACTCCCCGCATACACTGTCTGAGTCGTTATGCCACCATTGAGATTTTGCAAATTACTGACGTTGGCGCTTAGATTGCCTAATGCTTCGATGATAGCGTTACGATTTGTAAGAGTAGCTACTTGCGTTGTTCCTGTTGTTACCGTGGCTTGATGATTAGCGTCAAGGCTTCCTCCTATTGCCATATTCCCGCCACTGAAGAGCAAACTACTATTCTGGTTCGTGATCGTTTGTGCGCCGATATCCAGCCGACCTCGTGAAGCAATCACTGCCGCGCTGGTTACACTATTGGCCGTTTCTGCCTGATTACTAAGTGTGTTTGCTGCTATTGCGACATGATCACCAAAAACACTGCCAGTGCCGATATTGTTCAGCGTATTGGCCGTAATGAAAGTATCGTTACCATCAATCAAGCCGCGGTTAGCCAGCGTCCCTAGGGCATTGATATGCGTATTTAGCCCGCTGATTTCTCCTGTTGCAGTGTTGATAATATTCGCAGCATTGAGCGTCAGCGTGTTGCCGGCCAGTATGGCAGATTGATTCGTCACATTGCCCGTACTCATCAGGCTGAGGTTGCCGTCGGCTTGCAGCACCCCCGCGCTGGTCTGAGTGTAATTACTCGCGAGCTCAATACTGATGTCGCCTTGGCTTAGCACTTCCCCATCACCGGTCAGGCCTTGACTATTGATTCCCAATTCCTCATTGGCAATCAGGGTGCCGCCGGTGTTGGTAATGGCGAGAGTCTTGGCCGCCAGATTGCTATCGGCGAGGCTGAGCGTATTACCAGAAGAGATGAGCCCTTGGGTATTGTCAATAGCGCCATGACCGGCCAGGGCCAAGATATCATTCGCACGGATTGCACCATTGGTATTATTCAGATTATTGGCGAGGATCGCGACGCTTTTGCCTTCGAGTCCCTGAGTTAGGCCGTTAACGCTTACTCGTGTGTTGTTATTCGTAACGCTGCCTGCGGTAATTGCAAGCGCTTCTCCCGAACGAATGACACTGGCAGTGCTGTTGTTTCCAGCGTTATTTACGGATCCGCTACCGGTACTGATAGTCAAATTCCCCAAGGTTTCTATCTGTCCGCCTCGATTATCCAGGGAGGTACCTGTTAACGAAATGGAAGCTTCGCTGGTTATAACCCCCGCTTGAGTATTGTTAATGGTGGCGCTATTTGCGGTGAGGGCGCCCTTCGAGCCCAGAAAGCCACTTTGATTGTTGAGGTTGCCGATTATGAGCGAGGTTGTGCTTTGACCGATGATGCCCCCGGTTGTGCCGGAGTTCGTATTGGTGAGCGTTTGTCCATGAGTGTCGATCTCTAGGTTACCTGCCGCCTGAATGAGACCGGCATCATTGGTGAGCTCGCCGCTCGATGAATTAAGTGTCGCCATCGCGGCGATGCTGCCATGGGTGTTATTCAGTGATTGAGCGCCGGTATCGATTTTGATATTTATTCCTTGCACTATGCCTTCGACATTACTCAAACCCTCACTAGCCAGATTGATGTTTTGGGCTGCTTGCATATCACCACCGTCATTATTGATCACGCCAGTAGCAGCGGTTGCAGATAGGCCGCCTTGCGTGGATGCCATGACGCCCTGCCTGTTATCAATAGCATCAGCGGCGACGGTTATATTGAGATTAGCGAGGAATCGACCTTGACTGTTATCCAGTTCGCCAGTCACCGTTGCGGTTAAGCCTTGTGCGGCTGTAATTTCGCCTGTGTTATTGAGGAGCTGGCCGGCCCCAATACTCATCATTCCGTCTGAGGCCATTACGCCAATGCCGCTATTGTCCACCAAGCCACCAGCATCAATCGTGAGATTGGAAGCGCTAGCTGCTTGAATGCTACCTCCTTGATTCACGAGACTCCCCACCGTTATTGTGGTGTTGCCATTGCTTCCAAAGGTGCCAACAGTGTTATCAAAAGTAGTAGATGCAATGATGGTAGTGTCGCCAGTACCGCTCTGGATGATTTCACCAGCGCGGTTGGAAAGAGAGGCGGCTGTAATATTGATTTGAGTGGCAATTGTGCTCCCCGCGTCTAAGGTTGCGGTTTGGGCAGCGAGGTGGAGATGACCGTTGCTCGCGATAGTGCCATGTCCACCATTGAGAGTTGTAGCATTGACGGCAAGTGTGTCGCTGCCTGCATGCTCTATGCTGCCAAAAGTATTTGTTAAAGTCGCTGCGGTGATAGCGACGTTGGCGCTATTAGTGGCGATTCGACCTTGATCATTATTCAGGTCCCCTGCCAGGTTGAGGGTGGTATCACCCGTCCCTGTCTGTATCAATTCTCCAGCAATGTTCGAGAGATCATGCGCAGACAAGCTGAGCTGGTTCGCAGACACCGCTGCGTCATCAGTGGTCAGCGTCTGGGTCGTACTGGCCGCCAATGCCCCTCTCGCACTGATGCTTGCGTTGGTTGCATTCAAGTCGCCATTAGTGGCAGTGAAAGTTAGATTGCGTCCTATTCCTTCGCTCCCTGCAAGATCTAGGAATTGCGAACTGAGCGTCTGGTCTTGCGCTGCAAGGATTTGGCCTGTGAGAGTGATAGATTGGGAAGCTGTAGCAGAGAGATCGCCGGTACTCCCTAGCGTACCATCAGCGTTCAAGCCTGCGGCCAATACGCTATCTGCGCTACCATTAATGCTACTGTTTGCCCCAGTGGCATTGATTGTGAGATTTCCCTTGGCCGCGATGGTGTCGGTATTCGTTAGATGGCCCTGGGTATTGAGAGTGGCATTGCCTCCGGCATAGATAACCCCTGCATTGTCTAAGCCTTGGCTAGCTTGAAGTTCTGTATCTAATTGACTGGTGATGCGTCCGGTTGCCGAGTTGGCCAGCATGCCATTCACATCAATTGCAACCTCCCCGGCGCTCGCCCCTATTGCGCCAGCGTTTCTGACGCCCAGGCCTGCTTCGGTGCCGATAAGCTGAATCTTGCCTGCATACATCCCCCCAAGCGCGGCCACGTCCACGGCAAATGCCAGAGTATCGCCATGCGTCACTGCAATAGGCGTAATGGATGAGATATTGCCGCTGCTGTCCGTATTGACCTGATTGGTACCCGTCACTACATTGAGTTGATTGGCCCAAATACCAGCATTGACTTCAACCGCCCTGGCTATGACATCCATGTAATTAATCTGGCTGGCATCCATGCCTCGCCCGAGGAAGCTGATCGTGCCGCCAGCCACGCGGAAACCAAGCAAGTTCCCTGAATTTACGATCGGCGTGCCGGTTGTAAGCGTAGTCCGGTTCGCGTTGATGAAGCCGCAGCCATCACAACTGATCCCTGCGGGGTTGGCAATGACCAACTGGGCTCGCGACCCCGCAATCTCGATGAAACCATTCAGGATACTGGGATTACTGCTATTGACCTCGTTGAGAATCACTCTGGCTGTCCCACTCCCCAGATAAGGATTGCCCTGCACCCAGCCGCCCAGCTGTGTCTGCACGTTGATGCGGCTGTTATTGAGTATTGCCCCTTGCTGATTGACATCGAACTGCTGATAAGTATTACGTGAAACGCCTGCGGCGCTAGGTGTCTGGATATTAACAAGCGGTAAACCGCTGGCCGTCTGAGTCACCATGGGTTGTTGGTTAACTGGAGCTGAAGAGTCCGCAACAATACCGCCGGCCTGCAGCGGTGGTGGAAATATTGCAGCGCTACTAATGGCAAGCAATATAGAGAAACGCAGTTTGGACAGGGTTGCGAAAAAAGGCAGAGCTAGACTTTGAAGCGAACCCCCTCCAATCGACCTGCTTTTAGGCGTCACATATTCGGCAACAGCCATCAGTAGGCCGCGGGCTCGATTGAAAATGATACGGTAGCGTTGTTTATTCATGAATATGCGCCCCTGATTAAAAAGTCCAGTTAAGATTGAAGCCAGCTGCTACCCGAGCTGTTTCAAAGCCTTGGGGCTTCTCGATAGGCCGGCCGATAAAACAGTCATAGCTGAAGCTTTTATATCCGCCCCGCACCCCAAGAACGCCTCCAGCCAAACGCTTGGCCGGCAGGAAATCGCTGGATTGGCCACCGACTTCACCATAATCAAGGCCTGCATAAATCGCCTGACCACCGTCGTCAATGAGCGCGGCCAGCTCATTGCGGATGAACCAGCCGCGATCTGCGCTTAAAGTGAGTTCGCCGTCAAACCCGCGCACGGTATAACGGTTGCCGATTGCAAAGCGGTCTTGTGGGGTGAGTGGCGTAAGGTTGGACTGCGCGCGTACATTGGCTGAGTAGCTCAAGGTCTGGCTTCCCCAAGGGGCCGTGACTGTAAAGGGCAAACTGAATCCGATGTCGGCGGTGAGCACCTCCATGCGCGAAGTGCCTTCGCCTAGGTCTTCTTCGGGAGCCTCAAGCGAATCGAGCGCTCCTGTACCACGTCTATAACCCACGGTATAGTCAAGCAGGGCCCGGCCCAGATACCAGCTCTGATTGAACTGCGTCAGCCACCCTGTCGTGCGGCGGCGCTGCACCTCAATCTCGGTGTCATCGATATAGTTATATGACTTCTTGAAGAAACTGCCAGCAGAAACTATCGTCTTGTTGATGGCATTGCGGTATACAAGCCGGCTTACCTTGAGCTCTACATTCTGCGTACGCCCGCTATAGATATAGGATTGGTTGATGCCGGCAACCTGCTGGTGATAGTCATACCCCGAAGCGGTGGCGCCAAACAACCAATAACCATAGGGAAGGGAGTAGTGAACTGTGTGGCCATGAGAGCCCCGGTCACCTGTGTCGCCGCCCCCCAGATCATGGTTGAAATTCACATAGAAAAGATCGTTGAGTGTGAGTAGGTTGTCACTGGACAGTGTGATCCCGGCTTGGTATTTTCCCGTGGTATCGAAGCCGCTATCATCAAGACTCAAGGTCAAGCGGAATGGCAGAGCCTGCCGATAATGAATGACAATATCGCTCTCGCCTGGCTTCGCATCCTTTCCGTCTGCAGCCTCAATCTGGATGTCGGCGTCAGCAGTAGGTACGCGCTTAAGATTCTCAAGGCCTTGTTCTATGTCACGCAAATTAAGAATATCGCCTGGGTCAGCCGGCAGAGCGTTCCAAAACTGCACACGAGAATTTGAGTTTGAAAAGCGTATGTTGCGGATACGACCCGGGATGATAGTAAGCGTAAGTTGGCCACTCTTGAGGTCCTGAGGCGCTACCAGCACGCGGGTCGTGACGAAGCCCTGGGCTATGATGGCATTCTGTACATGCGCCATCGCCACATTGATACCTTGCACCCCCAAGCATCGATTGACAGCTGAAAAGGGACCGCTGGTAACAGCTGCAAGCGCGAACTTGAACTGCTCTGCTGCATCACCCGCGAGCGTTATGCTAGAAATATTGAAGCAAGGCGTCTCGCTTAAAGGGTATTCGAGAGGAATGGTGCTGGGCTGTACCTGTTGACGTACATTCGGCCTCAACTCCTGCTGAGACCTCAGGGCCCGCTCACGCTCTTCCTGACGCAATTGCTGCTGAGCCGCTGCATCTGCAGGATCCAGGGCCGCGAGGGCATTTGAAGTGACTAGTAATAGTAAAGCGGTACCAAAAACCGCATGGCGCCGCTTGGACGCTCCCCTGTTATTCCCCATTTGTTCCGTCTTATTGTTGGTTTTATTTCCAAACTGCATATGCAACATCTGCGGTGCTTTAAGCACTCTTGCGCGGCATTGTAGGGGCTCTTTTGAACTGAGTGAAACCTATCAGGACCGATAGTTTTCGTTTTAGATAAGCCATGCTCAGCCATATCAAAAAAAACAAAAATTACATCTTTATATATGTGGGCTAACGTACGTTTTCTCTACCATGGTTGGACTAATCTAACATTGTGATTGTGAGTCTTTGCTCGTAATCGACAGGACCCAAAGTCTGATGACTCGATTACTTGTCAAGCAAATCACTTCTAGTGAGGCCCTGAATTCTTCAGCGAATACCAGGGCCTCTTTATTTGTAGGCTTCCATAGCGTTTCTATCTCCTTCCCCCTAGCCTGCTCCGCTTTACGTATTCATGCGCACAGAATTCGGTCTGCACACAATTTAACTTAGGGTTTCATTGATTGTTGTGTCGAGGTTAGACGATGGCAAATACTGCGGGTTACCTGGTCATTTTTTCCCAGAACGACAAACCTACCGCGGCCTTTTACGATCAGTTCCTGAACTATGTCGAGGAAACAGACCCTGACTCGGAGCGCGTGAAAGCCATGATGGCCTATACCGAGGCTGAAGAGGATTTACAGGACATCATGTGGAGCGAGGTGTTAGGCGAACTCACACCGGAGGAGCGGGCCAACGCCAAGGCTTACAGACTCGCTGTGTAATGGATAATCCTTCGGAATATCTCGTTGTGTTCAACCGTGGCAGCGAGAGATTAGCTGTGTTGCTCGACGCCAACCTGGAACGCATTGCTGAATACAATGCCGATTCTGATGAGGTAGAACAGTTGCTTGAGGATGCCAAGGAGCTCGGCCCGGTGAATGACGATGACTGGGATAAGGTTTTTTCCGAACTCGAGCCACCACCCAGGTATGTTGTCGCTTACCGCTTGCATGAGGTAGGCTGATACTCAGCTGATACTGCCTGAGAAAAGAGGAGGAGTACCGTGACCGACGACCTGAAATCGGCGATTCGCTATGCCTTGGCTGGCGAATGGGAACAGGCCCATATCACCGTGCAGGAGCTGGGGAGCCCGATGGCCGCCTGGATACACGCAGTGCTGCATAAGATCGAAGGCGATGAGAGCAACAGCCGCTACTGGTATGCCCGCGCACAGAAGAATTACGAGGACTTCAAGGACCCGACAGAAGAGCTGCGGTACATCGAAAGAGCTATTCCCTAAGCCTCCTCAAGGAGTTGTTGTCAGTTCCGCCTGTAATCCCGCGGACGCATCGATCTCCTGAAGCAGCATGGTGAGCCTTTGAGCCTCCGCCTGATCACCCACCTGTCCGGCAATAATGCTTAGCGCCCGCATGCTGGCTGTATGCCTGCCATTCAGTGCAATCGCTGCGTTGAATTCCTCTCGTGCCTTGACCATTTCACCCAGGTTCTGTTGTGCCAGGCCAAGATAGTAGTGGGCTTCGGCATTCATGGGGTCTTCGCCAACCCAAGTGTCTGCAATGGCTTTCAATTCCGCCCAGCGGGCATGCTGAGTAGGGCCTACGACGCGCATGAAATACGGCCAGTCATTTTCCGGAGCGTCCCAGAAGGGAGTGCCGGGGTAGCCTATCTTGGAACTTTCGGGGGCTTGAAGCAGTTGCTTCACCCACCTCACGGGGACTGCGTAGTAGTAGGCCTGGTGACCAGGACTTTTGACCGTATTCAGGCCAATCAGCTTGCCGTTTTCATCAAAAACCGCGCTACCGCTTGCTCCCAGCATAAACGAGGACGAAGTCCGGATGATGAAGCTGTCATCCATGGGATAGAGCGCCTTGATGTTGCCTTGCGTGGTTAACGGTTTCACTGGCCCTCCTGGAAACCCAATCGAAAACACGGGTTGCTCATATTGCAATTGCTCGCTGTCTCCGAGTTCGGCCGGGGTCAAAGGCAAATACTTGATCTGCAGCAGGCAGATATCATGATGCCAATCCTCCTTGATGGATTCCGGGCGGTAGGTTTCGCCATAAGCTGCCACATTGACGCCGGCAGCATCAGCCAACACATGGCAATTGGTTGCTACTTGCTCTTTCGCCACCACTACGCCAGAGCCTACGCCTTGGCCGCCATTTTTGGTAACCGTATGAATTTTGACAATGGAGCTTTTGAGCTTGAAAACAACCTCGGGAGAAGGCTCAGCAGATGCCAGTGAGCTGATGGCGGCAAGCATGCCTGCCAGAAGGATGGGGCGCATGATCTACCTCGTTTATTCGAGTCCTGTAGATACTGACAATCTTACAGCTGAGGAATTCTAGAATTCTGTGCCTTTAGCCGCAAATACTCGCCTGTGTCTGAATCCCGCAACACGTGCCATGCTTTGCATAACTAAGGGCAGGCGGATAGCTCCGTCTGCCCTTGATTACTGAGTGATGTGATTAAGTAGAGGGGGAAAGTGCTGCTATTTGCGGGCGTCCTTACCTGGCTGCTCACGATCCGCCTTTTGCTCGGCAGCGATACGCTGCGATATCTCATCATCCTCGATATCGTCTTCGTCCGTCGCTTCGAATTCACCCAGTTCGGCGCCAGTGATCGGGTCACTACCAGGGTCAGACATCGTACGCACCTTGGTCAAGTTGATCTGTCTGGCCTCCTCCTCGGTCAGGTTAACACTGGCCTCGCCGGACCCGCCATCGACGCCCAGCATTTCTTCATGCTCGGAGACGAATTCCCATTCTTCACCCTGATTCCATGGGCCGCGGTTGTCGCCAGGACCTTGTGAAGTATTGAAATAAACGCTGCTGAATTCAGGTATGCCAGGCAGCTTTCCTGGTGGAAAATTGGGTTCGATGGCGTAAAGTGCTTTTTCGAAGGACTTCTGGTGTGCAATTTCACGCGTCATCAGAAAACCCAAAGCCTCTTGCACCCCAGGATCCGAGGTCAGATTGATCAGCCGTTCATAAACAATCTTGGCGCGTGCTTCTGCGGCGATGTTGGAGCGTAAGTCTGCGGTTGGCTCACCGATGGTATCGATGTAGGCCGCTGTCCAAGGGACACCTGCCGAGTTGGTCAAGGGCGGGCCACCACCATAGAGCAGTTGCGTGAGGTGGCTATCATTGCCCGCACCCGTCAGCGAGCGGTACAGCTCAGCCTCTTCCTCCACACCTTCCGCCAGCCGTCCCTTGGCACCCTTGTTGAGCATAGCCACAATGTGGCCGATCACTTCCAGGTGGCTCAACTCTTCGGTTGCAATGTCGTACAGCATGTCCTTGCGGCCTGCATCTTCCTCACCCACAGCCTGCGTGAAGTACCGCATAGCAGCAGCCAGCTCGCCTTGTGGCCCGCCAAATTGCTCCAGCATCAGATTGGCCAGCGCAGGATTTGTCTCATTGACGCGGACGGTGTATTGCAAACGTTTATTGTGAGCAAACATGTAAATCTCCTCTTGCAAGGAACGGGTACAACCACAGCACCAGTTCATGGATGGAAAATGTGGATTCACCTTAACAACCGCATCAGGTGAACTTAGTTCGTCATCCAACACACTAGGAAATAAATTAAGTCCTTGTTTTAATGCAGATCGTTGAGGTTGAGTTTACGCAATTTAGGGGCAAGCCGGGCTGTAACACCTACGACACTCAGGGTCATCAAGCCGCCAAATATGACTGAAGGCACCAGCCCCAACAGGCGAGCTGCGACTCCCGATTCGAATGCTCCCAATTCATTGGAAGAACCAATGAAGACCCCGTTTATGGAAGCGACTCGGCCGCGCATGTTGTCAGGGGTGACAAGTTGCATGATGGTGCTGCGCAATACAACGGAAATTCCATCAAACACCCCCGACAGCATCAGGATGAAGGCTGCCATCCAGAAGTGCCGGGCCAGGGCAAAAGCGATGATGCACAGGCCAAATCCCGCTACAGCGCCCAGCAATATGCGACCGGCGTGTTTGCTGATCGGGTGGCGCGCAAGAATGATCCCAGTCATGACTGCGCCGATTGCAGGCGCAGCACGCAGGATGCCCAGCCCTTCGGGGCCCCAATGGTAAATTTCCTGGATAAAGGCCGGCAGCATGGCAACTGCACCGCCAAACAGCACGGCAAACATATCCAGTGCCTGAGCGCCCAACATGATCTGGTTGCTGTACACAAACCGCAGTCCTTGGCCGATGCTGGAGAATATGGGCGCGCTATCTGCTGGAGGTGGTTCCTTGACCCTAAGCCAAAAAAGCACGGTGGCAGAGCCCAGGCTCAGTATCGCCGCAATCACATAAGCTGCTGTAATGCTGGCCCACCCAACAATCAAGCCGCCCAACGCGGGTCCCAGCACAAGCCCGGTTTGAAATACTGAACTGCTGACCCCGGCGGCTCGTGAAAACTGCTCTCTCGGTAGAATCAAGGCAAACAAGGCGTTATAGGAGGGGGCAATAAAGGCACGTGCAATACCTGTACACGCGATTGCACCGTATATCCATAAGGAGGGGCTGCTGCCCACCCAGCCCAGGGATACGGCCGACAATATCAATGCATTAAGACACAGGATGACTGCAGCCATCACGCCGAATAGGCGACGCGAATGATGATCCACGGCATAGCCGGCAAAAAGCGCACAGCAAAAGTAAGGAATGACTTCGGCCAAGCCGATAAGCCCAAGCGCTAGTGGGTCCCGCGTGATCTGGTAGATATGCCACCCCACCACTACCGCCATCATCTGATAGGAAAGAACGATCAACAGGCGGAAAGCCAGCAGCTTCAGATAGCTGCGGTTACGCAGTAAATGAATGGCGGAAAATGGTGAAGTGGCTGAATTCATAGGTAGTAAGAGAGCCGGTATGGCGCAAAACCAGGCAGCATT
>Ga0196976_1000516_pt1 | contig 24063 bp, 21 predicted proteins | sample S3v_513CmetaG_FD_148644 | JGI IMG/M metagenome (GOLD analysis project Ga0196976, IMG submission 148644) | Soil microbial communities from Anza Borrego desert, Southern California, United States - S3+v_5-13C | ecosystem: Environmental > Terrestrial > Soil > Desert | place: USA: California...
GTGGCCGAACGGGTAGCGGCTGCCGAAGTGGAAGGCGATCGGCGTCCCGGCGCTCTTGAGCTTGTGGTCGTACGTGTACGGCGCGGCGCCGACGTTCTTCGGGAACGAGACGGTGAGCCGGCCCGAGGGCTCGACCGCGCCGGTCAGCACCTCGGCGATCGCGGCGCCGCCCTCCTGGCCGCCCTGGAAGGCCCAGACGAACGCGGCGACCTTGGCCTCGAGCCCTCCGAGCCCGTACGGGCGCCCGCCCGTCATCACCACGACCACGGGCTTCCCGGTGGCGACGACCGCCTCGAGGAGCTCCCGCTGCACGCCCGGCAGCTCGAGGCTGTCCGCGTCCGAGCCCTCGCCGATCGTCCCGGTCTGGAAGAGCCCCGCGAGGTCGCCGACGAAGACGATCGCCACGTCCGCGCCCCGCGCGCAGGCGACCGCCTCGGGGATGAGGTCGCGCGACGTCGAGACGGGCGAGGTGCGCTCGAGCTTCGCGCCGAGGTCCACGTCGCCGGGGAACACCGGCGCGCCGGCCTCGCGCTTCTCGAGGATGTGGCAGCCCTTCGCGTACGCGACCCGGTCCTGCCCGAGCGCCCGCTCGAGCCCCGCGCGCGGCGTGACCACGCCGGACGCGGCGGCGTCCATCCCTGCGACGATGAGGTGGACGGGGAAGCTGTAGCCGCACAGCATCGCGAACGGGTCGTCGGCGGTCGGCCCGATGACGGCGACCTTCTGCTTGCGGGCCGGATCGAGGGGGAGTGCGCCGCGGTTCTCGAGGACGACGATCGACTGCCGCGCCACCTCCTTCGCGAGCTCGACCGTCGCCGGGGCCTGCAGCTCGATCGCCCCCTCGTCCGCGTACGGCCTCTCGAACACGCCGAGGCGCAGCTTCTCCGTGAGCACGCGCAGGACGGTGGCGTCGAGCTCGTCCATGGTGATGAGCCCGCGCTCGAGCGCCGTCCGGAGCGACGGGGCGCAGTCGTCGCCGGGGGTCTCGACGTCGAGGCCGGCGCGGAACGCGAGCGCGGCGGCCTCGGCCTTGTCCGCGGCGACGCCGTGGTGCTGGTAGAGGAGGCTCACGCCGATGTAGTCGGCGACCACGATCCCGTCGAAGCCCCAGCGCTCGCGGAGCACCTCGGTGAGGAGGTGGCGCGAGGCGTGGGCCGGCTCGCCGTCGACGTCGTGGTACGCCGGCATCACCGAGCACGCCTTCCCCTCCTTCACCGCCATCTCGAAGGGGAGCAGGAAGACGTCGTTGAGCTCGCGCCAGCCGAGGTGCACCGGCGCGTGGTTGCGCCCGCCCTCGCTGAAGGAGTGGCCGGCGAAGTGCTTCAGCGTGGCGAGCAGGTCGCGCTGCTCGCCCTGCAGCCCCTTCACGTAGCTCGTCCCCAGCACGCCCACGAGGTAGGGGTCCTCGCCGAACGTCTCCTCGGTCCGGCCCCAGCGGACGTCGCGCGAGACGTCGAGCACCGGCGCGAGCCCCTGGTGACAGCCGACGCTCCGGGCCTCCCTGCCGATCGCGCGGGCCGCGCGCTCCACCAGCTCCGGGTTCCACGTGGCGCCGTAGGCGAGGGCGGACGGGAAGAGCGTCGCGCCCTGCACCATGAGGCCGACCAGCACCTCCTCGTGCGAGAGGGCCGGGATCTTGAGCCTCGTCTCCTCGACCAGGAACTTCTGCAGCCGGTTGAGGGCCCGGACGCCCTTCCTCGGGTCGACGGCGTGGCTGCCGAGGGGCCGCGCGATCTGCCCGAGGCCGTGCGAGAGCATCTTCGCGAGCTTGTCCTGGTCGCTCGCGCCCGTGAACGCGTCGTCGCGGACCCGATGCCGGCCGTCCTCCGAGAGGAGCAGCCAGAAGGAGTGGAGCTGGGCGAGCTTCTCGTCGAGCGTCATGCGGGCGAGCAGATCGCGGGCACGGTCGGCGACGGAGCGAGACGGATCGAGGTACGGAGCGGACATGGCGGGGGATTCTAGTCCGGAACGGGGGGCCGCGCCTCGCGCGATCTGAGACGATCTGAAACGATCAGCCCTCGAAACGCATCCGCCCGCCCCGGTCGATCCGGGACGGGCGGAGGGTCCGTGCGGACTCGTGCGGACGCGTGCGGACTCGTGCGCTGGCGAGCGCCGGGGGTCCTACTCCTCGTCCTTCTTCCCCAGGAGCGCCCCGATCTTCGGCCCGCCCTGCGCCGCGCCGAGGGCGCGCAGGGAGTCGAGGTGGTGGACGAGCAGGTCGCGGTTGTCGCTCACCGAGAGGTTCTGCATCTCGAGGGCGCCGATCCGGTCCTCGGGCGTGAAGGCGGGCTCGGCGACGCGCTCCATCGAGAGCTTCTCGGGCGCGTAGCTCATGTACTGGGCCTTGGTCGCGAGGATGGTCCAGTCGTCGCCGCGGCGCAGCTCCAGGGTCACCGTCCCGGTCACCGCCGGCGCCACCCAGCGCGTGAGCGCGTCGCGCAGCATGAGCGCCTCGGCGTCGTACCACTTGCCCTCGTAGAGGAGGCGGCCGAGGCGGCGGCCGAGCGTGAAGTAGAGATCGAGCGTGTTCTCGTTGTGGATCGCGGAGAGGAGCCGCTCGTAGGCGACGTGCAGCAGCGCCATGCCCGGCGCCTCGTAGATGCCGCGGCTCTTGGCGTCGATCACCCGGTTCTCGATCTGATCGCTCATCCCGAGGCCGTGGCGGCCGCCGATGCGGTTGGCCTCGAGGAACAGGTCCACCACCGTCGGGAACCGCTTGCCGTTCAGCTCCACCGGCTGGCCCTGCTCGAAGGCGATCGTGATCTCCTCCGGCTCGACCTTCACCTCGGGCTTCCAGTGGGCGACGCCCATGATCGGCTCGACGATCCGCATGCCCACGTCGAGCCGCTCGAGGTCCTTGGCCTCGTGCGTCGCACCGAGCGCGTTCGAGTCCGTGGAGTAGGCCTTCTCCTTGCCCATCTTGTACGGGAGCTTCCGGGACTCGAGGTACTCGCTCATCTCCTTGCGGCCGCCGAACGCGGTCACGAAGGCCTGGTCGAGCCACGGCTTGTAGATCTTGAGGTGGGGGTCGACGAGGATGCCGTAGCGGTAGAACCGCTGGATGTCGTTCCCCTTGTGCGTCGAGCCGTCGCCGAAGACGTGCACGCCGTCCTCGCGCATGGCGCGGACGATCGCGGTGGTCGTGACGGCGCGGCCGAGCGGCGTCGTGTTGTAGTAGCGCTTGCCGCCGGTCGAGAGGTGGAACGCGTTGCACTGGATCGCGGCGATGCCCTCGCGGATGAGGGCGTCGCGGCAGTCCACGAGCTTCGCCGAGACCGCGCCGTGCTGGAGCGCGACGGGCGGGATGTCGGCGGGGTTCTTCTCGTCGGGCTGCGCGAGGTCGGCGGTGTAGCAGTGGACCGACATGCCCCGCTCGGCCATCCAGGCCACGGCGGCGCGGGTGTCGAGGCCGCCGCTGAAGGCGATGCCGATGGCGGTACCCTTCTCCGGGAGCGACTTGTAGATGCGGCTCATGGGAGAGGGCACGTAGCAGAAAACCCAGCGGGCTTCCAGCCTCGGGTTCGTTCGGGGCATCCTCTCCTCCCGGCCCGGGTCTCCCGGCCGAGGAGGACTCGATGACCAGGCTCGCGATCGCTCCGCTCCTCGCCGCGCTCGCCGGCGCGGCCGCCGCCCAGGCGCCCCGCCCCGCCGCGCACGAGGAGTTCTTCCGGCGCCTCGTGGCGGCCGCGGTGGACCGGGCGAAGGTCCAGGTCCGCTACGTCCCCGACTACGTCCGGATCCCCTACCCGGGCGGCGACGTCCCCGCCGACACGGGCGTCTGCACGGACGAGATCGTCCGCGTCTACCGGAAGGTCGGGATCGACCTGCAGAAGGAGCTGCACGAGGACCTCGCCGCGAACTTCTCCGCCTACCCGAGCAAGCTGCGCCGGCCGGATCCGAACATCGATCACCGCCGCGTCCCGATGCTCATGAGGTTCTTCGAGCGCAGGGGCGCGTCGCGGCCGATCACCTCGAACCCGGCCGACTACCTGCCCGGCGACGTGGTCGCCTGGGATCTCGTCGCCGGGCACGTGGGGATCGTCGTCGACCAGAAGGATCCCACGGGCACGCGCCACCTCATCCTGCACAACGTCGGGCGCGGGCCGAAGATCGAGGACGCGCTCTTCTCGTGGCGCATCATCGGGCACTACCGCTGGGCGGGGCCGGGGACGCGGACCCGCTGAAGACCACTCGGGCGCTGGCGCCCGCCCTCCGCGCCTGCTACGCAGGCGCGATGCGCGTTCGCGCCATGCTCGCACTCGTCGCGCTCGCCGCCGCCCCCGTCGCGGCGCGCGCGGGGACGCCGCTCTCGGTGGCCGCGGCCGCGAGCCTGCGCGGCGCCGCCGAGGAGCTCGCGCGCGCGTTCGAGGCGGCGCGGCCCGGCGCGCGCGTCGCGCTCTCGTTCGGGGCCTCGGGGACCTTCTTCGCGCAGCTCCAGAACGGCGCCCGGTTCGACGTGTTCCTGTCGGCCGACCGCGAGTACCCCGACAGGCTCGTCGCCGGGGGCCTCGCCGCGGCGGCGGACGAGCGGGTGTACGCCCTCGGTACGCTGGTCGTCTGGCTCCCGCCGGGGTCGCCGGTGGACATCGCGGGCAAGGGCCTCGCCGCGCTCGCCTCACCCTGCGTGAAGCGGATCGCGATCGCCAACCCCGCGGTCGCCCCGTTCGGCCGGGCGGCGGAGGCGGCGCTCCGGCGCGCGGGAGTGCACGAGGCGGTGAAGGACCGGCTCGTGCTCGGCACGAGCGTGGGCCAGGCGGCGCACTTCGCGAGCACCGGGGCGGCGGACGCGGCGCTCTTGCCGCGCTCGCTCACGGGCGAAGGGGAGCTCGCGCACGGGACGGTCGTGCCGCTCTCCCCCGCGCTCGCCCCGCCGATCGAGCAGTCCGCGCTCGTGCTCTCCGGCGCGCGGGAGCCCGCGCTCGCGCGCGCGTTCCTCGCCTTCCTCGCGGGCGATCGGGCCCGTGCGATCCTCGCCCGGTACGGCTACCGTCTGCCCTAGCCCATGGACGTCCAGGCCCTCCTCCTCTCGCTCCAGCTCGCCGGGCTCACGACGCTCGTCCTCCTCGCGCTGGGGCTGCCCCTCGCGTGGTGGCTCGCGTCGAGCCGCTTCCGGCTCAAGTTCCTCGTCGAGGCGGTCGTCGCGCTGCCGCTCGTCCTCCCGCCGACGGTGCTCGGCTTCTACCTCCTCGCCGTGCTCGGCCCGCGCACGCCGGCGGGGCGCGCCTGGGAGGCCGTGTTCGGCCACCCGTTCCCGTTCTCGTTCGGCGGGCTCCTCGCCGCGTCCGTCCTGTACAGCCTCCCCTTCGCCGTCCAGCCCTTCGCGGCGGCGCTGGCGGGCGTCGACCGGCGGCTCGTCGAGGCGGCGCACACGCTCGGCGCGTCCCGCCTCGGCGCGTTCGTGCGCGTGATGCTCCCGCTCGCCTGGCCCGGCGTGCTCGCCGGCGCGGTGCTCTCGTTCGCGCACACGCTCGGCGAGTTCGGGGTCGTGCTCATGGTGGGGGGCAACATCCCGGGGCGCACGCGCACGGTCTCGGTCGCGATCTTCGACCAGGTCGAGGCGCTCGAGTACGCCGCGGCGGCCCGCACCGCCGGCCTCCTGCTCGCGATCTCCTTCTCCGTGCTGGCGCTCGTCTACGCCGTCCAGCGACCGGGCGTGCTCCGATGGAACGGGCGCTGACCTTCGACATCGTGCGGCGGTTCCGGCGCGGGCCGCGGATCGACGCGCGCGCCGAGTGGCCGCTCGCGCAGGACCGGGTCACGGTGCTGTTCGGCCCGTCGGGCGCGGGGAAGACGACCGTCCTCCGGGCGCTCGCCGGGCTGGAGCGCCCGGACGCGGGGGCGATCTCCTTCGACGGCGAGACCTGGTTCGACGCGGCGCGCGGGATCCACGTCCGCGCGCAGGCGCGCCGGGTCGGCTTCGTGTTCCAGGAGGGGGCGCTCTTCCCCCACCTCTCGGTCGCGCGGAACGTCGCCTTCGGGCTCCGCGGGCTCCCGCGCGCCGAGCGGCGGGCGCGGGTCGAGGACCTCGCGGCGCGCGTCGGGATCGGCGACCTCCTCCGCCGCCGCCCCGCCGAGCTCTCCGGCGGCCAGCGCCAGCGCGTCGCCCTCGCGCGCGCGCTCGCGCCGGGGCCGCGCCTCCTCCTCCTCGACGAGCCGCTCTCCGCGCTGGACGGGCCGGCGCGCGCCGCGCTCCGCGACGAGCTGCGCGCGCTCCTCGAGCGGGCCGACGTCCCCGCGGTCGTGGTCACCCACGACCGCGGCGAGGCGCGGGCGCTGGGCCACCGGCTCGCGGTGCTCGTGGACGGCGCCATCCGGCAGGTCGGGCCGGTGGAGCAGGTGTTCGCGGCCCCCGCGGACGCGGAGGTGGCGCGCGTCGTGGGCGAGGAGGGCTGAGGCCGTAACGTCAGCGGGCTTTGCCGCAGGCGCCCCCGTCGTCGATCCGGGACACGCGATGCTTCCCTCCCGCCGTCGCGACGGCGAAGCCGTTCCGCACGGCGACGGCCTGCACGCCCGTCCCAACCCGCTTCCGGGTCGCTCTCGAGCTCCGCGACCCGCGCTTCCCGCACCGGACGCCGTAGAGCGCGTGCTGCTGGCCCATGGGCGTCGCCGGCATACACGATCTCGACCACCCAGAGGTAGCTCTTGCCGCCGGCCCCCGACGTCGTGCCGCGACGCGACGGCTGCCCGAACTCTAGGAGCGGTCGCCCGCGGGGTGCGTCCGCTGGGGACGCCAGCACGCGCGCGGCGCGCCACTTGACAGATGCACCACATCCGAATACGTTTGGTTTCGTTCGAAGGTCGTTCGGTGTCAGTCGAGGGACCATGGCCTCCAAGAACATCCAGCTCAGCACGCGGATCACCGAGGAGGACGCCGCGTTCCTGGCCCGGCTGCAGGTGGAGGACGCGCACACCCCGAGCGACAAGGTGCGCGCGCTCATCGCGGAGGCGCGCCGGCGCCACGAGGCCCGGCGCGACTACCGGTCCGCGCTGGAGCGGGCCCACGAGCTCCTCGGCTCGGTCCTGGCCGATCTCCGCACGGCCGAGCACGCCGCCGGCCTGCACTCCGAGCTCGTCCGCGCCGTCGCGGACTGGCTCCCGGACACGATCGCCTTCCTCCTCAGCGAGACCGCCCCCGCGGGCGGCGGCCGGGGAAAGGATCCGGGCGAGGCGCTGCGCGCCACGGAGCGCGGGCTCGCCGACCGCACGTTCCGGCTCGTCGAGGCGGTCCTTCGCCTCGGCGTGACCGAGGCCGCGCCCTGCTACGATCCGGCGGCGATCTCGGCTAGAGTCGATCCGGTCCTGGCCTTGCTGGACGTGCTGCGCACCGCACGAAACGCCCGTCGTCCCGCGACCGCGGGACGCCCGACCACAGGGGGAGGCACGACATGAGGGACACGCTGACGAGCCGCGTGAAGCGGATCATCGCCGGTGGCGCGCACGCGCTGGTGGACGCGGTCGAGGGCCTCGCGCCTGACGCGGTGATGGAGCAGATCATCCGCGAGGTCGACGGCGCGATGGACGAGGTCCGGACGGAGCTCGGCCGCGTCCTCGCGGGCAAGCACCTCGCGACGCGCCGCCTGGCCGAGGAGAACCGGAAGCACGAGGAGCTCGCCGAGAAGGCGGAGCTGGCCGTGAAGCAGGGCCGCGAGGATCTCGCCGAGGCGGCCGTGGCCCACCAGCTCGACATCGAGGCCCAGCTCCCGATCCTCGAGCGCGCGATCGCCGAGGCCGCGGACTCCGAGAAGGAGCTCGAGGCGTACCTGACCGCGCTGAACGCGCGGCGCCGCGAGATGGTGGCCGACCTGCAGGCCTTCCGCGCCGCGCGCGAGAAGGCGGCGGCGCTCCAGGAGGGCGCGGGCGGGACCGTGACCGGCGACGTCGAGGGGAAGGTCACCCGCGCCCAGAACGCCTTCGAGCGCGTCTTCCAGGCGCACGGCGGCGTGCCCCCCGGCACCGCCCCCGATCGCAAGAGCGCGAGCCAGCTCGCCGAGCTCGAGGAGCTCACGCGGAAGAACCGCATCCAGGAGCGGCTCGCGGCGATGAAGGCGCGCATCGGCTGACGCGGCCATGCTCTCGCACCTCTTCGAAGCGGGGAACCTCCCGTTCCTCGTCGCCCTCCTCGTGATGGTGGGGCTCGGGCTCGTCGAGGGCGTCACGACGCTCCTCGGGGCCGGGCTCTCCTCGGCGCTCGAGAACCTCGCGCCGGACGTCGATCTCGACGTCAGCATCGACGGCCCCTCGCTCGAGACGCCCGGCGTCGTGACCCGCTTCCTCGGGTGGCTGCGCGTCGGCTCGGTCCCGCTCCTCGTCCTGCTGGTGCTCTTCCTGCTCTGGTTCGGCCTGGGCGGGATCGCGCTGCAGGGGCTCGTGGCCGAGCTCACGGGGCGGATGCTGCCCGCCTGGATCGCGGCGGCGGTGGTCGCGATGGGCGTCCTCCCCATGGTCCGCGCCAGCGCCGGCGCGCTCGCCCGCATCCTGCCGAAGGACGAGACCGAGGCCGTCTCGCGGGCGTCGTTCGTCGGGCGGCTCGCCACGGTCACGCTGGGCACCGCCGCGGCGAACCGGCCCGCGCAGGCCAAGCTCCGCGACCCGCACGGGCTCGCGCACTACGTGCTCGTCGAGCCGGATCTCCCGGAGGAGGAGTTCCCGGCCGGCACGGTCGTGCTGCTCGTCAGCCAGCGCGGCGCGGTGTTCCGCGCCATCCGAAACCCCAAGCCCGAGCTGCTGGGCTGAAGCTCGAGGAGACGAGAGCCATGGAGTCGTTCGTCGTCCCGCTCAACGCGATCTTCCTCGCGGCGATGCTGATCGTCGCGCTGCTGGTCATCGGCCTCATCCTGGCGCGGATGTACCGGCGGGCCTCCAAGGAGATCTCCTTCGTGCGCACCGGCTTCGGCGGGCAGTAGGTGATCATGAACGGCGGCGCGCTCGTGTTCCCGGTGCTGCACGAGACCATCCCGGTCAACATGAACACGCTCCGGCTGGAGGTGCGGCGCCAGGACGACCAGGCGCTCATCACCCGCGACCGCATGCGCGTCGACGTGGCGGTCGAGTTCTACGTGCGCGTGCAGCCGACGGAGGAGGCCATCGCCAACGCCGCCCAGACGCTCGGCCAGCGGACCATGAACCCGCAGGCGCTCAAGGAGCTCGTGGAGGGCAAGTTCGTCGACGCCCTGCGCGCGGTCGCCGCCGAGATGGCGATGGAGGAGCTGCACGAGCAGCGCGCCAGCTTCGTCCAGAAGGTGCAGGCGGCCGTCTCCGAGGATCTCCTCAAGAACGGCCTCGAGCTCGAGACCGCGTCGCTCACCGGCCTCGACCAGACCCGCCTCGAGTTCCTGAACCCGCAGAACGCGTTCGACGCCGAGGGCCTCACCCGGCTCACCGAGCAGATCGAGGTCCGCAAGAAGCAGCGGAACGAGATCGAGCAGGACACGATGGTCGCCATCCAGCAGAAGAACCTGGAGGCGGAGCGGAAGAAGCTGGAGATCTCCCGGGAGCAGGAGTACGCGCGCCTGTCGCAGCAGCGCGAGATCGAGATCCGCCGCGCCGAGCAGGCGTCGGAGATCGCCCGGGAGCAGGCCGCCAAGGAGCAGGAGGCGAAGCAGGCGCAGATCACGGCCAAGCGCCAGGTCGACGTCTCCTCGATCGACGCCGCCCGGACCGTGGACCAGCAGAAGATCGACACGCAGCGCACGCTCCGCGAGCGCGAGATCGAGATGAACCGCTCGCTCGAGACGGCGGAGATCGAGCGGAAGAAGGCCGTCGAGCTCGCCGAGCAGGAGCGGGCCATCGCCATCGCCGAGAAGTCCCGGGCCCAGTCGGAGGCGCAGGCCCAGGCCGACGCGGCGCGCGCGCTCGCGGTGCAGGCCGAGGAGACGGTGGTCACCGTCCGGGAGAAGGAGCGCGCCGAGCGGGCCAAGACGATCGAGCTCGTGAAGGCCTCCGAGGTCGCGCAGCGCGACGCCATCGAGGTCACGGTCGCGGCGGAGGCGGAGAAGAAGGCCGCCGAGGATCGCGCCGCCGCGCTCCGGACGATCGCCCAGGCCGAGGCCGACAAGTCGCGGATCGCCGCGGAGGGCGAGGCGCAGGCGGAGCGGCTGCGCGCGGACGCGGCGCAGCGCCGCTACGAGGTCGACGCGGACGGCAAGCGCCGCCTGCACGAGGCCGACAACGTGCTCTCCGCCGAGCAGATCGCGATGCACGTGCGGATGAAGCTCCTCGAGGCCCTGCCCGAGATCATCCGCGAGAGCGTGAAGCCCCTCGAGCAGATCGACGGCATCAAGATCGTGCAGGTCGAGGGGCTGGGCGGCCGGGCGGCGGACGGCGCCGGGCCCGGGGGTGTCGGGCCCGCGGGCGGCCAGAACCTGGCCGAGCAGGTGGTGGCGAGCGCGCTGCGGTACCGTGCGCACGCGCCGCTCATCGACTCGCTCCTCGGCGAGATCGGCCTCAACGGCCGGGATCCGTCGGCGTTCGCCGCCGGTCTGGCGGGGGCCGCGAGCGCCGCGGGCGACCTGCCCGAGGCCCCGGCCCCAGGCGCGGGCGTCGCCGCGGGACCCGGCGCAGGGACGCCGGTCGAGGTCGCTGTCACGGATCGCAGGGCTTGAGCCTCGATCGACCGAGCAGCTCCGGTGGCCGAGGGCACCGGCGGGAGCCGAGGAGCCGCACATGGGGTTCGACCTGAGGAGCGAAACCGGGGAAGAGGTCCAGTGGACCAACGTCTACTGGCATTTGATGCTCCAGACCGCGCAGCGCTAAGGCTGGCTGCCGGCCGGGACCTCACCACCGGAGGGCGTTCCGCCCGCGGAGTGGAGCGGCTCGTACGCCACGAACGACGGGCAGCTCGTCACGGGCGGCGACTCGATCGCCCTCGCAGCGGCCCTCGGCCGAGCTGCGCAGGCCGAGGACCTCGAACAGGTCTCGAACGAGATCTACGCGGCACAGATCGGCGCGGCGTACGAAGCGTTCGAAAGGATGCTCGGCGGGATCGACCCGCGCGACCCCGGCGTCGGGGTCCAGGGAGACCGCGGCCCGGTCGGCTTCCTCGGCCGGCTGGTCGGAGCCCTCGGGCTCGAGCGAGCGCGCGCGCTGGCGCAGGACTCCCGTCCCGTGATCGCCCGGCTCTCGCCCGAGGACGTCGCGGGCGCGCTCCGGGAGCTCGAGGCCTTCTGCAGAAAGGGCGCGTTCCGGATCTCGTAACCGTCCGGCGCGAGCCGAGGCGTCGCGAGAACCGCGTCCACCGCGGATCGTCACAGCCGCTTCTCGATCTCCCCGACCAGCGTCTTCAGGCACTTCACCCGCGCCCAGCTCTTGTCGTTCGCCTCGACGACGGTCCACGGCGCGTACGTGGTCGAGGTCTGGGTGATCATGTCGTGGACCGCGAGCTCGTAGGCGCCCCACTTCTCGCGGTTCCGCCAGTCCTCCTCGGTGATCTTGTACCGCTTGCCCGGGTCGCGCTCGCGCTCGCGGAACCGCTCGAGCTGGACCTCGGGCGAGACGTGGAGCCAGAACTTCACGAGCACCCCGGCGTCGGTGAGCGAGCGCTCGAACTCGTTGATCTCGTGGTACGCCCGCCGCCACTCGGGCTCGGTGCAGAACCCCTCGACCCGCTCGACCAGGACCCGCCCGTACCAGGTCCGATCGAACACCGCGATGTGGCCGGCCTTGGGCAGCCGGCGCCAGAAGCGCCACAGGTAATGATGCGTCGCCTCCTCGCCCTTGGGCGCCGAGATGGGGAGGACGCCGTAGCCCCTCGGGTCGAGGGAGCCGACGAGCCGCCGGATCGCCCCGCCCTTTCCCGCCGCGTCCCAGCCCTCGAGCGCGACCACCACCGGGAGGCGCGCGGCGTAGCAGGCGAACTCGAGCTCGCGCAGCCTCGCCTGCCAGCGCTCCAGCTCCTTCTCGTACTTCGCGGGCGCGAGCTTCAGCGACAGGTCCACGGTGTCGAGGATCGTCCGGTCCGGCCTCTTCGCGCCCCGCTTCGCCGGCGGCGGCGCGGCGGCGCGCGCCTTCTTGTCCTCGAGCGCCTTCTCCATCGCCGCGACGAGCCGCTCGAAGACCTGCACGCGCCGCCAGCGCTTGTCCGTCGCCGCGACCACCGTCCACGGCGCCCAGGCGGTGCTGGTGCGCTCCAGCATCTCGTCCGCGGCGGTCCGGTGGGCCTCGTACGCGCGGTGCGCCGCCCAGTCCTTCTTCGTCACCCGCCAGTTCTCGTACGGGCTCTTCTCGAGCTTTTTGAACCGCTTCTTCTGCTCGGCCTTGGAGATGTGCAGGAAGAACTTGACGACGAGCGTCCCGTCGTCGGCGAGCATCCGCTCGAACTGGTTGATCTCCTCGTACGCGCCCTCCCAGACGCGCTTCGGGACCTCCTTCTCCACCCGGTCGGCGAGCACGCGCCGGTACCAGGAGTGGTCGAAGATGGCCATGTCCCCGCGCTCGGGCAGCTTGTTCCAGAACCTCCACAGGAAGGGCCGGAGCTCCTCCTCCTCGTTCGGCGCGCGGATGAGGTGCACCTCGTAGCCGCGCGGGTCGATGCGCCCGACGAGCTTCTCGATGGCGTCGCCCTTGCCCGCGGTGTCCCAGCCCTCGAAGACGAGCAGCACCGGGATCTGCTCGTCGAAGATCGCGCGCTGCAGGAGCGCGAGGCGGTCGCGAAGCTCGGTGAACCGCTGCTCGTACCGGGCGCGTTCGAGGGTGCGGGAGAGATCGACGGTGTCGAGCATGGCGGAGGAAGCCTATCCCATCCGCCTCCGCACGCGCGCGAGCGCCGCGCGGGCACCCCCCGGAGCGGTCCCGACGGCGAGCGCGAGGTAGCCCACGCCGTAGACGCCCAGGATGGGGATCGCACCGAGCGCCGGGTGCAGCTCCGGCGGCGGCAGGAACCCGCCGCCCCACTGCTCCGCCACGCCGGGCATCGGCCCGCGCCAGGCCGCGAGCGCCACCTTCACGCCCAGTCCGGCGGCGCCGGCGACGGCCGCGCACGTCCAGAGCCGCGCCAGCGTGCGATCACGCAGGCCCGTCCTCCCCAGGCGCCGCTCCAGCGCCCGCCGGAGCAGCGCGTACTCGAGCCACGCCGCGAGGCCGCTCGACGCGGTGATGCCGACGAGCCCCAGCTCCTGCGGGACGCCGAGCAGCCCGGGCAACCGGACCGCGGAGAACCACGCCAGGGCCGCGTTGAGCGCGAGCCGGAGGAGCGCGAACCGGAGCGGCGTGCGCGTGTCCTTGAGCGCGTAGAACGCCGAGGCGTAGAGCCGGCCCATGGTCGCGGGGAGGAGGCCGATGGTGGAGCCCATGAGCACGAGCCACAGGTACCGCGTGTCGGCGGCGCGCTGCTGGCCCGTCTGGAAGAGCGCGCCCGCGACGACGTCGCCGAGGACGAGGAACGCGGCCGCGGACGGGATCACGAAGAACGCGAGCCGCCGGAGCCCGCCCTCGAGCCGGCCCCGCAGCTCCGCGGCGACCGCCTCGGCGCTGCCCACCGCGGCGCTCATCGCCGGGAGCTCGCTCGCGGAGATGGCCATGCCGAAGAGGCTGATGGGCAGGAGATAGAGCGTCTGCTGGTACCCGAGCGCCGCCAGGCCGCGCGTGCCGGAGTACGAGGCGTAGAGGAGGTCCACGAACGCGGAGAGCTGCACCACCCCGCGGCCGATCAGCGCCGGCACGAAGTTGTAGAGCACCGTCCGGATCGCGGCCCGCGCGGTGTCGAGCGAAGGCCGGAAGTGCCGGCCGAGGAGCCGGAGCGTGGTCGGGAGCTGCGCGAGGAGCTGGGCCGCGGCGCCGGCGAGGTAGCCCCACGCCGCCCACCCGGCGATGCGCGCCTCGCGCGCGAGCCCGTCGACCTCTCCGCGGGTCGCCCAGCCGGCGGCGACGAGCGCCACCACGACCACCCCGTTCAGCACCACGGGCGCGACGTAGGAGAGGAAGAAGCGGCGGTGGCTGTTCAGGACCCCGAGGCACCAGGCGGAGAGGACGAGCGTCCCGAGGGCGGGGAAGAGGATCCGGACGAGCCGGATCGCGAGCGCGTGGTCCTCGCCGCCGAGCCCCGGCGTGATGAGCCGGACGATCACCGGCGTCGCGAACATCCCGAGGGCGACCAGCACCGCCGTGGCGGCGGCGAGCAACCCGGCCGCGGCGCCGGCGACGCGGTCCGCCTCCTCCTCCTCGCCGCGCGCGAGCAGGTGGGCGTAGACCGGGATGAACGAGCTCGAGAGGACGCCCTCGCCGAGCAGGTTCTGGAGCAGGTTGGGGATGCGGAGGGCGGCGTTGAACACGCCGGCCACGGGGCCGCTCCCGAGGTAGTGGGCGAAGACCCGCTGCCGGACGAGCCCCGCGATGCGCGAGAGGAAGATGCCCGCCGCGACGAGCGCCGCGTGCCGGCCGCTGCCGGGCGGGTGCGGTCGCTTCGCGGGGGACGGCGGGGCCGAGGCGGGGGTCGTCATGGGAGGGCGGACGCGTCGCGCACGCGCAGCCTACACGACCGGCCGCCGTTCGCGACCATCCGGACGCCCGCCGCTCCGTCCGGTCAGCGCAGCGCGCGCGCCGCGATCGTGGAGGCGGCCTTGAGATCCGAGACGCCGAGGAAGACCGTCGCCTTCCGTGCGCCGGCGGTCCCGACGAAGACGTGGGTGATGTCCACGCCCGCCGCGCCGAGGGCGCTCGTCACCTTGGCGAGCGCGCCGACCTTGTCGGGCAGCTCGAGCTCGAGGACGTCCGCCTCCTCCGCCTTCCAGCCCTGCTTCGCGAGCGCCTTGCGGGCCGCCGGGAGGAGATCCACCACGAGGCGGATCACCCCCTCGTCGTTCTCGACCCAGGCGTTGATGCCCCGGATGTTCACCTTCCGTTGGGCCAGCGCCGAGGCCACCTCGCCCAGCATCCCGGGGCGGTTCTCGACGCGAATCTTGAGCTCCTTCGCGCGCGCCATGTGCGTACCTCCTGCCGCGATGCGACCGCGCCCCGGCGCCGAACACAAGCGCTCGGGTGGAGGCGCCCCCGGGGGGAGGTCAGGCCGACCACAATCGCGCGATGCGGATCGGCATCCAGATCTGGGGCTCCGAGGGCGACCTCCGGCCGTTCTTCGCGCTCGGCAGAGCGCTCGCCCTGCGCGGCCACGAGGTCACGCTCGCGTACTCGAGCGTCGAGGGGCGCGACTACGCGGACCTCGCCGCTCGGGCAGTACTACGAGCCCGTCCTCGAATCGCTGTGGGCGGCGGCCCGGCGGCTCGCGGCGCGATCGGACGTGCTCGTGGTCACGTCCTGTGCCACCCGCTGGCCACGGCGACGGAGGAAGCGGGCCGGCCCGGGGTCGCGATCGCCTTCCTGCCTCCGGCCCCGCCGGCCGCGACCTGTTCGTGCTCGGGCGCGTGCCGCACCCCGCGATCCTCCCGCGCTGCGCCGCGGTGGTGCACCACGGGGGCGCCGGCACCACGCAGGCCGCCGCCCGCGCGGGCCTGCCGTCGGTCGTCGTCCCGCACCTCCTCGATCAGCACTTCTGGGCCCAGGCGCTGGGCGCGCGCGGTCGAGCTGGTGGAGGAAGCTGCGGAGCGCGGGCGTTAACCCACGGGCAACGGCCGGCCTCGCGCACGCGCCCACGCGGCGAGCTCGGGGAGCGTCGGGGATCTCAGGACGCCCGGGAACGTGCCGCACACGTGCGCCGCGAGCGCGGCCGAGAACTCGATCGCGGCCTCGTCGGACCAGCCGTGGAGGACTGCGTAGACCATCCCAGCCCGGAAGGAGTCGCCGGCGCCCGCGGTGTCGACCGGCTCGATCCGGTACGCGGGCATCCGCCGCACCGGGCCGCCGCGCCGCGCGAACAGGACGTCGCCCGCGCCCTGCGTGAACACGACGAGCCCCTCGGCGCGCTCGTGGTACCGGGCGAAGAGCTCCTCGACGTCGCGGCCGGCGTAGGCGTTGTGCCGGAACTCGCCCGAGACGACGTTCACGGTCGCGTGGATGGCGATCTCGTCGTCGTACTTGCAGTCGATGGTGACGTACGGCTTGCCCGCCTCCCGCGCGAACCGGGCCACCGCGAGCGACTCCTCCCGGAAGAACGCGTCGAGGCTCACGACGCGCGCGTCCCGGACGTCCTCCGCGCGCGGCGCGTTCCACTGTGGCCCGTCGGCGAACAGCTTCTGGTACGTCCCGAAGATCGTCCGCGCGTCCTCGCCCGCGAACACGACCTCCTCCACCCCGCGGTGGTCCGGCTTGAGCAGGAGCCGGGACGCGTCGATGCCCCGCGCCCGCAGCAGCGCGAGCGGCGCCTCGCCGCCGTTCAGCGTCCCGAGCCAGTTCCCGTCGAGGCGGATGGAGACGCCGAGCCGCGCGAGCACGAGCGAGGAGTTGGCCGCCTCGCCGCCGATCATCGGCAACGCCTCCGCGAATTCGCAGTAGCCGTCCGGACCGGGGAACTTCCCGTTCAGCTTGTAGAGCGTGCTCTTCGAGACCATCCCGTAGGCGTAGACGTCGTAGGTCACGTGCTTCCTCCCGCGCGGATGCTCGCACGGGACGGGGTGTGCCGGAAGCGAACGTGACGATGCGCCGCGCCGGGGGGCGAGGTCCTACCGGTACCCGCGCTCCAGCAGCTCGAGCGCGCCCGTGCGGACGTCGATCTCGGCCACGTGCACCGGGAGGCCCGGCGGCAGGAAGGGGGCCGCGCGGATCGCCCGGGCGCACGCGAGCGCCGCCTCGCGCGCGTCGCGGATCAGCCCGAAGAACGCGCCGGGGTCGGCGGGGACATCGCGTTCGGGCACGCCGCGGGCGCGCATCGACCGGGCCAGCTCGTCGCCGCGGACGCGCGCCGCGCCGCAGTCGGTGTGGCCCATGACCAGCACCTCCTGGCAGTCGTTCACGTAGATGGTCGCGCCGAGGGCGCGCAGCCCCTCGGAGCCGGGCGCGAGGTGCGCGCCCGGCACGCGCAGGACCACCGCGTGCCCGCGCTCCACGCCCAGCGCCTGGGGGAAGAAGCGCGTGAGGCGCGGATCGACGCAGGTGACGATGCAGAGGTGGCGGTTCGCCACGAAGGAGCCGATGTCCCCGTCGCGCGGGAAGGCGCGGCGGTTCGCCTCGAGCAGCTCGTCGAGCAGGGCCATGGGTGGGAGGACGTAAAGGGCGGGCGGCCGCCCGTCAACGCCCTGACGCCGGACCCCGCGGAAGACGTTTCACCGTCCCCCGCGCGCGCTGTCCAGCGTCCCGGGGACGCAGGCCGACCACACGTTTGCGAGCAGCGCCCAATCGATTGCGCCGACATCGGGGACACGCACACTCAGTACAATTCGTCCACAAAAACGTTTGCGGAAATGCGCGGCGACCCAGGGTCGCCTTCACTCCTGTAATCCCTGGGGAAATGGCGCATTCTGAACGTTCCGAACCGACCCGTGTTGACACCCGCGCACCCGCGGGCATAGCGTGAGGTCATCCAATTCGAGTGGTCTTTGTCGCACGCAGTCCGTGTCTCATTCCCCCGTGTCCGCGTGCCCCCGCGCGCGGAAGAGCCGGAGAAGCTCATGCACAGTCGAACCACATCGAGGCGCTCCCTGGCGGTCGCGGCCGTCCTGGCGGCCGCCCTGGCCCCGCAGTCGGGCCTGGCGCAGACGTTCAACTACGGTGAGGCCCTCCAGAAGGCCATCTACTTCTACGAGTGTCAGCGGTCCGGGAAGCTGCCCGCGAACAACCGCGTCGAGTGGCGCGGCGACTCGGGCATGACCGACGGCGCGGACGTGGGCAAGGACCTGACCGGCGGCTGGTACGACGCCGGCGACCACGTGAAGTTCCAGCTCCCGATGGCCTTCTCGGCCACGATGCTGGCCTGGGGCGTCGTCGAGTACCGCGACGCGTACGCCAAGGCGGGCCAGCTCGACGAGATCCTCGACAACATCAAGTGGGCGACCGACTACTTCATCAAGGCCCACACCGCGCCGAACGAGCTCTACATCCAGGTCGGCGACGGCAACGCGGACCACGCCTGGTGGGGCGCCCCCGAGGTCATGCAGATGGCCCGGCCCTCCGCCAAGATCACCGCGGCGTGCCCCGGCTCCGACGCGGCCGGTGAGACCGCGGCGGCCCTCGCGGCGGCGTCCATCGCCTTCCGTCCGACGAACGCGGCCTACGCCGACACCCTCCTCACGCACGCGAAGCAGCTCTACACCTTCGCCGACACCTACCGCGGCAAGTACAGCGACTGCTTCCCCGGCGTGTCCGGCTTCTACAACTCGTGGAGCGGCTACAACGACGAGCTCGCCTGGGGCGCCATCTGGCTGTACCGCGCCACGAACGACGCCGCGTACCTCGCGAAGGCGCGGACCGCCTACGAGGGCCTGAGCAACCAGAGCCAGACCACGACCAAGTCGTACAAGTGGACGATCGCGTGGGACGACAAGTCCTACGGCGCCTACGTCCTCATGGCGAAGCTCACCGGCGAGCAGCGCTTCCACGAGGACGCGCAGCGCTGGCTCAACTGGTGGACCGTGGGCGGCACCGCCCTCGGCGCGGACGGCACCCGCGTGAACTACAGCCCGGGCGGCCAGGCCGTCCTCGATCGCTGGGGCTCGCTCCGGTACGCCGCCAACACCGCGTTCGCCGCCCTCGTCTACGCCGACTCGATCACCGACGCGACGCTCAAGGCGCGGTACGAGACCTTCGCCAAGCGTCAGATCGACTACGCGCTCGGCAACAACCCGATGCGGCGCAGCCTCGTCGTCGGCTACGGCGTGAACCCGCCCACGAAGCCGCACCACCGCGGCTCGCACGGCACCTGGCTCGACAGCCTCTCGGATCCCGCGGAGAGCCGCCACGTCCTCTACGGCGCGCTCGTCGGCGGCCCGCCGTCGCCCGACGACGTCTACACCGACGCCCGCAACGACTACGTGATGAACGAGGTCGCGACCGACTACAACGCCGGCTTCACGAGCGCCCTCGCCCGCATCTACGACCAGTACGGCGGCGCCCCGCTCGCGAGCTTCCCGCCGAAGGAGGCGAGGGACGACGACGAGATGTACGTCCAGGCGTCGGTCAACGCCTCGGGCGCGAACTTCGTCGAGATCAAGGCGTACGTGGTCAACAAGTCCGCCTGGCCGGCCCGCATGGGCGACAAGCTCTCGTTCCGCTACTACTTCACGCTCGACGGCGGCGCCCCCTCGGCCACGGTGAGCTTCAACTACAACCAGTGCCTGGCGACCAGCACGCCGGTCCAGGTCTCCGGGAACCTCTACTACGCCCCGATCAGCTGCGTCGGCACGAAGGTCTACCCCGGTGGCCAGCAGCACTGGCGCAAGGAGGTCCAGTTCAAGATCTCCGTCCCGACCGGCTACGCCTGGGACAACAGCAATGACCCGTCGTACAAGGGCGTCTCGACCGTGCCCGGCTCGGTGCCGGTCAAGGTCTTCGACATCCCGCTCTACGACAACGGCGTGAAGGTCTGGGGCAACGTGCCCGGCACGCCCACGGATCCGACGACCTACGCCCTCACGGTCACCCCGGCCGGCACGGGCGGCGGCACCGTCGTCTCCTCGCCCGCCGGCATCAGCTGCGGCACCGCCTGCTCGGCGAGCTACGAGGCCGGCACGATCGTCACGCTGACCGCCACCCCGGCGGCGGGCTCCACGTTCGCGGGCTGGACCGGCTGCACGGGCACGGGCGCGACCTGCACCGTCGCGATGTCCGCCGCCCGCTCGGTCACCGCCACGTTCAACGTCTCGCAGGTCACCATGTACGCGCTCACCGTGACGAAGTCGGGCACGGGCGCCGGCACGGTCAGCGGCGGCGGGATCGACTGCGGCGCGGCCTGCAACGCGAGCTACGAGTCCGGCACGTCCGTCACGCTGACGGCGATCCCGGCGGCGGGCTCCACGTTCGCCGGCTGGAGCGGCGCGTGCACCGGCACCGCCGGCTGCGTGGTCTCCATGACCGCCGCCCGCACCGTCAACGCGGCGTTCAACACCTCCCCGGTGACCGTCTACGGGCTCTCCGTGACCAAGTCGGGCACGGGCGCCGGCACCGTCACCTCGAGCGTCGGCGGCATCAACTGCGGCACCACCTGCGGCGCCAACATCGCCTCCGGCACGACCGTCACGCTGACGGCGACGGCGGCGGCGGGCTCCACGTTCGCCGGCTGGACCGGCTGCACCGGCACGGGCACGACCTGCACGGTCACCATGACCGGCGCCCGGACCGTCAACGCGGCGTTCAACACCTCCCCCGTGACGACCTACGCGCTCACCGTGACCAAGGCGGGCACGGGCGCCGGCACCGTCACCTCGAGCGTGGGCGGCATCAACTGCGGCACCGCCTGCACCGCCAACGTCGCCTCCGGCACGACCGTCACCCTGACGGCGACCGCGGCGAGCGGCTCGACGTTCGCGGGCTGGACGGGCTGCACCGGCACGGGCGCGACCTGCACGGTCTCCATGACCGCCGCGCGGTCCGTCACGGCCACGTTCAACACCACGCCCACCGGCACGACGCCGTGCGCGAACCCGGTGACCTTCAGCTGGAACACCGGCAACTTCAACACCACCGGCGCGGTCTGCTACCGGGCGTCCCAGCAGATCTTCGGCTGGAACTGCTCCAACATGGCCGGCCGCACGGTGAGCATCAACGGCACCGCCGTCGCGACCTGCGGTGGTGGCGCGCTCCCGAAGCACACGGACGGCTACACGTACTTCGCGGTGTCCTCGGGGCAGTACCCGTGGGCGAGCATCTCCGTGTGGTAGTCCGGCAGGTCCCGTGACCTGCGGCCGGCCCCTCCGTACCGGCTGCAGGGAGTAGAGAGCGCGGCCCGCGATGCCCTCGGTGGCGTCGCGGGCCGCGTGGTCTTCGGGGGGCGCCCTTTTCGAGGCCCGGGCCGGACGTCCTCCGCGGCGCGGAGGAGGTTGCGTCCTCCCGGGTGCCGTGGTGCAATCGACCGACGGAGCATGTCCATGCAGAGTGATGCGGCGGCGGGGACGAAGCCGGTCGACGGCGTCACGCGGGCCGGGAGCGGGCTCTCCCGCAGCCTCCGGACGGACCGCGCGGGCGTCGAGGCCGCGACCGAGGCGAAGCGCGCGCTCGAGGGGCTCACCCCGAGCTACGGGTTCGTCTTCGCCTCGCCGAAGCACGACCTCGCCGCGACGCTCGCGCAGGTGGCGGAGGTCTCGGGGTGCAGCGATCTCCTCGGCGCGACCAGCGCGGGCGAGCTGAGCGAGACGGGGTTCGCCCGCGGCGCCGTGGCCGTGCTCCTCGTGCACTCGCCGCGGTCGGTGCACCAGCTCGCGTTCGGGTCGCGCCTGCGCGACGGGCACACCGAGACCGCGAAGCAGCTCTGCCGCGACTTCGAGCAGGTGGCGGCCACCGCGCGCAGCCGCGGGTGGCCGCACTCCACGAGCGTGGTCCTCCTCGACGGCCTCGCGGACACGTGCGAGCGCGCCATCAAGCAGGTGATGCTCGAGACGCGTCCCTTCCAGCAGGTCGTCGGCGGCGCAGCCGGCGTGGACCTGGGCCTCCCGAAGGCGCAGGTGGGGATCAAGCTGCAGGCGAGCCCGGACGCGGGGGTGGCGCTGCACGTGTTCGGGCCGACGCGGTGGGGCGTCGGGATCGACCACGGCCTCACGCCGCCGAGCCCGCGGATGTCGGTCGCGCTCAAGATGACGGTCACCAGGATGACCGGGAACGTCATCGAGGAGCTCGACGGCCGGCCTGCGTTCGAGGCGTACCAGCGCCACGCGAAGGATCACGACGTGAAGCTCGGGCCGGAGAACGTGGGGCAGTACCTCATCACCAACCCGCTCGGCGTGTACTTCCTCGACGAGATCCGATCCGTCCGCGTCGCGGGCTCCGTCACCGAGAAGGGCGGCCTCGTCTGCACCGCCGAGCTCGCCGAGGGCTCGACGGTGACGATCCTCCACGCCGACCCGAAGAACCTCATCGAGGCGGCCGGGAAGGCGGCCCAGGCGGCGCGCAAGAACCTCGACGGCGCCGCGCCGGCGGCGGTGCTCCTCTTCGACTGCGGGAGCCGCGGCATGGCGCTCGGCCAGAGCTTCGACCGCGAGGTCGCGGCGGTGCGCGAGGTCTTCCCCGGGGTGCCGATGGCCGGGTTCCTGACCTACGGCGAGATCGCCCGGTTCCGCGGGCGGCTCGACCCCTGGCACAACTCGACGGCGGTGGTGGTCGCGATCCCGCAGTAGTTCCCGTGAACGAGCCCGCGCCCGAGCCCGAGCCCGGGGCGCGTCGCGTGCTCAGGCCGGCGCCTGCGCCACCACCCCATCCTCGCGCCACGCGGCCTGGATCGCCCGGTAGTCCACGAGCACGATCCCCTCCGCGCGGATCAGGCGCTCCGTCTCGGGCGCGCCGAGGAACTCGGCGTCGGAGCGGCGGATGCGCCAGCCGTCCGGATCGAGCTCCTCCGACTGCCCGTCGCCGCTCCCGGGGTGCATCGCCCACTGGCTGAGCCCTTCGGGGAGCTCGCGCAGCATGTGGTGGTACACGCCGGGCTTCTCGTCCACCGGGACCTCGTAGCTGTCCACGAGCGGGTGATCGCAGGTCGGGAGCCCGAGCGCCTGCAGCCGGTCGATCCAGGGCTGCTCGGTCACGCGGACCGCCAGGCCGTGCTCCCGCGCGAGCCGGTACGTCAGCTCGAAGAGGTCGGGCCGACCGCCGCTGATGGTGCAGTGCCAGTCGAGGTGGGTGGGGTGGAGCCCGGCGTCGAGCACCGCCTGGAGCTGGGCGCGGAACTCGCGCTCGACCTCCTCCGCCCGGGCGACCGCGAGCGTCTCCTCCAGCCGCGAGAGCGGGCGGAGCCGGCCGTCCGCGTCCACGAGCGAGGGCACCTCGGCGGGCGTGCAGAGGGGGCCCCACGGCACGCGCTCCACGTCGCGCACGAGGGTGAGGTGGACGCCGAGCGAGACGTGGGTTCGCTCCGAGACCCAGCCGATCGCCTCCGGCGCCCACGGGCTCGTCGCGATGAGGCTGGCGGAGCGGACCGGGCCCGCCTCGATCGCGTGCGCGATCCCCCGGTTCACGCCCGGATACATCCCGAGGTCGTCCGCGTTGAGGAGCAGGAGCCGGGCGTCCCGCTGGTAGCCCAGCAGCTCGTTCGCTCGACCGCCCATCGCGCCTCCCCGGCGCCGGGTGGGTGTCGGCCGGCGCCCCCGCTCCTCGTAGCGCCCGGCCGCGGACGACGCACGGCCCGATTCGTGATCGGACGCGAGGCGGCGCCGTCCCCTACCCCAGCCGCGTCCGGAACCGCACCACCGCCAGCGCGAACACCGCCCCGCCGATGAGCGCGAGCGCCGCGAGCGGAACCGCGAGGTCGCCGAAGCCGGCGCCGCGCAGCAGGCAGCTCCGCGCGACCTCTGCGTAGTGGCGGACCGGGTTGACCCAGGTGATCGCCTGGAGCCACCCGGGCATGGCGCGGATCGGGCTCATGACGCCGGAGAGGAGCACCGCCGGGAGGACGAAGAGGAACCCGGCCAGGAAGGACTGCTGCTGCGTCCGCGAGATGGTCGAGATGAGGAGGCCGACGCCGAGCGTCGTCAGCAGGTAGAGGAGCGTGCCCACGAACAGGGCCGACAGGGGCCCGCGGAGCGGCACGCCGAAGACCCAGATCCCGGCGGCGACGAGGAGCAGCACGTCGACGAAGCCGATCACGACGTACGGCGCGATCTTGCCGAAGAGCAGGACCGTCGGACGGATCGGGGTGACGAGTACCTGCTCGAGCGTCCCCATCTCCCGCTCGCGCGCGAGGCCCATCGCGGTGACGATGGTGGTCACCACGAGCAGGAGCAGCGCTGCGATGCCGGGGATCATGTACGGCGGCGACTGGAGCGTCGGGTTGTAGAGGATGCGCGGCGCGAGGGCGAGCTGGGCGGGCGGCGTCCGCCCCGCTGCCGCGAGCCGCGCCCGCGCGAGGTCCTCCGCGACCTCGCCGAAGTAGCGGGAGGCGGTGGCGCCCGCGACGGTGGAGCGGTTCGGGTCGGTCCCGTCGATGACGACCTGCACCTCGGGCGAGCGCCCCGCGAGGAGCTCCGCGCCGAACCGCGGCGGGACGATGACGGCGGCCGCCGCGTCACCTTCATCGAGCGCGGCCTCCGCCTCGGCGGGGCC
>Ga0196976_1000517_pt1 | contig 24052 bp, 20 predicted proteins | sample S3v_513CmetaG_FD_148644 | JGI IMG/M metagenome (GOLD analysis project Ga0196976, IMG submission 148644) | Soil microbial communities from Anza Borrego desert, Southern California, United States - S3+v_5-13C | ecosystem: Environmental > Terrestrial > Soil > Desert | place: USA: California...
CCAGGCCGCCACCGAGACGTCGGGCGGCGTCGTGCGCGTGGATCAGGAGTGCGCCCACTGCGGGCACCGGAGCTCGTTCACGCGTCCGACGCCCAGGCTCAGCGGATCCTCGTCGTCCTCCTCGGAGTCCTACTTCTCCTCGGACTCCTCGTCCGGATCGAGCAGCTCGTCCTCCTCGAGCCGCGACTCCTCGTCGGGCGGCCGCTCCTCCGGGAGCGGCTCGAGCGGGCGCGGGTAGCTGAGCGGCGGGCGCGTCACCGGGTGAGGCGCGCGAGCCGCCGCGCCGCCTCGGCCAAGACGTCGTCGGTCTTGCAGAAGGCGAACCGGACGAGCCGGCGCGCGGGGTCGGGGCGCGCGAAGAAGCTCGACCCGGGCACCGCGGCGACGCCGTGCGCCGTGACGAGCGCGCGGGCGAACGCGACGTCCTCGTCGCCGGAGAGCGCGGAGTAGTCGGCGAGGACGTAGTACGCCCCCTCCGGCGGGACGCAGCGGAACCCCGCGCCCCGCAGGGCGCCGACGAGCAGATCGCGCCGCCGCCGGTACGCCTCCGCCATGCCGGCGTAGTAGTCCGGGCCGAGCTCCTCCATCGCCACCGCCACCGCCTCCTGGAGCGGCGCGGGCGCCCCCACGGTCAGGAAGTCGTGGACCTTCCGGATGGCGGCGGTGAGCGGCGCCGGCGCGACGATGGTGCCGATGCGCCAGCCGGTGACCGCGAACGTCTTCGACGAGCCGGAGATGGTGACCGTCCGCTCGCGCATGCCGGGGAGCGTGGCCATGGGCACGTGCGTGCCGTCGTACACGATGTGCTCGTAGATCTCGTCCGTCACCGCGTACGCCCCGAACCGCTGGCACAGCTCCGCGATGCCCGTCAGCTCGCGCCGGGAGAGGACGCGGCCGGTGGGGTTGCCGGGGGTGTTGACGACGATCGCGCGCGTCCGCGGCGAGAACGCCGCCGCCAGCCGGTCGAGATCGAGCGGCCCGTCGGGCGCGAGCGGCACGTGGACCGGCGCCGCGCCGCACAGGATCGCGTCCGGGCCGTAGTTCTCGTAGAAGGGCTCGAACACGATCACCTCGTCGCCCGGATCGACGAGGGCGAGCAGGGCCGCGGCCATCGCCTCCGTGGCGCCGCAGGTGACCGTGACCTCCTCCTCGGGATCGACGGCCAGGCCGTACCAGGAGGCGTACTTGCGGGCGATCGCCTCGCGCAGGCGCCGGGCGCCCCACGTGATCGCGTACTGGTTCACGTCCTCGCGGATGGCCCGGGCGGCGGCCTCCTTCAGGACGTCGGGGCACGGGAAGTTCGGGAAGCCCTGGGCGAGGTTGATCGCGCCGTGCGCGTTCGCGAGCCGCGTCATCCCGCGGATGACCGACTCGCCGAAGCCGTGGGTGCGGCGGGCGGTGTGCATGCGGGCGAGCGTGGCACGGCCTCCCGGCGCCCGTCCACTACTCGAGCCCGACGACGTTCTCGGCGTCGCCCTCCCACTCGGCGATCCGCGAGACCTGCCGGGCGACGTCCGGCCAGGTCCGGCCGGAGCAGGCCTCGACGCGGCGCGCGAGGAACCGCCGCACGCGGGCGTGGTCCCACCGGAACACGACGAGGAGCCCGCGCCCGAGCACCGCGCCGTCGGTCCCGTGGCGCTCGAGGAGCCACCGCGGCGTCACCGCGAGGAGCTCGAACCGCTCGCGCCCGCGCTGGCCGAGCACGCCCACCTCGAGGACCAGCGGGACGGCGAAGACCTCCGGGTCCGGCGGCGCCCAGGCCTCGAGGTCGGGGATGTCGTCGCTGCGGAGGCTCTTGAGGCGCGCGCGCACCCACGGAAGGTAATGCAGGATCCGCGCGCCCGCTCGCGGAGCTCAGCGCGCGCGGCGCCGCAGGGCCGCCCGCACGAGCATCGCGAGCCCGGCGAGCAGCGCGCCCGCGCCCGCGCGGACGTTGGACGCGCAGCCGCCGCCGACGCCGCCGCCCGCATCCGGATCCCCCGGATCCGGATCGCCCCCCGGATCCGGCGGCGCGGCGCCGAGCTCGTACGCGCCGCGGTCGATCGCGCCGGCGATGGTCCGCGCGACGGTCCCGGTGCCGTGCAGCGGCGAGAACAGTGGCGTGCCGAGCGGCGCGGGGAACGGGTGCGCCGTGAACGCGGGCGGCGGGGCGGCGGCGCTGTCCACGAGCGGGCTCGCCGCGCCTGCGGGCCGGAGGTCGAGCGCGGCGAGGTCGTCGGGCTCGACGAGCCCGGGCTCGGCGCCCGTGAGCGTGCCGGTCCACTCGGGCGGGACGTGGGTCGATCCCGCCGCCACCCAGTTGTTCGTGCCGGCCACGGCTCGGCTGCCCGAGAGATCGAGGTTCTCGAAGACGTAGTGGTTCGCCGCCGCCTCGATCGTGTTCACGCCCCCGGCGACGCGCGGGCGGCTGGCGCCCACGCCGCGCACGACCACGGGCGCGCCCGCGGCGCCCGCGTCGGTGAAGACCACGGGGAGTACGTCGCGCCGCCCTCGACCTCGACGACGTCGCCGGGGCCGAGCGTCGGCAAGTCGCCGAGCTGCCGGTGCTGCGCCGCGGCGCTGGTGCCGACGCGGTAGGTCGCGGGGTGCGCGACCGCGGGGACGAGCGCGACCGCGGGGACGAGCGCGAGCGCGACGAGCGTCACGAGGGCGGTGCGCATCCCGGGATTGTCGCGCAGCCCCGGCCCGGAGACCAGCGTCGCCCCCCGTTCAGAACCCGGTGCATGCGGGCGGGCGCGGCTCGAACCGCGCCCGCTTCCAGAGCGCGGGCTGCGCGAACCGGGCCAGCCCGGCCCAGTCGAACTGCCGGAGCGCCGCGTCGAGGTCGAGGTCGTTCGCGGCGAGGTCGATGCCCAGCTCGGCGCCGGCCGCAGGCGCCGGGACGCCCAGCGCCGTCCAGGGGACGGCGAGCTCCACCGTGTAGCGGCCGGGGGCGCCCGCGACCGCGAGGGCCGCGCCGGAGGTCCAGGAGCGATCCCAGGTCCCGGCGTTCCCCTTCTCGTCGGTGAGATCGCCGCTCGCGTTCACCACCAGGTGGCGATCGTCGGCGTCCGGCGTCGCGCTGCGCGTGAGCCTCGGGTCGAGCAGCAGCTCCACGCCGTCGCCGTCCCAGACCTCGCCGTCGCGCCCGCCCTGACCGATCCGCAGCGCGGCGTCGCCGACGGTGAAGCCGACGTACAGGTGGGTGGCGTCGTGGAGCAGCCGCGCGGCGACCTTGTTGTCCGAGCCCGCCTTCGCGGCCGCGGCGTCGAGGCTCACCGCCGGCGCGCGGGTGAACTCCGAGAGGTCGCCGTCGACCACGACCGCGGAGGTCGCGCGCTGCACCGGGACGCGGTCCCCGGCCACGAGCGCCGTGAGCACCAGGGTCCCCCAGCGGCTCGGCTGCGCGAACCGCGAGAGCTGGGCCCAGTCGAACGGCTTCGGTGAGGCGCCGGCCTGGTCGACGTCCTCGATGGCGAAGTCGAGGCCGAGCGTGGCGCCGGCGCACGGCGCGACGCCGAGCGCCGCCCACGGGACCCTCAGCTCGACCGCCCAGCCCGACGCCGTGCGGGCGGCCGTCGACGTCGCGCCCGAGGTCCAGCTGCGATCCCAGGCGCCCGCGTTCCCGCGCTCGTCGGTGAGGTCGCCGTTGGCGTTCACGAGGAGGTGGAAGTGGTTCGCCCCCAGCGCGACGGCCTTGTCGTTCTTCACGTCCAGGAGGAGCTCGACGGCGTCGCCGTCCCAGACCTCGCCGTCGCGACCGCCCTGGTTGACGACCACGGCCGCGTCCTTCACGGCGAAGCTCGCGTACAGGAAGTCGTCGTCGTACGACAGGCGGACGTCGGCCGTGTTGTCCGATCCCGCGGCGGCGCCGGACAGCGCGAGCGGCGCCACCGGCAGCTCCGCGGGGTCGCCGGTGAAGAGGACGCCGGGCGTGTACCGGGCGCCCGTGGAGAGCGCCGCGGCGCCGTTCCGGAGCGCCAGGATCCGCTGCGCGATCCGCGCGCGGGCGGCCATGAGCGCCTCGGGGCTCTGCGCGGTCTGGTACGCGGAGGGGAACAGCGTCGAGGCCTCGCGCTGTGCCATGGCGCGGTCGCCGAGGTCCGAGAGGAGCTTCAGGTACTCGAAGTCCTCCATGCCCTCGCGGATCATCTTGAGCCGGATCGACGCCACCGGGATGTGCGTCGCGCCGCCGATGCGGGCCGGGGTGCCCGGGTAGAACAGCGTCCCGTCGCCGTTCCCGGTGAAGTCCCACTGGTTGGACCAGGCGTCGTGCGTGTACGCCATGGTCGTCTCGTAGTAGAGCTCGCCGGTGACGCCGTAGAGGAACTCGAGCCACTGCATGGCCCGGTTCCGGACCGCGCTCGCGTCGATCATGTAGCTCGGCCACCCGGTGAAGTGGCTGCTGGCGCCGCCGCAGCCGTGGCTCATGCAGCTCTGGTACGCCCAGAGCTCCTTGCGCGGCCCGCTCGCGACGAAGCTCGCGTACTTCTGGTACTGCGGCCCGGCGTACACCTCGCCCGGCCTGTCCCAGAGGTGGTTGATCACCGGGACGATGAGGTCGAGGTCGCGCAGGATGGCGATGCCGTGCTTCGCCTCCGCCGCCTGGATCTGGCCGAGCGAGCTCGTGACGAGGGTGCGGAACGCGGGGTTCGCCGCCTTGGCGGCGCGGAGCCGCGTGGGGATGTCGGTCCAGGCGCAGGTCGCCGGCGGCTCGTCGCACGTGTACTGGAGGAGCTTGTCGCCGCCCCAGCCCTTCGCGACGAAGTGGTCGTACCAGGACTTCATCCCGGCGGTGTTGGTGTGGCCGGCCACGAACTCGACGCTCGTGAGGGCCGCGCCCGGCTGCTGGGTCGCGGCGGTGCCGCCGACGAGCGGACCGTACGCCGCCTCGAAGTGCGCGATCGACGTGTCGCCGTCGCGATGCGGGGCGAGCGAGACCCGGTGATCGAGGGCGAGCTGCCCGTAGCGCGCGCGGAGCGGCGGGAAGACCGTGGCGGCGGTGGAGATCCCGTGGCCGGCCGGGAGCGTCCCGTACGCGAGCGTGAACGCGCTCTTGAGCGAGGCCTTCGCCGGCAGCGCGAAGTCGTGGACCGTGAGCGTCACCGGGACCGTCGCGGTCCCCTCCGCGAACCGCACCGTGACCGAGCCGGTGTACGTCCCGGCAGCGGCCGAGGCGGGCACGCGGACCTCGGCCCAGATCGCCCGCGTCTCGCCGGCGGCGACGTGGAAGTTCACGAACGCGTTCCGCTTCTCCCCGACGACGTCGTCGACGTCGGGGACGAGCGCGTCCGGGACCCAGCCGCCCGCGGCGACGATCGCGTCGGGTGCGGACAGGTGGACCATCCGGATGAGCTCCTCGCGGAACAGGCGGACCGGGCCGATCGCCGTCGTGCCGTTCGAGAGCGCCGTCGCGCTGGCCGTCACGCCGGTGGCCGGGCCCGTGACGAGGATCTGGAACGCCTCGAACTCGTTCCGGGCGGCGGAGATGGCGACCGCGCGGCTCGCGGTGGGCGCCTGGTTGCGGAGGATCTTCACGCTCGCGCCGGCGGTCGAGACCGTCGCCGCATTCACCGAGGGCGGAAGGGCCGCGCAGACAGCCAGGAGGCAGGTGACGGGGAGGCGCATCGGCGGGACTCCGGGCGAGAGGGAGTCCCCTTGATAGGCCCCTTGGGGTGTAGGCCGAAAGGGTGCTGTCCCGTGACCTTGGGACGCGATGTACGCCGCCGCCCACCCCGCCGTGGGCGGGCTGGAGGCCCGTTCAGCCCTCCAGCGCGTCGATCACGCGATCGTGGAACGCCGGCCGCAGCCGCTGGATCCCGTCGACGTTGCGCCGCCCGTGGAACACGCGGTTCGTGAGCAGCGCCGCGGAGATCCGCCGGTCGAGGTCGATCCAGAGCGAGCACCCCGTGAACCCGAGGTGCCCGATCGCGCCGCGCGGCCCGGCCTTGCCGAGCTTCGCGCCGGCGGACGAGCCCGCGGGCGCGGGGAGATCGAACCCGAGCCCGCGCGCCGGGCCCGCGAGGCTCGGGCTCGGGCGCGCGAAGGCGTCGAGCGTCGCGGCGGCGCCGAGCCGGCTCGCGCCCTCGAGCTCCTCGAGGATCCCTTGCCCGAGGCGCGCCAGGTCCCTCGCCGTCGAGAACACGCCGGCGTGGCCGGCGATCCCGCCGAGCGCATAGGCGTTGTCGTCGTCCACCTGGCCGGGATCCAGGCCGGGCGCCTGCGGCGGGATCTCGAACCTCCCCTCCTGCCCCGGCGCGGGCTCGCGGGGCCGCGTCCCGCCGGTCGGCACGAACCGCTCCCCCTCGAGCCGCGCGGTGGCGTCCGGCGCCGACAGATCGACGTACCCGGTCCGGAGCAGCCCGAGCGGCGCGAGCACGAGCCGCTCCGAGAGGTCCGCGAGGCTCGCCTCCCCGACCGTCTCGAGGAGCCGGCCCAAGGCGATGAACCCGAGATCGCTGTAGACGCGCTCGCCCGTCCTGCCCGCGAGCGGCGCCGAGAGCACGGCGTCGAGGACGAGCGCGCGCGACCGCTCCACCGCCGCCGTCCGCCGCGCCCCCTCCAGCCCCGCGGGCGGGAAGAGCGCGCCCGCGACCGGATCGGCCACGCACCGCGCGAACAGGGGCTGCCACGCGGCGAGCCCGCTCGTGTGCGCGAGGAGGTGGCGCGCGGTGACGGCGTCCTTGCCCGTGAACTCCGGCAGCGCCTCGCACACCGGCGCGTCGAGGTCGAGCACCCGGCGCTGGGCCAGCACGGCCGCGAGGACCGTCGTCACGAGCTTCGAGACGCTCGCGACGTCGAACCGGACGTCGTTCGTCACCGGCGCGCCGTCGGGGAGGGTCCCGTGCGCCGTCGCGTGCACGACGGCGCCGTCGCGGATCACGCACGCCTGGACCGCCGGCGCGACCCGCTCCGCGACCGCGCGGTCGAGGAGCGTGGGGACCTCGGGCAGGACCGGGTTCATAACTCGAGCGGCCTCCAGCCCGCCGGGGCGCGCCACGCGCCCTCGTCGGGCTCGTCGGCGCCGTACGGCACGTCGCGCGGCGGCCCGTCGGCGGCGAGGTAGCGGAAATGCCACCACTCCTTGCTGTAGGGCTGCCAGCCGTGGGCCACCATGAGGCCGTGCAGCAGCGCCCGGTTCTCCTGCGCCCGGCCCGTGGCGTTCGCGGTGTGGCTCTCCGCCGTGAAGGTGTCCCAGGCCGTACCCATGTCGAGGGCCCGCCCCGTCTCGAGCTCGACCAGCGAGAGATCCGTGGTCGCCCCGACGTTGTGGCGCGAGCGCGGCGAGATGTAGCCCTCGTGGACGAGCCGGAGCTGCCCCGTCCGCTCCGCCCAGTGGATCATCGCGTGCGTCGCGCGCCGGGGCCGGTACGCGTCGAAGCACAGCAACCCGAGCCCGCGCGGCGCGAGCTCGCGCTGGATCGCCGCGAGGTCCTCGGCCACGTGCCCCTGGAGCCACGCCCCGGGGGCGCCGTAGCCCGGGAGCGGCGCGCCGGTGAAGTTCGACGCGCGGTGATACCCGACGTCGAGCCGGAGGCCGGGGATCGCGGCCGCGAGATCGACGAAGCCCGGCGGCGGCGGACGGAGGCGCGGCCCGGTCATCGCGCCCCACGCTTCACGACCGACGAGCGATGGCTCTCCGCGCGACCGCCCGCGCCGGCGCGCAGCGCCTCGATCGGCGGGATCCGGTAGACGCGCACGCGCCCGTCCATGAAGTCGGAGAACGCGAGCACCTTCCCGTCCGCCGAGACGTCGAGCCCGGTGCACTGGTTCCCCCCCACGATCGCGTCGAGGAGCGCGCCCGTCTCCGTGTCGAAGAGGAGGACCGAGCCCCACTCCGGGCCCGGGCGCGTGTAGCCGTCTTTCCCGTTCGCGCCGCGGTTCGACACGTAGAGGACGCGCCGGTCCGGCGACAGGACGATCGTGTTGGGCGCGTGGCCCGTCTTCGCCCAGGGCTTCACCTCGTCGGTGTCGAGGTCCATCACGAAGATCTCCGACCTCCCCATGTCGGAGATATACAGCCGCCGCCGCTCTTCGTCAGGGACGAGGTGGCGGAGCGCCTTCCCGCCGCTCCAGACGACCCGGCTCTTGCCCGTGGCGAGATCGATCTTCGCGAGCTGGCCCGCGCCGAACCCGGCCACGTAGAGCGACGCGCCGTCGGGCGTCGCGTGGAGCCCGCGGGGCGTCTTCACGGTCTCGAGGAGCCGCCGGACCTTCCCGGTCTCGAGATCGATCTCCGAGACGTCGTTCGAGAACCAGTTGGCGACGAAGAGCGACCGCCCGTCGGCCGAGCGGCGGACCACCTTCGGCATGACGCCGCGCGTGTCGAACGTGCGGGTGATCGCGCGCGACGCGCCGTCGAGCTCCATCACCTTCCCCGAGTCGAGCTGCGTCGCCCAGAGGAGCTTCCCGTCGAGGGACCGCTCCAGCTCCACCGCCCCGAGCCGGCCGAGGCTCGCCTCCGCCAGCTTCGCGCCCGACCGCGTCTCGTAGAGCCGCACCGACTGCGGGCCCATGAGGAGCGTCACCCAGAGCTGCGAGCCGTCCTCGTTGGCGAGCACCGCCTTGGGCGCGGGGCCGACCGGAAACACCGTGAGGCACTCGACCACCTGGTCCACGGGATCGACGCACGCCTCTGCCCGGGTGGGCCCCTGCACGTCGAGCGTCTGCTCCTTCGGCTTGAACCCCGCCCCGCCGAACAGCACCCGGGTCTCGCCCAGGGGGACCCGCATCCTCGCCGGCGTCTTCCCCATCCGCGTCTGCCCGTCGGACGTCGTCACCACGAACAGGACGCCGTCGGGCCACGAGTGGACGGTGAGCGGCGCCGCCGGCGCCCGGGGCGGGGCCGGCGCGGCCGCCAGCAGCGCGAGCAGGAACGCAGCGTGCACCCGGCGAGCGTACCACCAGGCCCTCGCCCGCCCCCCTCCCCGGATCCGGTGACGCCGGCGCTCAGCGAGGCCCGGCGCGCACCACCCGGCCGCCCTCGAGCTGGAGCGCGTGGGTGATGCACCGCGGGAGCTCGTCGGGGCGGTGGGTGACGAACAGCACGCCCGCGCGCGCGGCCGCCGCCGCGGCGTCCACCGCCGCGACGACCCGGCGCCGGCCCTCCGCGTCCAGCCCCTGGCACGGCTCGTCGAGGACGAGGAGCTCGGGATCGCCGACGAGGGCGCGCGCGACGAGCACGAGCCGCTGGGCGCCGAAGGAGAGCTCGACCAGGTTCCGCTCCTCGGCGCCCGAGAGCCCGAACCGCGCGAGCCAGCCGCGCGCCCGCGCCGCCTCGTCGTCGTTGCACGCCCGGTACAGGCCCAGCGTCCCGTCGAGGCCCGAGCAGACGGCCTCCAGCACGCGCGTGCCGGCGGGGTAATGCGCGTGGAGCTCCGGCGAGACCGCGCCGATGCGCGCCTTCACCTCCCAGATGCTCTCGCCCGAGCCGCGCCGCCGGCCGAAGAGGCGGACGCGGTTGGCGTAGGCCTGCGGGTTGTCGGCCAGCACGAGGCTCAGGAGCGTGGACTTCCCGGCGCCGTTGGGGCCGGACAGCGCCCAGTGCTCGCCGCGGCGCATCGTGAAGGTCACGCGGTCGAGGATCGTCGTCGTGCCGTAGCGGACCGTCACGCCCCGGAGCTCGACGAGCGGCGCCGAAGCGGCCGGCGCCGCGCCCGCGGTCCTCCCCTGCGCGCGACGTGCGCGGGGCGAGCGGCGGGCGGCGACGCGCGCGGTCTCCTCCGCGGGGGGACGGGAGCGCGCCCGCGCGAGCGCGCGCCGGCTCCCCTGGGCCGCCACCCGGTGGTCGCGGAGCAGGAGCACGCGATCGACGCAAGCCGGGAGATCCTCGGGGCGCGGCGTCGCGACGACGAGGTGCATCCCGCCGCCGGCGAGCTCGTCGAGGGCCGCGCGGACCTGGCCGCGCGCCTGCGCGTCGAGGCCGGCGAGGGGGTCGTCGAGCACGAGCAGCCGCGGCGCGCGCAGCACCGCGCGCGCGAGGAGGAGCTTCTGCGTCTCGCCGTTCGAGAGCTGGAGCACGCGCCGGCCGAGGAGCGGCGCGAGCCCGAAGAGCGCGATCGTGCGCGCCACCCGCGCCTCGTAGGCGCCCTCGTCCCGCGCGGGCGGGAGGACCTCGTATGGGTTGAGCGCCTCGACCGACTGGCGCGAGAGGAGCGCCCGGACGGTGTCGCCGGTCCCGGCCTCGCTCGCGTTCCAGCGCGCCTGCTGGTACGGGCTGTAGCGGTCCGCGAGCCGCTGCCGGTCCTCGCCCGCCACCCGGACCACGCTGCCCCGCGCGAACCACCCCCAGCGCGCGTCGCGCGCCTCCGCGCCGTCGAGGAAGTGGTACCGGATGGTGCCGCGCGCGAGCGGGACCTGCCCGCAGAGCGCCGCGGCGAGGACGGACTTCCCGGCGCCGCTCGGCCCGAGGAGCGCCCAGTGCTCGCCCTGGCGGAGCGTCCACGAGGTGCCGGCGAACAGCTCGCGGTCGGCCTCGCGGACGGCGATCCGGTCCAGGGTGACGAGCGGCGGGCGGGGGGCGCGGGGCGACGGGGCGTTCATGCGGCGGGCTCGCGTCCCGCCCAACGTCGCACGCCGCCGCCCGGGGCACAAGGAGTCCTGGAGCGCCCGCGCGAGGGGTGCCCGCCTCCGCACCCGCAGCGTCGCGCGCGGGCCGCTTCCACTCCGAGTACAACCCGTCCTGCGTGCGACACCTCCTCCGCGACGCGCTCACGCTCGCCCCGCCCCGGAGCGGACCGCCGGGCGTCCACCGGCTCCTGGCGCGCTCCCCGCTGCGCGCGTACCGGGCGGAGGCGCTCTGGGCCGCGGCGGTGCTCGCGCTCCTGCTCCTCCGGCTGGGGGCCGCGCCGCTCTTCGACGTGGACGAGGGGGCGTTCGCCGAGGCGACGCGCGAGATGCTCGCGAGCGGAGACTACGGCTTCACCACGCTCGACGGCGCGCCGCGCTTCGACAAGCCCATCCTGGTCTACTGGCTCCAGGCCGCGAGCGTCGCCCTGTTCGGCCTCTCCGAGGGCGCGCTGCGGCTCCCGTCGGCCCTCTGCACCTTCGGCTGGGCCCTCGCGGTCGCCACCTTCGCCGCCCGCCGCTGGGGCCGCCGGACCGCGCTGCTCGCCGGCGCCGTGCTCGTCACCAGCGCCGGCCCGCTCGTCGTCGGGCGGGCGTCGACCGCCGACGCGCTCCTCAACCTCCTCCTCGCGCTCGCGCTCTTCGACGCGTGGCGCTGGATCGAGCGCCCGCGCCCGGCCCCCCTCCGGCGCGCGTACCTCTGGATCGCCCTCGGGGTCCTCGCGAAGGGGCCGGTCGCGATCCTGATCCCCGCCGCGGTCACCCTGCTCTTCCTCTGGAGCGCCGGCGAGGCGCGCCGCTGGCTCCGGCTCGCGCTCGACGCGCCGGGCTGGGCCGTCCTCCTGGCCGTCGCCGGCCCCTGGTACGCGTACGCGCTCGACCGCCACGGGATGGCGTTCGTCGAGGGCTTCCTCGTGCGCCACAACGTGGCCCGCTTCACGACCACGCTCGAGGGCCACGGCGGGAGCCTCTTCTACTACGTGCTGATGCTGCCGGTCCTCCTGCTGCCGTGGGCGGCGCTCCTCCCCTCCGTCGTCCGCGCCGTCCCGCGGCTCTGGCGTGGCGATCGGCTCGACCGCTTCCTCCTCCTCTGGTCCGGGTTCGTGCTGGCCTTCTTCTCGCTCAGCGGGACCAAGCTCCCGCACTACGCGCTCTACGGCGCGACCCCCGCGTTCCTGCTCCTCGCCCGCGCGGTGGAGTGGGCGAGCCCGGCAGCGCGCAAGGGCACCGCCGCGACCATCGGCGTCCTCCTCCTCGTCCTCGCGATCGCGCCGGGCCTGGTCCCGCGGCTCGCGCCGCTCGCGGGCGACCCGCTCTACGTCGCGCTGCTCGAGGGCGCGGGCCGCGGCGCGGCGGCGGTGCAGCTCGGGGCGGCGCTCGCCCTCGCGGCCTGGCTCGCGGCGCTCGCGCGGCTCCGGGCTTCGGCCGCCGCGCTCGCGGGCGGCGCGGCAGCGCTGGCGGTGGTGGTCGTGGCGCTCGGGGTCCCGTGGCTGGCCGGTGCGCTCCAGGGGCCGGTCCGGAAGGCGGCCCTCGTCGCGCGGGCGCGGGAGGAGCCGGTGGTCCAGTACCGCGTCCGGATCCCGAGCTTCAGCGTCTACCGCGGGGCGCCGACGCCCCGCGCGCACCCGGCGCCGGGGCAGCTCGCGATCACGACCGAGCGCGGGCTGGCGTCGATCGGCGGCCCGCGGGAGGTGCTGTTCCGCGAGAACGGCTACGTCCTGGTGCGGGTGGGAGGGCCGGCGCGCGGCGAACCGGAGGGGCGCGGCTCGGCACCGTGATCCACGTCGGGCTCGGGCTTTTCACGCACAGTCGAGGATCCGGAGCACGATGTCGAGGTGCTTCGCGGCGCGCGCGAACGGCATCGCCGGCGTCGCCCTCCCCTCGACGCAGTCGAGGAAGTGCGTGACGAGGGCGGCGTTGTCGTCGCCGTGGCCGGCGAGGTCGACCGGGAGCACCTCGCGGCGGGGCCTCCCGTCGGGCCCCTCCTCGAAGAGCTCCACCGCGGGCGGCTCCCAGGTCGGGTACCCGAGCCGGAGCCCGCCGCGCGTGCCGTGGATGCGCGTCTCGCTCCGCGTCTCGCCGTGGACGCCCGCGCCGCGCTCGTACGCGACGGTGACGCCGCGGTCGAAGGCGAGGAAGGCGGCGGCGTGCTGCTCGACGTCCCCGGAGCGGCTCCGGAGCCCGCCGCGCCGGAAGGAGCGGACGTCCTGGAGCGCGGGCCGGTCGCCGAGCACGCCGAGGAGGAACGAGAAGTCGTACACGCCCCAGTCGACGACCGGGCCGCCGCCCGCGCGCCGCCGCTCCAGCGCCCAGCCTGCCCGCGGGTTCCAGTCGAGGAAGGTCTCCGGGGAGAGCATGACGTGGTGCAGGTGGTAGATCTCCCCGAGCCGGCCCGAGTCGACGATCGCCTTCACGAACTCGAACTTCGGCTGCAGCCGCGCGTGGCGGCACGACGCGTCGAGCGCGACCTGGCCCGGGCGCCGCGCCGCCTCGTCGACGAGCGCGGCGGCCTCGTCGCGCGCGATGGCCATGGGCTTCTCGAGGAGGAGGTGCTTGCCCGCGCGCAGGACCGCGAGCCCGAGCTCCGCGTGCGTCGCGGTCGGGGTCGCGACGACGACCGCGTCCACCTCCGGATCGGCGAGGATCGCGCCGGCGTCGGGGATGGCCCGCTCGACGCGTGGATCCGCGGCCCACCGCCGCAGGAGCTCCTCCGATCGGTTGCACACCCACTTCACGCGCGCGCGGCCGCCGGCGTGGAGCGCCTCGACGTGCTTCGCGCCGATCATGCCGCCGCCGATCACGGCGGCGGTGATCCGCCGGCGGTCGCCGGGCGTCACGCCCGGCCTCGCTCGCTGCGCGCCGCCACGAACCACCCGGCGAGCACCGCCAGCGTGACGGCCGAGAACGTCGCGTGCACCCAGAACCGGAAGACGCGCTCGCCGACCTCCCATCGGTGACCGAGGAGCTCGATCTGGTACACGCGCGCCATCGCCTCGCGCGCCGCCGGATCGGCGTTGGCGATGCCGCTCGTCACCTGGCCCATCGCCGACGACGCGCGGACGAGCTGGATCGGCATCGAGGCCAGCGCGGCGGCGTAGGCGACGGTGGCGACGCCCAGCGCGCGGACCGCGGCTCCGTGGACGGACATGCGCCCTTCTATCACGGCGCCGGCGCGACGAGCGCGGGGGCCTCCCGCGTCCGGGTGCGCTCGACCGTCCGTACAGATCGAGGATCTCGCCGATCTTCAGGCGCTCGAGAGAATGTCTGCACACCTGGCGGGCCTCGCGGGTCATAGGGAGGGCACCCGCGCCACCGAACGCACGCGTAGCGGCCTCGCCGCGCGCCCGCGTCCGGACGGGCGCGCCGTGATCGGGAGCGATCCGGGCGCGGGCGCCCACGGCCGCCGCAAGGGGCGGCGCGGACTACGCCGTGAAGAACGGCGTGATGCCGGTGACCAACCCCGACGCCGGGCTCGCCTTCTTCCTGGGTGAGCTCACCGGCCGGGTGTTCCTCGACGACGTCTCGCTCCTCGAGGTCCGCTGACGGACGGGCCGCGGGACGGCCGCCTCGCACGGAGGCGGCGTCCCGCGGCGGCGTCTCACCACCAGCCGAGGCAGGTGTACAGGGCCATCTCCTCGTCGAAGCAGGCGGGCGAGACGTAGCCCTGGCCCATGAACTCGGAGCAGAACCAGTTGGCCGGGTCGGCCGGGTCGAGGCGGCCGGCGCACTCGTAGAAGCCGGTGAACTCCGCCTCGCACTCCGGGACGAAGCTCCCGAAGTCCATGCACTCGGCGAAGCACTGCCCGAAGCTCGGCAGCGGGTCCGAGATCGCGGGATCGCAGACGGCCGCGGACATCGCCTCGCAGCCGTGGAGGCAGGCGGTCTCGACGCCCGGCGCGCAGCGCGGCGCGCTCGCGTCCACGGTGAGCGCCTTGTAGCCGGCGAGCGAGCCGAGCTTCCAGTCGAGCTGCGCGTCGGGAGCGAGGCTCACGCCGAACGCGGGGGTGTGGGCGCCGGGCCGGAACGTCGCGGGCCGCGCGCCCGCGGTGTCCTGGGGCATCCGGTTCAGCAAGCCGTGCGGGAGGGTGACCGAGAGCCGGTTCGGGTTCTCGTAGCCGAGGTACGCGCGCAGCGAGCCGTCGGCCCGCTCGTCCACGCAGGTGAGCGCGGGCGTGACCGGCTGGAACCCGGCGTACCGGAACGCGTCGGCCAGGAACGGCAGGAAGGTCTCGAGCCGGACCTGGAGGCCGTAGTCCTCGCACCAGAGCCCGCCGAAGTAGATGACGCCGGCGAGCCACTTCACGCCGTCCTTCTCGACGAGGAGCGCGCCGCCCGAGTCACCCGCGCACGTGTTCGCGTACGGCGGCGTGCCGATGGTCTTGAGCTGGTGGCTGCGGATCTCGGGGTCGAGGATGCCCGCGTTCGGATCGTCGGCGTGGTAGTCGGCCTCGGTGGGCGAGCCGGCGATGCGGGCCCAGCCGCTGCGCTTCACGCCGCTCCCCTCGACCTGGGTGATGTCGGCGGTGAGGGCGCGGCTCCCGCCCCAGCCGACGAGCTGGGCCATCTTGCCGACCCAGCGGTCGCCGAGGCGGTGCGGATAGACGGGCATCGGCGCGAAGGGGAGCGCGCGATCCAGGTACAGGACCGCGAGGTCCGGGAAGTGGAGGTTCGCGTCGTAGTCCGGGTGCACGAGCGACCCCTCGACGCGCGCCCACTCCGAGGGCTGGCCCGGGGCCGGCACGTTCGGGAGCACCGCGCGATCCGTCAGGTAGTCGTCCCCGTGATAGACGAAGAACCGGCTCGGGATCGCGTCGGCGCGGACGCAGTGCGCGGCGGTGAGGACCATCCGCGGGGCGATGTACGTACCGCTGCAGCGGCCGACGCGGCCGTCCATCCGCTCCGAGTGGATGAGGACGACCTGCGGCAGCCCGGCCTCGGGCGTGCCGCGGACGATCGACGCCGGCGGCGCGCCGGACTCGACGCCGGACGGCTCGGAGGAGCCGCAGGCGGAGAGGGCGAGGAGGGCTCCGGCGAGGGCGAGTGCTCGCTTCATGGTGTTCTCCGTGAGTGAAGTCCGGCCAGCGCGGCGGGCCCCGGAGGAAGGACGCACGGGTTGCCTGGGACACGGGACCCCGGGAACGTCGCTCGCCTGGCGCAGAGACGGCCGGAGCGTTGCATGCGGGGCCGGTCGCGGGCAAGGACCGACGGTCGAGGGAATCTGGGGTCCGGCGGACGCGGGGGGTCCGGATCCGCGTGATCGTTTGCGCGCGTGACGGGCGTCACGCGGGGCGTCACGGCGTCAGACCGGCACGCCCGAGAGCGAGCTCACGCCTGCGCGCAGCACGCGCACGGGCACCACCGCGCCCGCGGGCGCGTCGGCCTCGGACGCGGCCAGGTGCACGACGCGGTTCTCCGGCGTCCGCCCCACCCGCTCGCCGTCCTCCGACGGCCCCTCGACCAGCACCTCGACCACCTTGCCCAGCTCGGCCGCGAGGTGCTCGGCGGCGATCCGGCGCTGGAGCGCGAGGAGCCGCTCGAGCCGCTCCACCGCCACCTCGCGCGGGACCTCCTGCCACTCCGGCGCCGAGCCGAGCCGGAGGTTCGCGATGGTGTGCGGCCGCGGGCTGAAGACGAAGCTGAAGCTCTGCTCGAACCGCGCGTGCTCCAGCAGGCGGAGCGAGGCCTCGAAGTCGGCGTCGGTCTCGCCGGGGAAGCCGACGATGAAGTCGGTGGTGATGGCGACGCCCGGCCGCGCCGCCCGGAGCCGGTCGAACCGGTCGAGGTACTCGGAGACGGTGTAGTCGCGCCGCATGCGGGCGAGCACCGGATCGGAGCCGGACTGCACCGGCAGGTGGAAGTGCGGCATCACCTTCGGCTCGTCGCGGAAGACCTCGATCAGCGCGTCGGAGAGATCGTGCGGGTGACTGGTCGTGAACCGGACCCGGCGGACGTCCGGGATCGCCGCCACGCGCCGGAGGAGCTCGGCGAACGTGCAGCCGCCCCGGTACGAGTTCACGTTCTGACCGATGAGCGTCACCTCGCGCACGCCGACCTCCGCGAGCCGCGCGCACTCGGAGACGACCTCGGGCCAGGCCCGCGACACCTCGCGCCCGCGGGTGTGCGGGACGACGCAGAACGCGCAGACGTTGTCGCAGCCCTTCATCGCGGTGACGAACGCGGTCACCCTCCCGCGGGCCGCCTCGGGCTCGGCCGCCGGGAAGACGTACTCCTCGGAGCTCATCCAGCCGGTCTCGGCGAACCGCTCCTTCGCCCGCGCGCGCGCGACCAGCTCCGGGAGCCGGCCGAGGTTGTCCGGCCCGAACACGAAGTCGACGTAGGGGACGCGGGCGAGCAGCTTCTCCTTCTCCTGCTGCGCGACGCACCCGGCCACCGCGAGCAGCGCGCCGCGGCGGGCCTTCACCTCGCGGTACCGGCCCAGCGCGGAGAGCAGCTTCTGCTCGGCCTTCTCGCGGATGGCGCAGGTGTTCACGAGGATGAGGTCGGCCTCGTCGGCCGAGCCGGCCGCCGAGAACGCGTGCTTGCCCAGGAGCTCGACCATGCGGGCCGAGTCGGCCTCGTTCATCTGGCAGCCGAAGGTGTGGACGAAGACCTTCGCGCCGGGCCCCGGCGCCTGTGCGGGGGCGGGGCCGCCGTCGCGGCGGGCGAGGGTGACGAGGTCGGAGCCGGACACGCGGCGGGAAACTAAGGGAATCGGGCCGAGCGGGCAAGGTGAAGGGCCTGCACCCTCGCCCGCCGCGCGGTAGAACCCCGGCATGTCCCCCGCCACCCTGGTGGTCGTCCTCTTCCTCGCGTTCTTCGGGCTCCAGCTCGCGGTCGAGGCCGTCCTGCTCGCGCTCCAGCTCCGCGCCGCCGATCGCGGCCGCGGGGTCCCGCCCGCGCTCGGCGACCGGATCGACCCCGCGGTCGCCGAGCGGAGCCGCGCGTACACCCTCGCCCGCGGCCGGTTCGCCATCGTCTCGCTCGCGGCGTCGGCGGCGGTGACCCTCGTCGCGCTCTTCTCCGGGCTCCTCCCCTGGCTCGACCGGACGCTCGCGGCGGCCGGCCTCGAGGGCGCCCACCGGTTCGTGGCGTTCCTCGCGGCGCTCGCCGCCGCCGGCGCGGTGATCTCGATCCCGTTCTCGCTCTACTCCACGTTCGTGCTCGAGCAGCGGTTCGGGTTCAACCGGACGACCCCGCGGCTCTGGCTGACCGACCGCCTGAAGGGGCTCGCGCTCCAGCTCGCCCTGGGCGTCCCGCTCCTCTATGCGGTCTACGGCTTCATGCGGTTCACGGGCGACCTCTGGTGGGTCTGGCTCTTCGCGTTCCTGGTCGTGTTCCAGGTCGTGCTCGACTGGGCCTACCCCACGCTCATCGCCCCCCTGTTCAACAGGTTCGTCCCGCTCGCCGAGGGGCCGCTCCGCGAGCGCCTCGAGAGCATGGCGCGCGAGGCCGGCTTCCGGAACCGCGGGCTGTTCGTGATGGACGCGTCGCGCCGCTCCGGCCACTCCAACGCCTACTTCGCAGGGCTCGTCCGCCCCCGCATCGTCCTCTTCGACACGCTGGTCGAGCGGATGACCGCGGACGAGGCGGCGAGCGTGCTCGCCCACGAGATCGGCCACTTCCGTAAGCACCACGTGCACCGCATGCTCGCGGTCTCGCTGCTCGGCATGCTGGCCGTCCTGTTCGCGCTGTCGCGGCTCGTCGCGTGGCCGCCGCTCTTCGAGGCGTTCGGGTTCGCGGGCACGCCGCTCCACGGCGCGCTGGCGCTGCTCGCGCTCGGCGGCGGCGCGTTCGTCTTCTGGCTCACGCCCATCGCCGCGTTCTTCTCGCGCCGGCACGAGTACGAGGCCGACCGGTACGCCGTCCGGATCGCCCGCGCGCCCGAGGCGCTCAAGACCGCGCTCGTGCGGCTCGACGGCGAGAACCTCGGAAACCTGCACCCGCACCCGTGGTACAGCGCCTGGCACTACAGCCACCCGGCGCTCGTGGAGCGGCTCGCGGCCATCGACGCCGCGCGCACACACTGAGCCGCGCCGGCGACGCCCGCGCGGGCGGCCCGCCGGCGCCGCGACCCGTTGACGCAGGGCACCCGAGCTCCCAACGTCGCGACGTCGCAGGGATTCCGGCCGTGGCGTATCCTCGCCCCGCCCGCCGAGGTGCGGTGCCGTTCGTGCATACGGGGCATACGGCAAGCGCGCCGGCCGGCGACGGGGGAGAGGGACACATGACCGAGACGATCTTCCAGCTCTTCACGACCTCGGGGGCGGAGTGGGTGATGTACCTGCTCGTCGGGCTCTCGGTCGCCTCGGTCGCGGTGATCCTGGAGCGTGGCGCCTTCTTCCTGCGCCGGGGTGCGCCGATCCCGCACCTCCTCGCGCTGCTCAAGGCCGGCGAGCTGGACGAGGCGCGCGCGCTCGTCTCCGGGCGCCGCGGCATGGAGGCCGAGGTCGCCCGCGCCGCGCTCGCGGCGGCCGCGGGCGGACCGGCGGCGGTGCAGGAGGCCGTCGCCTGCGCGATCGCCGAGGCGCGGCCCGCCTACGAGCGCGGCCTCTCGTTCCTGGGGACGCTCGGCAACAACGCCCCCTTCCTCGGGCTGTTCGGGACGGTCATCGGCATCATCCGCGCCTTCTCCGATCTCTCCGTCGGGACCCGCCGCGCCGACGTGAGCGTCGTCATGGCCGGCATCTCCGAGGCGCTCGTCGCGACCGCCGTCGGCATCTTCGTCGCCATCCCCGCGGTGGTCGGCTTCAACGCGTACATGCGACGGCTCAAGACGCTCACGGTGCGCGGCGAGGCGGTGGCCCACGCCCTGGCCTCCCACCTCGAGCACGACCGCGCCCGCGCGACGGCCGCGGGGCGAGGCGGCGGGGCGGTCCCGCACGCGGCCCGGTCCGTCGACGTGCCGTGAGGAGCGGACCCATGGCCTCCTACTCGAGCGGCGACGACGACGCGATCACCGGCATCAACGTGACCCCGCTGGTCGACATCGTCCTCGTCCTGCTGATCATCTTCATGGTCACGGCCTCGTTCATCGTGAAGGAGTCGATCGAGGTCGATCTCCCCCGCGCCGCGGCGGGCGGCGAGACGATGGGCCCCACCCTCTCCTTCGCCATCGACGCCAGGGGCGTCGTCTACCTCGACGGTCAACCCGTCACCCGCGACGCCGCGCGGCGCGCGGTCCGGGCGGCGCTCGCGAGGAGTCCGGACGCCCGGGCGCTCATCGGCGCCGACCGCGCCGTGGCCCACGGCGAGGTGGTCTCGCTCATCGACCTCGTGAAGCAGGAAGGGCTCGTGAAGTTCGCGATCCAGATCGCCCGCGATCCCTCGGAGGCGGAGCGGTGAGGAGCGAGACGCGGTCCTGGCTCGGGACGGTCGGGGCCGCGGCCGTGGCGTCGTTCGCGCTCCACGCCGGCGGCCTCGCCCTGGCCGCCCGCCTCGAGCGGTTCCCGCCCGCGCCGCAGGAGCCGGTGGAGGTCGCGTTCGAGGCGGTGAAGCCGCCGCCGCCCCCGCCCCCGCCCGTGCGGCGGGAGTCGCCGGCGCCGCCTCCGCCCGCGGAGCCGAAGCGGGTCGCGGCGGCGAAGCTCCCGCGGCCCCCGCGCGACGAGCCTCCCCCGCCGCCTCCGCCGCCCAACGAGCCGCCGCCGAAGGACGCTCCGCCCGCGAAGCGGGCCGCGCCGCGCGTCGGCGTGTCGATCTCCTCGACCGCGGAGGGGGGCGCGTTCTCGGTCGGCGTCGGCAACACTCTCTACGGCAAGGCGCCCGAGGTCGCCGCGGACCCGAAGGACGTGACGCCCTACGGGGCCGAGGGCACCGCGCCGCCCCCCAGGCTCTCGCGGCAGCCGCGGCTCGTCTCCCAGCCCGAGGTCCCGTACCCGCAGGAGGCGAAGCGGGCCGGCATCGAGGGGCAGGTGAAGCTCCTGCTCCGCATCGACGCCCAGGGGCGCGTGATCTCCGCCCGCGTCCTCGTCGAACCCGGCGGCGGGCTCGGCGAGGCCGCCCGCGCCGCGGCGCTCCAGCTCCGCTTCAGCCCCGCCCTCCTCGACGGAGAGCCCGTCGAGCTCACCGACTTTCCGTACACGTACACGTTCGACCTCGTGGAGTGAGCCATGGCCCGCCTCTCGCCCATCCTCGTCGCGCTCCTCTGCGCGGGCGCGCTCCCCGCGCGCACCGCCGCCGCCGAGGAGCCGGCGGGCGTCCTCACCCGGGCTCCGGCCGTGGTCGCGCCGGCCGAGCCGGAGTATCCGCCCGAGGCCAAGGCGCAGGGGCGCACCGGGACGGTGACGCTGGAGCTCGAGATCTCGGCCAGCGGCGAGGTCACGGACGCGGTGGTGACCGGCCCGGCGGGCCACGGCTTCGACGAGGCGGCGCTCGCCGCCGCCCGGAAGCTCCGCTTCTCGCCCGCCGAAATCGACGGGAAGCCGTCCGCGGTCCGGATCGAGTACCGCTTCGACTTCGTCCTGCGCGAGGCCCCGCCGCCCGCGGTGGCGGCGCCGCCGCCCCCGAACCTGCGCGGGCGCGTGCTGGAGCGCGGGACCCGCCTGCCGATCGCGGCCGCGCTGGTGCAGGCCGGCGGCCGCTCGACCTACACGGATCGCGAGGGGCGGTTCGCCCTGACGGTTCCGGTGGGAGAGGTGAAGGTCTCGGTCGGCGACGCCGCGCACGCGCGGTTCGAGGCGACCGAGTCGGTCTACGTGGACCAGCTCACCGAGGTGACCTACTGGCTCCGCCGCACCGCGCTCGCGGAGAACGAGACGGTCGTCACCGGGAAGAAGGAGCGCCGGGAGGTCTCGCACCAGGCCATCGCCGCAGGCGAGATCCGCCGGATCGCCGGCGTCTCCGGCGACACCGTGAAGGTCGTCCAGAACCTGCCGGGCGTGGCGCGCCCGCCGTTCGGCTCGGGACAGCTCGTGGTCCGGGGCGGCAACCCGCGCGACACCCGCGTCTACGTGGACGGGGTCCAGGTGCCAGCGATCTTCCACTTCGGCGGGCTCACCAGCATCTACTCGTCCGAGCTCGTGAAGGAGGTCGAGTTCCAGGCCGGCAACTTCGGCGTCACGAGCGGCCGCGCGATCGGCGGGCGCGTGAACCTCGTCACCCGCGATCCCGGCGACCGGACGCACGCCCTCGCGGACCTGAACCTCTACCAGGGCACCGCGCTCTGGGAGGGGCGGCCCGGCGACGACCTCGGCCTCGCGGTGGCGGTGCGCCGCTCGTACGTCGACGCGATCCTCTCGTCGGCCCCGGAGCAGGAGGACGGGCCGGGCGTCAGCGTCGCGCCGCGCTTCTACGACCTCCAGGCGAAGGCGGCCTGGAAGCTCGGCGCCGCGGACACGCTCCGGTTCGACCTCTTCGGCTCGGACGACCAGATGGTCCTGACCGACGTCGACGCCGGGCAGCTCTCGCGGTTCGACGAGCTCAAGTTCGGGAACACGTTCTTCAAGGGCAACCTGCGCCACGAGCACCGCTTCTCCGAGGAGAGCCGGCTCCTGCTCGCGGCGGGCGGAGGGTGGCAGGAGGTCACGGCGCGCGTCGGCGACCTGTTCACCGAGACCGACCGGATCTGGAGCACCACCTGGCGCGCGGAGCTGCGGCAGCGCATCGCGCCGTGGCTGGAGATCGTCGCCGGCGGCGACGCGGAGTGGCACCCGCGCGCCGAGGTGAGCGTCACCGCGGGGACGCTCAACGCGCCCGGCCAGGTCGGCAACGACACGAACGATCAGCTCACGCCCAACCGCTTCCACGTGACGAGGTCCGGCTACGAGGCGGGGGTGTTCGCCGAGGCCGCCATCCAGCCGGTGCGCTGGCTCCGGCTCGTCCCGGGCGTCCGCGCCGACGTGCACCACTCGCTCCGGACGCTGTCCTGGGTCGATCCGCGGTTCGCGGCGCGCGTCGAGCTCGGCGCGAACACGGCGGTGAAGGGCGGCGTCGGGCTGTACCACCAGGCGCCGCCGCTCGCGTACCTGACCGAGGAGTGGGGGAACCCGGCGCTCCGCGAGGAGGGCGCCTGGCAGTACTCGGTCGGCCTCGAGCGCAAGCTCGGGGCGCACCTCTCCCTCGACGTCGAGCTCTACGCGAAGCGCCTCTTCCGGCTGGCCATCCCCTCGGCGGCGCTGATCGAGCGCGACGGCCAGGAGGTCCCCGAGAAGTTCCGCAGCGCAGGCTCCGGGACGGCCTACGGCGCGGAGCTCCTCCTGCGGTACGACCCCGACGGCCGGTACTTCGGCTGGATCGCCTACTCGCTCTCCCGCACGCGGCGCGACCAGTCCAGCTCGGGCGATACGCTCCAGGAGGAGGGCAGCGCGTACGACCAGCCCCACAACCTCGTGGCGGTCGGCACGGTGGAGCTCCCCGAGCTCTGGGAGGGGCTCTCCGCAGGGTTCCGCCTCCGGTTCACGAGCGGCAACCCGTACGAGCGCTACCGCACGGCCGTCTACGACGCGGACACCGACCAGTACCAGCCCATCTCCACCGGCCGCCTCGACAGCCGCGCGCCGCCGTTCTTCCAGCTCGACCTGCGCGTCGACAAGAAGTGGACGTTCCCCCTCTGGAGCCTCTCCACGTACCTCGAGGTCCAGAACGCGACCAACCGGCAGAACCCCGAGTTCCCCGCGTACAACTTCGACTACTCGAAGCAGGACTGGGTGTCCGGCGTCGGGTTCTTCCCCGCGTTCGGCGTGCGCGCCGAGTACTGACGAGGACTTCCGCCATGCGATCCCACGCCACCGCCACGCTCTCTACGATCCTCGGCCTCGGTCTCGCGCTGACCCTCGCCGCCTGCGCCCCCACGTTCGACGGGCCCCAGGAGGTGAAGGGGCTCCGGCTGCTCGCCGTGCAGGCCGAGCCGCCCGAGCTCGGGGCCGCCGCCGACGGGGACGGCGCGGGGTGGCCCGCCGCCGCTTCCTCCCTCCGCTCGCTCGTCGGCCACCCCGGGTTCGTCGCCGACGGCCCGCCCCGCGCGATCGTCCTCCACCTGTCGTGCACGCCCGCGCCGGGCGATCTCCAGGCGCCGCTCTGCACGCAGTTCGCGCAGCTGACCGATCCGTCCGGGCTCGTCGAGGAGATCGACACCGCGGGCGCGTGCGCCGCCCCCGGGCGCGGCGCCGTGAACGCCATCACGTTCTCCGGCCTGGAGGCCTGCGACCGGAGCGGCTGCGTTCCGTTCTCCGTGCGCCGCGATCCGGACGACGCCGGCTCCACGGTCGCCCTCCCCGCCCCGGGGTACACCCTCCCCGACGGGTTCGCGCTCTCCTCGCTCCCGGCCGGTCACGTCCAGCGGGTGCTGGGGCTGGACGTCGTCGATCTCCAGCTCGTCCTCGAGGCCGCGCCCGACGACGTCGCCCCCGCGACGGCCATGCCGGACGCCTGCACCACGCTCGGCGCCGTGCTGAAGCGGATCGGGGGGCTGTGGGAGACCCGGCCGCACGTGGTCGGGCTCAAGTGGCTGCACGTGCGCGGCCCGGACATGCCGGCCGAGTCGGCGCCGAACGCGAACCCGGTCGTCTCGGCC
>Ga0196976_1000518_pt1 | contig 24024 bp, 15 predicted proteins | sample S3v_513CmetaG_FD_148644 | JGI IMG/M metagenome (GOLD analysis project Ga0196976, IMG submission 148644) | Soil microbial communities from Anza Borrego desert, Southern California, United States - S3+v_5-13C | ecosystem: Environmental > Terrestrial > Soil > Desert | place: USA: California...
CGCTTGGGACTATTCGAATGAATAGTCAGAGAAGCCGACCAACTGTGACACCGCGCATACGATGAATTTCGGGTTATTGATCAAGTATCTCTTCCACAGCCGCCGTGGTTCTTGCATCAACCTGTGAGCCCACTGCAAACCGGCGCGCTTGATCCACTGATCGCAATCTTTGATGCGACCGGTGTGTACATCAAATGCCGCACCAACGCCCACCATAACTCGCGTATCCAACTTGTCCAAGTAGGCGGCCATGAATCGCTCCTGCTTTGGAGTACTTAGGCCAACCCAGAAGAAGTCCGGGCTCGCCTGGCTCACCTGCTCAATAAGCTCGCTTTCCTCGTCGGGATTTAGGGGGCGAAATGGTGGGGTGTATGTGCCAACTATTTTCAGACCCGGAAAAGAATTGCAAAGGTTGTCCCTAAGCTGTTCAGCAACGCCCGGGTTACCACCGTACAGAAAGTGCGTGACCTGCCGGGACACCGAATCGCTGCACACGTTCCACATAAATTCCGGACCGAACACCCGGTCCATGTCGCGGTGCCCCTGAGCCTTGCCCATCCATACCGTCGGCATACCATCAGGAGTTACGAGCATGGCGCTGTTAAGGGCGCGGCGAAATACCTCGTCCTTCTGAGCTTCCATGACGCCGTGGACCCCGGTAACGCAGACATAGCCCTTCCGGTGTTCACGTACAGCATCAAAGACGATCCGGAGTGCATCATCCATATTCACGGCGTGAACGCCTACGCCGAGCACGTTGGCCCTGGGCCAACTGGCGCGACGTGCTGCCGCCTGAGCTTCTGCAGCCGCCATCACACTCTCCATGAGCTAACGCGGCTCAACTGCAGCAACTGCCTTAGCTCTCATCTTGTGTCTGTGTACTGTAACGGTGTTGACGCGACCCACGCTGTGATACTGGAATCCAGCAGCTTGCATAGTTTCGCAATCAAACATGTTCCGACCGTCAACAATGATCGGATACTTCAAAGCGTTCTTCAATCGCGGGAGATCCAGACCTGCAAACTCCTCCCAGTCTGTGAGAATGAGAAGGCAGTCTGCGCCTTCCGCCGCCGTATAGCAATCCGCCGCGTACTGAACGCGACTGCCCAGCATTTCTCTCGAACGCTCCATTGCGGCCGGGTCGTATGCCGTGACCTCACAGCCCTCCATAAGAAGTTGCTCGACAACGGCGATCGCAGGCGACTCGCGGATATCATCCGTTCCGCCTTTGAACGCGAGCCCGAGGACCGCCACGCGCTTCGACTTCAAGGTCCACAGTGCAGAACGCACTTTGCGTAGAAAACGGCTCCTCTGCTCTTCGTTGATGCCGATCACAGCATCGAGCAGCGCGAAGTCGTACCCGCACTCGCGCGCTACCGACCGAAAAGCCTTCAAGTCTTTCGGGAAGCACGAACCTCCGAACCCCAGCCCAGGGCGCAAGAAACGGGGGCCGATGCGCGAGTCACTGCCCATACCCTCACAGATTTCCTGGATGTCGGCTCCGACCGCCTCTGCAATGCACGCGACAGCATTTATGAATGAGATCTTCACCGCCAGGAAGGCGTTCGAAGCGTGCTTGATGAGCTCAGCGCTCTTCGCAGTGGTCACGATCAGTTGTGGAACCTTCGGCTGTCCCTCCGGCGCAGGGAGTGCGTCAGGGCGGGCCGCGTAGTCCCCATCGACCAGCGGAGAATAGAGCAAGCGAAGAACGCCTTCTGCACGCGGCGAATCCACACCGACCACGATGCGATCTCCGTAGAGAAAGTCCATGATCGCCGTCCCCTCGCGAAGGAACTCAGGGTTCGAAACGACGTCGAACGACTCCTGCGGCGCACCATTCATCAGCATGACCCTTCGGATCCAGTCGTGGGTCAACACTGGCACGGTGCTCTTCTCCACGATGATCTTGTAATCGTCGACATTACACGCGATCTCGCGAGCGACCGCTTCGATATACGACAGGTCCGCCTCGCCGTTATGAAGCGGCGGTGTTCCGACGGCGATGAATATGACTGAGCAGGTCCGAACTGCATCACAGAGAGATTCCGTGAATTCGAGCCGCCCATTATGGATATTGCGGGCCAGAAGCTCCTGAAGATGCTCTTCATGAATTGGAACCTTACCGGCCCGCAGGCTCTCAACTTTCCTGACATCGTTGTCAACCAGAACAACCTCGTGCCCAAGCTCTGCGAAGCACACTCCAGCGACCAACCCGACGTAGCCCGATCCCACGACCGCCAAGTGCATGTGACTCTCCCGTGAAGCGCGAACTTAAACTGCTGCATCCTTCTCCGAAAATCCCGGTTCCTGTCAGTAGAATGGCTCGCGGAACTTGTAAAGCAGCCAATGTAAAGGCTTTGCCAGCATCGATTCGTATCCAACGTACGCCAATGTACGGGACTTGAAAGTGCATAACCCGGGGATATCCGTCCAATCTCGATGCAGGTAAAATTCTTTCGACCGGAATGCTTCGAGTGATTGATTGAACTGAACCGAATCGATCCGGTCGATACCTTCTTTTCTCATTATGTATCGAAGATAAGGAATCCGCCGAAAATCTTGGCCCATCAGTTCAGACACCACGCGGTCGGTCATGAACAGGTTGTCACTTATCATCGCCCAGTTCAGGTCGACTACGTCACCCCTCATCGGTCCGTTGCGAGTCAGCCCAAATCTGCCATCGACGACCGCCATGCTGCGCGGCAGTGCCTTATTGACCTGGTAGATCACTTCCTGGAAAAAAGGGTGAAGCTTGAGCCTCATCGCAGGTTTCTGAATGACGCCCCACTGATTCTTGAGTGCGAGACTCACCAGGGTGTTGGCGTGGACCTTCGGCACTGGCATGGTGATGAACAGGTCCGTCTCGTCCAGCAATAGCTCCGGCAAAGGTACCGAGAGTTTGCGCAGCCGGTAGCGGAATCGGATGTCGCGGGAAGGCATATCCGACATATTCGCGACCTTAACGCCATATTGCTTCGCAAAGTGTGCGATACCTGTTCGCGTGAAAACTTCAGTCATTGAGAATGCGTTGTAGCCGCCGGAATCCGACTCACAGATGGTGATGTTGTCAGTAAAGTTCTTCAGGTAGACAACCAACGCCTCCACGGCCTCGGGGTTCGTCATCACGCCCTTGCGAAACACCGGAAATGTCAGATTCGGTTTGATGGCAACCCGAGCCCCACTAGGAATCCGACCTGCTTCACCCAGAAAGGCGAAGCCCTTCTCAATCACGGAGGCGTAGCCGTTGTTCAGGCAATCTATGTAAATCTTCATCGTTATTGGCTGATTGCGTTCCGATAAATGTCAGTCATGCGTTGGTAAAAAGGCTCGAATTCGAATTCCCTGAGGAACTTGGTTCGAGCGTTCTCCGCAACGCTTCGCCTCAGATTCTCGTTGGAGAGCAAGGCGTCCAGCTTGTTGGCCAAATCATCCGGATCGCCAGACTTGAACAGAAGTCCTGACAATCCATCATCAATCTGCTCGACGGTCCCGCCGATCGCACTCGCAACAACGGCGCAACCCAATGCCATGGACTCGACCACGACACCGCTGAACGCCTCGGGCATAGTCGACGGCTGCACGCTGATGTCGAGTGCAGAGTAAGCTGCCTTCACATCCTCCACGTCACCTGTGCACGTAACAATGTCAGCGACATCCAGTTCTCCGCAAAGGCTCTGAAACCTTGAGGTGTGATCCTCATTCCCTGGGAAGGCGCTGCCAATGCAGAGATACCGAACGCTGGGGTGCTTTTTCTTGAGTTTTGCGGCAGCCTGCAAGAGCACCTCCTGCCCCTTGCGTCCCAACTTAATGCGTCCGACGAGACCAACTACAGGCTCCCCGTTTAGTCCGAAACGACTCCGAAACCGTTGAACGCGCTCCGACGCAACCACTTCGAACTCATGACTCGGGAATCCGTTGTGCAGCACAACTGTCTTCGATCGAAGCACCGGGTGAAATTGCGAGGCTACGGCCCTCGACACGCAGATGATTCTGGAGGCAAACGCACCCATGAACCACTGATACACCGGCCAGATCTTCGCATAATCCGAGAACACTTCCCTCACGTGCCATATATGCGGAACACGAAGCACTCGTGCTGCGAGCGCAGGCGCGAGCAGCAGGGCGGTGTTCGTGTGTACCACGTCAGGCTTAAGCTCCCGACAAACGCGTGTAATTCCCGTCACGTTCAGCGGGATCGCAGCGAGGAAACTTAACAGCTTACCAGCCCCGCGCACGGCCGAACGCGTCACAACCGACATCTGTGTTGTGATCCGGATTCCCACGCCAGCTCTGATCAGTTCGTTTACCAGCGGACCTTCGCTCGGGAGCAGAACCGTCACACGATGCCCGTCTTTGACGAGTCGCGAAGATAGCCGAAGCAAAGATCTGCTTGCTCCGTAAAGGTCCGGCGGACTATGTGCAAACAGTACGTGCATGTTCTACGTCGCGACCTGGCTACCTATAGCCGCTGGCGGTCGCAAGTTGATCGTGTACAGGAACTTCCCGCTCCCGCTCAGTGGAATCTCATCCATCTCTACAATATTCAGTTCCGACCTCTCCCCGAGAACTGTCCTAAGATCGCGCCGCACAAGGGACAAGGCACTCTGCTTCGCTTCGTTCGCAACGCCCGACTCCAGTTCCAATCTCAGCTCGAAAGCGACTTCTGTCTGTTGTACGAGTTGGAACCGTCTGATAACTCCCGGATTGTGCACAACCCCGATGAGATGGCGGATGTAAACGGGTGAAACGTACCCGCCCTCCGTTGACACCAGGAACTCGACACTTCTGCCTTCGATCGACTTCAACAAAGGGAACGGACGTCCGCAGGGACAGGTTTCTGCCGAAAGCGCACCAACGTCTCCGATTTCGTAACGAATCATCGGAAACTCATAATTCCCCAGAAGTGTCACGAGGACTCTTCCCGTTTGCCCAACGGGAAGAGCACGATCGTCCTCGCCCACGACTTCAACCGCGAGGACATTGGAGTAGATATGCATCCCGCCACGTTCACATGAACAAGCGATTCCGCTGCAATCGCGGCTTCCATACTGGTTGTGAACGTTGCACTGAAAGACTCGACTCAATATCTCCTCAACATCCGGCGTCACGGTTCCGGCACAGGCCATGATGCTCTTGAGTGGCTTCACCCGCGTATTCGTCTTCTCGATGAATCGCGCCATGTGAACTGCTGCGTCCACGTACGCCATCATGTGTTCGACGCTTGAGTCATTGATAAGGTCGATGTACTGGCGCACCTGTGCGTCTTCCATTCGGAAGGCGTTCAAAACGATCTCGTCGGTAAGGTAACTTTGCGCGCGATGAAGGAATGTTTCTTTAGACTCGTTGATTTCCTTCATGCTTCCCCAAAGCCGGAAGAACGGCGTGCCGAGTGGGAATCCACAGAGATGCCTTGAGTACAGGCGTCCGGCGCGTCCGCGATCTCGATAGAGAGGGCCATGAACAACAGTGGTCGGCACTCCGGTCGACCCCCCAGTCTGGACAGGTAGCCACGAATACCGTTCGCGCCGCTTGCGCCCTTGATACTCTTCGCGCGTTTGCGGGTCCATCAGATCGAGGAAGTTTTCCCGGATATCGCTTTTTCGAAGTACGGGAAAGCTCCCAAGACCGTCCACGTTCGAGACGCGCGCGCAATAATACGGGATGTTCTTCGCCGCACGCTTAAGCTCTTCCGTAATCCGGTTTTGCTGCAATTCGAGAAGACGTGACGCGGGAAACCGCTCTGCTTGGTAGAACTCGTTCAGCGATTCTCCGATGCTCGATCCTAGAAGCCTTTGCCCCTGGATATATGCCATCGACTTCCAAGTCATGCCCGTACCTCGTCCTCCATCTCGATTTGGCTCTTCCAGCCCGGAGGAGGAATGAACCTATGCAGCACCGGAAGCTCTCCCACACCGCGCAGGTTGCGACCGTTGAATTCGATTTCGACATTGTTCGCGTCGAAGGCGCCCCAAGCATGGCCGAATACTCGCCGTTTGCTGATGGAAGGAATCTTCTGCTCGTCAAAGCCCATGAGGCGCGCCATACAGCAGTCGACGAGAAACGGGTCTGCTCCGGCAATTATTGTCTGGAGATCCACGGGCAATGGTTGTAGTGGCCCATTTCCCTCGCCCGCGACAATTCCGTCCATGATTGCCAGGTACTCGCGCTGAGGCACATCCGCGAGTCGCCCACCGCCTCTCGGAGCAAATCGAATGATCCTATTGAGATCGAAAATCATTCTCCAGATCGTGTCGTTGCCGTACCACGATCCCGCGCCAACGTATATTTGCCTTGACTGAACCATCTTCTCGCGGGTCGCGAGGGTCTCGATTCCGCACAAACTCCTCAGAAACTTCCAACCGAGACGCAGTGCCTTGAACAGCGTCGCCGAGCGCTTCTGGAAATACTCCCGCAACCGAACCTGGAGCATAACAACCGGATTAACATCCGGGGGGAACTCATCGCCTCCGGAACGAACTGTGCCCTGCCGGTGGTGTACCAGATACGCTTTGTGACCGTTCACGCCAACAAGATTCTTCAGCGCACCCGTGATTCCGGCCTTCTGGTGCGTCTTCATCTTCGGAAGATTGATGAACAGGTCCGAATCGAGCACGGAATTCGCGATTAGGTACCGGTGCTTCCCCGGCGCATGCATGCTCGTGGTTTCCTTCGGGTCATAATCGGAGACCCTGAATTGGCCGCTTCTCTGACTCACCTCTTCCAGGAAGCTGGAACCCTCGAGCACGACCTCCGAATAGCCTTTCGGGTCCCCTTCCGCGACCTGCGGACGCATGAACCCTCCGTCGAGGATAAATCGCTCGCGACGAAGATCGAGGAACCGAACGCGCGGTTCCGATGCATACTTCGCTATCAGTTCCGAGATCCCTGCTTGCTTGCAGAGCGATTCCCAATCGCAACTCTGGAGTGGCACGTCTCCGATGGTGATTTGCTCTACGGCTGGGTACTTTGCCAGGCAAGCCGCCACTACGGCATCGATCAGCGCCGAACTTGTAACAAGGGCCGTGATCGGGAACTCCGGACAAGTCTGGTGGATCACCCAATTCGGCTTCAGCACGATCCGCCGGAAATCGCCGTCAGGAAGGATCTCCAGGCAGAACTGCAGTAGTGAATCGGGAGACATTCCAGATCGAATAACTGCGCCAATTTGTAAATATCTACTCATTTCGATATCTTAGTTCCGTAGCACCGAGAGATCAGGGCGCAGCTTGTTTATCCGCATAAGCAAGGTTCGAGGCAGGCGAACTTACTCGTGCGGTTGCAAACGCCAGCCCCATCGTGAAGCACAACAGGTAACCGGTACCACCTGGAGCTCCCGGGTTCGCAAGGAGGTTCTCGATTGCCAGACTGGCTATAATCGCTGGGGCCATGGCGATGACAGCAGTCGCGGTGCCGCTGCGCGACTGCCGAGCCTCGCGCCACGCCACCGCGAAGATCGAAACCAGGAATCCGATGAACAAAAGAATCCCTACGCCCCCCCATTCGTAGAACACGCGCAAAAACTCGTTGTGCATGGCACGGTTCGCATCGACATTCGACTCATTGAGAAACGCGAAATTCGCAGCGAGAATGACCTCTCCTGATGCGCTTGTGCCAGCGCCCATTATGTACTCTCTCCCGGTCCACTGCGAGATTCTGGAGACTGCCTGCGCGTAGATTGCCAAGCGCCAGATCCAGGTTCCGATGTCCTCACCGGAAACATCCAACTGCCTCGCTGTGAGGATCAGTTCGTTCACTCGGCTGTCGGGCGCAAAGTAGGCGATCAGGGAAACGCAGATGGCGACGATAATCGCGTAAACGGCGAGCCGCCTTACGATGCCAGCGAAAGTGATCGTACGATTCGCCAGCAGCGCTCTCAATATGAAGAATGCGATCATTCCGACGAACACATATCTGCTGCCCGTGAGAAGGATACCCAGAATACAGAGCATCTTTCCCAACCGGTTATGCCAGTCCGGCTTCTCGTCGATGGAAAGTGCGGCTAGGACAGACAACATGTACGCCGCAAGAGCCTGAGGTGCCGTGAAGGTTGTAAATCGGGACTTCTCCTCCAGCGAGCCAAATGGGTTGTTCAGAATGTACGTCTGAAGGACTCCCATCGACAGGACCAACACGACGTTCCAAAACAACATCCGCCTATTGATTGCGCCCTCCCGCCATGCGCCAAGAAGCACCGGGACCAGCAACAGATAGGACACGAAGTACCCGACCATCTTTATCGCCGAGATGGGATAAGGACTCCACGTGCTCGCAACAACGGCGTAAACCGTCAACGCGCCCCAAAACTTCGCAGGTATGGACCACGGCTTCCGCAAGTACTCGAGCAACCCGTACCTATATGCCATCACTGCGGGTATGGCGACGATGCGAAGCAGGTTCTCGAAACCGATCGACCCCGTGGACTCGAACTGCGGACCGGACGCGTCGATTTGTATCAGAAGGAGATAAAAGGCAACGGAGGTCCGTTTCGATGAAAAGAGACAACCGGCTGCGAAGATCCAAAACAGCGCCCGCGCACAGAAGAATGCAGTGGAGGTATCCATGTTAATGTCCCTGCCCCACTCGGATTGCTGCCTGTTCGACTACTGCGCGGTTCCCGCCACTCATCCCCGCGTCCCGCCGGAACTCAAGGATCAAGACAGTGAGGCGCACGACACCCATCCCAAGAAACGCCGCGGCGGCGCCTGCAACACCGTAAAGACTCATTGCGAGGGGCGCGAACAGCACAGCAACACCGCACCCGATCAACTGGCTCCAGAGAACGATCTGTGGACGCTTTGATCCCAGGAAATAGCATCCGGCTACGTGCGAAATGCAGGCAAGGCCACAACCGCCGGCCAGCATCTGCAAAGGCCGGGTGTACACCGCGTACTGAGACGCCGCTCCGTAAAACAGGACCAACGCCTTGCCCGGTATGATCAGCGCAGTAAGCAAAAACGGACTGAGTAATGCGAGCCCGATCAAGACGTACTTTCTAGTCAACTTCCGGGCGGATGCCGCTCCATCAGGCAACAGCATCTTGTGAGCTACAGCAGGAACCAAGAGATTCCCAATGCTAGATCCGATAGGGTTCGTGAAAGCCACAACATTCAGAACGGCTTGAAATGAAGCTGCCATCGCAAGCCCCTGGCGAGCGAGCAGCCAGGGGAACGCCTGCATCGTCAAGCTATAGCCGATGTTTGCCATGAGTGGCCATCGCCCAAGGGTCCAAAACGAAGAGAAGTTTCGAAATGTGGCTCCGATCTGCTGACTTTCCCACCCCACTTCGAACATCTGGACAAGCGCTCCGAGAGAAGCGACGACGAACACGCAAAAGAACACGGCCTCCAGGCTCAGCTCGAAGAACCTGTGAACGACCAGCACCCCGGCCACCTGTCCTAGGAACATAACGGCGTCCCCTGCCACTGCGGCTCTGTGCTGCAGGTGGCACATCAGGGTCCGGCGGTACGTTTCCTGGACGTGTACGGCCACCATCGCCAACGTGCAGATGACTGCGAGCGACGTTCCACCCATATACCAGGCGATGAGTGCCATCGCGACAGCTAGGACACAGTCGATCGCCGAGGTAAGCAGCAGAGATTGGGCAGCAAACGCAGGGAGCTCGGCGCGACTCTTCTGCGCTCCAAGTACGGAGATCGGATACGAGATTACCGACTGATGTATGACGTTCGTGACTTGAAGGATTCCGAAAATCAGGACGAATGCTCCATACTCGGGAGCACGTAGCCAGCGAGCCAACAGGAAGCTCAGAACAAAATTGCCGCAACTAACGACGGCCTGATCCAGCATTGCCCAATTGCGGGTCAGGTTTCTAATTGTTTGGACTACAGTCACTTAATCCCTGTTTCTACGGATTGATGGCGAATGGCCAACCCTCCGACCATCGCACCGAGTCCATCTACACTACTGACCTTCCCCTCTGATCACGGCTGCGAAGGTCTTGCAGATAATGCGGAGATCAAGCATCAGGCTCCAGTTGCGAATGTACTCAAGATCCAGTTCCATGTTGCGACGGAACGAGGGATCACGCCTGGCCTCCACTTGCCACAATCCCGTGATTCCTGGCTTAACGCGATGGCGCTCTAGATCCGACGATTCGTAGCGAGCAACGTCATCCACGGGATGCGGCCTCGGACCCACGATGCTCATGTCGCCCTTCAAAACGTTCACGATCTGGGGTAGTTCATCCAGACTGTAACGGCGGATGAATGCTCCAAAGCGGGTGATGCGGGGATCACCCGCTATCTTGAATGTAGCCCCCTGACGCTGGTTCTGCGAACGTAACCCTTCCTTCAGGTCGTCAGCGTTTACGATCATCGACCGGAACTTCAGGCACTCGAATTCCTGGTTATCTTTGCCAATCCGGGTTGAGCGATAGAAGGCGGGGCCCCTGGAATCCAGTTTTACTAACGCAGCGATGATGGCCATCAATGGCGCCAGAAGCGTGAATGCAACAGACGCAATCAGAATGTCGAGACCGCGTTTGCAGACAGCTCCAAAACCAGTGATTCCCTTGAGCTCTAAAGTTTGGTAGCCGGACCTTACGCCTGTGGCCGAATACTCCGACACATACACCGTATTCGCGACCGTGTATTCGTTCGTCATCGTTTCGACCACCGCGTCTGTACTGGACTCAGACATTCCACGCCCTCAACACGAATTCGGCTGACACTCTGACTTGCGGGAGAACAACCATGATAGCCGTTTTGATTTCATTATCAAAGCGGTGATCGAGGCCGACGAGATCTATCAACAATCGACAATGTCATCCCTCTCTCAAGAACGTAGTCTTAGCTCCGCCCCGACTGAAGAGAACCGCCCCTGCCATCCTTGCCCGAAGCTTATAAATATCGTCGGATGGCAATGTATTCCACCAATCAATTGCCCAAAAGTAGGCAATGGCGCCTGCAAGACTTAAGAACAATCCGAGCATGATGATGATTGCGCGAGGCGGCCATGATTTCTTTTCCGGAATCTCGGCGCGATCCACCACCTTAATCGTCGGAACTTCGCGCGCTTCCTGCACTTTTGCCAACTCAAGCTGCTGAGTGAGCAACTCGAAGAGCCCCTGCTGAACCTTTACGGTTCGATATTTCTCGGCCCACTCCGTGCCGAGGATGGGGAGTCGCTTAACGGTGGGATAGCCCGAAACTTCGGTCGCACCGCTCGCTCCGCTGATGTTGGCCATGTGCCGCTTAAGCTCACCGACTCGCGCCGAGGTAGAACGCACTCGATAGTTGTCTTCGCTATAAATCTGCCGCAAGGACTCGAGTTGCGATTCACCGGCAATGATCTGTGCCTGAAGGTCGGCACTGGCCCCGACCATTGCTTTTGTCTGCTCAGAGATGTCCAGGGTGCTATTCGTACTGGCGAACACGCTGAAGGACTTCTCGGCCGCCGCGAGATCTGACTTCGCTAGGGCAAGTCGCTTTTCCAGGAAGACCCTCTCCTGCCGAGCTGAAGAGGTGCTGACCCGGGTGAACGTCGAATCCAGCTCCTCCACAAGAGAGTTCGCCATATCGCGCGCCAACGCCTTATCGCCGTCGGTTACCTCGATGACCAGTGCGCCGCTTTTTCGGTCCTCGGCGATTTTGATCCGAGACCGCAATTTCTTCCGAGTATCGACCAGGTAACGCTTCGAATAATGTCTCTGAAGCTCGAACTTTCTGATCAGTGCGTCACTGACGGAATTGCTAGTCGCGAGGTTCTGAACAAGAGCTCCGGGATCCTTGGCACCAAGCACACTTCCCGCAAGCTCCGACATCGCTGCTGGAATTTTCCCCCCTGCCAGCGCAGCTAGCATCGCGGTGCTCGACTGCTTCTCCGGCGGCAGTATCCTCACTTCTGCCGTATAGCGTCTCGGCAGCGCAAAAGCGATCACGGTAGCAATTAGCGTCCCGACCACCACCGAACGGAGAATGCTCCTGCGGTGAGCCTGTACGAGATCCACTACGCGCAAGAAGGTGTCCCGCTTATTGGCGGCATGCACAGCGGCCGCCGTGGTCGATTCTGTTATGGGCAACTCAGACTCCATTCTGGTACCGTTCGCGTCACCGGATCCTAAGGTTCCATCCCGGCCTGTAGGTCAATTGCACCGCAACGGACACATTCGATTTAGAGCTGTCTGCAAGTGCCGGGAAGTTCCACCGTTCGAGTTGTAGTGTTCCCTTCACCTCGACGTCGTGCTTCAACTTCCATGTCAAAAGACCCGAGAGATTCTGCTGCAGTCCCGGCCTGCCCGACTCGGGGACTTGGAAAAGACGACTGTATCGAACCTGCATGGTGGTCTGTGCAGAAACCCAGTACCGGCTGCTGACCTGATAAGCACGCCCCTGTCTTCCGACCCAATTTCCCAGGAGCCGGCCTTCATTCGTGTAGCCTTCGAGATAGCGCAAATTGTAGTAGAAAAAACCTATCCGTCTAAACTCTGGAACGTCTGTGTACGCGGCCTCGAATCGGAAATCCGCCCTATTGAACTTCGGAATCTTGGACAGATATAGCCCCGGATTCATTGCGGATCTGTGAGGGTAGCCAAGGGGGTTGATTTCGTCTTCGGCCATGGAGTCGTTGTAAACCGTGAGCCAATTACGCAGTCCTGGAATCCGGTACTTGAAATCGAACCCCGTTCTCCGATCACCGGGGTCATCCATAGTAGTATTCGAGGTTGAAAACGAGAACATCACGCGGCGGAGCCTATTGAGAGTGACAGGAAAGCCGGGCCCACCGAAAAGCCCCGTTCGCGTTACCCCGAACTCAAAGTTTGGGGTCGGCTTGAAGCTGATTTTTTGCCCAAAGATAAACGGCTGTGGATCAGACGGGGTGTTGTAGTCGAGCGTCATCCCGTTGGGCCCGAGCTGTTCGTGGTGTCCACCCAGCTGGCCCACAAATGTCTGAACCCTCATCGGCCCAAGGAGCCCAAGGAAACTGGGCAGCTTGATCGGTGTCGTGCGATCAAGCCGAATCATCAGAGTCGGATCAGCGTTGTTGCTTCCGAGCAACGGCCCCATCTCGCCTGGTCCCCACCAAATGCTCTGCTTACCGAATGTGAGCTGCCAAGAGGCTCCCCCGAAGGCAACGTAGGAGTCCAACAATCGGACGCGATCGACGGGCGCAAAGGGAGTCGCTGGCGGTACAGGGATGTTCCCAAAGTAGGCGATTGTCTGCGCGACTCTGGCGCGCAGTCGCAGCGGTGGTGCGGAAGGGGCGTGCTGATACTCGGCGCGAACATAGAAGGCGAGCGGGCCGGCTCCTCCCCGAACGTCTAGGCCTGCTTGGCCATTCGTGCCTTCCTGGAAGGGACGTCCGAAATCGTTCCGGATTGTGGACCCATAATAAAAGTCGGAAGTAAGGGGGTCACCGGCGATCCCAAGCACTCGGCCATAGACGGACTCTACCTCAAGTTCCACCTCCGGAGGGCCCGCCGCGTCCTCAGGGTCCATGAACTCCCGCCGCAAGTCATCAATCAAGCTCTGTGCGGCGGGGTCGGGCACTGGATCTTCGATCTCGCTCAGCGCGCGGCGACACGCGTGGCGCGTCCACGGCCTCAGGTTCGCGAACAGCGTCGGAACGTAGCCAAGCGCGCCTAAGCGGTCAAAAGCGGGGTAAACCCAGCTGTCGAGCGGAACATATGACGACGCTGATATGGGTACAGGTGCCGACTCATCCTCGACGAATCGTCCGATCGACTCACCTGGAAGCTCGGGTTGGTGGTGCAGTTTGTAGACTTGGCGGCCAATCAGGTATCCAAGTGTGGATCCAACAAACACGTCGGACGGGAAATGATCGTGAGCAGCAACCCTCGAGAAAGCAACCGCTGCTGCCCCACCATACGCAATGGTCTTGGTTGCCGGACCCGGGTATTCGTGGGCAATCACGGATGCGATCGACCAAGCGACTGCCGAGTGTGCTGAAGGAAACGAGCTACCTGAATGCAAGAACCTTCCCCGATGGTCGTCCGTGGGGCGTTCGCGAGCGGCGATCCTCTTGATCGCTTCGGTCATGACAACGGAGTTCAATGCTGCCTGACCAGCAAGGAACCCGGTCTCTCGCTGGTGTTCGTTCCGGGCTAAGAGCCCGAGAGAATACATTCCGCCGGCTAGGCCAACATAGGCGTAGGTTCCGGCGTCCGAGAACTTGCGGAAATGGTCTTGTCGCGACGCATCTGTTACGAATCGCTTTGGGACATATCGATCCGACGCAAGCAGGCTGCCAGTGATTATGCCCGCCGGAGCCAGCCAATACGCGTCCTTAGCCCTGAGTTTTTTCGGGCTGGTCCAGAGTGTCCATTGATCTTTCACCAAGTTGCGCGGAAGCGATCGAAATGTAACCTCGGATTGAGCTTGCTTCACAGCGGGCTGCTCCTGGGCGAAACCCAAGGTGTTTGCACCCAGGAGGAACCATGTGCCGAGTCGCAACAACCCTCTCATTAGAATTCCTCAGAAAGAGGCCACGACTCCAGATGTGATGGCGATACTCGACATGACCTGCGCAGTATTGAGGATGTTCTTCCATACCATGCTGTCCGAAAGAATCCTCTCGGGGATCACCAGCGTGTCGCCCGGACGCATAGCCGTGCTGAGTACGCCTCCGCCCCACATCTTGCCCTTGTTATTTCCAACAACACTACCATCGGCTCGAACAATGAAGATTGCCTTGGAGTTCCCAAAATCGGTCACACCGCCGGCTTTCTCCAGGTACCAGGCCGCATTCTTGCCCGGAACATACGACAGCGCTGAAGGACTATTGACCTGACCGTTGATCAACACGAAGTTCGGTTTCTTCGGGATGATGATCTGATCACCGGCTCTGAGCTCAATGTCGCTGGAACTGTTCTGCCACTTCGCGATGCTGGTCGAGATGTGTATGACCTGACGACCTACGGGCTTCTGGTCTTGCAGGCGACGCAGGATCTGCTGCTGTTGCTGGGCAAACGCAGCAGCTAATGTCGCGGCTTCGCCTGCATTGCTTGCCGACTTAGCTTCCGGCGTAGTGGACTGGATTCTCCGAATCAACTGATCCCTGGCAGCCTGATCCAACTGCTTGACCTGCTCGCGAATCAGCACGGCGCCTTCCGCGTATGCATCTGGTCGGAATCCGCCAGCACGCTGCAAGACGGAGCTGAGCTTTTCGCCATCCTGGATGCCGTACGTTCCCGGGTGGCCCACTTCACCGGAAATCGACACCGAAGATCCGATGTTCTGCCAACCCGAGAGCATTCGAATACTCAGCACGTCTCCGGGGCGGAGACGGACATCCGTGTCAGGCTCGCCGTTCAATGCGCGCCCAATTGGTACTTCTCGATGCTCGGTCTCCACAGCAAGTCCTTGGCTTACTTCGTAGCTGGATAGATCTGCGGAAATTACATAGGCGCTTCGTTTGAACCCACCGGCCGCGCGAACAAGGTCGGCCGCAGACATCCCTTCGGTCATGGGGTACTGGCCCGGGCGCAAAACCTCCCCGAAGATAGAGACCTTCGGAGCATCTACCTCGTAACGACCAAATATTCTGATCGTGTCCGAAGCTTTCAGTTCCAACTTCTCCCGACCCTGAAGCACCTCTGAAAGATTGAATTGAATCGACACGGGATGGAAATCAGGCGGCGCTAACCGCACAACTTCTGCATGGCTTGAAGGTTCCGGAAGAAGGTCGCCATATCCGCCGATGACATCGGCCAGCGTCATCCCATCTCGGAAAGGATACTTTCCTGGACGCTGCACATGGCCGGTGACGTAAACCGTGCGGTTGGCGTACGCAGGGATTGCGGGAACCCCAACACGATCTCCATCTTGAAGCGAGAATGACGCGAGTGCATTCTGGATTGCATGCGGGCCCTGGCCGGAAGGCACGTGAACGTCGACGGTGATTCTCGCCTGATGTGCCTGGATGCGCTCGACGCGTATGCGTTCCAGGGAAGCAGAGACGAGCGACCCGCCGGCGAGATCCAGAAGGTCCTTCAATGATGTGCCGGCGGTTACTTCATACATCGCAGGCCGACGAACTGCCCCAACAATGGCGACTTGTGGCCCCAGGGGCGGCACAAGGATCGTGTCACCGGACTGAAGCTGCGCGACGTCCGAACGGATACCACTGATCAGTAATTCATAGAGATCCGCCTCGCGCATCAGCTTGGTGCCCCGCATGTGTTTGACATGTCGCATCGAACCGCGCGATGTTGGTCCGCCTGCCAGAGTTAGTGCGTTGAGAACAGTGGACAACCCGCTGACATCGTAAGCACCCGGACGAGCCACCTCGCCAACAACATAGACACGAACCTTGCGTACGCGAGACAGATTCAGATTCGCTCTGACGTTCTTGAACTGCGTCTCGAGCGCACGCTGCACAATATCGCGTGCCTCTTCGAGCGTATGTCGGGCCAGCATCAGGGTTCCGACTTCTGGTAATCCGACTCTGCCTTCACCGTCGATCACAAGCCGCACGCGACGAGCTATCGGCCCCAAAATGTCAAGAGTGAGACCATCGCCTGGTCCGAGAACGTAGTCAGCGCTACCCGGAAGGTCCGCCTGATTCGCCACTGCTGAACCGGTCTCCATGGAAAACAGCGAGGCCCCGAACCGCTCAACCGGCGCGTTCGTATCGAACGACTGCGCATACATGTCGCGCAGCGACGGAATATCCAGGTACGGATTCGCCTTCCGGCGAACCATCGAATCGCCTGCCAGAGGCGCAGCCGCGTGCTCGTTTTTCGGCAACCTGGGTCCATACTGCGCCCGTGGACGGTTGCCAGCGACTGAACCCTGTCGAAGCGACCCGATATCATGCATCGACAGTCCGTCCACCGATTGCGCCGATGTGCTCGAATCGAACTCATCGTCTACTAGCGTGGGATCCAGCGATGCACGGTCGCTCAGACTCTGATGTTGATCAACACTCCCGTATTCTCCCGTCCTGGTGCGGCCGCGACGGTAGCCCACGCTGTCGTCCTGGTCCAATCGCTCGCGCAGGGAGGTACCCGGGGAATCGGATGCGACGGAAATCTCTGGATCGGAAACATCGACCAGTCCGGCGTCGATGAGATCATCGGTGATCCACTGCTGTACGGACTCGTCGGTTCTAACGATCGCAAGGAATTGGTCGTCGGAAAGCGGCTGCGATGTCTCGCCAGTCCGTTTTGCACGCGTAGAGCTTAGATCCTCATACTTCCGCTTTTCGGCGCCGAGCAAATTCGGGTTCTTTGCTAGGATCGCCGTCAATCTAGAAGGACGGAGAACAAGATTAGTAGCATCCTGTCCAACCGCAGAGCTGAGAAGCGCCACAACTCCGAGGACGACAGCGAGGATGTGCGACACGGTAAACCGCTTTGACTGCTGCATAGTCGAAGATTCTTCAATATCACGCGGAGTTTCGAGCAACTCTGACGTGTAACAAACCTCGCCGGTTCGTTTAGCGCAGTGGCCCTACCGACTTCCACGATGAATCGTGACGGGATTGCCGCCCTAAACGTACCGTCAAGAGGCAGCGGTCCACACCCGTGGATCGCTGCCTTGTATTACCGACCGGCGTATTACCGACCAGCCGAAACGTGCTGCGCGGAAGCGCTTGCGGCTTTCTGGCGAACCTGCTGCTCAATCCAACAGTAAGTTCGGCGAATCCCCTCTTCGAGAGAAATCTCAGGCTCCCAGCCGAGCACGGCCCGAAGCCGGCTATTGTCTGAGTTGCGGCCTCGTACGCCCTGTGGGCCATCGACATGTATCTTCTGGATTCGGATGCCGGCAGCCGCGGCAACCATGTCCGCGAGCTCATTGATACTGATCAACCGGTCCTGTCCAAGATTCAGGGGTTCGGTGTAGTTCGACAGCATCAGCTTATAGATACCGATCACACAATCGTCGATATAGCAGAAGGATCGCGTCTGCTCGCCGTCACCCCAAATCTCAATCGAATTCTCGCCTTTAGATTTCGCGTTCGCGATCTTACGACACATCGCCGCTGGAGCCTTCTCACGCCCGCCTTCCCACGTTCCGTTCGGGCCAAATATGTTATGGAACCGGACGATGCGAACATCCATTCCATAATCCTGATGATAATGAATGCACAGCCGCTCGGTGAGCAGCTTTTCCCATCCATACGCATCCTGTGGCTGAGCCGGGTAGGCGTCCTCTTCCTTCAAAGGCGTGACATTCGTATCCAATTGCTTGTACTCGGGATAAATGCAGGCCGACGAAGTGTACAGATACCGCTTCACCTGATTTTGCCGTGCCGCCTCGAGCGTGTGGATATTGATTAGAGCATTATTATGAAGAATCTCGGCGTGATGGGCCGAGATGAATCCCATCCCGCCCATGTCTGCCGCAAGCGCGTACACGTGGTCCATTCCAGCGGTAGCTTTCAGGCAGTTTTCCCACCGGCGAAGGTCCAGCAGCAGGAATTCGTCGGCATCCGAAGCGCTGAATTCCGGCAACTTCAAATCTACGCCACGAACGAAATAGCCTTGTTTCTTTAGGTAGGTAACGAGATGGCTGCCGATGAAGCCACCTGCACCTGTGACCAGGACTTTTGTAGGCTGCAAGCGATCACCTCTGAGCGGACACAAACGCGAACGGGCACCGCGTGGCGCAACGAGTACGCTAGTGTCTGAATTTAGGGACTCAGCATAGCACGAATTGGCAGTATGAAATTCCCCCAAAAGGACTCGTACTACCAGAACACCTTGGCGCAGTTCATCGGCTCGACCTGCACCAGTGTTCCGTTGCTTATCCAGCCCATCACAGGATCGCACCGAATTCCCTCGCGAGATGCAGTCGCGTCGTCCAGACACGCTGATCTCGGGACCGCGGCGGGGTAGCGCTTTATTCAGATAGCCGTAGCCCGTTCACTCCCACTGACCTACTCGTTGTAATCGGACCGTGTGCTCGGACTCAAACCCGCCAAGATCTCCATAACTCAGTAACTCTGATTTCAAACTGGGACACAAGCGGCTCACAACCCCAGATTATTTCGCCACCTCGAGACGGCCTCCATATACTCGTGATGCATTCAACTTTGCTGGATATACTTCTAGGAGCCTGCGGCCCCCACGCCCCCCGTATGCCATCACGCTGGTTGTCTATACTCAGCCTGCTCTTAGCCACCCTCTGCCTCTCCACTGCCACCTCAAACGCCCAAGCCAGTGAACTGGTCCCGCGGCAGGTTCGTTTTTCCTTCAACCTGCCCAGCACTGCCACTCCAGATAGCTCGGTGAACGTAGACCTATCGGTTTATGCTGATCAGACCGACGGCTCACCCCTGTGGGCGGAAAGACATGAGATTCGTCCTGGCCGTACAGGACGGGTCACGGTTGTACTTGGGTCGCAAACACCCGGAGGCATCCCTTTCCAGCTCTTCGAGAGCAATAATGCGCGCTGGATCGGCGTTCGGATGAACGACGGCAGTGAACTTCCGCGAGTAATGTTGGTAAGCGTACCGTACGCCCTGAAAGCTGCAGATGCAGATACGATCGGCGGACTGCCGGCTTCGGCGTTTGTACTCGCAGACTCGTCTCATAGCTCTTCTATGAGGACCGAGGAAACCGGGGCGGTTTCTCAGTCTACTCATTCTGCCTACGTGACACCGAACGTAGGCGAACCGGTGATCGCTAACTCGCTCGCGAAGTGGATCGACGCTACCAACCTCGGGAGTTCGGGCGTATCAGAGGCGGGGGGTTCCGTAGGTATTGGCCTCTCGTACGGATGGACTCCAGCTGCAAGGTTGGACGTCAATGGGCGAGTGGTCTCACGAGCATACGGCGGCAGCTCGGCCGGGTTGTGGCTTGCGGGACAGGATAGTGCCGCTGAAGCGTTCGTTGGATCCGTGGGGACAAGCGCATCCGATCCGGTTGGGGTCTGGCACGGCGGAGGATGGCGCATGTTGGTGACGGACGACGGAAGAATGTCAGTCGGCCCTAACATCCGGACGCCTAATGAGCGTCTCGACGTTTCGGGCAGGATCTATTCACGAGCCTACGGAGGAAGTTCGGCAGGGCTATGGCTTGCAGGAGAAGATACTTACGCCGAAGCGTTCGTTGGGTCAGTCGGGACGAATTCATCCGATCCGGTTGGGGTCTGGCACGGCGGCGGATGGCGCATGCTCGTGACGAACGACGGAAGGATGTCGGTCGGCCTTAATGTCCGGACGCCTGGTGAGCGTCTCGATGTCTCTGGCCGCTTGTTGCTGCGCGGTGACAGTGCAGCGAGCCCGGGAGTGTGGATCGGGGGCAACGACGAGACGACGCACGCATTTATCGGCTCCGTAGCACCTGAACCTCTGTCCGCCCTAGGAATTCGGCACGGGGGACAGTGGAGGCTCTCGGTGGCTTCCAACGGGTATGTAGGAATCGGTACAAGCAGTCCCACAGCAACACTCGATGTGCAGGGAGACGTTAAGCTGTCGGGAGGAAATCTGATCTTCGCTGACGGCTCCTCCCAGTCCACAGCTGCTGCAGGGACCGGCAGCTTGCCTGATGGTGCAATCACTACAAACAATCTGGGCGATGCAGCAGTTACGGAGCCGAAACTCGCGGCCGGCGCTGTAACTACGGCTAAACTCGCTGCCGCGAGTGTGGATGGGGACAGACTGGCAGACTCGAGCGTTGGAACGCCGAAAATTGCGGATGCGGCTGTAACGGCGTCGAAAGTCGCCGATTTGGCTATCGTTAGTTCGAAAGTTGCGGATAGTGCCGTAATCACATCGAAGATCGCCGATGCAGCGGTCACCTCCGCCAAGCTCGCGGGAGGCAGCGTCACTACCGCGCAGCTGGCGGACGGCAGCGTCACTGCCGCGAAGCTCGCTCCCGGCTCCATCAGCGGGGTTACATTGGCGTCCAACGATTTCACCGGCACGCAGACGGCGCAGGTGATTGCCGACGGCGCTCTGGGCTTTCGAGGCGTCTCGGCCAGCAGCACCGGCACCGGCACTGGTGTCGTGGGAGAGAGTTCCGGAAGCGGGGGAGCGGGGGTTTCCGGAATGGCGAATAGCGCGACAGGCACTGCCTTCGGTGTCCGCGGCGTGAGCAAAGCGTCTACCGGCACGGGCGTTTACGGCGAGGCTTCATCCACGACCGGAGTCACTTACGGAGTCTATGGCGTGGTGCCCAGCAAGACCGGGTTCGCCATTTATGGCAGGAACAGGGCCACTACCGGCCCGAACATCGCGATCTACGGCATTACGGATGGCGATGGAGGGAGTATTGCCGTCAAAGGCGAGGCCACCAAGAGCAGTGGCACGGCAACCCTTCAGTACGGCGTGTTCGGCACTGCCGCGGGACCATCGGGAGTCGGCGTGGCTGGAGTCTCCACCAGCACGTTTGGTGGGACCGCCGGCGTCCTGGGCCAGGTTTACAGTTCGATGGGCGTTGCGGGCCAGTTCGTCAACAACGCCTCCGGCACGGCCAACGTCATCGTCGCCAAAGCCCTGTCCGGCAATGTGTGGCGTGTGGACACGAACGGCAACACCTACGCCAAGGGGACCAACAACGTAGGGGGCGCCGACTTCGCCGAGGCGATTCAGACCGCACGCGACGCGACCAGCTACACGCCCGGAGACGTAATCATTATCGATCCTTCGGCTGACCGGCGTGTCTCGGTGTGTTCGCAGCCGTATGCCACGAACGTCATCGGGATCTACGCGACCAAACCGGGGATACTTGCTGCGCCCCACGACGGCGGCCTCGCGTCCGGCGAAATACCGGTTGCGATGATCGGCATTGTGCCCGCGAAGGCTTCCGCCGAAAACGGAGCTATCCATCGCGGCGACCTGCTGGTTTCGGCTTCAGTGCCGGGTCACGTGATGAAAGGCACGGACCGCGCGCAGATGCTCGGCGCCGTAGTCGGCAAGGCAATGCAGGGCCTGGAGCGCGGGACTGGCGTGATCGAAATCGCCGTAACGCTTCAGTGAAGCGTTACGCGTTGGCCTCGATGAACTCGGATACCTGTTCCCATTCGGCCATCAGCGACTCGAGTTCCGCGCGCTTGCTCTCCAGCAGGGCGTACAGGCGTTGCGTCTCCTCGGCGCTCACGAACTCTGTCAGCGCCGACTCTGCCTCGCCGATCTCGGCTTCCACGCGCGCGATCGCGCCTTCGAGTTCGCCACAGCGGTCCGTCATCTGCTTCATCTTGATCGGATTGACGCGCTTTTTCGGTTCGCCGTTCGAGTCTTCGGCGGGCGTTGATGCACCCGGCCTCGCGGCTGCCGGCGCGGCGGTTGGCGCCTCGGCCGCGCCCTGCTTGCGCCACAGATAATCCTCGTAGTTGCCGGGGAACACGTGCACTCCGCCGTCCGCAACTTCGAACACTCGCGTTGCCAGCTTGTCGATGAAGTAGCGGTCGTGCGATACGAACACCACTGTCCCGGTGAACTTTTGCAGCGCATCCAGCAACACATCCTTAGCCCGCAGGTCGAGGTGGTTCGTGGGCTCGTCCAGCAGCAGGAAGTTCGATGGCTGCAACAGCATCCGCGCCAGCGCGTAACGGTTGCGCTCGCCCCCGCTCAACACTCCTATGGGTTTGAAGACGTCGTCCTCCGTGAACAGGAAGCTGCCGAGCAGGCTGCGCAGTTCCGTCTGCGTGGAACGCGGCGCGATGTGCTCGAGATCGTCGAGCATGCGGGCGTCCGGGTCCAGTTCCTTGTACTGGTCCTGCGCGAAGTAGTCCGGTTCGGCGTTGTGGCCCAGCCGGAATTCGCCCGCGCTCAGCGGCTCGGTTCCTGCGAGCAACTTGATCAGCGTGGACTTCCCGGCTCCGTTCACGCCCACGAGCGCGATGCGGTCTCCGCGCTCGATGATGAAGTCCAAGTCACGCAGCACGTGCTTCTGGCCGTAGCTCTTCGCCACGCCTTGGAACTCGGCAACGATTCTTCCGCTCGGCTTCGGCTGCGGGAAGCTGAAGTGGATCGTCTTCTCTTCCGCCGGGATCTCGATGCGTTCGATCTTCTCGAGTTCCTTGATGCGGCTCTGCACCTGCTTGGCCTTCGTTGCCTGGTAGCGGAAGCGGTTGATGAAAGCTTCCAGCTGCTCGATGCGCTCGCGCTGGTTGCGGTACGCCGCTTCGAGCGAGTCGCGACGCTGCTGCTTGTCGCGCAGGTACTTGTCGTAGTTGCCCGTGTAGAAGTGAACGCTCTTGTTCCATATCTCGACGATCTTCTTCACCGTCACGTCGAGGAAGTAGCGGTCGTGCGAGATGACGACGTAGGCGTACGGATACGCGTTCAGGTAATCTTCGAGCCAGTTGCGAGTTTCGAGATCGAGATGGTTCGTGGGCTCGTCGAGCAGCAGCAGGTTCGGTTTCTCCAGCAGGAGCTTGGCAAGCGCGATGCGCATCTGCCATCCGCCGCTGAATTCCTCGGTCCGCCGCGTCCAGTCCTCCTTGCGAAAACCGAGTCCGCTCAGGACGCTGCCTACCTGCGCTTCGACCGCGTATCCGTCGCGCGTGCGAAACTCGTTGTCGAGCCGATGGAATCGCTCGGCGACCTGCTGGTACTCAGCGCTGTCCGTGGCAAGTTCGCCCATCTGGTGCGTCAGCGCTTCGAGCTCGCGCTCGATGTCGCGCAGGTCGGAGAAAACAGACATGCACTCGGCGAAGACAGTGCGCCCTTCCAGGCGGAGTCCGTCCTGCGGCAGGTATCCGGCGCTGACGCCCCGCGCACGCGAGATGGAGCCGTAGTCGAGCGTCTCCTGCCCGGAGAGGATGCGCATGAGGGTGGACTTGCCGGTGCCGTTGGCGCCAACAAGTCCGAGCCGGTCCTGTGGAGTGACCAGCCAGTCCAACCCTTCAAACAGCATCTTGTGGCCGAAACGCTTGCCGGCTGCCGACAACTGGATCATCGAATGAGTCGCCTGAGGAAGAGCTCCCTCTTCATTCTCGCATGTCGGAGTTCCGATGGAAGGCGGGAGAACCCTGCGCGCGCATGTTGGGAACTACTTGTCGCAGCCGGGGAGACGATCAGGAGCCGTGACCCGCAGCGCCGGCTTTTCGCCCGTCACTTTCAGCTTCCACTTCGACGTAGCACGCTCGCGCG
>Ga0196976_1000520_pt1 | contig 24009 bp, 16 predicted proteins | sample S3v_513CmetaG_FD_148644 | JGI IMG/M metagenome (GOLD analysis project Ga0196976, IMG submission 148644) | Soil microbial communities from Anza Borrego desert, Southern California, United States - S3+v_5-13C | ecosystem: Environmental > Terrestrial > Soil > Desert | place: USA: California...
ATCAGGACTAAGGCGACGATGATTACACCGAGAATCTTCGGCACATCGTGCCGGAAGAATTCGACGCTGTCCTGCCGCCAACCTGCAAGTACGCGGTCGAAAGCATCACGGGCGCTACGGACGCCATTAGGCTGCCAGAATGCCTGCATTAGGCATGGAATTATAGAGGCTTGGCGGGCCGGGCGTCAGGTCGGTCGGGTGTGGAACCGAGCCAGAGCACTATCCAGAGCACTATAATGAAGGCAATACCAGGGTAGGAGAAGGCTTATGCGGATGCGAGTTGTCGCGGCTATCGCCGTAGTCTCTGTGTTCTTTCTGGGACTGATGCTTGGAAGCCAGGCAGCTGCCGCGGAACCGCAAAACGGGAGCGAACCTATGGCCAAGCCGCGTCTTAGGGCTGCGCAATGGGAGAGGGAACGTCCACCCTATGAAACGCCGCTTGAAAAAGAACAGCAGCGGAAGATGGAAAAGGCCCGCAACGAAAACCGGCAGCAGGACCTGAAGCGGGATACGGCAAGGCTTCTTGAACTCGCAACGGAACTGAAGGAGTACGTGGACAAGACGAACGAGAGTGTCCTGTCAGTAGAGGTGATCAGGAAGGCGGAAGAGATCGAGCGGCTGGCAAAAAGCGTTCGCAACAAAATGAAGGGTTAGCGAAAAGGTCCCGCGCCGGGAACATGATGTCGGCAGGGGCAGGCATCGCCAACGAATTTACTAGTTTGACCCACCTTTTTCATACGTGCTATAAAGACTCGCTTTTAGTGCGTTGTCCAGCCTGAGACTTGGGAGGGAGCGCATTCCCAACGCGGCCAAACCTCAACATCCGTCTTGATGTGGAAGCGCGTTTCCGGGGTACTGACTCCCGGTGAGTGACGCGGATGCCCAACGTCTGCAAAGCTTCCGGTGGGGCAGTTGTTTATTCAAACACTTAGGCGCAAGAAGAAGGTTTTCGGAGCGCCGAAGAGTCCCAGAACGAGTGATTTCACGGAGGAACCTATGCAAACCTGGCTCGCTTCGAGCCTGATTCCTTACCTGCGTCGCGCAGCAACGAGCACAGCAGCGCTTTTTTCGTTGATCATGCTGAATGCCACAGTTGCGCTGGCGCAACCACATGAAGGCGGTGGAGAAGCAAGTCTTCAGCTACCCGACCTGTCGTCAGTTAGTTTCATGGGCGTCGACGGCCACACATTGCTGCTTGCCGGTAGCGCATTCTGTTTCCTAGGCCTGTTGTTTGGCTTAGGAATCTATATCCAGCTGAAGAACATGCCCGTCCACCGGGCTATGCGCGAGATCTCGGAACTGATCTACGAGACGTGTAAGACGTACCTGGTGACTCAGGGCAAGTTCATCATGATCCTGTGGGTGTTCATCGCAGCCGTGATCGTGCTGTACTTCGGCGTGCTGGCTCCCGTGCCGGGCAAACCCCTCAGCGTTACGCTCCCTGTCATCATTCTCTTCAGCTTGGTGGGCATCGCCGGCAGCTACGGCGTGGCGTGGTTTGGAATCCGTGTGAACACCTTCGCGAACTCGCGGACGGCTTTTGCTGGCCTGAACGGGAAGCCCTTCCCGATCTACGCGATTCCGCTGAAGGCAGGTATGAGCATAGGAATGCTGCTGATCAGCGTGGAACTGCTGATCATGCTCTTCATCCTGCTCTTCGTGCCTGGTGATTACGCAGGAGCGTGCTTCATAGGCTTTGCCATCGGCGAATCGCTCGGCGCAGCGGCGCTGCGTATCGCGGGCGGCATCTTCACAAAGATCGCCGACATTGGCTCCGACCTCATGAAGATCGTCTTCAAGATCAAGGAAGACGACGCTCGCAACCCGGGCGTAATCGCAGACTGCACGGGTGATAACGCGGGCGACTCCGTTGGACCGAGCGCTGACGGCTTCGAGACGTACGGCGTGACAGGCGTCGCGCTGATCACGTTCATCCTGCTGGCCGTGAAAGATCCGACAGTCCAGGTACAGCTTCTGGTTTGGATCTTCGTGATGCGCATCATGATGTTGGTGGCGAGTGCAGCCGCATACTTCGGCAACGACCTTGTTGCCAAGGCGCGCTACCGCAACTCTACTGACATGAATTTCGAAGCGCCGCTCACCTCACTGGTGTGGATCACCTCGATAGTTTCAATCGCTCTGACCTACCTGGTCTCGTACATGATGATCCCGACCCTCGGCGCCGACGCTTCGCTGTGGTGGAAGCTGGCAAGCATCATCTCCTGCGGAACGCTAGCCGGAGCAGTCATTCCCGAGCTAGTGAAGGTATTCACGTCAACGGAGTCCGGACATGTGAAGGAAGTGGTGACCTCGTCGCGTGAAGGCGGAGCATCGCTGAACATCCTTTCGGGTTTCGTGGCCGGTAACTTCTCTGCCTATTACCTTGGCGGCGCAATGGTCGTTCTAATGACCGTTGCCTACCTCGTCAGCTTGCAAGGACTGGGCGCGGTGATGCTGGCCCCGGCCGTCTTCGCCTTTGGACTGGTCGCGTTCGGGTTCCTGGGCATGGGCCCGGTGACGATCGCCGTCGATTCGTACGGTCCCGTTACGGACAACGCGCAGTCGGTTTACGAACTGTCGCTCATTGAGCAAGTTCCCAATGTCGAGAGCGATATCAAGCGCGACTTCGGCGTGGATGTGAACTTTGACCGCGCAAAGCATCTGCTTGAAGAGAACGACGGAGCCGGGAATACGTTCAAGGCAACGGCAAAGCCCGTGCTAATCGGAACGGCGGTCGTAGGTGCGACGACGATGATCTTCTCGATCATCATGGCGCTGACGAATGGCCTGACGACCAACGTCGGCAACCTGTCTCTGCTGCACGCGCCCTTTGTGCTCGGACTTATTACCGGTGGTGCGATGATTTATTGGTTCACTGGCGCATCAACGCAGGCCGTTACAACAGGTGCGTACCGCGCAGTGGAATTCATTAAGGCAAATATCAAGCTGGAAGGCGTCGAAAAGGCGTCGGTCGAGGACAGCAAGAAGGTGGTGGCCATCTGCACGCAGTACGCTCAGAAGGGCATGTTCAACATCTTCATGGCGGTCTTCTTCGGAACGCTGGCTTTCGCGTTCATCGAGCCGTATTTCTTCATCGGCTATCTGATCTCGATCGCGATCTTCGGACTGTACCAGGCAATCTTCATGGCAAACGCCGGCGGCGCCTGGGACAACGCGAAGAAAGTGGTGGAGGTCGAGCTGAAGTCCAAGGGCACGCCGCTGCACGACGCCACGGTTGTAGGCGACACGGTTGGCGATCCTTTCAAGGATACGTCTTCAGTGGCGATGAATCCGGTGATCAAGTTCACGACGCTCTTTGGACTCCTGGCGGTCGAACTGGCTGTAAGTTTGACGCGTGACGCCGGCCCAACAGTGAGCCACTTGCTCGCATTGGGCTTCTTCTTCGTGTCGATCTTCTTCGTGCACCGGTCTTTCTACGGCATGAGGATCGGTTCGCACGTGAAGGGCGCTGCAGCACACGGAGACTAGTTCCAGGGCAGTAGAACAGAACTGAAACGCCACCTGTCGAGGGTGGCGTTTTTTTTTTGGGGCAGCGTAACACTCGACTCGCGAAGGGTTGAGGCGTCCCTCCGCGTCACACCTGCACGGAGGCTTTGACGAGCGCGGCGTCTCTGGTTACAATGAAATTGAAATTGAGAAGACGAGCTGGCCACGGCGCGTCGGTAGTGCGACACTCCTCAGTAGCTCAATGGCAGAGCATCCGGCTGTTAACCGGAGGGTTGTAGGTTCGAGTCCTACCTGAGGAGCCATTCTTTTGTTTAAATTACCGACTAGCCCGCAATTGGCATCAATTCATCGCAAATTTCGTGTCCGGTGAAACTCAAAGGACTGCGAATTGGCCGAGTATTGGGGTCGGATCATAATCGTCATCATCTATGATCGCCATGTCCACGACCACCGCAAGCAGCAGCACCACCAGCAGCACCAGCAAACGTAACCTCTGGTGAGCACCGCCGTCGCCCACCGCCGCCGCGATAACGGAAATCACTATCTACCGTCGCCTTCAGCCCCTTGCAAACACAAGGACGACTGCTGTCACCACCTGTCGCACGGGCTGGGGCTTCAGCGCAGCGGAGTCGTTCCAGAGGATTTGGCGCACGACGATCCCCCACGAGGGCGGGTCGCTTACCAGACTGAGGCGTCATCGGATTGCCGTAATCGATTGGTGGCAAGAACAGCCCCCTAATATGGGACACTGGACAGGCGAGAATGGTAGAAATCAAAGTGCCAGTAGAACGGGACCCGTGGAGGAGACCGCTGATGGCAGCAGCAGACGAAAGTTCCAGAATTCACCCCGAAACACTGGCAGTGCCTCGCGGGGTTGCGCTCTCGCAGATGGCCATCGGCTATTACGTTTCTCACACGCTTTACGTAGCGGCGAAATTGGGTCTCGCTGATCTGCTGAAGGATGGTCCGCGCGAGGGCCGCGATCTAGCCGCTGCGACCCAGACGCACGCTGCATCGTTGATACGAGTGATGCGGTTACTGGCGAGCGTCGGAATCTTCGAAGAGCAACGCGACGGCCGCTTTGCGCTGGCGCCTCTGGGCCAACTGCTGCGTTCTGACGTCTCGGGTTCGCTGCGCTCGCTCATCTTGCTGTTCGCGGGAATTGGGTTACAGAATGCTTGGAAGGACCTTGAGTATTGTTTGCGAACCGGAGAGCCGGCGTTTCGACGAGCAGCACCCGGCGCGACCCCGTACAGTCTGATCGACCTTGACCCGGATGCGACCGAGTTGTTCGACAAAGCAATGGCGACATTCGTGCCCGTGACGGCAGCAGCGGTGGCAAAAGCCTTTGACTTTTCCGCGTTCAACACGGTAATCGACGTCGGCGGCGGCACCGGGGGGCTGCTGATCGGCCTCCTGAAGGCGTATCCGAAATTGAAAGGCATTGTTTTCGACCAGCCACACGCCGCCGAGCGCGCCAAGCAGCAGGTCGCCGCCGCGGGATTGACGGACCGCTGCCAAGTAGTCGGCGGCAGCTTCTTCGACGAAATCCCGAGTGGTGCTGACGCCTACCTGGTTAAGGAAGTGCTCATCGATTGGGACGACGAGCATGCGACCGCCATACTGAAGAATTGCCGCGCCGCGATGCCCGCGCACGGAAAGGTGGTAATCATCGAGGACGTCTACCCTGCACGGATTAATCAGTCGGCCGAGAGCCGCAGGGCAACCGCCAACGATGTGCTCATGCTGGTTTGCATGGGAGGTCGGCAGCGTTCGGAGGCGGAGTTCCGAGAACTGCTGGCGGAGTCCGGTTTTCGGCTGATGAGAGTGGTTCCGACGGCTGCACGCGTACGCATCATAGAAGGCGAGCGAGTGTAATTTTAGCCCCGGTGTTAACGCCAGCGCAGCCGACGCTCAGGACTCCGAAGGTCTTGATTTGATTGGCGCACTCTCATTCTCTTAGCGGCTTCCCTCGATGTCTCCACCGGCCTGCCGTCCTCGCTCTGGGGGATATTCTAAGTACCCCGCTGAATTTGTCCTACGAAGCGGTCGATCTGGTCAAACAGGGGTGCCATCAGTGCCTCGTCGGCATTGAGTTCCCGGACATAGTCATGCATGTCGTCCCGAAGCGCCTGAACCAGGGACTCTGGCCCGGTTAACATGAACTCGAATGAGTCGGCGAAATGGGGCGCACTCTGTCATAGAGTGAAGCGGAGCCAATGCGGACGCTGTCCCACCTGACTATGTAGATCGCGAAGTCGCGCGTCCGATCAATATGGTCGGGAATGCCGCTGTACCTTTCAAACGTGGCGTTAATCACACAACGCTAATCGGGAAATCTCCGCCGGCCTCCGTCATTACCGCGGAGATGGAATCAATGCCTTCTGCAGACTCGCGGCTATAAGGCCTGAGACCCGCTCAACGACTGACCGTATCCATCGCTGGCTTCTGGCGCGCTTCTATCCAGACCCAGACTACGTATTCATCTGGACGCACCTCGCGAGGTGTTGTTCGCGAGAAAAGTCGAAACGTTCGAGCAGCAAGCAGTTGACGCAGTCACCGCGCGTGAGGGCTACCGGATCGTGGAGCATTCGGGTCGCATGGTTCGGGAACTGGCAGGGCTGCCGTACTGGCTCCTCGCGCTCGTCTTGAAAGCCTTTGACGCAGCGCTGACGGCGCACTTGCGCCCGAACAACTCCTTCTGCAACAACCTCCGTGCAAATAAGAGGAGGTATCGTTCATCAATTTACTCCAGCGTCGGATATGTGCTGCGGTCTGCGACGGTAATCTCCCGCCGAGAGCCAGACGGCTCAATGCGGGACACCTCTTCTTCCTGGCCAGATAGGAAATGAGAGCGAACTGCTAGATCCAGAACTGGGTCTTATGTGGCGCGCATGTGGCCGACGCAATCATTCGTCGCTTAGCAGTCGTTTGTTGTAGTGAAAATAATCGTCAGGAAGGATCTGTGGTACCGAACGAATTACTTAGCGAACTTACGATAAAGCCACTGGTTACCTTTCGACGGCTTCCGTGGTCTCATCTTTCGTGCACTCGCGGACTGTCGAAACGAAGTACGCCAGTGCAGGCGTTCGGTCGTCCTTGCGATAAGCCATGCAGACGTCGATTGTGGGCTGCGTGAATACATCGAGGGGGCGCGCCACGATACTGCGGGGTAGAATCTCGCGCTGGTAGTCGGGGACTATAGCGAAGCCCAAACCAAGTCCTACAGTGTGCAGCGCCGAGAGTACGTTGTCGTGCTCGATTGTCGAAGAAAACCTCACGCCTTCATGCTCGCAAACCTCCGTCACTTTTTTGAGAAAGCGAGAGTCACGGTTCGAGGGGCGAACCCATGGAAGGGCAGCAAGCTTTGCAAGAGGAACCGCGCGCAGCTTTGAAAGCGGGTGCGCTGCCGGAACGACCGCCACCAACTTTTGATAGAAGAGAACTTCAGAAGTAACGGTCGCGCTTTGAACAGGGCCAGATAGAAAGGCGACATTTACCTTACCCTGTTCGAGGGCATCCACCAGTTCCGATTCGACCAGAGCGACGTGTGACGTTCTCATCTCGGGATACCGCTCCTTCAAGGTCGGCAGGAACTTAGACATAATTCGCATTTCCGTGCCGACGATGAACCCCATCGAGATGTGGCCTGCTTCTGCGCGTGCTCCCTGACAAGCGAGGGTGATAGCCTGCTCCATGCGCTCCAAGATGGCTCGTGACTCGTTCAGAAAGATGCGACCCGCTTCAGTCAGTTTCAGGCCGTGGCGGTCACGTTTGAAGAGCGGTGTTCCGACGATCTCCTCCAAGCGTTGAATCTGGCGGCTGAGCGAAGGCTGAACGGTGTGGAGTCGCTCCGCCGCATGCGTGAAGTTCATCTCTTCCGCTACCGCCACGAAATACCGCAAATATCGCAGATCCATAGATGACTCGCTTCAGACCGGGACTGAAAGCGACACACTAGTGCTCGTGCCGGATTATAGTACTTCCCACAATTCTATCCGTGACGGCTAAAAGTCTGCGATACCGCATAGGTCGCAGACCGCGCCAAACAAAGTATTTCCAATACAAAGAAGAAAGACCTAGGTTTGGAACGACTGACATCCGCAAGCGGAGGTCTGTCTGGAGCGACAGTGCCCCGGGATTCTATGGCTGCGAACCAGGCGAGCACCGTACCAGCAACAGCGCTGAAGAGCTTTAACGAGGAGGCCAACCGCAAGACGGCGCCAGCGTTGCAATTGAACGGACTGCTCGGTTCGGCGGGGATTTTGGAGTCGTCCAGCCCGGCCGAGACTGCCATGAAACTGGCGCGCGAGAGCCGATCTAGATTCTACTGAAATGGCATCTCCGGACCGACGAGTTGCTGGGAGCCGCCCTGATCTGCAGGCTCCTCGTGCGCGTACGTGATTGCCGGCGCGTCGACCGCGAAGAACAGAATGCTGGAGCCAGACCAAGTTAGTTTAGTCCGTCGATTATAAGGAAACGGAGTCATACATGGAAGCGACACTGCAAAGACCGAGCAAACAACTGCTGAATGGCGATGAGGCGGTTGCAGCGGCGGCGTTCGATGCCGGCATCACGCTGGGAACGGGATATCCCGGAACGCCTTCAACCGAAATCCTGGAAGAACTCGACCATCTTGGCGGTCGGGCGCAGTGGGCCCCCAATGAAAAAGTCGCGCTGGAAGTGGGCATTGGCGTCTCGCTGGCCGGTGGACGTTCCATCGTCACAATGAAACACGTAGGCCTGAACGTTGCGGCGGATCCGCTGTTTACTGTTGCGCTGATGGATGTCCCCGGGTCGCTCGTCATTGTCTCCGCCGATGATCCCGGTATGGCCTCAAGCCAAAATGAACAGGACAACCGCCGCTATGCCGTCGCTGCCGGGGTCGTGATGCTGGAGCCCTCGGATGCGCAGGAAGCATATGAGTACACGCTGCGCGCGATCGAGATCGCCGAGTGCTGGCATGTGCCCGTCATGCTTCGTCTGACAACGCGCGTCTGCCACTCGAAGTCGATCGTAGACCGCAGCAATGTACAGGTTCCGTTGTCAAAGGCTCCCGAGTACGTAAAGAATGCGAGCCGCAGGTCGATGATCCCCGCCAATGCGCGTCCCGCGCACAAAAAGCTTCGCGAGACCCTGGCTCAGATCGCGCAGTGGAACGAAGGCTCAGGCCCGACGCAGATCATTCGCGGCAGCTCGTCCTTGGGCATCGTGACCTCCGGCATCGCTTATCAGCACGTTCGCGAGGCCGCTCCCGATGCGAGCGTACTGAAGCTCGGAATGACCTATCCGCTCCCAATCGAAGCAATCCGTAATTTCGCCAAAAGTGTTGATCGCTGTGTCATCGTGGAAGAGGGCGATCCGTATCTATATGAGGCGCTCCGTACTGCGGGGATCGAGGTAGAAGACAAGCCGAGCATGTACCGCTTCGGCGAACTGAATATTACCCGGGTTCGCCGCATCCTCGCGAACGACTGCTCGCCTGAGCCGAAGCCTGTGCCCGGAAAACCACCGGCGCTGTGCCCGGGATGTCCGCATCGCACGGTCTTCCAGGCCTTGAAGAACTTGGGCGCGATCGTCTCAGGTGATATCGGCTGTTACGGACTTGGAGTGCTTCCTCCGTTCGAAGCTATCGATATCTCGGTTTGCATGGGAGCCTCCATTGGCGTTGGCCTTGGCCTGCGGCACACACTTCCCGAACCGGAAGCCAAGAAGGTCGTCAGTGTCCTGGGTGACAGCACCTTCTATCACAGCGGCCTCACCGGCGTTGCCGAGATGATCTACAACCCCCCGCCGTCGGGGCATGTACTCCTTGTTCTTGATAACGGCACGACGGCGATGACCGGAATGCAGGAGCATCCGGGAACCGGAAGATCGCTCGATCACCAGCAAACAGGCAAGATCATGATGGAAGACGTAATTCGCGCCATGGGTGTAAAGAACGTCCACGTCATCGACGCGACACTAGATCCGAATGGTTTCGAGCAACTCGTAAAGAGCGCAATGGAGAAGTCCGAGTTGACCGTGATCATCAACCGCAGACTCTGTCTGTTGGCGGTAAAGTCCATAAAAGAATACGAGAAATGCAATGAACAAAAAGTTAACTAACATCGTCGTTGCTGGATTGGGCGGGCAGGGTGTACTGAAGGCTTCGGACATTATCGCCGACGTCGCGTTCTATGCAGGTTTGGACGTGAAGAAGAGCGAGGTTCACGGCATGAGCCAGCGCGGAGGATCGGTTGCAAGTGATGTGCGTTTTGGCGACCGCGTCTTCAGCCCCATGGTTCCGGCCGGGGAAGCCGACTATCTGGTGGTCATTTCGGCCGACCAGGTTGACGTCAATATCGCTGCGCTCAGCCCGACGGGTGTGCTCATCGAGCCTTCGCAGGTGGACGAGAGCAAGCTGCAGAGCAAGAAAAGCATGAACGTGGCGCTGCTCGGCGTTCTGAGCCGTTATCTCAAGTTCTCCGAAGAGGAGTGGATCGCTGCCATCAAGCGTAGCCTGCCGGAGAAATTGCACGCGTCGAACATCGAGGCGTTCCTGGCTGCCAAGAACGCTTTGATTGCCGCCGAGTGAGTAAGAGGACGTGAACTAGCAGGAGACGAGGACGACCCTATGAAGCGTGGCACTGTTCTATGGACGATTGCGTTTGCCGTTGTGGTCATTTTCCTGGTCACGCCGGTGACGCACAATGCCCTGATCTCCGCCACGCGTGTTCATCCGCTGCTGATGGGTTTTGCGAAGTTCGCCGTGCTTGCAACGCTCGGCGAACTTCTCGGCCTGCGTATGCGGATGTTGGAGTGGAAGGTTCCGGTGGGCCTCACGTGGCGCATTCTGGTTTGGGGCGTCCTTGGTGCTCTTATCGCGCTGATGTTCCAGGTCTTCAACGCCGGCGCGCAAGCGGCGATGTCCGCTGGTTTGCTGCCAGGGAAGGGCACGATACTCGAGACGATCGCGACCGCGTTCTGGATCAGCACGGTGATGAACACGACCTTCGGTCCGGCGATGATGGCGGCCCATCGCATCTCCGATGCCTATATTGAGCTGTGCGGCGGCCGCCTGCTTCGCAAGCGCGCTCGGTTCGTCGATGTCGTGACCCATATTGATTGGCATGGCTTCTTCGGCTTCGTCATCTGTAAGACCATCCCGTTCGTGTGGATCCCGGCGCACACGCTGACATTCCTCGCTCCTCCGGAATATCGTGTGCTTGTCGCGGCGTTACTGTCGATTTTGTTCGGAGCCATCCTCGGATTCGCGGCTCGTCCCAAGAAGAAAGCTGATGTTGGGGCAGCAGATGAGCAGGTGCTGGAAGCCACGGTCGTCTCCCGCTGATGCACAGTTCGCTTCCAATCAGACCACGTCGCGATCGGCGGGTGCCGGAGAGCTTCGTTTTACTCGCGGCATTTACGTTGATGCTGGCAGTAAGCATCGCAACCGCGCAATCCGCGCCGTCGCAGTCAGCGACTCCACCCACTGGAGAGATGCACGAACCTGCATACGTGCAGTTCGGGTTCGAGACTCGCGTGCGCACCGAAGACTGGAACAATGTCCTCGACCTTTCGGACTCCAACGACGATGAGCGCCGGCAGATGCGGTTTCGAACCAGGAGTTGGCTTAGTCTCACCAGCAAGGCGGTAGATCTCAATGTCGGGCTGGTGAACGAGTTCTACACGAAGTTCGCTCTGAAGCCGGCAGACCATGAAGCCTACCGATTCAACATGGATGAAGTGGTCTTCGACAACCTCAATCTCACGTTGAAGAAGCTCCCTGTGCGCGGATTGAGTGTTACGGTAGGACGACAAAGCCTTCAACGAGGCGAAGGCTTTTCCCTCTTCGACGGCACCGCGGGCGATGGCTCACGCACCGCCTATTTCAATGCGGTGAACCTAAGCTACCAGCGCAATCATACGATGTACGAGATCTTGGGGATTCTCAACCCCAAGGTTGATCGGTTTCTAAGCATCATTCACGATCAGCACAAGCGGTTGCAAGACTGGGATGAGCAGGCAGTTGGGTTGTACTACACGAATCGCGAGCATAACCGTCTCGACATAGATTCCTACTATTTCTACAAGAAAGAGATCAATGACTGGCGATCGCCAGCCGATGTTCAGTTCCAACCAAACCGACACCTTCACACTGTCGGCACTCGTGTCGTGAAGCGCTTGGATCACGGCTATTCGTTAACAGGTGAATTTGCCGGACAATGGGGGCGCCAACATGCAAACCCCGTTCAGAATGATCCGGCCGCCGACATTCGCGCCTGGGGCGGGTACTTGTACGCAAAGAAGGCGTTTCCCGTCTCATGGAAGCCCTACATAGTTTCCGGATATTGGGCTATGTCAGGTGACGATCCAAGCAACACGAAAACACTCACCGGCTTCGATCCCATTTTCTCCCGTTGGCCGAAGCTGAGCGAACTCGTCATCTACTCACTGGTAGCGGAGCGAGGCGTGGCGTACTGGAGCAACCTGCACGCGCTCCAATTCCAGGCGGGCATCTCGCCAACAAAAGCGCTGAACCTGCGCGCTTCCTTTTTCGAACAACAGGCTTTCCACCCGTGGACGAAGAACCCGACCACTTTCGGGAGCGGAACTCACCGTGGGGAGAATTACCAGCTGCGTGCCGATTACACGTTTAACGACCGATGGAAATGTCATGTGCTGTACGAGAACTTCGTTCCCGGAGATTACTTCCGGCACACAGACGATAGCTTTTTCGTGCAGGCGCAGGTTGTCTATCAATTTACCTCCAAGTTCCATCTGCGTCGTCACTGAACGGCACGGCACGCAAGCTCATACCCGAAATACATAGACACTCCGTTTTAGCAGCTCTGCAATTACTCGCGGCTGACAAACTCTGCGTGGCATGTCTGCAAGTGTAATGCGCTGTTGCGTTTGCGGGTTCTCTTCACCCGTGATACCCCTCACGGAGCTATAGCAGTTAGGTGTTGCGATACGCGGAACAAAGTATTTCACTTCGGTTAATACGCAAGTCTACTCTGCAAACGAATTCAAACGCGCTTGACCAAGTGCGAGGAAGTGTGTGCAAAGCACGTCGAAGTCCCGATCGCAGACAAGCACGAGCAGGAATTTGTTGCGAGCACATGCATTCCCCGCGGCCAAGCGCGCACGCCAGCGCTGGAAAGGGGAGAGATCCCGTGCAGAGAGAAACCAAGCGTCAATGTTTTAACCTGATGCTCGCAGTGATTCTGGCCTCCTTATTACTTTGTACGTCCGCAGTGATCGCCACTGCACAAGAGGTCAAAACCGATAACCAGCAACCGACTGCCGAACCAGCCCAGCAGCAGGACGTTGCACAACAAGAGCAGGCACCCGCCGAAGAACCTTCCGCCGAGCAACCTCCCGCACCGGCTCCAGCCCCCAAAAGACTGAAGATCAGTTGGGACAACACGTTGAAATACAGCAATGGTTTCCGCGTGGTTGGACAAAATCCGGCGCTGATCGATTCAAGCGTCAATCACAACGTCGGCAATCTGGATGATGGTGATCGTGCCTTCCATGGTGGCCTCATCTCGAATCGTCTCGATTTATTGACCGAAATCGACGTTCAGTACGGGAGCTTCGGCGTGCGCGCGAGCGGCGCCGCCTGGGGAGACTCGGCATATCTCGGGAAGAGTCACAACACCTCGCCTCAAACGTGGAATGCAATTTCGGTCCCGTACAACAAGTTCCCCGCTGGCACTCGTGACCTGGTCCTGGGACACGCCGAGTTGCTCGACGCATTCGCGTTCGGCAAAGTCAACCTCGGCCCCTCGACACTCAGCTTCCGTGGTGGACAGTATGCGATGCAATGGGGCGAGAGCCTTTTCTTCGGTATGAACGGTATCGCCGGAGGCATGGCACCTATCGACGTGCTTAAGCTGCTGTCGGTGCCGAACGCTCAGTTCAAAGAGATCATCCGGCCCGTACCGCAGGTGTCCTTCCAATTGCAATTCAATCCGAGCTTCGCGATTGGTGCGTACTATCAGCTCGGCTGGAGCCAGACTCGTCTCGCTCCCGCGGGCAGTTACTACTCCATCGCAGACCTGCTCGATGCAGGCGCGGAGCGCATGGTCGTTGGTCCGCCGGCGGGTCCGGTACCCGGCTGGCAACCCACGGCATTCTGGCGTAGCCGTGACATGTACGCGAAGGACTGGGGACAGTTCGGCGTTCAGATAAAGATGCGTCCCGGCCGTGGATGGGATATTGGAATCTACGGAACCCAGTATCACGACAAGACCGCCCAGCTACACCTTGCACCTGAGCGTAACGTCGACATGCCTGCGAACGGCAAGATCGGCGAGTTCTTCTGGGTCTTTCCCGAAGGCATCAAGGCATTTGGTGTCAGCGCCACGAAGAGCTTCGGCGTATTCAACTTTGCCGGCGAACTCTCCACACGCATCAATGCTCCGCTGGTCGCCGGCGCAGCAGTCGTGCCACCCATCCCGGGTTTCACGTTCGACAATCGTGACAATCCGCTCTACGCAACCGGCAAGACCGTGCACGGGCAGATCTCCTGGCTTGCGACGCTCGGTCCAAACTTCATCTCTAAGGAGGCTTCGTTCCTCGGCGAGATTGCCTGGAACTCGGTGGTCAGCATCGACAAGAACCCGGCAGTCATCGATCCAAATACTACGAAGCACGCAGTCGGCTTGCGTATGGTGTACGAGCCCATGTACCGGCAGAAACTGCCCGGAATGGATATCTCGTTCCCCTTCGGCTTGGCCTACTTCCCCATGGGTAAGTCGCAGGCGATCATGAACTTCGGACCCGACAAAGGCGGGGACTTCAACGTCGGCGTCAACTTCTCATACCTGGACGCGTGGCGGTTCGGCATTGCCTACACGAATTACTACGGCACAGCCGCACCGTTCCTTGATGTAAATGCGCACTACAACATGAAGCAGCCGCTGGCTGATCGCGACACGATCACGTTCTCGATCCGCCGTAGTTTCGGTGCACGCTACACCAGCGGGAACAAATAAGGAAGGGAACTCAAAAGTATGAAGAGACTCCTAAGCATCTGTGCAATGTTCGTGCTGTTGGCCGGCGTTGTTGCCTACGCGCAGGACCCGCAGCTGTTGAAGACTACATTGACCCCGCTGGGTGGTGAGAAGGCCGGTAACAAGGAAGGGACGATCCCGGCCTGGACCGGTGGCTACACGAAACCGATACCGGGCTTCAAGAACGGTGGACGCCGTGGAGATCCATTCGCGGATGAGAAGCCGTTGTTTTCGATCAATGCGAAAAACATGGACCAATACGCCAACAAGCTTCCTGAAGGCGTCAAGGCCATGATGAAGAGGTATCCGAGCACCTACCGCATTGACGTTTACAAGACCCACCGCACGGCCGCCGCTCCGCAATGGGTGTACGACAACACGTTCAAGAATGCCTCCCGCGCGAAGCTGGTCATGAGGCCAGCCGGCCCGTCGCCGCAAGGCGCATACGGCGGGATTCCCTTCCCGCTACCGAAGAACGGCGCAGAAGTGATGTGGAATCACCGTCTGCGTTGGCGCGGTGAAGCGTGGCACTTCGATGTGAACCAGTACCTCGGAACGTCCGATGGACGCTTGGTGCTCAGCACTGACGGTCAGGCCGAGCAGGCGATGCCGTACTACTACCGCAACGGTTCGCCGGAAAAGTGGAACGGCGAATACTGGATGATCCACCTCGTAAACTCTGGACCGCCGATTCGCGCCGGAGAGCAGGTGGTGGGTCGCCAGAACGTCGACGACGACAAGACGCAGTCATGGGTCTACCTCACTGGCCAGCGCCGCGTCCGCAAACTTCCCAATCCTTGTTGCGATACTCCCACCCCAGCGACTGCGGGCGTCATGAGCTTCGACGAACTTGAAACTTTCGACGGCCGTATGGACCGTTTCGATTGGAAGCTTATCGGCAAGCAGGAAGTCTACATTCCTTACAACACCAACAAGATAATGCAGCCGACGAAAGACTCGGTGGTATTGATGAAGAACCACCTGAATCCCGATTATGTTCGTTGGGAACTGCATCGCGTGTGGGTTGTCGAAGCCACGCTCCGCCCTGGACAGCGGCACCAGGCTGCCAAATCTCGTTACTACATCGATGAGGATACCTGGCAGGGAGTCTGGGGCGATCGTTGGGACAGCAAGGGTCAGCTGTGGAAGAGCACGTGGGCGTTGCCCATGGTTCTGCCCGACCTGCCGGCCACGGTCAACCTCAACTTCGGCTACTACGACCAGACCTCAGGTGCGTGGTACTCGGCCAACATGTACAACCAGAAGCAGGAGCAGTACAGGATCACGGCTCCGTGGCCCGATCGCGTTTTTACTCCTGACGCGATGGCCGCAGAGGGTGTCCGCTAGCTAACAGAAGGGGGCGGGCGCTCAGCCCGCTCCCCAGTCTTGATTGGAGACTCCCCATGCGAAGATCTCAGTCTTTTCTCGTCTTACTCGTACTCCTTGCAGGCCTGATGCCCTCTCCGGTCTTCGCGCAAGAGCACGATCAGGAACGCCGCCGTGGTGGCGAACGCGGGCACGGCGGTCGCCATCGAAGCGCGGCCGGCTCGCTCGCTGTCATCGACCTGCTGGACCGCCCTGCCGTTCAGACCCACGCAGCCGCACATTCCGTACTCATAGACATAACAAAAACAGGCGATCGGTTGGTCGCTGTGGGCGAACGTGGCATCGTCATCCTGTCCGACGATGGCGGTCGCAACTGGAAACAGGCAGCTGTACCCACCAGTGTTTCGCTGGCGGCAGTGAAGTTCGTGACTTCAAAGATCGGCTGGGTTGTCGGCCACAGTGGCGTGGTTCTTAAGACCGAAGATGGCGGCGACACTTGGACCCGTCAGTTGGACGGAAAGATCCTTGCAAAGCTCGCAATCGATTACGCACAGAATCTTGTAAACGCCAGCGGCGTAAAAAAAGACGCGGCCGAGAGACTGCTGGCTGACGCGCAGCGCCTTGAGACCGACGGTCCCGACAAGCCGTTCCTCGATCTCTACTTTGAAAACGAGAACACCGGTTTTGTCGTCGGCGCCTACGGACTGACCTTCAAGACCGAAGACGGCGGCAAAGTTTGGAAGCCGTGGATGGACCGCGTGGACAACCCCCGCGGGATGCACATCTACGCCATCGCCGCATCCGGGGACTCGATCTACATGGCCGGCGAGCAAGGACTTTTCCTGCGCTCCACGGACAAGGGCAACAAGTTCACTCGTGTTGAGACGCCCTATAAGGGCACGTACTTCAGCATGGCCGTTTTGCCCACCGGCGAGATCATCATCGGCGGCATGAAGGGCAATGCCTTCCGCTCGACCGATCAGGGCAGGACCTTTAAATCCGTCATGGTACCGGTTCCGGTCTCCTTCAGCGCAGTCACAACACTGCCCGACGGATCGCTCGTATTTGCAAACCAAGCCGGCATGCTGCTCGCCAGCAAGGACAAGGGACAGAGCATCATTCCGCTTGCCACCCCCGGCCTGCCCCCCATTTCCGGAGTTGCGGATGCCGGTAATGGAATGCTGATGACAGTCGGTTTTGCCGGTGCCATCCCGGTGCCGCTTAATGCTGCAGGCGCAGCACCCAGCACTGGAGGTGCGCAATGAGTCACGTCGGAAGCACAGTCGACGAGCAACCCGTAGTACGGACCATTGAGGAGTTTGACAAGAACTCCGGCTGGTGGATCGAGCGCGTACTTTTCAATCATCGCGCCGTCGTGATGCTGGTCTGCCTGCTGATCACGCTTGGACTCGGCTACGGCGCCCTGAACACGAAGCTGAACGCCAGCTTCGAGAAGACAATCCCCACCAAGCATCCATACATCGCCAATTACCTGAACCACAAGGCTGACCTTAGCTCGTTCGGCAACGTCGTTCGCATCACGGTCGCAACCAAGAACGGGACGATTTACGACAAGGACTACCTCGATACCCTTCAGAAGATCAACGACGAGGTTTTCCTGCTCCCGGGCGTCGATCGCACCGGCATGAAGTCGCTTTGGACACCCTCGACGCAGTGGCGCGGAGTCACCGAAGAGGGCTTCGAGTCCGGGCCGGTGATGCCGAATGCGTACGATGGCTCTCCGGCAATGCTCGACCAAGTCAGGCGCAATGTCGAGAGTTCTGGCGAGATCGGCACGCTGGTCGCCCCGAATTACAGGTCGAGCATCGTTTATGTACCTCTGCTTTCTAACGATCCCGAAACGGGGAAGCCGCTCGATTACGGCAAGTTCTCGGACGAACTTGAAAAGATTCGCGCCAAGTACGAGCAGGGCAACATCACGCTTCACATTACCGGTTTCGCGAAAGTGCTCGGCGACCTGATCGGTGGGCTCCGCTGGTTCCTTGTCTTCTTCGCGGCGGCCATTCTCATCAGCGGCACGTTTCTGCTGTACTACATTCGCTGCTGGAGAGCGACATTCGTCGTTGTTATCTGTTCGCTGATCGCAGTCGTGTGGCAGCTTGGTTTGCTCTCGTTCCTGCACTTTGAGCTTGATCCCTACTCCATCCTGGTTCCGTTCCTGATCTTCGCTATCGGCATGAGCCACGGCTCGCAGAAGATGAACGGCATTTTGCAGGACGTCGGGCGCGGTACGCATCAGGTTGTTGCTGCACGTTACACCTTCCGGCGGTTGTTCCTTGCAGGCCTGACGGCGCTGCTTGCCGACGCGGTTGGTTTCCTCGTACTCGCGGTCATCCAGATTCAGGTCATTCAGGAACTGGCGATTACGGCCAGCATCGGCGTCGCCATCCTCATTATCACTAACCTTATTCTTGTTCCGATCCTTTTGAGCTACGTCGGCGTCAGCAAGAAGGCCGCCGAGCGCAGCCTTAAGACCGAAGTCGCCGAGAAGACCGGCGGCGCCAAGAACCCGATGTGGCAGTTCCTGGATCTCTTCACCCGGAAGAAATGGGCAACTGTCGCGATCATCGCCGCAGTCGTGCTGGCCGGCATTGGCTTTATCGGCCGCCACGACGTAAAGATCGGAGACTTGGATCCCGGCGCACCAGAGCTTCGTCCGAACTCGCGTTACAACCAGGACAACGCTTACCTGAACGCGAACTACGGCGCGAGCAGCGACGTTCTGGTCGCCATGGTCGAGACACCCGAGGGCCTGTGCAGCCTGCCAGATACGCTGCAACGCGTCGATGCACTCGATTGGAATTTGCGCCAGGTCCAGGGGGTTGAATCCACCAACTCGCTCGCCCTGCTGAACCGTCGTGTTTACGGCGGATACAGCGAGGGCAGCATGAAGTGGTACGAACTGCCGCGCAACCAGGACATGATCAACACGATCACTTCCAAGGCGCCGCGGGGTCTCTACAACGATACCTGCAACCTGCTCACCGTCTCGGTGTTCCTCAAGGACCACAAGGCCGATACGCTGACGCGTGTCGTCAGAGCGGTCGAGGACTTTGCCAGGGACAACCAGACAGAGAATGCGAAGTTCATCCTTGGTGCGGGCACCTCCGGCATCGACGCCGCTACGAACATTGTCGTCGCGAAGGCCAGCCACGAAATGCTGTACTGGGTATATGGAGCCGTGATTCTCCTGTGCTTCATTACGTTCCGTTCGTGGCGTGCAGTGATCGTCGCGGTGCTCCCCTTGATGCTTACGTCTTTGCTTTGCGAAGCACTGATGGCGAAGCTCGGAATGGGTATCAAGGTAGCGACGCTCCCGGTGATCGCCCTCGGAGTAGGCATTGGCGTGGACTATGCGCTCTACATGCTGAGTGTCACGCTGAGCCACTTGCGCAACGGGAAGTCGCTATCTGAGTCCTATTACGCGACGCTTTGCTTCACAGGTCGTGTAGTGGTATTCACCGGCATCACGCTGGCCTTCGGCGTAATCACGTGGGCCGTCTCGCCGATCAAATTCCAGGCGGATATGGGTATCCTGCTTGCGTTCATGTTCCTGTGGAACATGCTGGGAGCGATGATCCTGCTGCCAGCGCTCGCGTACTACCTGCTGCCGCAACCCAAGGCGCAGACGCCGAACTCAACACCGGCGCCGACACCACAACCCGAGGCAGTGACAGTCTAAGAAGCCGAGACCGGCAGGCGTCGTGAGGCGCCTGCCATCACCTTAGCCGGAGACGGAACATGACCAACGCAGTCGAGACGAGCAAGGCGAGCATAGTGGAAGGACTACTGAAGAGAGTTGAGAACCTTGAGCGTCGAGTTGCGCTGCTGGAAGCAGCGCGCGAGATCGCCAACCTGCAGGCACGCTACATCTACTGCCTCCAGGCGCACGATTACGCCAGGATCATCGACCTCTTCGCCCGCAAGGAGCCTGTCAGTGTGGAGATGGACAACCTCGGCCACTTCGAAGGGCGTGACAAGACTGTCGATGTTTTCCTCAAGGTCCTGAAACCGCTCTACACAATGAAGGGCGCTCTTGGTCTCCATCTGCTGACCACGCCGTTGATCGAAGTGCATCCGGACGGAAAGTTCGCCTGGGGCATGTGGCACACGCTGGGCTGCAACACGCAGCCCGACTTCGTGGGCGAGCATGCTGACGTGACTGCCGATCCGAAACTGGTCGCGATGTGGCAGCAAGGTAAATACTTCATCGACTTCGTGAATGAGGACGGAGAGTGGAAGTACAAGAACTTCCGCTGGTATGTGAATTTCCGTACGCCCTTCGACCAGGGTTGGGTCAAGCGGCCCATTACCGGAAATCTGTCCACCGTCGCCAAACTGATGCCCGGATGTCCTCAGCCGGATGGTCCCTCACCGTACCGCCCTTTCAGTCCCGATGAACTAACGCCATTTGATCCGCCCCCAGCGCCGTACAAGCAGGTAGGGAACTGAGGCAGGAAGACTGGAAAATCCCATGAGCCCACAAAACGCGGTACTCGAGCCTCCAACAACGACCCAGAGAACAGAGGCAGCCGGATCGAAATTCCGCTGGGCTGTGCTCGCCACCTCATGTTCGAGTGTCATCGCTTTCCAAGTTGCGGCAATGGCATACAGCCCGTTGCTGGGGGATATCTCGCGAGACCTCGGAATCAGCTTGGCGCAGAGCGTCAATCTGATGACCGTGTACATGCTCTTCGCCGCAATCTCCTATTTCATCGCAGGGCCGTTAGTCGATCGTTTAGGCGCTGCCAGGCTGCTCACGGCGAGCGCATTCCTGTCCGCAGCGCCCGCAACCCTCGTTCTAGTGTCTGGCCATTCATATGAGGCCATTCTCGCTATTCGAGCGTTGCAGGGATGTGCGATCGGCTTCGCAATGCCGAGCATGCCCCCGCTCGTCTTACAGTGGTTCCGACCCAAGCAAAGAGGGATCGCGTTTGGCATTGCCGGTGCATGCATACCCATCGCAACAATGGCTGGCGTGCTCGCCTCGCCTGCTCTCTTCCGCACGTTTGGAAGCTGGCAGACCAGCGTTGCATGGCTATCGGTGACCGGATGGTTCGCCCTGGTCTACTGCCTTGTAGTTTTCCGAATCGCAAAGAGCAAAGCGCCTGCAGTGCACGTGCAAGCGGGTAACGCCTCTCGTGCCGCATTCCGCGCCGCAATGGCATCGCCCTACACATGGGTCGGCGTAGCTGCCACTTTCGCTACCAACTGGATATTGCAGTCTGCGTTCAGCTTGTCGCCCTCTTACTTCGCTGAACCCCAGCCCGTGGGCTTAGGTCTTGGATCTCTGGTTGCAGGGCAGTTGATGGGCGTCGTACAGATCGGCGCTATTGTGGGTCCTATTGTAGGCGGCCTGTTGCTGGACAAAGTGTTCACAGGCAAAGCGCGCATGGTGCTCGCAATCGGCTTCCTGCTCGTGCTTGCCTACTTCGGGATGCAATCTCAGTCGGTTTGTGGCAGCCGTCCGGTGTTTCTCGGCGTGCTGGCGATCTGGGGCGCTGGCCTGGGCATGCTTTTCCCCATGCTCCAGAGCCGGATCAACGAGCTCTATGACCACTCCATCATCGGCAAGATGAACGGCATTTGGATGGGCCTTGGCGCATTCGGTGGCTCAGCGGGACTGATGGTTAACTCGGTCGCTCTGAAGCAAACGGGAAACTACCTGCTCTCGATCAACATAATTGCCGGTGCTGCAATCGTCGGCCTGCTTCTGTGTGCGATTCGGGACCGGGCAACGGGAGCCCGGTGAAGGTGGATTGGAAGTTGTCATGACCATATCGCCAGCAAGACGGGCCGAACCGCTATCCCTACGCAAAACTGTTCAGGGGACCGTTATCGTCGCGCTTTCGGGTTTCGCGAAGACAGAGGTCGAAATCGCTCCGGGCACGACGCTTCGCGCGATCGTTAACAACATTGCCGGCGGCGTGCGCGAAGGCTGCGACTTGAAAGCCGTGCAGGTAGGAGGTCCTTGGGGCGGCCTGATTCCGGTCTCGAATTTCGATGTCGCCTTTGACGACACTTCGCTCAGAGCTGTCGGTTGCAGCCTCGGAGACGGCTCTCTGACCGCAGTAGATTCCAGGCTTTGCGTAGTTGAGTTAGCGCAACGTGCCGCGGCCTTTGCACACGGTAGCATCTGCGGCGAATGCACTTTCGGGCGGGAAGGGACTCGCCAGCTTTCTGATGTGCTCAGGGACCTGACCACGGGCCGCGGATCAGTCGCGGATCTTGAACTGCTGAAGCGGGTCGGAGAGGCGATGAAGGTCGGGTCGGCTTGCATCAACGGCGCGACCGCACCCGAGGTGGTCCTTACGGCGCTGGAGCATTTCCGAGCCGAATTCGAAGCGCATGCGGAAGCAAAGCAGTGCCCGGCGAACGTCTGCAACTGCGGGAAACAGAAGTGAGTGAAGTGATGGTGAACATTAGGATCGACGGCAAGGAGATCGAGGCGAAGCCGGGAACCAGCGTCCTGCACGCCGCGTTGGGCGCCGGTATTTATATCCCGCACCTCTGTGACCACCCTGACCTCCGACCGGTCGGTGGCTGCCGGCTGTGTCTCGTGGAGATCAAGGACGTTAGCGGCTATCCGGCCTCCTGCACCACAACTGTCTTTGAAGGTATGGAGGTCACCTCCAAGACGGAGCCGATTCTGAACCTGCGCCGGCTGGCTCTGGAGCTTCTGCTCGCCGACCATCCCGAAGAGTGCAGCACCTGCACGAAGTATTTGAATTGCGAGCTGCAATCGCTCAAGCAATATCTCGGCATTAGCGAGCACCTGAGCGTCCGCCGCCGGCCCAAGTTCATTCCGCCCGACTTGTCGCATCCGCTCTTCAACTACGATTTCGCGCGTTGCGTGAATTGCGGCCGCTGTGTTCGTGCCTGCAACGAGCTCCGCGGCGCCGAGGTATTGAGCTTCGTGAAGTGGGGTGAAGAGAACTGCGCGGGAATCCCCGTCGGTAAGACGTGGGAAGAAGCCGGCTGCCGCTTCTGCGGAGCGTGTGTCGAGGTCTGCCCCACGGGCGCCATTATGGACAAGCCCGAGCTAGTGCAGGGCAGACGCCGTCGCGATGCTCTCGTGCCGTGCCGCGCGAATTGCCCCGCCGAGATCGACACCGCGCGTTATGTTCGCTTCCTTAGCGAAGGCAAGTACTCCGAGTCGGCCGCCGTTATCCGCGAGAAGGTACCGCTGCCGCTGGTGCTCGGCTATGTATGCTCTCATCCCTGCGAAAGCGTTTGCCGTCGCGCGCTAGTCAACAGTCCTATCTCGCTGCGCAATCTGAAACGATTCGCCATTGAGAACGACAGGCAGGAAATCTGGCGCAAGAATGCCCGCCACGAAACGCCGACTGGCAAGCGAGTCGCCGTCGTCGGCTCCGGGCCGGCTGGGCTTACGGCCGCATACTACCTGGCGAAACTAGGTTACGAGGTCGTAATCTTCGAGGCGCTCTCGGAGCCTGGCGGAATGCTGCGATACGGCATTCCCGAGTACCGCCTGCCGCGCGAGATCATCGCCCGCGAAGTCGAAGAGGTGCTCAACCTTGGGGTCGAGATCCGGACGAATACGCGCGTTGAATCGCTGGAGTCGCTGATCGACGATGATGACTTCGATGCGGTGGTCGTAGCGGTTGGCGCGCACAAGGGCACTAAACTGCCGATCCCAGGGAATGATCTGACAGGCGTACTCGATGCAGTCGGGTTCCTACGCAACGTAAATCTTGGGACCCCCGACAAACTTGGCAAGAAGCTGGTCATCGTCGGTGGCGGCAATGTCGCCTTCGATTGTGCCCGCGTCGCGCGTCGGCTCGGAGTCGAGGAGATCCACGTCGCGTGTATCGAGCCGCGCGATGGCATGCTCGCCTCACCCGAAGAGATCGATGAAGCGATTGAAGAAGGCATAGTCATTCGTGCCTCAAAGGGCTTCGTTCGCGTTCTGGGTGAGAACGGAAGCGTCAGCGGATTGGAATGCCGCGACGTCGCCTCCTTCTCATTCGATGAAGGCCGTCTCCAGGTCCAATACGTCCCCGGCTCGGAGCACGTGCTTTCGGCAGATACGTTGATCTTTGCTATTGGTCAGAGGCCGGAGATTCCCGAGGACTTCGACCTGGAAACCACCTCGCGCGGCCTGGTCGAGATCGACGAATACTCGCTGGAGACGAACCTCGAAGGCGTCTTCGCCGCGGGTGACGCG
>Ga0196976_1000521_pt1 | contig 23929 bp, 19 predicted proteins | sample S3v_513CmetaG_FD_148644 | JGI IMG/M metagenome (GOLD analysis project Ga0196976, IMG submission 148644) | Soil microbial communities from Anza Borrego desert, Southern California, United States - S3+v_5-13C | ecosystem: Environmental > Terrestrial > Soil > Desert | place: USA: California...
TGATGAAGAGGTTGAAATCGAGCTGGTCGAGACTGAGACCGACCGAGTTCGGATTGTCCACTTCCAGGTTGAAGTCGATATCGATCGAGGACGCCGAGAGGGGGATGGCGATGTCTACCCGGGGGCGGATGTCGCGGATCGAATACCGCGGATTCTCGATGTTCAGCGCCCGCCCGACGGCGGCGCAGCCCGAGAGGAGAAACACGGCGATCCCCGAGACGATGCTCAGGCCCGCCAGCAACGCGCCGAGAGGGAGGGTCTGTTTCATCATGACGGCGCGATTTGCAAAGGACGTGTCAGCTCGTGCAGTAGAATCCGCCGTGGTCCACCGGTTGCACTAAACCCGGCAGAACAGGAGAAACATTTGAGGACGACCGCAATCGTGGCGGCTTACAACGAGGAAAACACCATCGCGGACGTCCTCGCCGCCCTGACCCGGAGCCCCCTGATCGACGAGGTGATCGTCGTCAGCGACGGCTCCGAAGACCGCACCGTGGAGATTGCCCGCAGCTTCGAGGGTGTCCGCACCGTGGCCCTCAAGGAGAACCATGGAAAAGGCTTCGCCATGGCCGTCGGCGTGGCCAACGCGTCGAACGACACGTTCTTCTTCTGCGACGGCGACATGTACAACGTCACCGACGAGCACATCGCCGCCCTGATCCTGCCGGTCCTCAACGGCGACTGCGACATGAACATCGGCGTCCGCGACCGCGGCGACATCAGGAACTTCCTCCACCTGAAGCTGAAGTTCGGACCGGTGCTCTCGGGCATCCGGGTCATGCGGCGGGACGTCTTCGAGACGGTGCCGGTGCAGTATCAGTCGCACTACAAGATCGAGGCGGCGCTGAACTACTTCTGCGCCCGCGCCGGCTACCGCCAGCAGCAGACGATCATCATGGGGCTGAACCACGTGATCAAGGAGAGCAAGCGCGGGCTGCGCGACGGGCTGACCTCGCGCTGGCGGATGTCGCGCGAAGTGTTCCTGCTGCTCTTCGACCTGTACGTGTTCGAGACCTGGCGCTGGACGGAACCGGCCGAGCTCCCCGTGGCGGAGTACGACCTCTTCGAATGAGTGTGGGCTTCGCCCACCGAGGGACGAGGGACGAGTCGCTTCGCCAGGCCTCGGGCGCGTCTCGTTCATCTCGCCGGTCCTCACTCGTGCCTCGTCACTCGTACCTCGTACCTCCGATCACGACATGCCCGTTGCATGACAGGATGGTGCGATGCATCAACACGACTCCATCGACCGCGTCACCCCCACCCTCGAGCCTGACCAGCAGGTTCTGATGCATCAGAACTGGCATCACCTGCTCTTCCTGCACTGGGAGATCCCGCCGTCGGAGCTGCAGGCGCTGCTGCCGCCGCGGCTGACGCTCGATACGTTCGAGGGGAAGGCGTACGTGGGATTGATCCCGTTCACGGTCACCGGCGCGCGGCCGATCTTCACGCCGCCGCTGCCGTGGATCTCGAATTTCCACGAGATCAACGTGCGTACGTACGTCCACGTCGACGGTGCCAACCCCGGCGTCTGGTTCTTCAGTCTCGACGCGTCGAGCACGATCGCCGTCACCGCCGCGCGGGCGACGTACAAGCTGCCCTACTTCGAGTCGGAGATCGGCTTCCAGGCGGGCGACGGCCCGCTGCCGCTCATCGAATTCGACGCCCGCCGCACCGACGCCCGCGGCCCGATGCCGGCGAACGCGCACCTTCGCTACCGTCCGGTCGAGGGGCCGGTCGTCCCGGCCGTCCCCGGCACGCTGGATCACTTCCTCTGCGAGCGCTACATCCTCTACGCGCAGGACGAGCAACGGCAGCTCTACCGCGCCCGCGTGCACCATCAGCCGTATCCGCTGCAGCGCGCCGAGGTCACCGGCCTCGATGAGACGCTGGTGTGGGCGGCGGGGATCCGCCGCGCCGAGGGGGTCGGCCTGCGTCATTACGCACGCGAGGTGAATGTGAGGGTTTACGGACTGGAGCCGGTCGCGAAATAAATCCAATTGGTGCTTTTTTGAAGGCACCAGTTGCTGCTCGTCCGAGACCGTCTCACCGCGGTGCGCCGCCAGCAGAATGTGCTGGTCGATCTCGCCCGACGTCCCTCCCTGCATTCCGGGCGGCTGGCCGCCGCATTGCGCGACATCTCCTCCGTCGCGGCGGACACGCTGGCGGTGGAGCGCGTGGGCGTCTGGTTCTTCACGCCGGACCGGCAGGGCATCCGCTGCGTCGAGCTCTACGAGCGCACTCCCGATGTGCACTCGGAGGGGGGCGAGCTGACCGCGCTCCGCTATCCGATGTACTTCAAGGCCCTGGAGACGGAGCGCACGATCGCCGCGCACGATGCACGGCTCGATCCCCGCACGAGCGCGTTCACGCAGTCGTACCTCGACCCGCACGGCGTCACGTCGATGCTCGACGCGCCGGTCCGCCGCCTCGGGCACATGGCCGGGATCGTCTGCTTCGAGCACACCGGCACCATGCGCACCTGGACGGCCGAGGAGGAGCACTTCGCCAGCTCGATCGCCGACCTCGTGGCCATGGCCTTGGACGCGCACGACCGCCGCGAGGCGCAGGAGGCGCTGCGCCACCGCGTGGAGCTGGAGAAGCTCATCGCCAGTATCTCCACCCGCTTCGCCAACGCGGCGGACGAGGAGATCGACGCCGCGATCCATGACGCCCTGGGCGACGTGGGCAGGTTCATCGGCGTCGACCGCAGCCACATCATCATCATCGACGAAGACGGTCTCTCCGGCCGCATGACGCACGAGTGGAGCGTGTCCGGGGAGCGCCGCGCCGACCGCTACGGCGAGCTCTCCGTAGCCGCCTTTCCGTGGTGGATCGACCGCATGACGCGCGGCGAGGTGATCGCCCTCTCGTCGATCGAGGACCTCCCGCCGGCGGCGGTGAACGAGCGGCGCATGCTGGAGCGGCAGGGCATCCGCGGCGCGGCGTTCGTGCCGATGCTGGTCAAGAAACGATTCGTCGGCAGCATCGGCTGCAGCATGCTCGATCGCCAGGGGGAGTGGCCGGAGGAGACGCTGGCGCTGCTGCGCATCGCCGGCGAGATTTTCGTCAGCGCGGTGGAGCGCCGGCGGGCGTACTCGGCCCTGAAACAGAGCGAGCGCCGCCACCGCCTGCTGTTCGAGCGCAACCTGGCCGGCGTCTACCGCAATACGGTCGACGGCCGGATGCTGGAGTGCAACGATGCGTTTGCGAGCATCCTCGGCTACGGGTCGCGCGAGGAGCTCCTGGACGTTCCGGCGCACGAGCTCTATTTCACGGCCGAGGAGCGCGCGCGTTTCCTCGAGGCCGTGCGCGAGCAGGGGAGCATCCGCGGCATGGAGGTGTGTCTCCGCCGCGGGGACGGCACCGCGGTGTGGGTGCTGGAGAGCGTGCACCTCTCCGGCGACGTGCTCGAGGGGACGGTCATCGACATCACCGACCGCAAGCGCGTCGAGACGGCGCTGCGCGACAGCGAGGCACGTTACCGCCTCATGGCCGAGAACTCGACCGACCTGATCGCGCGCACGACGCCGGACGGGATCTTCGTCTATGCCTCGGACGCGATCCGCAAGCTCCTCGGCTACGAGCCGGCGGAGGTGATCGGCACTGCGATCCGCAAGATCATCCATCCCGACGACCGCCCCGCGCTGCGCGCTATCGTCCCCGACGCGAACGGCCATACGTTCAGCTACCGTGCGCTGCGGAAGGACGGGACGGTGATCTGGTTCGAGTCGACGTCGCGCGCGCTCTTCGATGCGGACGGCGGGATGACCGAGATCGTCTCGGTCTCGCGCGACATCAGCGAGCGGCGGCGCGCCGAGGAGCAGATCGAGTATCAGGCCTACCACGACGGGCTGACCGGACTGCCGAACCGCCTGTTGTTCCGGGACCGGCTGACCATCGCGCTGGCGCACGCGAAGCGGCAGCAGTCGCCGCTGGTGCTGATGTTCCTCGACCTGGACCGCTTCAAGATCGTCAACGACACGCTCGGCCACTCCCTCGGCGACGAGTTGCTGCGCGCGAACGCGGCGCGGCTGCGCGCCGTGCTGCGCGAGGGGGACACGATCGCGCGCATGGGGGGCGACGAGTTCACCGTGCTGCTCACCGATCTCAATGACGCGCGCGACGCGGCCCGCATCGCGCAGAAGCTGCTCGACACCGTGGCCGAGCCGGTGCGCGTCGAGGGGCACGAGCTGTACGTGACGACGAGCATCGGTATCGCCGTCTTTCCGAACGACGGCGATACGGCGGAGCTGCTGCTCAAGAACGCCGACAGCGCGATGTACCGGGCCAAGGAGGCGGGACGCAATTCGTACCGCCTCTGCACGCCGGCCATGAACTCGCGCGCGGCGGAGCGGCTGTCGCTGGAGAACGCGCTGCGCCGCGCCATCGACCGCCAGGAGCTGTTGCTGCACTATCAGCCGCTGGTGCGGCTGGAGACGCGGGAGGTGGAGGGGATGGAGGCGCTGCTGCGCTGGAACCGCCCCGGCCACGGGATCGTGCCGCCGTCGACGTTCATCGGCATCGCCGAGGAGACGCGGATGATCGTGCCGATCGGGGAGTGGGTGCTGCGCGAGGCCTGCCGCCATGCCCGCAACCAGTGGCCGGGACGGCGCATCGCGGTCAATCTCTCGCCGCGGCAGTTCCAGCAGTCGGACCTGCGCGACGTGGTGGCGCGCGCGCTGGAGGAGAGCGGGCTCGATCCGCGCCTGCTGGAGCTGGAGATCACCGAGACCACGGCCATGCGCAACACGGAGCGCACCATCACCATGCTGGCGGAGCTGCGCGAGCTCGGCGTGCGCATCGCGCTGGACGACTTCGGCACCGGCCACTCGTCGCTCGGCTACCTGCGCCGCTTTCCGATCGATCGCGTGAAGATCGATCGCGAGTTCGTGGCGGAGATCGAGACCAGCCGCAGCAACCGCGCCATCGTCTCGGCGGTCGTGGCCATGGCCCACGGGCTCGACCTGGCCGTGACGGCGGAGGGGGTGGAGAGCGAGGCGCAGGTGGAGTTCCTCCGCGCGCAAGGCTGCGAGGAAGTGCAGGGTTTCCTCTTCGGCCGCCCGATGCCGTAGTCTGGAGTGCGGCGGCTGAGCGCCGCCGCACTCCAGAGCTTCGCTACGGTCGCACTGCGCGCCGCTTCGGGAACACCCCCGCCGTGAGCTGCCACGTGTGCGTAGCCGTCATGGACGGCCGCGGCGGACGGACAAAGTCCGTGCTGTCGGCGACTTCGAGCTTGATCTCGTACGAGCCGGGCGCGGTGGGGGTGAAGGTGAACGTTTCTCCGCCCGTCGCCATGACCGCACCGTTGACGAGCCAGCGGCGCTCGATGGTGTGGTTCTCCGTCTGCAGCGGCGCGACGGAGAACGTGACCGGCCGGCCGACGTTGGCGTTGAACGGCGTCGCGGGCGCGGCGTCGTCGATCAGGGCGATCTTCTGCGGGGTGAAGGAGGTCCATCCCTCGTACAGGCGGAGCACGAAGGTCTGGCGGCAGATCTCGCAGAAGGGAATGGTGGTGCCGTCGGTGCCGAAGGCCTTCATCAGGCAGCGGAATCGTGGACGGTAGAAGCCGGTGCTCTGGTAGCGCGCGCCTTCGAAGAGTCCGAGGACGTCGAGCTGACTGGTCGGCGTGGGGATGGGGGTCGTGGCCTCGACCCACTCGGCCCATTTGAGACGGTCGCGCGCGGTGTCGTCGGTCGCATTCGGCTCGCACGGGGTGGGTCCGGCGAGGTCGCTGCAGAACGTGGCGCCGGACCACGGCGAGGTGTATTCGTCGGTGAGGCCGGAGAAGGAGTGCCCGAACTCGTGCTGGGCGATCTCGGTCGATTGGGTGTGTGTCGAGACGACCCAGATCGGCCCGCCCGAGCCGCCGTAGGTGCCGTCGTTGACGATGACGCCGATCCGGTCCCATTCGGGATACGCCGCCGCGGCCGCGTAGACCTTGGCGGCGTTGATGGTGACGCCGCGGAAGGTGCCGTTGCCGCAGTAGGTGGCGTCGAAGGCGGTGTTGACCATCGTGCCGCGCTTCGGGTCGTCGGGTGCATCCGCACAAGGCGGATGGTCGGCCCCCGACTGCGCGGAGGGAACGAAGAGCCCGACGACGTTCACGAAGCCGGCGTACTGGCGATAGGGGGAGATGGAGAGGAAGCTCTGCGTCAGCTTCTGCGCGTCGGCGAAGAACTTGTCGCGCTCGCCGGTGGTGTAGCCGTCGCCGACGAGGAGGAGGTCGAGCCGGTTGCGGGGATCGCCGGAAGTGCCGAGGGGAACGAGGTCGGCCGCGGCGGTGGCGACGGTGGTCTTGATGTCGAACGAGGCGATTTTCCGGCCGCTTCGTTCGATCTGCAGTTGACCGTGCTCTTCGTAAGGAAGGCGCACGACGGCCGTGCGCGTCCCCTCCTGCCGCGACGCGGCGATGGCGCCGCGGTCGCCGTACTCCACGCGCCAGGTGTCGTCGAGGGCAATCGGGACGCGCGCCTCCCCGAGAACCGCGCTCCATTCGCTGACGACTTCCCCCGTCTCGATCGGCGCCGCCATGGCGACTTTCTGCACGTGGGAAACCGTCACGCCCCCCGAGGAGTCGACCTCGACGACGGCATAAATCCCGGTGGCGAGGAGCAGAGCCGCTGCAAGCACGGCAACATCGTAACGGTTTTAGGACCGCCGGCGTCCTCGCCGGCTGTCGTGCGGGCGTCCCGCCCGCACGGTGGCGGCGGGACGCCGCCACAAACAGCCGGCGGGACGCCGGCGGTCCGCTCGGAGCACGACGTGTCACAGGCGGTACACGGACGTGAACCGGCCGGAGCACGACGTGTCACAGGCGGTACACGGACGTGGACCGGCCGGCGCACGACGTGTCACAGGCGGTGCACGGCCGTGGACCGGCCGGAGCACGACGTGTCACAGGCGGTACACGGACGTGGACCGGCCGGAGCACGACGTGTCACAGGCGGTGCACGGGCGTGGACCGGCCGGAGCACGACGTGTCACAGGCGGTACACGGCCGTGGACCGGCCGGAGCACGACGTGTCACAGGCGGTGCACGGGCGTGAACCGGCCGGCGCACGACGTGTTCCACGCGGGACATGGGTGTGAACAGCCCATCCAGCCCTGGATGGGAACGCGTAGCGTCTGGACTGCGCGAGCGATCAGCTCGCGCTCTCCAAGCGCCAGCCGCAGCTGGCGCTGCGACTTGGAGAGCGGCAGCTGGCCGCTGCCGCACTCCAGACTTACCCGACCGCCCGCCGCTTCACCATCTTGGTCAGGGTGACGTGCGTGGTCTGGCCGCCGTTCTTCGGGATGGTGATGGTGGTGGCGCGCGTGGAGCGCACGGACGGCGCGCCGGTGACGGTCCAGGAGCCGGGGATGGTCAGGGTGAACGTGCCGGTGGCGGCGGCGTTCGGGTCGGCGGCCCAGACGTGCATGGAGTAGCGGTCGGAGGTCATGTAGACCACGGCCGGGGCCGACGACTGGATGCCGTCGATGGAGGCGGCGCGCCAGAAGGTGATGCCGAGGTTGCCGTTGCGGTTGTCACGGACGGCGGAGACGAGGTCGTTGTTGACCAGGATCGACAGCGGCCGCGACGCGGCCCAGGCGGCCATCGCGGAAGAGCTCACGTTCGGCACGATCACGTACTCGGCGGTGGCGTTCACCGGCGCGGTGCCGTGGTCGAGCCAGAGCGTGGTGAAGGGCTTCGTGTGCGTGGTCGTGTCGGTCGAGCCGCCGAGGGAGGCCCACGTGCCGCTGCGCGACTCGCGCGCCGTCTGCGGCGACGTGCCGCTGGGGAACCAGTAGCCGACGTTGTCGAGGTGCGCCCAGTCATCGCGGCGGGTGAGCGTCGCGTTCGTGCTGACCTGGTTGACGATCGTCTCGATGCGGTTCGCCGACGGCGACCGGATGCTGTTCGTGAGGAACACGATGGCGTCGTCGAAGAAGAACCACGACTTCTTCGCCGTCAGCGCGGAATTCAGCGGCGCGAGCTCCATCGCCGAGACGCCGTTCATCCCGTCGCCCGTGCCGCCGGCCAGGGAACGGGTGCCGTAGCCGTACGTGTCGTCGGCCGTGTCGGCCTTCTGCTCGACCGTGGTGCCGGGGAGGCGCGTCCAGTCCATGGCCGGCCAGACGTCGCGGCCGAAGTACTCGTCGCCCTTGAGCACGAGATAGAAACGCCCGTCCGACTGGCGCGAGCCGCGGATGTTCTCGTCGTTCGTGTTCTCGCCCGACTTCGTGCGCGTCGAGAACATCTTCACCGAGGCGAACCAGCCGTTGCGGCGGTGCACCGAGTAGTCGGAGGCAAAGTAGTGGCGGTGTCCCGACGGCCACGCCGCGGGATAGCGCGCGCTCTCCACGCGCGCGGCCGCGCCGGCCAGCTCGATCGGCATGCCGCCCCAGTTGGCCAGCATCTTCGCCGCGGCGCTGCGGATCTCCGCGGCGCGCGGGCTGTCGAACAGCGCCGCCTGCACCAGCGCGGCCATGCCGTTGAAGCCGGTCGTCGTCGGGCGGGCCACCTCGCGGCCGATCACCGAGACGTCGAAGTAGGTGCCGTGCAGCGCCCAGGCGATGCCGTCGGCGACGTAGTCGCTGAACGACGCCAGAGCGTCGGCCGGCAGCTGGTACGCCGTGCCGCGCGCGATGAGCGCGTAGCGGGCGACGTCGGAGGCGAACTGCCCGCCGTAGCCGCCGGTATAGAGCTGCGCGCCGTGCTGGTGGAACGAGCGGTCGCGCTTGATCCCCTCGCCGTTCGTCGGCCGCGCGACGGAGGCCATGGCCTCGCGCACCGCGGCCAGCCGCGCTTCATCGTTCTTCAGGATGCCGAGGCAGAGATGCGTGTACGACGACCAGACCAGGTTCTGCCCCGTGGGGGTCGGGCCGACCAGGCCGCGCACGGTGGGGGAGTTGAGGATGCGCAGGTGGATGGCGGTCGTCAGGTCGTCGACGACCTGCTGGTTCGCGTGGCCCTGCATCAGGATGAGCGTCGGACCGAGGTCGATGGGGATGCCGATGGTCCAGAACCACCAGTTGCCGGTGGGGATGACGCTCGCGCCGTAGAAGGTCTTCGTGTGGGCGAGGGCGGCGTCGATGTCCGCGAGCAGTCTCGGGTCGCGGTAGAGCGCCTGTCCCTGCGTGTTGTAGGCCTTGGCCATGACCCAGAGCCGCTGGGTGTGCGCCCACGGACCCCAGCCGCCGGCCGGCGTCTCGTGGTAGTTGAGGTCGGGCCAGCTGCCGTCGCTGCCGAGGGCGTCCGCGTGCATGCGCGCGCCGTGCGCGAGCTCGCCGATGGCACCGGCCAGGCGCGTGGACGAGCGGTCGGCGCCGGCGGCGGTGTAGTAGCCGATGAACTGCGAGCGGACGACGTCGATGTCCGCGGCGAAGGCGGACGCGCTGAGGAAGAGCAGGATCGGGATCAGGAGTCGTTTCATCGCGAACAAAAAAGGACGGCCGTTACGCCGTCCTTTTCTTCCATGGGTGGTTGATGTTTACGAAAGCGGGTTGACGTTCGCGGCCTGGAGACCCTTCGGTCCCTGGACGAGGTCGAACTCGACGTCCGAGCCCTCGGCGAGCGAGCGGAAGCCCTTCGACTGGATGGCCGAGAAGTGCACGAAGACGTCCTCGCCCTTGTCGGTCGTGATGAAGCCGAAACCCTTCGCATCATTGAACCACTTGACTTTGCCCGTGCTGCGCATGCTTCTGATTCTCCTTACTGGTTCTCTCCCCCGAGGCTCTTTCGGCCTTTCCGAAATTGCCGGAGCTTACGTGTGCCTGACGCAACGGCTACTAACACACAATAATTTCGTTGCGAAACCTCCTTTTGCACGCCGCCGTCGAACTGCAATGCAGGACGGGCTTCAGCCCGTCCACGGGCGGGCTGAAGCCCGTCCTACGCAAGGAGGTTGATCATGCCCCTGGCCGCTCTGCTTCTCCTTTCGGCAGCGCTCGCTTCCCCTCCCCCGGCAAATCGTGTCTGGAACGACAGCATCCGCGACGTCTACGTCGACGGAACGCTGCAGCGCAACGCGCAGACGCTCACCACCTCCTCGCCGCGCATGGTGGCGGTGGTCTGCGGCGACGAGGTGCTGGTGTTCATCCCCGAGACCGGCACGGTGAGCCGCGCGCCGAAGGCGGCGTTCACCTTCGCCCCCGACCGTGTCACCGCCACGACGCCGGCGAACCTGGAGATGGTGGTGGCGGGCCCGGTGATCCGCCCGAACGACTCGACGCTGTTCGCGCGGGCGGAAGGGAAGACGCTGCTCGTCTCCGCGCACCAGAGCCAGGCGGGGCCGATGACGCTCGAGGAGCTGTGGGAGACGGCGCCGGTGTGGCGCGCGGTCGCCGACGTCTACGAGCCCGACGGCGCGATCGTGGAGCGGCTCCGCGCCATCGACGCGCCGGTGACGCTGCAGGTGGTGCTGGCCACCTGGTGCGGCGACAGCCGCCAGCACGTGCCGCGGCTGCTGAAGGCGATCGCCCGCGCGGACAATCCGAACATCCAGGTCGAGCTGACCGGCATCGGCCCCGAGTTCGTGACACCGATGGCCGTCGTGGCCGGCGAGAACATCACCAACGTGCCGACGGTGATCGTCCGCCGCAATGACCGCGAGATCGGCCGCTACGTGGAGACGCCCGCCGCGGCGACGATCGAGGAAGACATCGCCGACATCGTCCGCGGCACGCCGAAGCCGCACCCCTCCCGCACGGAGCGCGGCAAGCTGCTGACCTCGGGGACGTACATCCTGCGCGACGGCCGCCGCATCACCGGGCGGGAGCGCTTCGAGCTGTACGAGCGTCCCGGCGGCGGCACCGTGGCCCACAGCCTCATCGCCCGGCAGGACGGCACCAGTGTCGAGACGTGGGCCACGATCGACGGGGAGCAGAAGCCGCGCTCGGTCGAGGTGACGCATCGCGCCGCGACGACCACGCGCACGCGCTTCCGCCGCAGTGGCGACCAGTGGACGGCCGTCTCGCGCGGCACGACCGGCGGCATCGTCGAGCAGACGGTCATGGCCCCCGACGCCTTCGTCACCCCGGCCACGATTACGTACGCGTGGGCGCGCGGCAAGACGAGCGCGTACGTGGTGCCCGAGAGCGGCATCGGCGCGACGAAGACGCTCGCCTGTACGGTCGCGGCGGGGGAGGTGCCGAAGTTCGTGAAGTTCGCGGACGGGACGTCGAGGACGCTCGTGAACGTAGGACGGGCTTCAGCCCGTCCCTCGGGCGGGGTGGGCGGGCTGAAGCCCGCCCTACGTCACGCGGCAGTGAAGTAGACGCTCTGCTCTTTTCCGCACGTGCCGCAATGGCGCGTGACGATGGTCAGGTCGCGCTCGGCGTACCGCGCGCGCTGCACGTCCTGGGACGCGTAGCGCGTCGCGCCGCAGGCGCACGGCAGTTCCGCCAGGCGCGCGTCGATCTCCTCGGCGCGCGCCACGCGGAGCGCCGAGGCCGGCGCCTCGCCGGGGACAAACGTAGGACGGGCTTCAGCCCGTCCAAGGCGGGCTGAAGCCCGCCCTACGTTCCTGCGCGTGGCCAGCATCCAGCAGATCCCGACGAACGTGGCCACGGCCACCAGCCCCACCACCCAGTTCGCCACCGGCTCGCTCTCCTCTACCGCCGCGGGCGCGGCCGCGCCGTCCGGGGTGAGGCGGACGCCCATCTCGCTCCAGACCGCGCTGAGCTTCGTCAGGTGCTCCGGCACGTCCTGCACGGCCACGTGATCGGCGCGCGAGCGGAGCGACTGGCGGATGGTCACGGTCCTGCCGTTCGCATCGACGCTGGAGTCGTAGCGGAACGCGGGTGTCTCCGTGACGGAGATGCGCTTCTCGATGTCGAGCGTCTCGGGGAAATTGAACGTCGCGGTCTGCTGCACGTTCAGCGGGTGCGCGAACGCGAGCGGCATGGAGCGGATCATCGTCTCCGGACGGGTGAGCTGCCCGCCGAGGACGCGGGGGAACCACGACCACTCGCCGTCCTTCCAGAGCTCCGGGACGCGGTACTGCTCGGTCACGACGATCACGTTGCGCCCGCGGTCGTCCCTGACGGCGGGAAGCCCCTCGGCCTGGATCTTCGGCTGGTCGGCGGCCAGCTCGTTGATGCGCTGGTGCGCGTAGTCCTCGAGCGAGAGCGACGCCAGCTCGGCGCGCAGCGCGTCGGCGTCGGCGCCGCTGTACGTGGTCTTCACCGTGAGCCGCGTCGGCTGCGCGTAGTCGGTCGTCGTGTAGGTCTGCTCGATGGTCACCCCGCCCTTCATGTTCGTGACCATGCGCGACAGGGCGGCCGTCGACTCGCGGACGACGAGGGTCAGGCCGTCGTTCGGCGTCTCGATGGTGGCCAGCGAGCCCCCCTGCTCGGAGAGCGTGCCGTCGACCCAGTAGGCGCGGCCGCGGTCGATCACCTGGGCGATGACGTGGTCGAAGAGGAAGGGCGACGGCAGCTTCTCCGCCAGCCGCTGCTGCAGGCGCGTGTTCACCAGCGCGGGGTAGGCCTCGAGCCCGAGCTCGCGCAGCAATGCCACGAGGAGCAGCGTTTTGTCCTTGCAGTCGCCCCAGCGCGCCTGGAGCGTCTCCCACGGCTGATGCGGCTCGTGCGAGTTGCGCCCCATCTCGATGCCGAGGTAACGGATCTCGTCCTGCACGAAACGGATGGCGGCGGTGACGCGCGCGTCTCTCGTCGCGTGCTCCGTCGAGATCTTCGCCGCGAGGGCCCGCACCTCGGCCTGCGACCGCGCGTCGAGCACGAACATCGCGTTGGCCCACTGGGCCACCTCGCCCCACGATGTGAACTCCGACACCTCGATCGATTCCCACGGCTCGTACCAGGGCGGCAGCTCGTCCTCGACGTCGAGCGCGTCGACGTTGCGCTTCTCCCAGATCAGAGCCTGCGTCTCGCCGTCGACGATGCGGGCCGGGTTGCCGCCGCGCCACTGCACGGGCTTGCCCGCCGGCCAGAGGAGGCGATGGCGCATGCGCCGCGTCGGCACGCCGGAGCTGAGGTCGTAGCTGTCGGTATAGCGGCCGTTCAGGATCGGATTCGCGCCGGCGATCGACCAGGCATAGTCGATGACGTCGCCGGGACGGACGTCGCGGAGGAAGAGGAGCGCCGTGCGCTCGCCGTCGTAGATGCGGTTCTCCGACTGGTCTTCCTTTTCGATGACGCGGATCTCGTCCGGCTCGAGGGCATCGAGACGCGCGCCGCCGCGGACGATCTCGACGTGATGGATGACCAGCCGCTCGAACGACGGATCGAAGTCGAGCTCCAGCTCCGAGGCGTTCTGCACGCCCGACGGCGACAGGACGTTGCGCACGGTCCGGAAGTACTGCCACTCGCTGCCGTCTCCCGCGCGCACCTGATGGTCAGCGAGGAGGTCGTAGATGCCCCAGCGGACGTTCTGCCTGGCGATGACCACGGAGGTGTCGACGGCGAGCGTCTCGACCCAGGAGGGCGCGGGACGAACGTCGAACTCGCGTGCGGAAAGGGGCAGCGCCAGAATCGCGACGAGGAGGAGGACGGGGGACCGCACGATGACCGGTCGTGATTATACGGGTTTGTTGCTGGTTGCTGGTTGCTGGTTCGTGGCGGCTCGCGGCGAGGCGCCACGAACCAGCAACACAGCAACACAACAACACTTCATACCCACGAACAAATCGGGCACGCGCTCTCATCGTGCCCCCGCGCCGGACAGTACTCCCGTCCGAAGTAGATGATCTGCAGATGCCGGCGCGACCACTCCTCGCGCGGGAAGACCTTCTTCAGGTCGCGCTCGGTCTGTTCGACGTTCTTGCCGTTCGACAGCTTCCAGCGCGCGGCCAGCCGGTGGATGTGCGTGTCGACGGGAAACGCGGGCACGCCGAAGGCCTGGGACATGACCACGCTGGCGGTCTTGTGGCCGACGCCGGGGAGCTTCTCCAGCTCTTCAATGTCCGCGGGGACGCGTCCGCCGTGCTCGGCCACGAGCGTCTCGGCGAGCTTCTTCACGTTCTTCGCCTTGGTCGGCGCGAGGCCGCAGGCGCGGATGCAGCCGAGGATCTCGTCCGCGGTCAAGGCCGCCATCGCCTCGGGAGTCGAGGCCCGCGCGAAGAGCGCCGGCGTGACCCGGTTAACCTGCGCGTCGGTCGTCTGCGCGGAGAGGAGCACGGCCACGAGCAGCGTGAAGGGATCCTGGTGCTCGAGCGGGATCGGCGGCGCGGGGTAGAGCTCGTCCAGGATCTCGCCGATCTTCTTCGCCCGCTCCGCCCGCCTCACTTCGGGACCTCGGGCGACTGCAGGTCTTCCGCGCCGAGGAGCGCCAGCAGCTCCCGCGGCGGGACGTTCCCCCGAGGGCCGCGGAAGAGCACGCGCATGAGGCCCGTGGCCGCCAGCGCGCCGTCGCTCTTGTGGATGAGGTGCTCGATGTAGAACCACTTCTCGTCCCACGCCGTCACGCGCGAGGTGACGCTGAAGCGCTCCATCGGCATGACCGACTTGCGGTAGGTCACCTGCCCGCCGCCGACGATCGGCCGCCAGCCGCGCTTGAGCACGCGCCGCAACACGCGCATCCGCGCGATCAGCTCCACGCGGGAGATGTCCATGAAGCTGACGTAGCGCCCCGCGTTGAGGTGGAAGTTCAGGTCGCAGTCGTGCGGCAGGGCGCGGTAATAGAGCGTCGCCGAGTCGAGCGGCCCGATCCTGCGACGCAGGCCGCTCGACAGAATGGTGAACAGGAAGCGGAAGAAGAGCAGCATCAGTTCAGGTCGAAGAGCAGCACTTCCGCGCCCGTGCCGGTGAGGGTCACGCTGCGCTCGCCGGAGATCGCCGCGCCGTCGCCCGCCTTCAGGCGCTGCCCGTTCACCTCCGCCTCGCCGCGCGCCACCTGCACCCAGCCGTAGCGTCCCGGCGCGAAGTCGTGCGTGACGGACTGCCCGTCGAGCAGCGTGGTGTAGAGCCGCACGTCCTGGTGGATCTTCACCGCGCCGTTGTCCGCGTCGGGCGAGGCGACGAGCTTGAGCGTGCCGCGGCGCTCGTCGTCGCTGAACGCCTTCTGCTCGTAGCTGGGGGTGATGTTGCGCCGCTCCGGCACGATCCAGATCTGCAGGAAGTGCACGCGCTCGCGCTCCGAACCGTTCATCTCGCTGTGCATCACGCCCGTGCCGGCGCTCATGCGCTGCACTTCGCCCGGACGGATCACGCCGTCCGTGCCCATCGAGTCGCGGTGCGCCAGCGCGCCGTCGAGCACGTACGAGATGATCTCCATGTCGCGATGCCCGTGCGTGCCGAATCCGCGTCCCGGTGCCACGCGGTCTTCGTTGATGACGCGCAGCGCGCGAAAGCCCATGTGCTCGGGGTCGTGGTAATCGGCGAAGGAGAAGGTGTGGTACGTGTCGAGCCAGCCGTGGTCGGCATGCCCGCGCTCCTCGGCGCGGCGGATGGTGATCATGTTGCCTCCTGCCCTTCGCAACATTAGTACATTCCCGAGGCTCACAGGCGCAGAGGCTCATAGGCTCATAGGCTCATAGGCGCAGAGGCTCATAGGCGCACAGCGGCCTCTCCTATGAGCCTATGAGCCTCTGAGCCTATGAGCCTGTGAGACTATGAGCCTCGATGCACGACGACCCTCCGCCGCGCGACCTGCCCGAGCGCACGGGACGGCACTTCTGCGTGAAGTGCCTCGCGCCTGTGCCGGCGGAGGAGTACCTGCGCAACGATCACATCTGCGATGCGTGCGCGGCGACCGACGAGTACCCGCTCGCGTCGACCCCGGAGCCGAAACCCAAGCGATGAACGATGAACGATGAGCGATGAACTGAAGCCGAGCCATGACGCCCGTTCATCGCTCATCTCTCATCGCTCATCGCTCCGGACTGCCGTCATCCACGACTGGCTCACCGGGATGCGCGGCGGGGAGGCGGTGCTCGAGGGGATTCTCGACGCGCTGCCGCACGCCGAGATCTTCACGCTCTTCCACTTTCCCGGCTCCGTCTCGCCTAAGATCGAGTCGCGCACGATCCACACGTCGTCGCTCCAGCGCACGGCGCAGCGGGTCAGCGACTACCGGCATCTCCTGCCGCTCTACCCCCGGGCGGTGCGTGAATGGGACCTGGGCGCGTACGACCTCATCGTCTCGTCGAGCCACTGCGTGGCCAAGAGCGTTCGGGCGAGCGGCAAGCCGCACCTCTCGTACTGCCATACCCCGATGCGATACGTGTGGGACCGCTTCGACGACTACTTTCCGCGGTCGAAGCCGCTCCGCCGCGCCGCGGCGATGTCCATCGCGCCGTGGCTGCGGAGCTGGGACCGCCGCACCGCCTCCGAGGTGACGCGGTTCGTGGCCAACTCGACCTTCGTCCGGGAGCGCATCCGCCGCTTCTACGACCGCGACGCGGAGGTCATCCATCCGTACGTCGGCGACGAGTTTCTCGAGGCGCCGCTGCCGGAGGCGCGCGACGACTACCACCTCATCGTCTCCGCGCTCGTGCCGTACAAGAGGATCGAGCTGGCCATCGAGGCGATGAAAGGGCGGCGGCTGGTGATCATCGGCGGCGGGCCGCTGCTGGAGGAACTGCGCCGGCGCAGCGGACCCAACGTCACGCTGATGGGCTCCGTATCGAGAGATAGAATCATCGAGCGGCTGGGCCGCGCCCGCAGCCTCATCCTGCCGGGCGTCGAGGACTTCGGCATCACGCCGCTCGAGGCGATGGCGCTCGGCACTCCGGTCGTAGCGCTGGGCGAAGGGGGCGTACGCGACTCGGTGGTGGACGGGGTGACAGGAAATTTCTTCGACGCGCCGACGGTACAGTCGCTCGGCCGGGCGCTGGACGCGGTCGAGTCGCACGCGTGGGACCGTGAGGGCCTGCGCGCGCACGCGAGGAAGTTCTCGCGGGCGGTGTTCGACGCGAAGCTCAAGGCCGCGCTGCAAGCCATCTCATGATCGAAACGAAGCACAGGACCCTCGCGGCGGTCTACCTCGTCAACGACGCGCTGGCGTCGAACCTGGCCATGCTCTGCGCCTGGTTCCTCCGCTTCAACCTGGAAGTCATCCCGCTGACCAAGGGACCGCAGGAGTTCGCCACGTACGTGAAGCTCCTGCCGATCGTGACCATCGTCTTCCCGCTCGCCTTCGCCGTGCAGGGGCTCTACCGCATCCGCCCCACGCGAAGCAAAGCCGAGGAGTGGCTCTCCGTCGCGGCCGGCTCGGTCGTGGCCACCATCATCCTTTCCGGCGTCCTGCTCTGGGTCCGCATCGGCTCTCCGGACTCGCACTACTCCCGCGCCACGCTGGCCATGTTCATGGTCATGGCCATGATCCTGGTCATGCTCGGGCGGACCATCGTCCGCGCCATCGTCGAGCGCCGCCACCGCGCCGGCAAGGACCTCGACCGCGTGCTGATTGCCGGCAACGGCGAGCTGGCCCGTGCGGTCGTGGAGCGCATGAACGCGCACCGCGACCGTCTCGGCTTCCGCATCGTCGGCTACCTCCGCAACGGCGACGAGTCGGTGCTCCCGAGCCTCGAATGCCTCGGCACCATCGCCGATGCCGAGGAGGTCGTGAAGGCGCACAAAGTCGACCACGTCTTCGTTGCCCTGCCGCACGCCTCGTCGTCGGCGATGATGGCCCTGCTCGACCGGCTGACCCGCAACCTCACCGCCATTCACGTCGTCCCCGACCTGCTGCAGTTCATGGTGCTGCGCTCGCGCGTCGAGGACCTCGACGGGCTGCCGACCATCAACCTCTCCGAGACCCCGCTGGAGGGGTGGAGCCGCTTCGTGAAGCGCGGTTTCGACCTGGTCGTGGCCGGCGCGGCGCTGCTGCTCCTCTCCCCGGTGATGCTGCTCGTGGCGCTGGCGATCTGGATCGAGGACGGCCTGCCGGTCTTCTACCGCCAGGTGCGCATGGGCCTCGACGGCAAGCCGTTCGAGATGGTGAAGTTCCGCTCCATGCGCGTCGGCGCGGAGAACGCCACCGGCGCCGTCTGGGCGGCGAAGGACGACCCGCGGCGGACGAAGGTCGGCCGCATCATCCGCGCCTGGTCGCTGGACGAGCTGCCGCAGCTCTGGAACGTGCTCGTCGGCGACATGAGCGTCATCGGCCCGCGCCCCGAGCGTCCCGAGTTCGTCGAGCAGTTCCGGGCCGAGTTCCCGCACTACATGCTGCGCCACAAAGTGCGCGCCGGGATGACCGGCTGGGCGCAGGTGCACGGCTGGCGCGGCAACACGTCGATGCGCATGCGCATCGAGCACGACCTCTACTACATCGAGAACTGGTCGCTGCTGCTCGACCTGAAGATCCTCGCCCTCACGGTCGTGCACGGCCTGCGTCACGAGAACGCGTACTAGGGACGCTTGGGCGGGCTGAAGCCGCGCCCTACGTTGAGCACGTTCCTGGCGATACGCATGCTCGACGTAGGACGGGCTTCAGCCCGTCCAGAGCGCGCCGTCTACCGGAACAGCTCCGACTCGATCGCCGACGGCCGCGCATTCCACAGCGCGTTGAGCGTGGCCGACACCTGTTCGTTCTGCTGGCGTGCGAAGATCGCGAGGTCGATCAGTGCCGGATCGCCCGCCGACGGTGTCTCCATCCCCTCGATCCGGTCGAGCGCCTCCTCGGCGATGTCGAGCAGCAGGCGGTTCGACGTCGCGGCCAGACGCTGTCCCGCGGCGAGGTAATCCTCATCGCGCGGCCGCGGGTAGTCGAGACGCGCCTCGAAGAGCAGCGTGCGCAGGCGGTCCCACGTCGCATCCTTGCCGTAGTTGCGCCCCGCGAAGGCGACCAGCGAAAAGTCCCACAGCGCATCGAGCCGCGGGTCGAGGAACGTGTAGTCCGCCTCGAGCGCGGGCCCGGTGAGCCGGCCTTCGTCGCGCATTTTCCGCTCCATCGGCGTGCCGACGTAGGGGAGCGTGCGGCAGAAGCCGGCCACGGTGTAGCCGCCGTCGCAGAACTCGCGCAGGAACTGCAGGTTGTTGCGCACCTGTTCGACCGTGCTCCACGGGTTGAGCAGCATGAAGCCGAAATCGAAGCTGATGCCGAGGCCGCGCAGGACCTGGCCGGCGCGATGGTGCACCTCGGGGGTGATCATCTTGTTGAGCGTCTTCAGCGCGTCGGGGTCGCCCGACTCGACGCCGAGGTAGACGTGGCGCAGCCCCGCCTCCACGAGCGGCGCCAGCGTTTCCTCGCGCACTTCGTCCGAGCGGCAGGAGAACTTGAACCGCAGGACGTCGTGCAGGCCGCGCCCGGTGATCTCGCGCGCCATCGACAGCGCCCAGTCGCGCGCGTCCTTGCCGCCGGAGAGAAAGTCGTCGTCCTGGAAGAGCACGAGGCGCACGCCGCGCTCGCGGACGAGGTACTCCAGAACGCGGCGCCGTGAGCTGCACGCGGTCGCCGTCGCGCCAGGCGATGCCGGCGATGCCGCGCCAGTCGCGATCGTTCGCGACCGCCTAGGCGATGTCGACGAGCGGCAGCTCCCCTTCGAAGCGCACCACGCTGTCGAGCTCCGGGATCAACTGCAGGATCGTCTCCGGCGCGAACGAGGCGTAGTGCCCGCCCATGGTGAAGTGTGCGTTGCACCCGGACGCGCGCAGCGCCGTGATGACCTGCGCGAAGTCGGGGGGCCATGAACTGAAAGATCATCGAGAAGCCGACGATGTCTGGCTGCCATTCGGCGGCGGCGCGGATCAACGGATCCGCGCCGGCACCGAAGCTCTCGATGCGTGTGTCGTGACCGGCCGCGCGGAGGCTGCTCGCCAGATAGCGCAGTCCGAGGTTGTCCTGGTCCTGAAAACCAACGAGCAGCACCCGCGCGGCGTTTGTCATTTCGTCTTCCCCAGTCGCTTGATCTGCGCTTCGATCGACGAGACGGCCGTCTGGCCGAGACCGACCTGCGTCTGCACGGACTGCAGCGTGCGCTTGAGCTCCTCGGCGCTCATGTTCGGCACCGCCTCGATGATGCGGTTGAAATCCGTGCCCGCCATGACCTGCTCGCCGGGCTGCGTGCGCCGGATCAGCTCGAGGACGAGCTGCTGGCGGATGCGGTCCAGCGGCGACGGGTCGGAGACGATGTCGATCGGACGCCGGGGGATGCGCTCGAAGACGAGGTCCTTCAGGATGCCGATCAGGCCACCACCCGAGCTCCCCGTGCTGCCGTACGCGGCCAGCGCCTCGCCGCTCTCGTTCTGAGCCGCGGAGAGCTTCGCTTCCGGCGTGAAGATGAACACATTGCCGCTGCCGTCGCCCGGCACGGTGGTCGCCGTGACGTCGGCGTCGGTCTCCGTGAACGTATCGGAGCCGGGGGCGCCGCCGTAGATCAGCTTCTGCCAGCCGCAGAGACTCAGGCCGGAGAGTGGTTCGACCGCCGAGACCAGGGCCGGGCCGCTGGCCGTACCGACGTCATTGTTGTTGCCCATGAACGGCCACGTGGCGCCGCCGGTCACGCCGGAGATGGGCGTGTCGACGCTCATGACGCTGTTCGAGATGAGGCTGAACGCCTCGGCATGAATGCGCGGGTTGCCGGGACCGCCGCCGGGGAAGCCGTACCACTTCGTCGCGTCCCACACCGACCACGACATCGCGGTGAAGCTCCAGTGCACGTGGCGGATGTTCGTCACACGGCGGCCGGTGTGCCAGAAGAGAAACTGCAGAAGGTCGGTCGGATTCGGACCGAGGGCGAGGTACTGGGGTGCGGTCTCGTCGTGTCCCGCCGGTGGGGGCCCGAACGTGGTCGTTACGGTCGACGCGATGATCTCGCCGGTCGGCCAGCGCCGGGTCTTCACGTTGAAAATGTGCATACACAATCCTCCTTGTCTTCCTCTCGAAATGTCCTGCGCAGGAGTAGTGACGGAGGCGCCGAAAACGTTTCATCGGGACGGGCGCCTATAATCCGCGCCGACTATGGCGAAGCAATCCGAATCCCTCTTTCAACGTGCCCAGGAAGTGATCCCCGGCGGCGTCAACTCACCGGTCCGCGCGTTCCGCGGCGTGGGCGGCGCGCCGCTCTTCATCGAGATGGGGCAGGGCGGGCGCGTCTTCGACGCGGACAACCTCCAGTACATCGACTGTGTCGGCTCGTGGGGGCCGATGATCCTCGGCCACGGCCACCGCTACGTCGTCGAGGCCGTGAAGAAGGCCGCCACGCGCGGCTTCTCGTTCGGCGCACCGACCGCGGCCGAGATCGAGCTCGCGGAGATGATCATCCAGGCCGTGCCGTCCATGGAGATGGTGCGCCTCGTCAACAGCGGCACCGAGGCCACCATGAGCGCGCTGCGGCTCGCGCGCGCGGCCACGGGACGGAAGAAGGTCCTCAAGTTCGAAGGCGGCTACCACGGACACGTCGACTCGCTGCTGGTGAAGGCCGGCTCGGGCGGCGCGACGTTCAACGTCCCCGACTCCGCGGGCATCCCCGAGGAAGTGGCCAGGCTGACCCTGATCGCGCGCTACAACGACCTCGAGGACGTGCGCGCGCAGATGAGCGACGAAGTCGCGGCCATCATCGTCGAGCCGGTGGCGGGCAACATGGGCTGCATCCCGCCGCGGCCGGGCTTCCTCGAAGGACTGCGCGCGCTCTGCGACGAGCACGGCGCGCTGCTGATCCTCGACGAGGTCATGACCGGCTTCCGCGTGGCCTACGGCGGCGCGCAGGCGCTCTACGGCATCCGCCCCGACATCACCACCCTCGGCAAGATCATCGGCGGCGGCATGCCCATCGGCGCCTACGGCGCCCCGCGCAAGCTGATGGAGCTCGTCTCCCCCCTCGGCCCGATGTACCAGGCCGGGACGCTGTCCGGCAACCCGGTGGCCGTGGCCGCCGGCCGCGCCACACTCAGCGTCTTGCGCAACTCGTCGATCTACGACGATCTCGAAGAGCGCAGCAGCGAGTTCGAGACCGGTGTCCTGGCCGCCGCGGAGAGGCACAACGTCCCCGTGACCATGAACCGCGTCGGCTCGATGTGGACCCTCTTCTTCACCGAGGGCCCGGTCACCGACTTCGCGTCGGCCAACCAGTCCAACCGCGAAAAGTTCGCGAGGTTCTTCCATTTGATGCTGGCGGAGGGCGTGTATCTCCCCCCCTCCCAGCTCGAAGCCGCGTTCTTCTCCGCCGCGCACGCGAAGAAGGATGTGGCGCAGATGGTGGAGCGCGCCGACCGGGTGCTCAAGAAAGTGGCCTGGGAGTTCGGCAACTGATCTGAACGTAGGGCGGGCTTCAGCCCGCCTCCCCCGTGGAGGGGCGGGCTGAAGCCCGCCCTACGTTTGCCGCGATTGTTTCAACAAACAACCTTGCCGCGAGCTTCGCGGTCATCCCGCTGACATCCCATGGCGGCGACAGCTCCGACAAATCGCACCCGATCAACTTCGGCGATGCGGCGATCGTGCGCACGATGGCGATCATCTCCCGGGACGACAGCGTCCCCGGTGCCGCGGCCGAGGAGCCGGGCAGCTCGGCGGCGTCAATGTCGATCGATAGAAAGATTGCATCGGATGACAGCGACAGGCGGGCGAGGACATCGGCGGCGATCGCGTGGGCGGGAGAAACGTCGAACCAGTCGACGGGGATCGTGGTGATCCCCTGCTCCCGCACCCAGCGGTCGTAGTACGCGGAGTTCGCAAAGTCGCGGGTGCCGAGGATGAACGTGCGGCTGCCGTGGCAGATCGGCGTCTCCAGGGCGCGGCGGTAGGGGGTACCGCTGGAGAGGGAGTCTTCGTCGTCGTATTCGCGCACGTCGTAATGCGAGTCGATGACGACGAGGCCGAGCTTCAGGTTCGGCCGCGCGTCGGCCAGGCCGCGGAGGATGGCGCCGGTGAGGCCGTTGTCGCCGCCGACGAAGAAGGGGAAGGCGCCGGAGGCGAAGAGCTCCTCGGCGTGCGCCTGCACGCGCTCGTGGGCGTCGCGGATCGAGTCGGGCGGCAGCTCGAGATCGCCGAGGTCGCGCACCGTGCGGCCGGAGAGGTCGACGCCGTTGCCGAACGTGGTCAGCGACGGAAGGGCCTCGCGCAGGGCCTGCGGGCCGTGCTTGGCGCCGCCGCGGGTCGGGATGGAGGCATCGAAGGGGAGGCCGAGGAGGACGAAGTCGCCGCGATCGAACAAGGTCGACGGGACGAGCAGCGTCGACGCGCGCGGGTCGCGCGGGTCGGCGGGGTCGCGATGGTGGCGGCGGGTCATGATGGTGCTGTCATCCTGAGCGCAGCGAAGGATCCCCTGCGGGTGCACGAGACTCGCTCGCCGGCAGGGGGTCCTTCGCCGTCTGCGCGGCTCAGGATGACACCGAGTCCTTCCGCAGCTTGACCAGAATCTCCTCCTCGCCGGCCGCGTGCAGCTCGCGCGTTTTTGCCCAGGCGCGGTCGGCCCGCTCGAGCAGCGAGGCCTTGCGCGAGTCCTCCGAGGAGAGGCCGGCCAGGTTGATGCAGACGTTCTGGTACGCGCCCGCGGCGGCGGCGCGCGCCATCTGCACGCCGACGCCGGCGTCGGAGAGCGAGGCCTGCAGGCCGATCTTCGCCACCGCGCGATTCAGCTCGATCAGTTCCGGGCACGCTTCGACGACGGTCAGCGGCACCGTGGCCGCGCCGACCGTGGCATCGGCCATGGCCGCATCGCGCGTGGCCGCTTCCTCGGGAGTCGACTTCGGCATGCGCGACGCGGCCAGGAACTGGTCGAAGGCCGCGGTGTCGGCGTCGACGGCCCACAGCAACTGATCCTTCAGCTCCTGGGCGCGCACGGCGATGCGGTCGAGCTCCGGCTGCTTCGCCTCGAATCCCTTCTTCGTGTGCGACAGCACGGCCACCATGGCCGCCAGTCCCGCGGCCATCGAGCCGGCCAGCGCGGAGACGGAGCCGCCGCCCGGCGCGGGCGACTCATCCGAAAGCTCGTCGACGAACTGGCGGAGCGTGAGTCCGGCGAGGCGCGGCTGTGTGTTTGCGGCCAGGCGATACTCGATCACGCGCTCTTTCGGATCGAACGGCTTGACCTCGTTCAGGCCGAGGGTC
>Ga0196976_1000522_pt1 | contig 23911 bp, 20 predicted proteins | sample S3v_513CmetaG_FD_148644 | JGI IMG/M metagenome (GOLD analysis project Ga0196976, IMG submission 148644) | Soil microbial communities from Anza Borrego desert, Southern California, United States - S3+v_5-13C | ecosystem: Environmental > Terrestrial > Soil > Desert | place: USA: California...
CCACCGGAGCCGGAGCCGCGGATGCCGAGGCCGCCCAGGCCGTAGCTGTCGCCCACCACGGGGCCGTACATGTTGCCGACGGCCCCCTTGAGATCGCCGCCCAGGCCGCCGGTGCCCATCACCGTGGAGAGGCCGCCGCCCCCCCGGCCGAGCGCGCCGAGGAGGCCCGAGTTCTTCACGAGGTCCTTGGCGTTGGGATCGATGGCGCGCGGCGCGGAGCGGGCGTTGGTCTTGGGCGCGTCCTTCTTGCCCATCTGCCCCTCCTCGCCCTTGTGCTTCTCGGCCGGCTCGCCCCCCGCGTCGGACTTCTCCTCGGCCGCGAGCCCCTTGTCCGGCGAGGGCTGCGGCTTCGGCGCCTCCGGCGGCTTCAGGATGTACTTCGCCATCCGGGAGGGGTTCTTGTAGAGCTCGTCCGCGCTCGTGTCCGTGTCGTACGGGAAGTTGCTCGCGGTGATGACGAACACCGAGAGCAGGAACGCCAGCACGAGGAACAGGTTCAGGAACTGGTAGTTGATCCGCTCCCACCACGGCGCCGGCTTCACCTTCTGCGGCTGGCGCGGGCGGGCCTCGATGGCGAGCTGGGCGCCGAGGTCGGCGCGCACGGCGCCGGCGCGGGGGACGGGGATCCAGTACGCGCCCGGGACCTTCTCGTCGACCGCCGCGCGCCGGGAGCGGACCAGCTCGCCGAAGCCGGTGCGCGCGCCCTTGTCGTCGAGGACGCCCGTCATGCCCTTGCCGAAGGCGAAGTGGTACTCCCCGCCGTCGTACCGGAGCATCGGGAACTCGCCCTGCGGGAGCCCCTCGACCTGGATCGCGCAGCTCTTCGTGCCGCCCACCAGGACCGGCGTCGCGGGCCGGACGAACGTGTGGGCGTCGAGCAGGGTCTCGCCCCAGAGCAGGCGGAGCTCCACGCCGACGTCCTCGGCGCCCGTGAGATCGTCGTACGTGCGCTCCGCCGGGAGCAGCGTCCCGAGGAGGGGGCGCGCGGCGCGCCGCGCCGGGGCGGGCGCCGGGGCCGGGGCGACGGCGGGGGCCGGCGTGCGGACGGGCTCCTCGTGGACGCTCGGCGCGGGCGCGGCGGCGCGCGCGGGCGCGGCGTGGCCGTTCGTGCCGTTGGTTCCGTTGGTCCCGTGCACGCCGTGCGTGCCGTTCCGTCCCGCCGCGGGCGCGGGGCGCGGCGCGGGGGCGGCGACGGCGCGGTTCACCGGCGCGGGCGCAGGCGGCGCGGGGGCGGGCTTCGGGGCGGCGGGCGCGGCGACGGCCAGGGCCGGCTCCTCGGCGGCGCCCTCGGGTCCTTCGACCACGATCCGCATTCCACCGACCGTGATGTTGTCGCCGGCCCGGATCGCCCCGCGGCTCACCTTCCGGCCGTTGACGAACGTGCCCTCCGCGCTCCCCATGTCGATGACGGAGACGGCGCCGTCGGGCGCGACCTCGATGACCGAGTGGATGCGCGAGACCCGCTCGTCGTCGAGCACCAGGTGGGCCGACGAGAGCCGCCCGATCTTGATGATCTCCCGGTTGAACTGCTCGGTGCGGACGAGCTCGTTGCCCCGGTAGATCTTGAGGGTGATGGGCGTGGCCATGGCGGGTCGTCGCGCGGGCTAGAGGTCGCCGGAGGACTGCAGCACCTTCTCGCGCCAGTTCTCCCGGATCTTGATCAGGTTCGAGTGATCCACCTTCTTCTTGACCTCGACGTACTCACCGTCGGGGCGCTTCAGGTCGCCCTCGATGGTGTCCTCCTCGAAGTTGATCACCGTCTTCTTCGGGTACTCGACCTTCGGCTCCGCGCCCTGTGCAGGGGCCTCCTGGGCGTCCGCGGCGAGCGGGACGGCCAGCACCAGAGCCAGCAAGAGCTTTCGCATGATCGGCACCTCCGTTCGATCCTACCACTCCGTCAGGGGACCTCGATCGGCGGCGGTGTAGGCGCCGCGGCCCCGTCCTTCGCGCCCTCCCCGGACGGAGCGGGCGTCGCGGGGGTGGGCTTCTGCTGCGCCTTGAGCTGGGCCGCCGCCTCGGCGGCCTTCCGGTTCTCCTCGAGGATCGCCTCGCACTCGCGCTGCAGCTTGAGCACGGGCGACTCGGTCGCGGCCACCGGCCCCGCCGCGTCGGCGTACTTGCGGAAGTCCTGGAGCGCCGGCTCGCACTCCTCCTTCACCTGCATGTGCAGCGCGCCGCGCGCGAGGTAGACCTCGGAGAGCCGCCCGCCCGAGAGCTCCTCCGCGCGCCCGTAGGCGGCGAGCGCCTCGTCCGCCTTGCCCGCGTTGCGGAGCGCGATGCCGTACGCGAGCTGCACGGCGGCGTCGTTCGGCCGCTCGCGCAGGTACGCCTCGGCGTGCTCGAGCGCCGCGCCCCAGCGGCCGCGCTTGACCGCCGCGCGCAGCAGGGCGGCGCGCGCCGGCAGGAACCGGGCGTCGAGGGCGAGCGCCTTCCGGAACGAGCCCTCGGCCGCGGCGTCGTCGCCCTCCTTGGCGGCGAGCTCGCCGGCGAGGAAGGGCAGCTCCGGGTCCGCGGGGTCGAGCTTCGTCGTGCGGAGCGCGATGAGCTGCGCGAGGTCGACCTGGTTCCGCTGGCCGGCGACCCTGATGAGCACCTTGTTGGCGGTCACCGAGCGCGGGTCGCGCAGCAGCGCCTCGCGCGCGAGTCGCCACGCCTCGTCGAGCTGGCCCGCGCCGAGGTAGAGCGCGGCGAGGCGCTCGCGGGCGCGCGCGTCCTCGGGGAAGTCCCGGACCACCCCGGCGTAGACCGCCTGCGCGCCGCGCGGATCGCCGGACTTCTCGAGGAGCACGCCCAGGTTCACGGCGGCCTGGCGCAGCGCGGGCTTGAGCGCGCGGGCGCGCTCGTACTCCGCCCGCGCCTCGTCGGTCCGGCCCTGCGCCTCGAGCGCCACGCCGAGGTTGAAATGCGCCTCGGGGATGTCGGCCGCCGTCAGCACCTCGCGCCACCGGCGCTCGAGCATCGGCCAGTCGGTCAGCTTCTGCTTGTCGAGGTCCGCCCGGGCCTGCACCGCCTCCTGGAAGAGGCGCTGGGCGCGGGGGGAGTAGAGGTCGAGCCCGGTCGCGGGGGCCGGGGCGGCGCGGGCCCCGGCCTTCGCGCCGGGCTCGGGCGCGGGCTCGGGCGCGTTCACCGGCTTCGTCGCCGCGGGCCTGGGCGGAGGCTTCGTCGCGGGCCGGGCTGGGCCGGCGGCGTTGCCGCCGCAGGCGGCGAGGACGAGCGAGGTCGCGAGCGCGAGGACGCGGCGGTTCACGGGAGCAGATCCTCGTCGTCGGTCCCGCGCCGCTTCCGCGGCGGGACCGGCTGGTCGGGGTCGGGCGTGCGCCGCTGCGGGTCGCCCGCGGCGGCGTCGTCGGCCTGGGTGCCGGCGGGCTTGACCCGCAGCGCCGGGAGCGCCGCCTCGCGGGCGCCGGGGGCGCGCGGCGGCGGGAGCGGCTGGATGTCGGCGAGGAGGCCGTAGCCGGCGGGCGTCTCGGGCGGCGCGACCGCGGCGATGGGCGCCGCGACCTCGACGGACGGGTGGACCGCGCCCGGCCGCGCCCGCTTGAGCGCCTCGGCCGCCTCGCGCGAGCACGCGTTGGAGACGCCGTAGTCGCGCGAGGCGTTCACGGCGAGCTGGTACGCCTCGGCCGCCTTCGTCTCCCAGCCGAACTGCTCGACGACCTGGGCGAGCTGGGCCTTGTACTCCTCGACCCCCTCCTTCCCGAGCGCGCGCACCTCCTTCGGGATGGGGTTGTCGAGGAACGCCCGCGCGAAGTGGGTGTAGCCGACGCCGATCCGGTGGAGCGCGCAGATGGCCGGCTCGGCCTGCTTGCGCCTCACGATCTTCCCGTACTCGGCCTCGAGCTCGGCGAGCTTCTTCGCCTTCACCTGGAGCTGACCCTTGAGATACTTGGGGGCGACGTTGAGCGTGATCCGCTGGTACTTCGCGAACTCGGGCTCCAGGGCCATGAGCTCGGCGTGCGCGACGAGCGCCAGGCCGCGGTCGTTCACCTTGGAGGAGCGGGCGCGGGCGTAGGCGAGCCCCTGCTCGTACAGCCGCCGGGCCAGGGCCCCGTTCCCAGCCTTGGCGTAGAGCTTGGCCATGCGCTCCTGGATGGCGAGCCACTCGTCGGGGTCCCTGGCGTACTTCCGCTGGTACTCCTCGAGCTGCGCGAGCTCCTTCTGCGTCTGGCCCTTGCGGGCGTACAGGTCGGCGAGGGAGAGGAAGAGCCGCGCCGCGTCGGGGCCGTTCGGCCAGGTGTCGAGGTACGCCTGGCTGTCGGCCTCGGCGCGGGCCCAGTCGCGGAGCCCGGCGCGGAACACGGCCGCGTTGATGATCGCGTCGGTGGCCTTCTTCTCCTCGTACTTCGGGCGCGGTCCGTCGGCGGGCTTCGCCTCGACGCGCGCCGCCGCCCTCCCCTTCGCGCCGCGGGCCGGGCGGGCGGGCGCGCGCGCCGCCGGACGGGCAGCGTCCCGCCAGCCGGCGAAGTAGCGCTCGTAGCGCGCCGCCGCCTCGCCGAAGTCGCCGAGCGCCTCGAACGCCTCGGCGTTGTCGAAGAGGACCTCGGGGGCGCGCTGGTCGTCGGGGTAGCGCTTCAGGAACTGGTCGCGGATCTCCATGGCCCGGTCGAGCCGCCCGGCGCGGACCTGGTTGACGGCCGCGTTGTAGAGCGCGGTCGCGGCGAACTGCGACTGCGGCCAGTCGCGCGCGAAGGCGAGGTACTCGTCGGTCGCGCCGTCCCAGTCCTTCGCCTGCTCCCGCTCCTGGATGACCTTGAACGCGCTCCCCTCGATGATCCGGGTGAGGTCCTCCTTGAGCCGCGGGTGCGCGTCCACGAGGGCCCGGTTCGCGTAGAACCGCTTCGCCCAGCCGTTCACGTTGCGCCAGTCGCCGAGGAGGTTGTACGCGTCGAGGACGAGGTTGGCGGAGTATTCGGCCAGCTCGTGGGCCGGGTGATCGAGCGCGATGCGCGTGAAGAGGTCGCTCGCCTCGCCGAAGGCGTTGTGCTGGTAGTGGAGGCGCGCCGCCTTGTAGGCGATCTCCACCCACTTGTCGCCCTTGGGCTGGTGCTTGAGGTACCGCTCGCAGGCCTCGACGAGCTTCTGCCGCGCCGGGGCGAACGGGATCCGCTTCTTGGCGTCGCCGGGCTGGACCTTCTGGCCCGACTCGTCGAGCTTCTTCACCACGGCGTCGTAGGCGAAGACGGTGTTCTCGAGCGCGTCCTGGAAGAACCGCCCCGGCTTCGCGCCCTTGGCGACGGCCTGGAGGTCGGCCTGGGTGACCCGGTCGTACTCCGCGCCCGCCTCGGGGAACTTGGCGAGCGCGTACAGCAGCTCCGCGTGGAAGAAGCGCAGCTCGTAGGCAGGCGCCTCGTTCGGGAACACCTCGAGGTAGTCGCGGTAGATCTCGGCGGCGTAGCCGGCGACCGGCTCGTCGCGCGTCTTCTTCCACTCGTTGTGATACTGGACCGCGAGGATGCGGAGGGTGCGCTCGGCGTCGGCGCGGGCGTCCCCGAGCGCCTTCGCGTTCTTCGGGTCCTTGCCCTCGGGCGAGGCCTCGAGCTGCTGCAGCATCTTGACGAAGACGTGGGCCTGCGCCACGGCCGCGTCCTTGCGCCCCATGCGCGCGGCGCAGGTGACGATGCGCGACTGGAAGAACGGCGCGTCCACCGAGACGGGGCGCTCGCGGATGAGCCGCGCGTACACGAGGACGGCGTCGCGATCCTTGCCGTCGTCGAAGTAGATGCCCGCGAGCGTCCGGAGCATGTCCCACCAGCCGGTCTCGCCGCCGACCCTGCGGAACTCGTCGTAGGCCCGCTCCGCCGAGCCGACGTGACCGTAGGTGCGGACGAAGTCCTTCCGGGCCTCCTTCACCAAGGCGAGCTTCCGGTCCTGGGCCACCGTGGTGGTGGGCATCTCGCCGAAGAAGATCACCGACCGGAAGAGCTCGAGCGCCTCGTTCCAGTTGCCGAGGTTGTAGTGGACCCAGCCCTGCTTGTAGAGGGCGTAGCCGTAGACCGAGCTCTCCTGGTACTCCGCCGCGCGCTTGTACGCCTCGAGCGCCTTCCCCAGGTTCTGCGGCCGGTCGCTCTTGTTGGCCTTCTCGAAGTAGTACTCGCCGAAGGCCATCCAGCTGTCCGGGACGAACCGCGACTTCGGGAAGCGCTGGATGAGGGCGCGGTACGCCTTGAGCGCGTCCGCGTCCATCCGGTCGCGCCGCTGGAGGTTCTGGGCGAGGAAGTAGAGGACCTCGTCGAGGCGCGGGTAGTTCGGGTACCGCCGGATGATCTCCTTGTAGAGCGCCACCGCCTGCTGCTGGAGCTTCTTCTGCTCGGCGTCGAGGGCGCGCTTCTCGGCGGTGAGGCGGTCGATCTCCGCGGGATCCCCGCGCGTGCCGAGCTCGATGAGCCGGTCGTCGCGGCGGTTGGCCTCGAAGAAGTAGTACTGCGACTCCTCCCAGAAGAGCTCCGCGAGGCGGAAGTACCACTGGGGCGTGTCCTCGTCGCTGCCGCCGCCGAGCCGGATGAGCTTCTGGAGGCCGGCGATCTCCTCGCGGCGCTTGCCCGAAATGTTCACCTCGACGCCGCGCCGGAAGGTGTCGAAGTCGAGGGTCGGGCCGGCCGCGCCCGCGGCCGGCTTCTTGGCCGCGAGGGTCCCGCCGAGCGAGGCGTCCGGCGCGGCCGACTTCTTCGCGCCGAGGTCGGCCTCCTTGGCCGCGGCCGCCGGCGCCTTGCGGGGCGGCTCGGCCGCACCCGCCGTCCCCGGAGAAATCCCCAGGAGGAGGGCGGCCACCAGCGCCCGCACGAAGCCCTCGGACCGGCCGTGTGTCACGGTGCCCGCCACGTCGTCTCTCCTCACTTGCCCGCCGGGGACTCGGCCTTGACCGTCTCCGTCTCGCCGCGCGCGCGCGGCAGCCGATCCTTGCAGCCCTTGGTGAGCGTGTACGAGAAGGTGCCGAGCTCGTCGCGCCAGAACTCGCCCTCGTACGGCCAGTAGAGGTGCTCGTCCGAGACCGCGTACGAGAACTTGAGGTCGCGGACGACGTCCACCTGGTACCCGGCCGCGAGCGATCCCTCGAGCGCCTCGCGCTCCTTGCGCGAGACCTCGATCTGGATCCGGAGCGCCTGCGCGAGGAGCGTGCGGAGGGCGTCGCGCTCGTACTCGAGCGTCGCCTTGGTCCGCGCCCCCGCCTCCTCCACCAGCGCCGCCTTGACGGAGGTGAGCTGCGTCTGGAGCCGCCTGCCGAGGAGCGTGTTCCGCAGCCCGCCGCCGCGGTCGCCCAGGCCGACGTCGAGCTCGTGCTCGATCTCCTGGACGGACTCGACGAGCCGCCGGACGTTCTCGTCGGTGAAGGCGAGCTTGCGGATCTTCCGCCCGACCGCCGACGACGCCGGTGTGGAGAGGCCCACGACGTCGTAGTAGGCGGCGCTCGTCTGCTTCGTGGTGGTGATCCGGTTCAGCTCGTCGAACACCGGCTCGTAGATGCCGGTCAGGGTCTCGAGCACGAGCCGCGCCTCGGGGTAGCGGCAGTTCTCGTAGTAGACGGTCGCCTTGAGGACGTAGGACTCGGGGAAGTACTCGTCCTGGAAGTACGGCGACTGGAGGGTCAGCAGGTTGCCGAGCGTCTTCTCGTAGTCGCCGATCCGGTAGTACGCGTACGACTCCTCCCAGAGCCCCTGCAGCCAGTTCTGCCCGCCCCACGGCATCTTGTCGTAGTAGAAGATGGCGTAGCGGTTCTGCCGGTTCTGGTAGTGGATGCGGGCGAGCTGCAGGAAGGCGAGCTCGCGCACCGTCGGATCGGGGCGCCGGGCGCGCTTGGGGTTGGTCAGCCGCACCACGTCCTTGAACGCCTCGCTCGCGCCGGCGTCGTCGCCCTGGGCGTACCGCACGAGCCCGTCCACGAACCGCGCGCGCGCGAAGAGGTCGCCCTCCTGCGACGCGGGCGCGTCGCCGCCGTTCGCGTCGCCGGCGCCGGCTTGCTCCCGGACGAGCGACGCCAGCCGGGCGGCGTCGGCCCACGCCGCGGTCGCCTCCCGCGCGCGGCCCGCGTCGAAGAGCGCCCGCCCGCGCTCGAACTCGTACTTCGCGAGCAGGAAGTGGAACCGGTCCTCGTGGCCCGGCGGGAACGCCTCGCGGGCGTGGCGCGCGACGCGCGAGAGCAGCGGCTGCTCGTTCTTGAGCCGGCTCCCGACCGAGAAGAGCCACTCGAGCGCCGAGCCGTAGAAGCGGGTGCCCTGCGGGCCGCGATCGAGCACCTCGTCGAAGGTCGCGAGCGCGGCGTGCGGCAGGCCGAGCTTGAAGAGCGCCTTGCCGAGCTGGTACCGGGCCTCGTCGTGGGCGGCGGCGAGCTTCGGCTCGCTGAGGATCTCGTCGAGCGCGAGCGCGGCGCGCTGCGCCTGGCCCGCGTCGAGCAGCTTCTTGGCCGCGTCGAGCTTCTCCTTGGCGAGCCCGGTCGCGACCTTGCCCAGCTCGAGGCCGAGGGGCCGCGCCGGCGCGGCCGGCTTCTGCGCCGTGGGCGGCGGCGCGGGCTTCGTGACGTCGAGCGCAGGGAGCTCGTCGGGGGCCCCAGGCGCCGGGGCCGGCGCGGGGGCCGGAGCCGGCGCGTTCTTGCGCGGCAGCGGACGGGCCGGAGCCGCCTTCCTCCTCGCGGGGTCCTTCTTCGGCTTCGCCGCCGGCTTGGGGGGGGTGAGGTCGATGCCGAGCTGGGCGCGCGCGACCGGCGCGAGCGTCAGCCCCGCCACGGCGGCCAGCACCGCCGCGGCCCGCAGGGCGGCGAGGATCGTTCGCGGGCGAGTCGGGTTCGCGGTGGGCATTTCACTGGACCGGGCGGTTGTGGAACGGGAAGAAGACCGAGACGCCGAGCTCGGCGAAGAGCTGCTGCTGCAGCTCGGTGCGGGCGCCTCTCCCCTCACGGACGTTCGGGATCTTCGCCAGGTAGAAGTAGTCCCGGAACTCGAGGCGGAGCGCGATCGACTCGGTGAGGAAGATCCGCGTGGCGAGCCCGAGGTGCATGCCGATGGTGGACTCGGTGCCGGGGCTCTGGCCGCGTTCGTCGTATTCGGCCGCCTGGGTGCCCGAGAGGACCTTCTGGTACGTGATCCAGTCCCAGCCGTGGAGGATGCCGAGATCGAAGTGGGCCACCTGCTCCGAGAAGAGGTTGAGCTTCCCGTAGACGGGGGCCCAGGCGCCCTCGACGCCGGCCATGAGCTTGATGTTGCCCGGCACCTGCCACATCTGGACGCGATCGGCGGGGCGGCACCCCTCGCCGGAGGGGCAGACCTGGGCCGAGCCCGCCTTGGTGTTGAGCCCCATCGCGCCGTACGCCGTCACCGAGACCGACTCGAAGATGTGGTACCCGAGCTTCAGGCCGCCGAAGTACTTCGAGTAGAAGGCGTCGTTGACCGAGAGGTTGCCGGAGAGCGTGAGCTCGAAGCGCCCCGCCTTGCGGTAGAGGGCGGCCGACACCGGCGGGATCTTGCCCGCGAAGGCGTCGGACTTGCTCTGGGCGCGGGGAGCGGACGGCGCGGCGAGGCCCGCGAGGACGAGCAGCAGCCCCAGCGCAGAGGCGAGACGAGACGGCGTGGCGCGCGCGGAGATCCCCCCATGCCGCGCTGGGTCCATTCGCACGTCGAGATGGCTCGGGGCGGGGAGGCTCATGGGTGCTCGTACTCGAAGGTGGTCGGGAAGAAGAACGAGAACCCCACGTTCGCCACGAACACCTTCTGGATGGTTCCCGGGACGGACTTGGCCGGCTGGTCGGGGTAGAGCGTCGCGTTGAGCCCCAGCTCGAACGCCATCCACTCCGCCGGGTAGAAGCGCACGCCGCCGCCGAGGTCGGTCGCGAAGTGCGGCCCCTCGTTCCGGGGCGAGAGGCTCGTGGCGCTCCACGCCAGGCCGAAGCCCGCCGACAGGTAGAGGTCGAAGTGGATGATGTTCCTGTTGAGGAAGGACGCCTTGCCGTAGACGGGCGACCAGACGCCGTTCACCATCGCGAGCCCGTAGAGCTGGGAGCTGAGGAGCTGGCTCTGGAAGGCGATCTTCCCCTCGCGCACCGCGTTCCGGCGCAGCGGGGTGAAGTAGGTGCCGCGGAGCGCCAGGGCGAAGCTGTCCTGGAGGCTGTACGCGAGGCGGAGCCCGCCACCGAACTTCTGGTAGTACGGGTCATTCACCGACAGCGAAAGCTGGGGCGCGACCTCGAAGCGGCCGCGCTTCAGGAAGCCCTTCCGCTGGACGGCCTTCACCTTGTCCCCGAGCGCCACGTCCTTCTCGGAGAAGGGGAGCACCGGCTGCGGCTTCGCCTCGGGCGCCTCCGCCGAGGGCTGCTGCGGCTTCGAGAGATCGATCGGCGGCAGCTCGCCCTCGCCGGACCTCGGCGGCTCGGCCGGGGGCGGCGCCGGTGGCGCCTCCTTGCCGGGGCTCGAGAGATCGATACCGGGCATCTCCTCCGCCGACCCGGCGAGGGGCGCCACGGCGATACACATCGCTAGAATGAGCGTCGTTCTCATCCGGTGCGTCCCGTGTCTTTGGGGCATCGTAGCCAAAGGTGACGGGAGGGGCAATGACACGCTCCGCGAGAATCGCGTGGCGCGGAGCGGCTGTAGGGCGGTGTGGCTGCCTGCGCCGTTCACCCAGGGCGTTCCTTGTCGGACGTCACCTCGCGTGCTAACGATTCTCGCAAGCCCATGCGCGCCCACGCTTCCTTCACGGTCCTCGCGCTTCTCACGCTGTCCGCCCTCCCCGGTTGCGACAAGCCGGACGTGGGGTCTCGCTGCGAGCTGGCCTGGAACTCGAACTGGCAGCAGGACGGCACGCCGCCGCCGCCCACGCCCGGCTCGATCGAGGCGGATTACTTCGAGTCGGGGAACGTCGCCTGCGACAACCTCATCTGCGTCGTCTCCCATGCGCTGCCCCCGAGCCGGTATGCGAGCTGCTCCGGGACCGCGTGCGGGTACTGCTCCAAGCCGTGCGTCTCCGACCGCGAGTGCTACTCGGACGAGACCGGGCTGTACTGCGAGTTCGCGGTCCTCGATGACGCGTTCGTGGCGAGCCTCCCTCCCGAGACCCGGACCCGGTACCTGAACCAGTTCACGTACAGCAGGTACTGCGTGGTCCCGCGGTGAGGCGGGGCGTGGCCGCCGCCGTGGCCGTGGCCTCGATCGTCGCCTTCGCCTGCTCCTCCGAACGCACGCCCGAACGCACGCCCGAGCGCACCCGGCAGCCGCGCGTCCTCGTGCAGGGTGCGTCCGGGCCGGTCGCGGTCCGGGTGGAGGTTGCGCGGACCCCCGAGGAGCAGCGCCGCGGCCTCATGCACCGGCGCGAGCTCGCGCCCGACGCGGGCATGCTCTTCGTCTTCCCCCGCGAGGAGCGGCACTCGTTCTGGATGGAGAACACGTTCGTGCCGCTCGACCTCCTCTTCATCGGCGAGGACGGCGTGGTCCGCGCGATCGTCGAGCGCGCACCCCTCGGCCGCGAGTCGGACGACGGCGGGGTGAGCTCGCGGTACGTGCTCGAGGTGAACCGCGGCTGGTCCCGCACCCACGGCGTGAAGCCGGGGGCGAAGGTGACGTTCGAGGGCGTGCTGTATTAGGACGGGGGATCAGGTCTTGCGCAGCAGCTTCTGCGCGACCAGCGGCCCGAGGCTCTCCTGCATGAGCCCCTCGACGACCGACTCGAATTCGGTCCGGCGGGCCTCCTCGGTCCAGACGAACCGGATGCCCATCCCTGCCTCGTCGCCCGCGGCGGCGTGGACCACCTCGCCGTTGAGCTCGAAGGGCTTCTCCCGGCCCGGGACGGTGAGCCGGAAGAGGAAGCGCGTGCCGATGGGCAGCGTCTTCTTCGTCTTGATGAACGTCCCGCCCTTGGAGATGTTCTTCGTGTAGTCGGCGAAGAAGCTGTTGAGCTTCTTGTAGTCGACCTTGAGCTCGATGGGCGCGCGCCCATGCTCACGGTTCTCGGGCATCGGTCGCCATGTTATCCCGGGGCGCGGGCGCGACCTAGCTCGCGGTCGAGCTTCCTATCCCACAGGTGCCGGCATGGTTCGCACCCTGCGCACGCTCGTCTCCGCACCCTCCGTCCGGGTCGCGGCCGTCGTGTCCCTGGGGCTGGGGGCCGCGGCGGCCGGCCTGCCGCTCCTGGACGCACCCGGGTACGACCTCGGCCAGCTCGGCGCGCTCGCGGCGGTGCTGGTGCTCGGGCCCTGGCTCGGCCTCGCCGCCGCCCAGCGCCAGCGCGCGCGGCCGGAGCCGTCCCCGCTCGCCGCCTGGTCGGCCGCCTCCCTCCTCTCGGCCACGCTCCTCGCCGCGCTGTTCGCGGGCGCCGCGCTCCGCGCCGCGTTCGGCCCGTGTCGCGCCCTGTTCGCCGCGGCGTTCTTCCCGGTCGTCGCCCTCCCTTCGGCGTGCCTCGCTGCGGCGCTCGCCGTCGCGGCCGGGTTCGCCGCGCGCGGGCGCCGTGCCCGGGCGGCCACCCTCTACGCCGTCGCGGCGCTCCTCCTCCTCGCCGCGCGGCTCCTCGCGGCCTGGCGCGGACCGGAGGCGTACCTCCTCGATCCGCTGTGGGGGTACTTCCCCGGACCGCTCTACGACGAGCGCGTACCCCTCGACGCGCGCGTGCTCCTCGGCCGGACCGAGGCGCTCGGCTGGGCCGCGGCGCTCGCGGGCCTCACGGAGGTGCTCGCGCGGCGCGCGCGCGGGGGAAGGCGGCGCGCCGGGACCGCGCTCCTCGCGGCCGGGGTCGTCGTCGCGGGCGCCGCGTGGCTCGCGCGCGCGGCGGGCCAGGGGAGCCTCGGCGACCTCGATCCCCGGGCCGGGATCGCGCGCGCGCTCGGCGCGCGGCGCGACGGCGCGCGGTGCACGGTCTTCCTCCCCTCCGAGAAGCCGCCCGCGGCGGCGCAGGAACTCCTCGACGCGTGCGAGTTCCACGCCGCCGACGTGGCGGCGCGCCTCGGGATCCGCGCCCCGCCCCGCGTGACGGTGTTCGTCTACCGGAGCCCGGAGGAGAAGCGGCGGCTCGTCGGCGCCGCGCGCACGGACTTCACGAAGCCGTGGCACGCCGAGCTCCACGTCGAGGACGAGCCGCTCCCGCACCCGGTGCTGCGCCACGAGATCGTCCACGCCGTCGCCGGCGCGCTCGCGCCTGGCCCGCTGCACGTCCCCGCCCGCGCCCGCGTCCTCCCCGCGCTGACGCTGGTCGAGGGGCTCGCCGTCGCGCTCGACGCGCCGCGCGGCGCGTTCACGGTGCACGAGTGGTCGCGGGCCGCGCGCGACCTGGGCTACCTGCCCGACCTCGAGCGGATCCTCGGTCCGGCCGGCTTCTGGTCCCAGGCGCCGGCGCGGGCGTACACGGCCGCGGGGAGCTTCCTCTCCTGGCTCCTCGACCGCCACGGCCCGGAGCCGATCGTCGCCGCGTACGCGCACGGCGATCTCGCGCGGGCGTTCGGCCGCCCGCTCGGCGCGCTCGTCCGCGAGTGGCACGCGTTCCTAGACGCCGTCCCGGTGACCCCGGAGCTGACGGCGGCGGCCGCGCGCTGGTTCTCGACGGGGAGCCTGTTCGAGCGCCGGTGCGCGCGCGAGGCCGCGGACCTCGAGGCCCGCGCCTCCGCCGCGGCGGCGGAGGGGCGCGCCGCGCTCGCGTGCGGCCTCTACGATCGCCTGGCGTCGGTGCGCGGCGGCGCCGACGCGCTGCTCGCGAAGGGCGGCGTGGCCGTCGCGGCGGGCGAGCTCGACGCGGCGCGGGCGGCCCTCGACGCGGCGGACGCGCGGATCCCGCTCCACGACCGGGCGCGGCGGGCGGCGCTGGCGACCCTGCGCGGGGACCTCGCCTGGCGCGCGGACGACGTCCCCGGAGCGCTCGCGCGCTGGAGCGAGGCGCGCGCCGCGGGGGTGGAGCGGGCGGAGGCGCGGCTCCTCGAGGTGAAGTCGGCGGCCGCCGGCGACCCCGCGGTCGGCCCGGCGCTCCGCGCCTTCCTCCTCACGCCGCGCGACCCGTCCGGCCTCCTCCGCGCCGCGCGCGCGGATCGGCCGCTCGCGGGGTACCTCGCCGGCCGCGCGCTGCTCCAGCGCGGGGAGCGCGCCGCGGCTGCGGACGAGCTCGCGCGCGCCCTGCGCGGCGGCCTTCCGCCGCTCACCGCCGTCGAGGCGCGCCTCTCGCTCGCCGAGGCCCGCTGCGCGCCCGAGGACGCGGAGCTCCTCGCGCCGCTCGCCGACGCGTCCGACGCCGACCGCGCCCGGCTCGCCGTGGCGCTCCGGCGGTGCGAGTGGGAGGGAGCGCGTCGACCGTGAAGAACCCGGGAGCGATCCCTGGAGGGCCTCAAGCCTCAGGCATCGGGCCTCAGGAAAGGCGGCCGATCGTCGACGCCGGCCTGAAGCCCGAAGCCCTACCGCGTCCCCCGGAGCCTTTCGATCGCGGTCATCGGATTCTTCACCCCGTTCCGGAGCAGCCACCACGTCACCTTCAGGCCGCCCTGCGCGAGCACCTTGAGGTAGCCGTGGGAGAGGAGCTGCGAGACGGGGGCGCCGAGGTGGATGCGGACCTTGAGATCGGGATCGCGCTCGAGCACGAGCTTGAAGAACTCGACCCCGAACTCGCCCACGTCGTCGCTCCGGAGCGTGGTGAGGCGCCGGACGGCGCCGTCGGGCAGATCGAGCGAGAAGTCCGGGTCCGGGGAGGCGCCCGGCAGGAGCGCCGGCGAGCCCGACTCCATGGTGAAGTGCGCCGGCCCGTCCGCCAGGTTCACGTTCACGCGCGCGCCGCGGGACAGCGGCCTCGTCGCCGCCTGCGCCACCTGCGCCCCCTCGAAGAACCGCTTCAACGCCTCGTAGCTCGGGCCGGCCATGCCGGGAGTCTAGCCGCCGCCCTCCGCGCGCGGAGCCACCCTGGTAGGCCCCGCCCGCAGGGTTTCGATTGACCCCGCGGGGGCTCCGCGCCAGAGTCCGGGCATGACGAACCGCCTCCTCTCCCTCCTGGCCGTCGGTGCCGCCTGCCTCGCCTGCGCCCCCAAGAACCTCCCCGGGACGGAGATCAAGGACAGCCCGGACACGCGCGCGATCGCCGCGCTGCTCGAGACGTACCGTCAGGCGATGGAGCGGCGCGACGCCCAGGCCGTGCTCGAGCTCGCGGCCCTCGACTACTTCGACAACTCCGGGACGCCGGAGCCGAACGACGACGTCGACCGCGCGGGCCTCGCCACCCGCCTCGACGAGCTCTCGCAGATCAGCGACCTGCGGTTCCAGCTCGCCCTCCGGACCGTCGAGATCACCGGGCCGGGTGAGGCGCGCGCCGACGTGTTCTTCGATCAGTTCTACCGGGTGCAGACGCCCAACGGGCCGGTCGCGCGGCGCGACTCGGACGTGCACCGGATGACGTTCAAGAAGGAAGGGAAGGCCTGGCGGTTCACGAGCGGGCTGTGATGAAGCGGGCTCCAGGCTCCGGGCTCCAGCAGACGGCGCAGTCCTGAAGCCCGTAGCCTGAGGCCTGCAGCCTCGTTCCTCTCACACCCCCACCAGCCCCCGGTACTCCGGCTCGCTCATCCCGCGCAGGAGCGCCAGCCGATCGCGGAACTCGTGCCAGCCCTTGCCCGCGGGCGTCGGCCCGTGCGCGCCGGGCGGCCGGTAGCCGCGCAGCCGCGCCACCGTGAACCGCAGCGCCGCGAAGCGCGACCACTCGTAGAGCGCCTCGGCGGTCTCGGGCTCGAGCTTGCGCCGCCCGGTGTAGCCGGCGAGGAGCGCCCGGGCACGGTCCGCCTGGAACGTCCCGGCGAAGCACCAGGCGTTGACGGCGACGCCGAGGTCGTACGCGAACGGATCGATCCCGCTCATCTCCCAGTCGAGGATCGCGCTCACCCGATCGCCGATCCAGAGCACGTTGTCCGGGAACGCGTCCCCGTGCACGAGCCCCCGCGGCGCGCCCGGCAGCCCCTGCGCGAACGCGAGCTCGTCCCGGAGCATCGGCACCACCGCGCGCGCCTCGGCGTCGGTGGGATCGAGCTCGCGCAGGCGCTCCGCGACCCAGGCGCGGCCGTACGGATTCGGGCGCCCGGCCGGGAACCCGGCGGCGAGCTCGTGGAGCCGCCCGAGCTGCTCGCCGACGCGGCGGCACCGCTCCGGCGTGATCGCCGCGGGCGCGAGCTCCTCGCCGGGCGCGTACGCGAAGAGCATCGCGCGCTTCCCCGCGACCTCGACCCACGGCCGCCCGTCCAGCGCCACCCGGAGCTCCGGGACCGGGAACCGGGCGTCGTGGAGGTACCGCTGCACCTCCGCCTCGAACCTGCTGTCCGCCTCGGTCCCGGTCTCGTTCACGCGGAGGAAGAAGCGGTGGCCCCCGGTCCAGACGTGGTAGCCGGTGTTCACCGCGCCCCGCGGCTCGGTCCGGGTGCTCGAGGGGGCGGGCAGGCCGAAGCGGGCCAGCGCGTCGGCCATCTGCCCGGGCGCGATCACGGTGTACTCGGCCATGGACCGAGGATACGCCGCCCCCCCGGGCTCACCAATCCGGCGCGGCGGGCCCGGAGAGGGCCTCGTCGAGCCCGATCGGGCGCCAGGTGCCGCGCACGACGCGCCACTCCTCGTCCTCGATCGCGAGCTCGAGCGCGAACCGGTGGAGGGAGTACTCGCCCGGCAGGAGGTCGGAGAGGCGTCCGCGCGCGCCGGCGGAGCGGGAGAGCACCGCGTCGACCACCGCGCGGGCGCGGCCCTCGCGGACCTCGATCCTGGGGGGATCGAGGAGCTCGACCGACACCCACCGCCCGCGCAGCAGCTCGAACGCGACGAGCCGCTTCACGTCGTCGCGGCTGGCGCGACCGCCGAGCTCACCGCCGCCGCCGCCCTCGAACCGCGCGGAGAGGATCTCGATCACCTCGTCCGCCTTGCGCTCCGCGGCAGCCTTCGCCGCGCCCTCGAGGAGCGCGCGGATTCTCTGCTCCTCCGTCGGCGGCTCCTCCGACCGGCCGAGCCAGAGCGCCGCGCCCAGGCCGAGCGCCGCGGCCGCCCCGATCACCACCCAGGTCCCGCGCCCCATGCGCGCGGGATTCTACCTGGAATGTTTCTCCCACCCCAGCTAGATAGCTCCCGAAAACCGTGAGCCGGGACAAGCGAGATCACCCCGTCCGGTCGTCGGACGACCACAACGCGCGCGGCATCGAGCTCGCCGACCGCGGGTGGCTCGACGAGGCCATCCGCGAGTTCCGGCGGGCGATCGAGCTCGACCCTGGGTCCGCCCACGCGCACGACAACCTCGCCACCGTGCTCGCGGAGAAGAAGGACTTCCGCGAGGCGCTCACCGAGTACCTCGCCGCCATCCGGCTCGAGCCCGACAGCGCGACGGCGCACTACAACCTGGCCTGCTTCCTCGCCTCGTACGGGCAGGACATGGCCGCCGCCCAGTACCGCGAGGCGATCCGCCTCGACCCCGAGCACCCGGACGCCCACCTGAACCTGGGGCTCACGCTCGCCGATCAAGGCGAGCCGGCGGAGGCGGCGAAGGAGATGGAGACCGCGATCGCGCTCGACCCGGCGGACCCGTTCCCCCGCCACGAGCTCGCCTCGCTCCAGATGGAGGAGGGCGACTTCCGCGCGGCCATCGGCCAGCTCAAGGAGGTCACGCGGCTCGACCCGAAGTGCTTCGAGGCCCACCTCGACCTCGGCATCTGCTACGCGCAGAAGGGCTTCTTCGCCGAGGCCGAGCGCGCCTACGAGCGCGCCGCGGCGCTCTCCCCGGACGACCTCCTGCTCCACTACAACCGCGCGGCGCTCTACGCGCTCTGGAAGAAGCCGGAGCGCGCGCTCGACGCGCTGCGCCGGGCGGTGGCGATCGACGCGACCAAGGTCCGCGAGTGGCTGCGGGCCGACTCGATGTTCGAGGGACTGCGCGGCGGCGCGGAGTTCGAGGAGCTCTTGCGGGGGTAGGCCCGAGCCCGGGAACGAGCCCGAGCCCGCGCCGAGGGGATGCGGGCACCGGTACGGGCGCGATCGGAAACATGCCTGTTGCCGCGGACCGGCGCGTTCGACTAGCCTCGCGCGTCATGCCGGAGCTGGCGTTCTTTCGCCACGGGGAGGAGCTCCTCCGCGTCGCCCTCGGGGACGCGACGCGGATCGGGCGTTCGCCGGAGTGCGACGTCTCCTTGCCGGATCCGACGCTCTCGCGCGTGCAGATCGTCGTCGAGCGGCGCGGCGACGGCTTCCTGCTGCGCGACCAGTCGGGCCGCGGGACGCCGGTCAACGGCGCCGAGGTCGCCGAGGCGGAGCTCGCCGACGGCGCCGAGATCGCCCTCGGCACGTGGCGCGCGCTCTTCCGGGCCGCGAGCGGCGCCGACGAGGACCTGACGCGCGTCTCCGGAGGCACCGCGCTCCGCCCGCAGGGCGCCGCGGCGGAGGCTCCGCCGGCGCGCCTCCGGCTTCGCCAGGCCGGGCGCGAACGCACCCATCCCCTCCCCGCGGCCGGGGTCACGCTCGGCAAGGACGCGGCGTGCGAGGTGCTCGTCGACGACCCGTTCGTCAGCGCGCGCCACCTGCGGATCGAGGCGCGCGAGGGGCGGTGGCTGGCGCGCGACCTGGGCTCGACCAACGGGACGTGGGTGGGCGGCGCCCGCGTCGATCGCGCGTGGCTCGAGCTCGGGGCGGTGCTGCGGCTGGGCGACGCCGAGGTGGTGATCGAGGCGCGCGAGCGGGCCGAGCCGGACCGCCCGGCGCCGTTCGAGGGCATGCTCTCGAACGACCCCGCGATGCGCGAGGTGTTCGACCTCCTGGGGCGCGTCGGCCCGTCCGACGCGGCGGTGACGATCCTCGGCGACACCGGCACCGGGAAGGAGCTCGTCGCCCGTGCGCTCCACGCCCGCTCCGACCGCGCGGCCGGGCCGTTCATCCCCGTCAACTGCTCGGCCATCGCCGAGACCCTCATCGAGTCCGAGCTGTTCGGCCACGAGAAGGGCGCGTTCTCGGGGGCGGAGAAGCTGCGGAAGGGCGCCTTCGAGGAGGCGGACGGCGGGACCATCTTCCTCGACGAGATCGGCGAGCTGCCGCTCGACCTCCAGCCGAAGCTCCTGCGCGTCCTCGAGCTCGGCGAGGTGAAGCGGGTCGGCGCGTCGCGCCCCATCACCGTGAACGTCCGGATCGTCGCCGCGACGCACCGGGACCTGCGGGCCCAGGTCCGCGCCGGCAAGTTCCGCGAGGACCTCTTCTACCGGCTCTGCGTCGTGCCGATCACCGTCCCGCCGCTCCGGCAGCGGAAGGGCGACGTCCGCCTCCTCGCCGAGGCCTTCCTCGCCCGCGCCGCGCCGCGCGGGCTGGGGCTGTCGTGGTCGGAGGAGGCGCTCGCCCGGCTCGAGGGGTACGACTGGCCCGGCAACGTCCGCCAGCTCCGGAACGTCGTGCAGCGCGCGCTGCTCTTCCGGGGCGAGGGGCGCGAGATCCCCGCCGCGGCCGTCACGTTCGAGGACACGCGCGCCGTCCCCGCCGACGCCGGCGACGACAGCGTACTCTGGGTGAAGGGCCTCACGATGGAGGAGATCGAGCGCGAGGTCATCCGCCTCTCGCTGCGCCGCAACGCCGGCCGGCGCTCCGCGGTCGTGAAGGAGCTGCAGATCGCGAAGAGCACCGTGCTCAAGCGGATCAGCCAGTGGGGGCTGCAGAACGAGGGGCGCGCCGGCGGGGCGCCGCCGCAGGGCGAGGGCGAGGACGACGAGTAGGCGGCGCAGCCCGCATCAATTCAGCACGGTCCTGGCGAAGCTCCCGCCCGTCGTCTTCACGCCGCGGAGCGGGCTCGTGTCCTCGGGCAGGTCGATGGCCCGCGGGAGCGCGCGCTCGCCGGTGGTGCCCTGCAGGTGGCGCTCGATCGCGCCGTCGAGCTCCTCCTCGGAGGCGAGCACCGGGCGGATCTCGAGGCCGGTGGCGAAGGACAGCTCGTCGATGACTCGAAGGTCCGAGGGGTCCGGGCAGGCGACGACCAGCGGGCCGCGGCGGTGCTCGCGGAGCCGGGCGATCGGCAGCACCTTGCGGCCGCGGATCACCTTCTCCGGGACGAGCGAGAGGACGTCGCGTGGGATCACCTTGTCCCAGAGCGGCATGTACGCCACGCCGAGCTGGGTCCCGACCGCGGAGAGGACGTCGGCCTCGCGCATGAAGCCGAGGTGCACGATCGCGCGCCCGAGGCGACCGCCCCACCGCCGCTGGTGGGCGAGGGCGCTCTCGAGCTGGAACGGGTCCAGGGCTCCGACCTCGACCAGGAGCTGACCGATCTTCTTCCGCGTCGTCATCGTCGCGTCCTCCAGGGTTCGCACGCGGGCACGCTGCAAGGAGGGTGCCCCTGCCGGGCCGCGCCGTACGGCCGCGAAACGCGGGCGGGTCTCCCATGGACGAGGGACGAAAAAGGCCGTCTCCTGTGCGGAAACGGCCTCGGCAGCCGGTGACAGTGGTGCGTCCCTCGGACCCGGGGGTGATCGATACACCCACCAGTAGGGGGGTGAAGGGTGTGCCTAGTCCTTCGGCGCGGGCGGAGCGGCAGGCTTTCGCTTCGCCTTCTTCTTCGGCGGCTGGAGCTTCGCCTGGAGCTCCTTGGCCTTGGCGGCGGCGGCGCTCTTCGGGAACCGCTGCACGAGCTCCTGCAACATGGTCGGCGCCTCGGGCCGGAGCTCGTCCAGCTCGAGCATGGCCTGCGCCATCCCGAGCATCGCGTCGGGCACCTTCTCCGAGCGCGGCGCGTTCTTGTACACCCAGCCGTACGCGACGAAGGACTCCTTCCACCGGCCCTGCGACGCCGCCAAGGCGCCCGAGCGGAGCGCCGCCTCGGGCGCCGCCGGGTCGCTCGGGAACCGGCGCACGTACTCGTCGAAGACGGCGCGCGCGACGCCGGCGTTGCCCTTCTGATCCTGCGCCTGGGCGAGCGCGAGGAACGCCGCGCGGTCCTCCTGCCTGGGCAGGCCCTCGATGAGCTGCTTCGCCTCCGCCTCGTCGAGCGCGCCGCGGCCGCGGAGGGCCGCGAACTTCGCGTCGGAGCTCTGCTGGAGCTGGGCGAGCCTCTGCTCCAGCTCACCGAGCTTGTGCTGCTCGACCTCGAGGTCGCCCTTGGCCTTCGTGAGCTCGTCCTGGAGCCGCGTGACCGCCACGCCCAGATCGGCGCCGCTGCGGCGCGCCGCCTGGTTGAGCTCGTCGATCTTCTTCTGCGCCTCCGCGATCTTGCGATCGACGGCGGCGACGCGGTCCTTGAGGACCCGCTCCTGCTCCTCGAGCCGCCGCTGCAGGTCGTCGAGCCGGCGGGCCTGGGCGCCCTCGAGCTGGTCGAGCCGCTGCTCCATCAGGGCCCCGCGCTCGAGCGGGACCCAGCAGGCCGACGCCGCGACGAGCAGCGCCGGCCCCAGGATCTTGTGCGCGTGGAGCTTCATCACCGGTCGAACACGAAGTCGGCGCGCCGGTTCTTCGACCAGCACTCCTCGTTGGACTGCCGGCACACCGGCCGCTCCTTGCCGAAGCTGACGGTGTCGATGGTGCCGTTGTAGCCGAGGTCGGAGAGGTACTTGCGGGCGGCCTCCGCGCGCCGCGCGCCGAGGGCGACGTTGTACTGGGCGGTGCCGCGCTCGTCGGCGTTGCCCTGCACCGTCACTCGCCTCGGCGGCGCCTGCTTGAGGCAGCCGGCGAGATCCTGGAGCGTGCCCTGCGCGTCGGGCGTCAGCGTGGACTGGTCGAACCCGAACCGGACGGTGAACCGCGACGCGTCCTGGCACTCCGCGGACGGCTCGGCCTGGGTCACGGGCGCGGCGCACTTGCCCGCCTGGCAGGTCTGGCCCCCGGTGCAGTCGCGATCCGAGGCGCAGGTCCCGGCGGCGCGCGCCACGCACCGCTCGCCCTGGCAGGTCTGGCCGGCGGGGCAGTCGGCGTCCCCGGCGCACTGGGGCTTCGGGGTGCACTTGTTGTCGCGGCAGACGAACCCGGCCTGGCAATCGGTGTCGGCGCCGCACTCCTGGCAGCGGCCCTCGACGCAGACCTTCCCGAATCCCGTCTGCTCGGCGCAGTCCTGGCTGGACTGGCACTCACCGTTCCTCGGCTTGCTGGGGCAAGCGGTGAGAGCGAGTGTGGCAGACACGCACAGTGCGAGCAGTAGAACGCGACGCATGAATCCTCCGGAAGAGATCGACCGTGTGCCTTGAGCTGGGTCCTTGACTCCTCTTCCCTCCAAAGCCAACGCGTGTCAAAGGTTTTCGGCTTCCGCCTTCCTACCGGGGATTAACATCCGTTCATGTCCGCTCTGGTCCTCATCGTCGACGACGAGAAGAACATCCAGGTGACGCTCTCCCGGGCGCTCTCCATGGCCGGGTACGCCGTCGAGACGGCGAGCGGCGGCCGCGAGGCGCTCGAGAAGATCGCCGCGCTGCCCGTGGACGTCGTGGTCATGGACGTCCGCATGCCCGACCTCGACGGGCTGGCGGTGCTGGAGAAGGCGCGCGAGACCCGCCCCGAGCTCCCCGTCGTGATCATGTCCGGCCACGGCTCCATCGAGACCGTGCGGAGTGCCTTCAAGCTGGGCGCCTTCGACTACCTCGAGAAGCCGATCACCGAGAAGGACAAGCTCCTCGTCGCGGTGAAGAACGCCCTCGCGCTCCAGAGCCTCCGGGCCGAGAACGCCGACCTGCGCCGGCAGGCGGGGCGGCTCGACATGGTGGGGAGCGGCCCGGAGATGCAGCGGCTGTTCGAGATCATCCGGCGCGCCGCGCCGTCCGAGGGGCGGGTCCTCGTCACGGGCGAGAACGGGACGGGCAAGGAGCTGGTCGCCCGCGCGCTCCACGAGCACTCGCGCCGGCGGGACGCGCCCTTCGTGAAGCTCAACTGCGCCGCCGTCCCGGCGGAGCTCATCGAGAGCGAGCTGTTCGGCCACGAGCGCGGCGCGTTCACCGGCGCGGTGGCGGCCCGCCGCGGCAAGTTCGAGCTCGCCGAGGGCGGCACGCTCTTCCTCGACGAGGTGGGCGACATGCCGCCCGCCATGCAGGCGAAGGTGCTGCGCGTGCTGCAGGAGGGCGAGTTCGAGCGCGTGGGCGGGCAGCAGACGCTCCGGTGCGACGTGCGCGTCATCGCCGCCACCAACAAGGACCTGCCCGCGGAGGTCGAGAAGGGGACCTTCCGCGAGGACCTCTACTACCGGCTCAACGTCGTCCCCATCCACACGCCCGCGCTGCGCGAGCACAAGGAGGACGTGCCGGAGCTCTGCGCCCGCTTCCTCGCCGAGGCGTGCGAGCGGAACGGCCGGCGCCCCATGCACCTCGCGCGCGAGGCGCTCCTCACGCTCCAGGGGCACGACTGGCCGGGCAACGTGCGCGAGCTCCGCAACCTGGTGGAGCGGCTCGTCATCCTCTGCGACGGCCCCGAGATCGGCGCCGACGACGTGGCGCGCGTCCTCCCGGGCGCGCGCAAGCCCCGGACGGATCGCTACCGCGCGGGCGCGAGCTTCCACGAGCTCGTCGAGGACGCGGAGCGGGAGATCATCCTGTCCGCGCTCGACCAGAACGAGGGGAACGTGTCCGACACCGCCCGCGCGCTCGGGCTCGAGCGGAGCCACCTCTACAAGAAGATGCGCGCGCTCGGCATCAAGCGGGGGACCGAGTAGGGGCTCGCCCGCGTCCCCGCGGCGACGCGGCGTGTGGCGGGGGCGACACAGCGTCGCGGCGAGGCGCGGTTCGACGGCGTTCGCGGGGTGGCACGCCCCCTGCTCCTCCCGATGGACGAGATGGATCCGCGCACTTTGCCGAACCCCTCCCCCGGAGATATCGTTCGGCACCCCGCCGTGCAGACGCCCGCCGCCCCTCCCCAGGATCCGCCCTCTCCGCCCGCGGCGGGGGGGAGCGGGCAGGAGACCCGAGTGCCCCGCAAGTCCCGCCGCAGGCTCTGGAAGGTCGTCCGCGTCGCCGCCGCCGTCGTGCTGGCGGCGGTGCTGGTGGGCGCGGGCGTCGTCTTCTGGTGGACGC
>Ga0196976_1000523_pt1 | contig 23885 bp, 26 predicted proteins | sample S3v_513CmetaG_FD_148644 | JGI IMG/M metagenome (GOLD analysis project Ga0196976, IMG submission 148644) | Soil microbial communities from Anza Borrego desert, Southern California, United States - S3+v_5-13C | ecosystem: Environmental > Terrestrial > Soil > Desert | place: USA: California...
CACTATAGTCTGGAGACGGGAATCTGGCAAGCGCGACTAACAACCATCATAAATAAGCCCGCCAAAACAGCGCGAAATCGCCTCTAAGTGGTTGATACCGTTGCACTCAGAATTGCTGACTCTTGCAACTGAATAGACATCTCAATGCTGCTCACGGGCATCAAATCGTGTTCTGTGGCTCTGGTGCGACCTGATTTGTCACAGCAGGTTGTGATACGGCGGGGGCGCGTGGCTCCGCATGCAAACTGCATGAAGGCTTTTCTTTCATCTCTGCCGCTGCGTCAAGCAGCGTTAGCCGTTGCTCGTGAGGGCGCAATCCTTACGGGTGGCGCGCTATGAGTTCCAGCCACAATCTCCGCATCGCTCATCGCAGGAGTTCCAGCCCCGGCTATCCGGATCACCTGATTGTTGAGGCTGTGCTTTCCGTCAACTCCGCACGATCGCTGGAAGACTTCGCACAAGCAGCGTCCGAGCGCCTGCGCGCCCTGCTGAATGTCGGCGTTGCGTTCGTCCAGATTCAGACCCGAGATCCGCGAAACGAAAAGGCGAACTCGACGGGGACCAACGGTTGGCGCAGCGGCAGGAGCGGAACACGGGACAATCACCCTATTGGATTGCGGGCTCCCTTGCGACTCCCGCATGCAGAGCTGCCTCGTCATCCCATGTGGCCTTTTTTCCAGCAGTTCGCATCGGGTGGCCGCTTGTACGGGTGGCTCGCTGTTCCACTCCGAACGAAGCGCGACGAGTATCTCGGAGCGCTGCACGTGTCCGGGAAGCGAATGGAACGTGAGCCGGTGGATTTCGACGAGGCTGACGAAGCCGCGCTCGAACTTTTCGCCCGACTCGCGGTGCCGTCGCTGGAGACGCTGCTGCTCGAAGCGTCCTCGCGCGAGGCGAATGCGGTGCACCAGGAGAGCGAGGCGCGCCTCGATCTTTACCATTCCATATTCTCGAACTCACCAGAAGCCATCGCCCTGATCGATGCGCGAGGCGTGTACCTGGAGCAGAACCGCGCACATCAGAAGTTGCTCGGCTATGCCGACGACGAACTCTGGGACCGTACCCCTGCCGTACACATGGGCGAGTCGCAGTTCCAGCAGGTCGCGCAGGAACTATCCGGTAAGGGGCGTTTCCATGGAGTGGTCGAAAGCCGTAAGAGAGACGGCGAACCTGTCGATCTGGACCTGAACGCATTTCCCATCCGCGACAAGGATGGCGAAGTGCGTTGCTTCGTGGGCGTGAAGCGCGACGTCACCGAGAAGCTGCGGACAGAGCGCGAACTGCGCATACGGGAACGGCAGCAGGCCGCTGTCGCGGAACTCGGGCAGCAGGCGCTCACCGGCATGCAGTTGGACGAACTCATGCAGCGCGCCTGTGTGGCAGTCACGCAATTGCTGGAAATCGAGTTCGCCAAGGTGCTTGAGCTTCAGCCTGACCAGAACATGTTCCTGCGGGCCGGAGTCGGCTGGCAGGAAGGGCTTGTCGGCAAGATCAAGGTTCCCACCGGCCTCGATTCACAGGCCGGATACACACTGCGGTGCAGCGAACCTGTGGTCGTTCCCGACCTCCGCACGGAAACTCGATTCAATGGACCCGCACTGCTTCGCAATCACGGCGTAGTCAGCGGGATGAGCGTCATCATCTCGGGCAAGAGTGGGCCGTGGGGCGTGCTGGGCGCGCACACGGCGAGCCCGCGCACGTTCTCACGCGACGACGTGAACTTCCTGCAGGCAGTGGCGAATGTGCTGGCTGCGGCAATCGAGAGGCGGAGCGCGGAGGAGGCCATCGAGCAGCGTGAAGCGGAGTTGATGCTCGCCCTGCAGGTCTCGGGAATGGCTGCCTGGCATTGGGACCTGAAAACGAATTGCATCGTCTGGTCCAAGGGCAGCGCGCGCATCTTCGGTGTTGATTTCGAGGGCTTGGCAGACATCGACCAGTGGCTTCTGCGTTTGCATCCCGACGACCGGCAAACGGTATGGCAAGAGCTGCGAACGGTTATTGCAGGTGAACGCGAGTACGACGTTGAGTTCCGGACTGTTTGGCCGGATGGAAGCATGCGCTGGATTGTGAGTCGGGGCAGGGTGTTCCACGACGATGAAGGCAGTCCCGCGCGCATGCTGGGAATCAGCGTGGATGTTACGCAGCGCAAGCTGGCCGATCAGCGTCTGCACGAGAGTGACCTCCGTTTCCGGCAAACGCAGAAGGCGGCCAACATAGCTGCCTACGACTGGGACGTGACCACGGGGCAGGTCAACTGGTCGGAGCGACTGCCCGGTTTGGCCGGCGTGGCTCCAGACAACCTGTTTTCGCAGTGGACTGCGGCATTGCATCCGGACGACCGCGATCGCGTCCTGCAGGCCATGTTCGAGGCGGTGGACCGGGGCGGTGAATTCGACATTGAATGCCGCTTGCTGGTCCCAAGCGGTGATGCTGTCTGGATTGTCTCGCGAGGACACGTGCGCACGGACGATGGGCGGCCACACGTTCTTGGAATCGTAATGGATGTGACGGCGCGCAAGCACGCCGAACAGATGCTCCAGCGCTCAGAGAAGCTGGCAATGGTGGGTCGCCTGGCAGCCTCAATCGCGCATGAAATCAACAACCCGCTCGAGTCAGTTACAAATCTGCTGTACCTGATCGAGCACTATTCGAAGGCCGATCCGTCCGCCCGCGAGTACGCGAAGCTCGCACAGCAGGAACTGGGGCGCGTCTCCAATATTGCGCGCCAGACGCTCGGCTTCTACCGCGAATCCACACTGCCCATGCGTGTGAACCTGGCAGAAGTCACGGAGAGCGTTCTCCAACTGTATTCGCGGAAGATCGACCAGAAGAGCTTGAGCATTGTTCGTCGCTTTGACGAAGTTCCTGCCATCGAAGTCTTCCCCGGGGAGATGCGGCAGGTAATTTCGAACCTCCTCATGAACGCCGTCGAAGCCTCACCCGAGAAGGGCCGCATCGTGGTCCGCCTCAGGCCGGCCCGCGACGCCGGGTGCGCCGGTGTGCGCCTCACTATCGCGGATGAAGGTCACGGCATCCGCGCGGAACACCGCAAAAAGATCTTCGAGCCCTTCTTTACAACCAAGGGAGAGAAGGGAACCGGGCTGGGACTATGGGTTACCAGCGGCATCGTGCAGAAACACGGTGGAACGATCCGCGTGCGCAGCAACATAAGCCCGCACAGGCACGGCACAGTGTTTTCGATATTCCTGCCTGACGGCGCGCCGGCCGTCGACGAAGAGAGCGAACTGAGGAGAAGCCGCCTGCTGAGCGAAACGTCTGCTGACTAGTGTCGGCCTGCGTTTCCTACTTGAATATACCCGCGAAGAAAGCGCCGATTCGTCGAAGGAATCCGCGCTTTTTCTCTTTTGTGCCGCTTGCAGTAGAAGCCGCTGCAGGCTCCGGCCTTGGACTACCGACCTCCTTGGGTGGCAGGGCATCGAGTCCGTCAAACATCATTGGCGGCAAGGGAGTCAGCCGTACACGCGCAATCAGCGGGCCGGGGCCCGGGTTTTCGACTCCCGCATTGAATATCAACGGCGCGTCAACTTCCACGTGTAGATCGCCGTTAGCAGGCTGCCGCGGGCTGGCCCTCTGAACCTGCCGCCCGAACTCCGCAATCGTGGCTTCCGCCGAGCCTTCGGGGAACTCGATTTTTGCAGGCACGTTCGATGGTGCCGGTGCGGGTTGCTCCACGTTGCCCTGCGCCGGTTTCGCGGGCGCAGCGGGTTGTTGGGCGTGCCGTATCGGCGTGGGCGGAGGGCCGCAGCCGCAATCGGGAGGAACGAGCGGGTCGCGGCTACTCACGCGTCCCTCGCGGAACAAAACTTGGTCGGTGGGACCGAGATGGTACACCCCTGTTCCCATCACCTCCGAGACAACCAGTGACGCGGTATTTCCCTCAAGCGGACGTATACAGGTGTTCCCGCGAGCATCGGCCGCAATCGCAAAATGGAATGATCCAGGACCCGGCAGGAGAATCCGGAAATCCGGCGTCATGATGGTGTCGGCTGAAGAGGAAAGGGTGTAGCGCGTTTCGATTGCGCCGTTGTTCATCGCAATCATCAGATCGGTTCCCGATTGCGAGGCCGTGACAGAAACGCCAGTATGCGGACAGACGTTCAAACTGCCGCCACCACGAGTTAGCTGGATGGCTGCGGTGCTCTCACCGGCAGTGAGAGACGACCCGTTGAGCAGACGGGTCCGTCCGCCGACAAGAACCACGGAACCCTTGATACTTGCATCCGTGGCGGCTACTTCTCCAACTACCTGTGAATGTGCACTCCCTGGAAGTACGGAGAGCAGGAGACCGGCAACGGCAAGACTACGCGTCGCCCAGGAACTCATAGCGGTCGATGAGGGCTGCAACGGCGATCTTTCCGAGCTGGTTTGGAGATTCAACTCGCACAACTCGGCCTTTGCAACGGACCCAGACGCTGCCCGCAAGCGTGACTTCCGCAGGTAATTCCAGCGTGAACTGAATTTGCGAACCTTCGGCAATCGGAGCATCCAGGTAGAAACACACACCGCGAGCGCTGACGTCGCGCGTGCGGGAAACCGTTTCCCGTCCCCCATCGGATGACATCATCTTCAGGGGTAACTCCAGTTTAAACCGACGCGTCGCCCGTTTTTCGAGCTGCGGCTTCGCCATGGTGCCCTCCTGGCCGAGTTGCCGCATAGCATCGTTCGGTTTCGGCAGAACTGTCAAGGATGAAAGTTCCTGCACATCCTTCGATTGGCCACGATGCCGGTTCGAATCCCTGGCAGCTCGCGTGAGATATCCCTCCAGGATAGGGATGGCGCGCTGAATGATGATTCCGCCAGTCGGGCTCTGGCCCTGAATGTCCCCCGTAACTTTTCGGCAGTTCGCGAGTTATACTGTAGGTGAGTAGATGTCCACTACAACCAACACGCCACAGGTTCCGGACATTCCGGAACATAGCCCGGTTCTGCCTACGCTCTTCGGCGAGGGTTACGGGGAATACCAGGTCAAGCCGGTAAACTTCCTCCTGTCTTTTGTCCTGCATTGCGTCGGAATGGCCGTGATTCTCACCTCAGGCCTGTGGATCGTCCAGAACAAGGACGAGATCAAGCAGCAGGTAATCGAAGTGTTGAACTCGGCCGAGGTGAGTCCGTACATCCTCCCGACATCTCCCAACGAATCAGGTGGCGGTGGTGGTGGCGGCGACGGCGATGTTCTTGAGGCTTCAAGGGGTGGTCTGCCGAAGCAGTCACACGACATGCAGATGGCGCCGCCTATGGTCATCAAGCGCAACGACAACCCGAAATTGCCGGTTCAGGAAAGTGTCGTCGCGCCACAAATAAGTATCCCGAGCGAGCAGTTGGGAGACCCGATGTCGAAAGTGTTGGGCGCACTTTCCAACGGCACGGGCACGGGTGGCGGTATCGGCACTGGCTCTGGAGGCGGCGTGGGCAGCGGACGCGGTCCTGGCGTAGGCCCCGGAACTGGTGGTGGCACCGGCGGCGGTGTCTATCGGGTCGGCGGCGGTGTTTCCGAGCCGCGGGCTCTTTACACGCCTGACCCCGAATATTCAGAAGAGGCCCGCAAGTCGAAGTACCAGGGAACGGTGATTCTCTGGGTCATCGTTGGTCCTGATGGCAGGCCACATGACATTCGCGTGCAGCGGTCGCTGGGCATGGGCCTGGATGAAAAGGCCCTCGAAGCCGTGAAGCAGTGGCGGTTCGAACCTGCCAAATTGAATGGCCAGCCGGTCGCGGTGCAGATCAATGTGGAAGTGAATTTCCGGCTGTACTAACGCGGTCCCCAAGGAACAAAGCCCCGCACGAATGCGGGGCTCGTCATTTGAGGCCGTTGCCAGACTTCGCGGTATCGCTTCACTCCGCCCAGCGCCTGCCGCGCGGCATCGCGGATACCTTCCTCCGTGCCGTGGTCGCCCATCCAGATGCGCGTTGCCAACGCTGCCCGGCTTCGTCGCGCATTTCGTCAAAGCGATCCATCGCGTCCTCGTACTTGCGGCGCAGGTTTCGGCGCGTCTTCCGCCCCGATTCCGGCGCAAGCAACAGCGCTCCTACGGTCCCCAGGCTCAGGCCCAGCAACAGGAAAGTGAGCGCCAGGCCCACCCTGCCGCGTTCTTCGGATGGCTGATAGTCACCGAAACGTTCGTAATCTGTCATAGCGCACCTTTCAGGGATGATTCCCAGCAGAACTCATCAGCTCGCCTTCCGCCGCTGCGATGGCCGAGCCTTCTCGTTAATGCTGACAACACGGGACTGCCGCTGCTCTTCCTCCTTTGCTCCTCGGTTCGCGATCCCCTGCCTGCCACGGCCTGTATCGATGCCTCGGTCCACATCTCCGCGTTCCGCCTCTATGCGCCCGCGTGTGCTGCGACCATGCCTCCCACCTTCCTCCAATGCCTCCTGGCGGCCGCCACCCGCTACGCCGGCGCTTCGTGGGCCGGAGACGCGTGCATTCCGCTCGGTCCGTTGCGTCGCCGCTCCAGCCTGCTGCCGGATGTTCTTCCGTCCCTTTCCCTCCGGCTTTTTCGCTGCCTTCATCTCTTTTGCGGGTTCCTGTTGCCCAGCACGGGTCGCTTTCACACCTTCAGAGACCTCCTCCAGCGTGCGTCCAACCCGCTCGTCATCGACGTCGGCCTTCACTGCAACGTCTCCCAACGACACCATCCCGATCAGGTCGCCATCCTCCACGACCGGTAAGCGCCGAATCTGCTTTTCCGCCATGATGCGCGCGGCCTGCTCGACGTCCGCATCCGGCTCAACCGTCGTCAATTCTTCGCTGAGGATCTCTTCCACCGTTGCTTCCGCCGCATCCAGTCCTTCGGCGATGCAGCGGACCACGATGTCGCGGTCAGTTACAATTCCGCGCAGTTCGCCGTCGTCCAGCACTGGGATCGCCCCCACGTCCTCCTCGCGCATCATCGTGGCGATCTCTTCGATCGTCGTGTCCATTTCGGCGCTGCGCACCTCACTCGTCATCACATCCCGAACCTTCATCGCTCCCTCCGGATCATTCGCAACCAAATACTTAGAAAAAGAGCGGAGCCCTCACGTTGTCCTGCGTAGGGCCTACAAAATCGGCGGATGCGGAACCATCTGGCTGTGGAAACCTGATGCTGAAAGCGAGTAGGCCAGTGTAAAATCAAGTGTTTGCGATTCTTCGCCTACCTATTGGGGCTGCTGCCGCGGCCTGCCAAGTTTTTGAAGGAGAGAAGTAAGTTTCATGGCCATTCCAGCGACACAACTGCGCCCGGGCATGATCATCAAGCACAACAACGAGCTCCACGCAGTATTCAGCGTTGAGCACCGCACGCCCGGCAACCTGCGCGCGTTCATCCAGGCCAAGCTGCGCAACCTGCGCACTGGCGCCATGTTCGAGCACCGGTTCCGTTCCCCCGATGCCATCGAGAAGATCACGGTGGATGAAGTGAAGATGGAGTACCTCTACAACGAGGGTGACGACCACTACTTCATGAACATGGAGAACTACGAGCAGACGCTCCTTAAGCGCGACACGCTGGGCGACGCCGTTGAATATCTGACTCCGAACCTCCAGATCACGGTCGAGTTCTTCGACGGCAAGCCGGTTGGAATCGAACTGCCCCAGACCGTCGAGCTCAAGGTTATCGAGACCGAACCGGGCCTGAAGAGCGCCACGGCATCGAGCGTGACCAAGCCCGCAACACTCGAAACCGGACTCGTTGTGCAGGTTCCGCCATTCATCAACGAAGGCGATGTGATCCGTGTGGACACGAGCGAGGGAGCTTACCTCTCCCGCGCATAGAATCTGAGTGCGGCGCGCAAACCGTCACGTCGCTAAAGAGCGACGCTCCGAGGAGACGCTCGGCTATGGGAAACATTGAGAAGCCTGGACAACTGACCCGGCGTTTCATTGTGCGCGGGCGAGTGCAGGGCGTTGGTTTTCGCTGGTTCGTTGAGAAAGAAGCCAGCATCATCGGCGTGAGTGGTTGGGTTCGCAACCTGGAGGACGGCAGCGTCGAGGTGCTTGCCGCGGGCACACGTGATCAGATTGGCGCTCTACGCAAGTCCCTGCAGGAAGGACCACGAGCCGCACGCGTTGACGAAGTGCACGAAAGCGAGGCTCAGCCAGTCGCGGGCCTCAAGTCATTCCGTATTGAAGGAGCCTGGTAATGCAGCCGAAGCCGGCTATTGATTGCGAAAATTTGAAGTCGCTCATCCGCGGTGTTCCCGACTTTCCGAAGCCGGGCATTCTCTTCTACGACATCACCACGCTCCTGAAGGACCGGTTGGGTTTCGCGCGACTCATCGACAGTCTCTCCGAGTACTACCTGAACAAAGATGTGGATCTGGTCATGGGCATCGAAGCCCGCGGCTTCATCTTCGGTCCTGCACTCGCATACCGATTGAATGCCGGTTTCGCGCCGATTCGAAAACCGAAGAAGCTGCCGGCGGCAACCATTCGCCAGACTTATGACCTCGAGTACGGCAGCGACACACTCGAAGTGCATGAGGACGCAATCAAGCCCGGTCAGCGCGTCGTCATCGTTGACGATCTGCTTGCAACGGGTGGCACTGCGCGGGCGAGCGTAGAGTTGGCGAAGAAGTTGGGCGGCGAGATCGTCGGCCTTGGCTTTGTGATCGAACTGGATGCTCTGAAGGGCCGCGAGAAGTTGCAGGGTTACGACGTGCTTTCGCTGATTCACTACCCCGAGTAGATTCAACTTTCATTCCGGAAAACACGAAAGGCGCAGCTCGTTGCTGCGCCTTCTTTGTTTGGAATCCTTGGCGTAAATTGCCATCAGCACGTGAAACTAGCGAGTTTCCTCCAGGATCAGCGTAGCTCCTTGCGGCAGGTAGCTTTTGCGCCGAAACCAATCCTCCATGGCGGCTTGCAATCGGTCCATCGGCACGCGACTCCCGATCTCGATCATGCCGTCTGAGACCGGAAGCGTGTCATCGAAAATCGGATCGTTGGTGAAATTCCGCATGGCGAAGTTGTCGATCCACTTGACCGGACAGGGAAGTCGATTGCCATGTTCTGCGTACTCTACGCGTACCTTGCGAGCAAACATCGCTTTGCTGTGTCCTTCTTTGCAGAGTGCTTCGACAACATCTTACGAAATGCGCAACTGAGTCCCAAATCGGGAAAGCTGAGCTGGAGTTTTCCTCAACATTTTGTTGCGACCACTGCATCGTTCGCGAATGCGGCACATCGAATCACGTAAACAGGCCCATCTTGAGAAGTATCTTCGCAGTCGACCTTCCAAGGATTTAGGCCCTCCCAAAAATCATCGCCTCTCGAAGCCCCGGAAAGATCGGGGCACTCGCCTTTTTGGGCAGAAATTTGCAACTCTGCGCTGGGGTGATTCGGATCGTCAGGCCGTACGGCTCGACTTTATGCTGCCTGGTCGGGAGGAAACGAGTGCGGCTCTATTTGCACCAACGGGGCCGGTGTCTGCGGATGTTTGCGGTTCCAGCGTGCGGGTTCGGCCATCCTGCGCAAGCGGTTCATGGTCGAGCCGATTCGCACAGACGTGCCCACGAGATGTCCCGTCTTGAGCGGTCCGACGACCTTGATTGTGCGCAGGTAGTGGAAGCCGGTTGTGACGGCGCATCCACACTGCGAGCAATCGGGAGTGCCGCCGAAAATGCACGGTTCCACCCGGCTCGTCAGGTCGGCCGAATAGTTTGTGGACATCTTGGAGAACATGCAGTCGTCAGGATTTTTCGGCGGATTCGCGATCGCGTCCGCAATGCCCGGCCGCATCAGGGCCTTCGGATACCGCTGGTGCCAGGTAGCGGCTTGCCTGGCCAGTTCTAGTCTTTCTTCGCGAGTGAGCATTTCTTCGCTGCTTTCGCCGACCTGGGGCGTGTACACGCTGATCCAGAACCGATCGACTTCGGGACGCGCGCTCCAGAACTTCAGGAACTCATCGAGATAGCCGCTGCGCTGCATCATCGGACGCGTGATCGTCCAGTGAATGTTCACGTGGCATCCTTCGATGTTCTTCAGGATGCGGTCGTAAGTGGCGGGCTTGCGCCGCACATCATGATGTTCCGGCAGTCCATCGACAGAAACCGATATACGAAGTTTCGGGAACGACATCCACTCCTTCGGAATCGGGATGACGGCGCTCGTCGCCACCAGCGAATGCACATTCATCGCGGCCAGTTGAGGCAGCACGCGAGTCAACTCGCGGTGCCGGATCAATGGCTCGCCACCGACCAGCGAAACATGAAACGGCTTGTGCCGCCGCACGAGTTCGAGAATCCCGTTCACGAGCGCATCGCCGCGGAAGTCTGATAGCTCTCGCAGCGTCTTTCCGCCGCCAAGGTGCGTGTCGTTGTACGCATAACATCCCGGGCAACTCAGTGGGCACTCGCGTGTCACTTCAATCGACAGGAGCGGAGCGTATCCATTCAGTATCCGGAGCCAGGCGAGAATGAGCTGCAGCGGATTCATGCCGATTTTAGATGTCAGCCTAAGTACCTCAGACCACCACGCGCACAAAAAAGTTCGGAGTTTCTGTTCAGTTGCCTCCGGAAAAGCGAGAGCCCCGGATGGCTCCGGGGCTCGCTAACTTATCAAGAGCCAACTATTTACGGATCTTCGGGCCGGCAGCTCGGACCGATTCAGGAGCGTCGAACTTTTTGAAGTTTTCTTCAAACAAGCCGGCTAGCTTCTTCGCAAGTTCGTCGTACGCGCTCTTGTCCTTCCACGAATTGCGTGGATTGAACACTTCGCTCGGCACGCCCGGACAGGACTTCGGGATTGCCAGGCCGAAGTACGGCTCGACTTCGAACTCGGCGTTGAGCAAGCGGCCATCCACCGTCGCGGCAACCATGTTGCGCGTATAAGTGATGTCCATGCGTCTGCCGACGCCGTACTGTCCACCTTGCCATCCGGTGTTGACGAGCCAGCACTGTGCGTTATGCTCGCGCAGACGGCGACCCAACATCTCCGCATAAACCTTCGGGGGCAGCGGGAGGAACGGCGCGCCGAAGCACGTCGAGAACGTAGCCTGCGGCTCGGTCACGCCTGCTTCCGTACCGGCCACCTTGGCCGTGTATCCGCTCAGGAAGTGATACATCGCCTGTTCGGGCGTCAGCTTCGAAATCGGCGGCAGCACGCCGAATGCGTCTGCGGTAAGGAAGATGACGTTCTTCGGATGACCGCCGATACCCGGAATCACTGCGCCGTCAATATAGTCCACCGGATACGCCGCACGCGTGTTCTCAGTCTTCGATTCGTCATCGAAATCCGGGAGGCGCGTCTCGGGATTGACAATCACGTTTTCGAGCACGGCGCCGAAGTGCAGTGCGTTGTAGATCTGCGGCTCTTTCTCGGGCGAGAGCCGGATGCACTTCGCGTAGCAGCCGCCTTCGAAATTGAACACGCCGTCAGCGCTCCAACCGTGCTCGTCATCACCGATGAGCCGCCGGGTTGGATCGGCCGAAAGCGTTGTCTTTCCCGTGCCGCTCAAGCCGAAGAACAGCGCCGTTACGCCATCGCTTCCCACGTTCGCCGAGCAGTGCATCGGGAACACATCGCGCTGCGGCAGCAGGAAGTTCATGACGCTGAAAATGGACTTCTTCATCTCGCCTGCGTATTTCGTGCCGCCCAGCAGGACGATCTTGCGCGTGAAGTCAACGATGATGAACGCTTCGGAATTCGTACCATCGCGCTGTGGGTCTGCCTGGAACAGTGGTGCGGCGATGACGGTGAACTCGGCCTTATGCGATGCAAGCTCCTCTTTCGTAGGCCGGACGAACAATTGGCGCACAAAAAGGTTTTGCCATGCGAGTTCGTTGATGAATCGCACCTGAAGGCGATAGCGCGGGTCGGCACCGCAGAATAGTTCCTGAACGAAAAGCTCTTCCTTGCCCCGCAGGTACTCGAGTACGCGGTGATACAGCGCCTCGAACTTCTCGGGATCGAACGGCTGGTTTACGCTTCCCCACGCCACGAGGTCCGCCGTCTGAGCGTCCTTTACGACGAACTTGTCCTTGGGTGATCGTCCGGTTCTCTTTCCGGTATCGGTAACAACTGCGCCGCGGGACGAAAGAGTCGCTTCGCCGCGGCGAATGGCGTGTTCAACCAGTTGTGGGGAACTTAAGTTTCGGTGTGTTTTAGCACTGCTGATGAGATCCGCGAGTTCATCCGCGAATGTGGCAAGGGACATAAGGACGCTCCTGATGGTTCTTGGACTAGGCTGCCAGCGGCTGCTGCGCGACTTCCCCTCCGAAGAGCAAAAGAATCCCAAAAAATGCGTAAACCGCAAAACGGAGGTGCTTCGGGCGGCGCCGGAAAAACCAGCTATTGTTATCCAAAAACCCTATTTTGGGAAGTCAGGCGCGTTCTTGCTGCTGAACCTCTCTTTGTACGCCCTCAAGATGTGCCAGGGTTTCTTCCACGCTCAGCGTGTACATCTCGCGGCCGCCGTCTTCGCCGCCTTCGATGGAGTGTTTCAGGTAGCGCCCGGCAATCTGCACCGCGAGCGGGTCCGTTATCACTTTCCCGGTTCGCTTGTTGTACTCAACCCAGGCAGGGTGGGGCAGTGATATCCAGACCGGCCTGCCATTGCAGAGGAACTTGATGTCGATGGCGTCAGCGTGGCGCGTGGCGATGGCAACGATCAGCGCCTGGTACATGCAGTGGACGGGTTCACCCGTCCAGCGATCCGTGGCGGTAAAGTTGGCGTACATAGGTGAACTTAGAAGTGTAGCAACAGCACACCTCAACGGCAATCAAGCGATTATCTTCCGTTCGGGTGAGAGAAAACGCCAGCCATCACCGCGATCATCGAGAGCACGTTGTTCAGTGCCACATTCAGCAGAAAAGTGCGGATCTGTCCATCGCGCAGATAACCGATACTCTCGTACGCAAAAGCTGAAAACGTTGTGAACGCGCCGCAGAAGCCAGTCGCTGCCAGAAGCCGCCAATGGTCTCGTCCGTGGTGCGATGTCCACGTGAGCACGTACCCGACGATGAAGCTGCCGAAAGCGTTCACGGCCAGCGTGCCGTAGGGGAAACCGTGATGGTGGGACATAGACGACGAGAGATGTGTAAACGCGAAACGGCTCAGCGCGCCAAGGATCGCGCCAAAACCAATCAGCAGGAGATTTTCGATCACCGGAGTGCCCCTACCGGAAGTCAGCAGGAGTCATCAGCCGAATCGGCGGTTTACCTTGCGGAAGGCGAACTCCATCGCCGAGTCGATTGTAGATCTGCGGCTTGCAAACAGCACGCTGTGATTAGCGCAGCAACAGCCGTCCTGTAAAATCGAGTCGTGCCCACCAAGGTCGAATCGAAAAAGAAAATAGACATTATTCAGGCCCGTAATCTCTCGAAATACGAGTGGCTTGTTCATGGCTTCAGCACGCGTCGAGGCGGTTATTCCAAGGTTTACGGTGGAGAAGCGCTGAACCTTGGAATCACGGAGCAGGACACCGCTGCCGCAGTAGAGCGCAATCGGAAAGCGTTCATGAAGGCCGTTGGCGCCCAGCGCATGACGCTCCTCACCCTCCGGCAGGTGCATTCGGACATCATCCACTGCCTTGATTCAGCCCCGAAACAGCCGCTGGCCGGTGACGGCATTATCACCCGCCATCCGGGACTGCTGCTTTCCGTTCGCACCGCTGATTGTTATCCCATCATCATCGTGGACCCGGAGCATCGCGCAGTGGGAGTTTTCCACGCCGGCTGGCGCGGGACGCTGAAGCGGTTGGCCGAAAAGGGTGTAGGGGAGATGCGGCGCTGGTTCGGGAGCCGCCCCGAGCAACTTCAGGCAGCCATCGGTCCGGGCATCGGCCAGTGCTGCTACAAAGTTAGTGAAGAACTGCGGGAAAAGTTCATCGGCAGGTTCAGTTACGGTGAGCAACTCTTCACGGAGAGCGAAGAGTATGACGAGGTGAAGCTCCGATACCCCATGCTGTTCCTGACTGCTCGCGCGCCGGGCCATTCACACGGACTTTTCCCGAAAGCCATCCATCTCGACCTGGCCCAGGCCAATCGCATGCAGTTGCTGGAAGCGGGGCTTCTGGAAAAGAGCATCAGCGTTGCTGGCGCATGCACAGCGTGCAAGGTAAGGCGGTTCTTCTCTCACCGCAAGGAGAAGGGCGTTACCGGGCGCATGATGGCGGTCGCCGGTATCCGCGGCACGAAGTGAGTTTTCAGCCGCACTGATGTCGAGTTGTGATCTAAATGACGAAGGACACGGTAGACCGTGCCCTTCGTCATTTAAGAATGATTACTCGTGGTTCGAGGTCCCAGCAGGTGCTTCGGCGCCTTCGTGTTCGGGCGTGCCCTCCGCAGCCATCTCCTGGCCGTGGTTCACCAGATCCTTCAACTCTTTGCTGGGCTTGAAGTAAGGGATTTTCTTTGCCGGAACTTCCACCCGGTCGCCAGTCTTAGGATTACGTCCCACGCGCGGCTTGCGCTGACGGGTACGGAAGCTGCCGAATCCACGGATCTCGATCTTGTCGCCTGTGCGCAGGGAGCGCACCACGCTATCGAAAATACATTCCACGATGATTTCGCTGTCTTTACGCGTCAGGTCGGCGACGCGAGAGACCTCGTCGATCAGGTCCGCCTTGGTCATCTCTAGACTCCGATAATTGCGACTGCCACCGGGCAGCTGGAAGCTGGGTGACCCGTTAAACTTCTCAGATTTTTCAATTGTTTGCAAGCAATTCGGACCGCCAGCGCGAGGGGCTGAAGCTGGCAGCTATCGCGGTGGAACAATCACCTGCATCGCCTGGCGCCGCACCCCAACCTCGATCGGCGTCGTGCAGATGAACTCGCCGTCGGCATAAACGTCCATCGAGTGTTCCGTATGGATTGTGAAACGCTCCACCTGCATGTACTCGACTTCGGGGAGCCGCAAGTGGGCTCCAGAAAAGACGGTAGGGAAGAACCGCAGTATCTTGCTCCGCGAGGCTCTCCGGACGAAGCACAGGTCCAGCAGTCCGTCATCCAGCCGCGCTTTCGGCGCCATCCGCATCCCGCCGCCGTACTCGGGAGCGTTGCCGAAAGCAACCAGCGTAGCCTCGCCTTCCAGAACCCGGGCCGGGTCTGAAAACTCGACTCGAATGTGCACGGGGCGCCACCGGACGGTCTCCTGCAGAGCCGCAATCACGTACCCCTTGCGTCCCCGCATCCACTGGCTCATGTTGTTTGCCCGCTTGTTGGCGGCGGCGTCCAAGCCCACGCCGCCAACACAGCAAAACACGTGTTGCGGACCTGCCTCGCTCGCCTTGCCCGGGCGGCGAAATGGGATGACCTTCCCGTGGACGTTGTGCTCGGAACTGCGCGGCCCGATTTTCGGGGGCTCGATGGGAGTGATCGTTCCAACGTCGATCGAGCGGACTTCGCCAACGCCGGCGACGAAGTTGGCCCATGCCGCGAAGGCGTCCTGACGCGACCGTATCCCAATGGCACGGGCAAAGTCGTTCCCGCTCCCTACCGGAACGATAAGGGTGGGAATGCGGTTTTCGACCAGGGTAGGCAGGTGACGGTGGACTGTGCCGTCACCGCCGAAAATGAGCACGGCCTGCGCATCGGGCGGTGGAATCGTGGCCTGAAGTATCACGCCGGAAGCACGCGCGAACGGTTCCAGGTCTTTCCATCCCGCATTGGGGCCCAGTATGGCCGCTGGAGTCATGGAGCCCGCAGCTTACCTCAACTCCGGCAAGCTTGCACTTCCAAACGACGAGCTCCGAGTGCGCTTATTTTTCAGGGTCGCGTGCTGCTGCGTCTCAGCTCGGGATGGACACTTTCTTCATCAGGCGGCCCACCCGGAGCACGAATTCGATCGGGAGTTGCACCTGCACGATAGGCTCGCTTTTCACCTGCCCGTCGATGCGCACTGCGTTGGCTTTCACCTTCCGCATCCCGTCGCTGGCCGAGTCAGCCATGCCGCAGCGGACGACCAGCTTGTCGAGCTTGATGGCATGTCCATCGCTCGACTTCACGGCAACCTCGTTGTAGGTGACGGTGACGGTCTCGATGTCCTCCGGAACTTCGTCCTTCTGGAACTGCTTCGCCCAGTTTTCGGCGGCATGCTGCGCCGCGTCTGCGGAGTGGAAGTCAGTCACGATGCGAGCCGCAAGCTGCTTTTTCAGCTCCATGGGATGTGCCTTGCCTGCCGCCACATCGGCCTTCATTCCCTCGATCTCCTGCGCGCTGACGTCGGTGAGCAGCAGGTAATAGCGCCACATCAGTTCGTCGCTGATCTTCATCACCTTGCCGTACATTTCGACAGGTGCCTCCGTCACGCCGATGTAGTTGCCGAGTGACTTGGACATCTTCTGCACGCCGTCCAACCCTTCAAGGATCGGCATGGTCAGCACCACTTGCGTCGGTTGTCCGTAACCGCGCTGCAATTCGCGCCCGACAAGAAGATTGAACTTTTGGTCCGTGCCGCCAAGCTCGACGTCGGCTTCCAGCGCCACCGAGTCGTATCCCTGTGCCAGTGGATAGAGCAGCTCATGCACGGCAATCGGCTTCTCTTCCTGGAACCGCTTGTGGAAGTCCTCGCGTTCCAGCATCTGGGAAACCGTGTACTTCGCTGCCAGACGTATGAAATCCGCCGCCGTGAACTTGCCGAACCACTCATTGTTGAAGCGAACTTCGGTTTTTTGCGGGTCGAGGATCTTGAATACCTGGGCCTTGTAGGTTTCCGCGTTGTCTGCGATCTGTTCAGGCGAAAGCGGAGGCCGTGTGACGCTGCGCCCCGTCGGGTCGCCGATCATGCCCGTAAAATCGCCGATCAGGAAAATCACGGTATGCCCGAGGTCCTGGAAGTGCTTGAGTTTGCGCAGCAGCACCGTATGGCCAAGATGAAGGTCGGGTGCGGTGGGGTCGAAGCCGGCTTTCACGCGCAAAGGCTTCCCGGTCTTGTGTGACTTCTCCAACTTCTCCGTCAGTTCCTTGATGGAGATGACTTCCGACGATCCCTTAAGGATGTATTCGAGCTGCTTTTGAACAGGCGGAAATTCGGGCATGAAGTGATTATAAGAAATCGTGTTTTTGGACAGCTAAGTTGTGCGGCGTGTCGTAGCGCCGGCGTCCTCTGAAATCGTGAGGGAGGCGATAACTAATTCCCCGACCTAATCGAGCTGCGGGTCAATACTCGCCGGCCCTGAATTCCCAGGTCGTGGTTCAGCACGAGATCGATAGCCTCGCTGTACGCCATGTGTTCCTGTTCGAGGATGCGTTCAGCCAGCGAATGGTCGTCGTCGGTGTCGAGAACCGGTACAGTGCGCTGAACGATGATTGCGCCGTGGTCGAGCGCTTCGTCCACAAAATGCACGGTGCAGCCGCTTATCTTCACGCCGTAGTCGAAGGCCTGCTTCTGCGCGTCGAGTCCGGGGAAGGCGGGCAGCAGCGACGGATGAATATTCAGGATGCGATTAGGGAACGCGCGAACGAATTCCGGCGAGAGCAGGCGCATGTATCCCGCCAGGCAGACAAGATCAACATAGTGTTCCTTCAGGGCGGCGACAACTTCGGCGTCGTGCTCCTCGCGGACCCGGCCCTTCGATGGGATCACGATTGCTTCTAGTCCGCGCTGCCGGGCGACCTCGATGCCGAGCGCGTCCGGCTTGTTCGAGATTACGACGGAGATGCGGGCGTTCTTGATTCGGCCGGCTTCAATCGACTCGGCGATTGCAACGAAGTTCGATCCACGTCCGGAGAGCAGGATGCCAATGTTCTTCATCACTCAGTCTTCTCGCTGGCAGACATAAGGCCGGTCAAGAGACCGGCCTCAGTATGCTGACAAACCCAGAATTGTCATCCTGAGGCGCGCTTCCGTTCTGCGCCGAAGGATTTCGGCCCCTCCCGGCGCCGCGGCCACGCGGTGGTTGCGATAAGGCGCCGAAGCTAGCTTCCTTGTCTATGCGTAAGATACCTTGCGGTCGCCCTTGACGATTCTTCCGATGGTGTACGCCTTCTCGCCCGCGCGATCCAGAATGCTCTGCACTTTCTTGAACTTCTTTGGCGAGACCACCAGGATCATGCCAACACCCATGTTGAAGGTGCGGAGCATGTCATCCTGCGGCACGTTACCGAGCTTCTGAAGGTGGTCGAAGATCGGCTGCGAAGGCCATGATCCGAGTTCCACCAGCGCGCCCATTCCTTTCGGCAGCACTCGCGGAAGGTTTTCTGTAATGCCTCCGCCAGTGATGTGCGCCATCGCGCTGACCGCGTCTGCATCGATGAGCTTCTTGATAACGGGCCAGTAGCTCTTGTGAACGCGCATCAACTCGCTGCCGACTTTGTTCTTCAACTCGTTTACGTATGTGTCGGGCGAGTAACGGGCCACGGTGAAGAGCAGCTTGCGGGCGAGCGAGTAGCCGTTCGTGTGCAGGCCGTTTGAAGGCAGGGCCACCAGCACGTCTCCCGGTTGCACGTTCTTGCCGTTGATCACCTTGGCCCTGTCGGCAATGCCGACGATGAAGCCAGCCAGGTCATATTCTCCCGGCGGGTAAAAGCCGGGCATTTCGGCAGTCTCACCGCCGATGAGCGCCATGCCATTGTGCTTGCAGGCGTCGGCGATTCCTTCCACCACCTTCTCCGTGACTTCGGGCTCGAGTTTTCCAGCCGCGAAGTAGTCCATGAAGAAGAGGGGCTGCGCACCTTGCACTGCGATGTCGTTTACGCAGTGGTTCACCAGGTCTGCACCGACGGTGTGGTGCAGCTTCATCTCGAATGCGATCTTCAGCTTCGTGCCGACGCCGTCCACGCTGGATACGAGCACGGGCTCTTCCCACTTCTTTTTATCCAACGCGAACATGCCGCCGAAGCTGCCGATATCGCTGAGCACGGCTTTGGTGAAGGTCTTGTGCGCAAGATACTTGATGCGCTGTTTGGCCTTGTTCGCCTTATCAATGTTTACGCCCGCATCGGCGTATGTGATGGAAGGTGCGTCCGTTTGTACAGCCAAGAGACTGTCCTCGAATGAAATTCCTGGAAGGCAATTCTGGATTTTACCATTGAACGCCCCTCCGCACCGAGGGAGGCACTCCTCGACCCAGGGGGGAATCTTTCGTCATTTGGGCTAAAATCGCGGCATGAAGATCGCCATAGGTGCCGACCACGCCGGATACGAACTCAAAGAGAAGATCAAGGCACGCCTCCTGGAGCGAGGAATCGAGCTGAATGACTTGGGGACGGTGTCCAACGATTCAGTGGACTACCCGGATTTCGCTCGCCTGGTTGGGGAAGAGGTGGTTCAGAAGCGGGCCGACCGCGGAATTCTGGTGTGCGGCAGCGGCATCGGGATGTCCATTGCAGCCAACAAGGTGCACGGCGTACGCGCCGCCAACGTAGCTTCCGAGTACGAAGCACAGTTGAGCCGCGAACACAATGATGCCAACGTGCTTGCTGTCGGTGCCCGCACACTTGACGAGGCGACCGCCGAGGCCATCGTGGAGAAGTTCCTGAGCACACCGTTCGCAGGCGGCCGCCATCAGCGCCGGGTGGACAAGATCATGCAGATCGAGCAGGAGGAGATGCACAAGACAAAGGTATGAGGTTCAGGCTCGCGCTCGCGATGTCCATTGCGGTCCTCACCGCCGCAGCCAATGTGGGTGCGGCCGAACAGCGAGTGTCGTCGTGACTGGAAGCAAGCGCCATCGCCGCAGTGAAGAGGGCTGAAGCCAGGCAGTTCGACTCCTTGCTCCCGCGGGTCACCTTTGAGTACTTTGTCCGCTACGAGGCTGGCGCAAACGGGCGCGTGACATGGGAAGTGAAGGACTGCGGTGAGCAGGCCGGCGACCCTCAAGCAGGCGCCGGTCGGGACTTCCCGCTTTGCGTGCAGGCAACCGCATCCATGGCGGGTGGCCGGCTCTTTCTCGTATCCGCTAGCGTAGGCACGTTCCGCTCTCCCGATTTCGCCAATCCCGTTGTCCGTGACGTTGTCGTGGTCGAGCCAACCGGAGAGAGCGAGCAACTGCGAACCCTCTCTGACCTGCCCGCCGCCCTTCAAAAGAAGAAGCCATGGAGCCGCGACCTTCGCGATTTGCTCCCGCCACTCGGGTAGCCGCTTCACGAAACTTCTTTTCTCTGGGACCGCAGTTTTCACCCGCAGCGCTTCGTTTTGTGCGCTTGTTTGGAAGCGGCGTCCGGGCGTAAGCTTTCTGTTTCCTTTTCCAACGGAGTTATGGAATGAACAACGATTGGATGTCCCGTCCTCTTGCCGAAGTAGATCCGGAAGTGTCCCAGGCCATCGCGAATGAAGAGCGCCGCCAGCATGAAGGGCTGGAGTTGATCGCTTCAGAGAACTTCGTCAGCGAGGCCGTTTTGGAGGCCGCCGGCTCGGTTTTCACGAACAAATACGCGGAGGGCTACCCCGGTAAGCGTTACTACGGTGGATGCGAGTTCACCGACGTTGTTGAGAATCTGGCTCGCGACCGGGCCAAGCAGCTGTTTGGAGCCGAGTATGCGAACGTCCAGCCGCACTCAGGTTCGACGGCGAACATGACTGCCTACGCCGCTGTGCTGCAGCCCGGAGATACTATTCTCGGACTGAACCTCGCGCATGGCGGTCACCTGACGCACGGACATCACCTGAACTTCAGCGGAAAGACTTACAAGGTCGTCCCGTACGGCGTCCGCAAAGACACCGAGGTCATCGACTATGACGAGCTTGAGCAGATTGCCGAGCGCGAGCGCCCGAAGCTGATCATCGGCGGCGGAAGCGCGTATCCGCGCATCATCGACTTCGCCCGCATGCGGCAGATCGCCGATAAAGTTGGCGCTACCTATCTCGTGGACATGGCGCATTTCGCCGGTTTGGTGGCCGCCGGAGTTCATCCTTCGCCGGTTCCGCACGCGCACATCGTTACCTCCACGACGCACAAGACGCTTCGCGGACCGCGCTCAGGACTCATCCTCGCCAAGCAGGAGTTCGGTGCCGCCATAGACAAGAGCGTCTTCCCGGGTGCGCAGGGGGGGCCGCTGGTACACATCATGGCCGCCAAGGCCGTCTGCTTTTATGAAGCCATGCAGCCCGCATTCAAGGATTACGCGCAACAGATCGTGGCGAACGCCAAGGTGCTCGCCCAGGAGCTTGCTAACCAGGGCTTCCGCGTGATCTCCGGTGGTACCGACACGCACCTGATGCTCATCGACGTGTTCTCCCGGGGCATGCTGGGCAGCGAAGCGGAAAAGGCGCTCGGCGAAGCCGGAATCACCGTCAACAAGAACGCCATACCGTTTGACACGAATCCGCCGCTCAAGCCTAGCGGTATTCGCCTCGGCACGCCTGCGGTGACCACACGCGGCATGAAGGAAACCGAGATGCGCCAGATTGCTCTCTGGATCGGCGATGCTCTCGACCACCGCTCCGAGCCCGAGCGCCTCATTCGAATTCGCAGGCAGGTGCTGGAAATGGCGGAGATGTTCCCGCTCTACCCGCAGCGCAGGGCTGCTCATCAGGCTACCGTCACTGCCTGATCTTCGCAGACTCAACAAAAGCTGCGCCATCGGGGCGCAGCTTTTTTCATACAAGGAAACTTCGGTACGACCTCTCGCCAGAGTACCTTCCGCTTTCGGGGCAACTTCCGCCTTCGGTTGGCAATCCTACAGCGCGTCCAAATAATCCCAAGGAGCTTCGTGTATGCGAATGCGTTCGATTTTTGTCATCGCCGTCGTGCTGGCGCTTGCGATGACTATGACAGCACAGACTTCGGCGGACCAGTCGAGCGGGCAGGCAGGCACACAAAGCGGACAGAGCGGGTCGCAGGCAGGCAGCGGCAGCATGGGCCAGGGCTCTTCCGGAACAGGTGCAAGCGGCCAGGATACGATGGGCACCTCCGGCAGCATGGGACAGGATCAAGCGAGCAACCAGGGCAACCAGAACGAGAAGAAGGTCGAAGGTTGCGTGATGCGTGCTGGTAACGAGTACGTGCTCGCTACGAAGAAGAAGAACAGAGTTTACCGTCTGTCCGGCGGTGGCGATCTGAGCGCGCACGTCGGGCACCATGTCCGCGTCCGCGGTCAGGAACTTGACGCCAGTGCTGCAGCTTCTACCGGCGGCATGACCGGCAGTGCCTCGGCCGGGACGGACACGAGCGCTTCGGCTGGAACGACGGGCGGAACTACGGGCGGCACTGACACCACAGCCTCGGCTGGCACCACCGGCGGTACCACGGGAGCTGCGACCAGCGGTCAGGCTGGCACAACCGGCACGACTGATCAGGGCACCACGGGCGCTGCGGCCGGCAGCACCGGCACGGCTGGCGGTTCGATGGGCGGCACTACCCAGATGGACACCAGCAACTTCAAGACTTTTAACCTGAGCAGCGTTGACATGATCTCGGAGAACTGCCCGGCGAACATCTCGGAGAAGTGGAACGAGATGCAGGGTGCTTCGAGCCAGCAGAACCAGAACCAGAATCAGAACCAGCAGCGTTACTGAAAGTAGACCCCACAGGGCGCAGCGGGTATCGCCCGCTGCGTTTTTTTGTTTTGGGCAGAGTAAAAGCGAATCCTGAGCCCCTCGCCGCCCGCATCTGTATACTGCACCCGTGCGCGTTGGAATCGATATCCGTCACATCACCGACTTCGGTGTCGGAACGTACATCCGAAACGTGATTCGCTCGCTAGGCCGCATTGACAGCGTGAATGAATACTTCCTGCTGGGCGGAGCCGAACACGTTCGTGAGTTGGGCAATCTGCCGGAGAACTTCCACGGAATCGATCTGCGCAGGCGAACCGGATTCGGGGGCTATCTCGACTTCCGCGGGGCAGTGAAGGAGAGCGGACTGGACGTCCTTCATGTTCCGCACCTGATGGGCGTCCCCCAGTATCTCTCCTGTCCATACGTCATCACCGTTCACGACCTGCTGGACTACCTCTACCGCAACCACTCATCCGGCGCCCGGCAAACCGTGAACTTCTACTGCACGCGTCACGTGCTCACGCACGCTGCTCGCATCTTTGCCGTATCGAATTTTACGAAGAAGGATATCGAGCGGGTATTCGGGATTCCGGAACACGCAATAGAAGTGGTCTATAACGCGATCGACCCGCGCTTCTGTCAGGGACACGCCTCCGATGCCGACCGCCAGTTCATCGCCGAGCGATACCAGGTCAATTACCCCTTCATCCTCTACACGGGCCGCATCAGCCCGCACAAGAACATCGCCCGCATCATCGAGGCGTTCGCAGCTCTGAAAACCGAGCTGGAAAAAACCGACCAGTGCCCGGATCTGAAGTTGATCATCATCGGCGACGAGGTTTCCCGCCATCCCGACCTTCGCCGGACAGTGATAAAAAGCGGCGTGCAGAACGATGTTCGTTTCCTGGGCTTTGTCCCTATCGACATCCTGCGGATCTTTTACGACGCCGCGAAGGTGTTTGTCTTTCCCTCTCTCTACGAGGGCTTTGGGCTGCCTCCGCTGGAGGCAATGGCTCACGGCACGCCCGTGGTTACCTCGAACACTTCCTCGCTGCCCGAAGTCGTGGGTAATGCCGCTGTGCTCGTAAATCCCGAAAACGTCTTCGACATCATGCGCGCACTCCACCGGGTTCTGGTGGACGCGCAGCTTAGAGACAAGCTGAAGCAGCGCGGCTACGAGCAGGCACAGCGCTACTCGTGGGACGCCTCAGCGCGCCGTATTCTTCAGGTCTATACCGAAGTAGCAGGCGGCACATATAAGAACAGAGCTGTTGCGCGCTAGAACCCTAGCCCTCCTTAGGCCCCCGATTTGCTTCTAAGTCCTTGTAGCAACTTAGTCGGGCTCTGGGGTGTTCGGTGTTCCGTCCACATACGGCTTTTCTCGTCCTCTTAACGTGCAGTGTTGCACCGCTTTGGGCGCAAGGTACTCTGACACTCGACGACATCGTCCACCGGCTCGAAAAAGCGCAAGCAGAGAACCGCGAACAGGCACGGGCCTATACC
>Ga0196976_1000524_pt1 | contig 23880 bp, 16 predicted proteins | sample S3v_513CmetaG_FD_148644 | JGI IMG/M metagenome (GOLD analysis project Ga0196976, IMG submission 148644) | Soil microbial communities from Anza Borrego desert, Southern California, United States - S3+v_5-13C | ecosystem: Environmental > Terrestrial > Soil > Desert | place: USA: California...
TCCACGTGAATATCAACAGCGTAGTCGGAGGCGGTATCCACAATCCGCATGATGCGCTGGTCGTTGGCCGTCGCGCACGCGTACTCGGTTTCACCTCGACAGTCGGCATCATCCACGATGGCGACGGGCAATTGCGCCCGCTGAACCCGGAAGAACGCGCCGTGTTTCACAAGATGAAGACCCTCGAGCGCCGGCACTACTCGCGCCTGAACTATTTCCAGGACAACATTGCGGACGCGAAACCGAACAACTGGAAATGCCGTGCCGGTGCCCGCTACTTGTACGTTGATGAGGATGGACTCGTGCACTACTGCTCGCAGCAGCGCGGCTTCCCTGCCAAGCCTCTCGCGGAGTACACAGTGGAAGACATCCGGCGCGAGTTCCTCACCGAAAAGGGTTGTGCCCCGCATTGCACTGTTTCATGCGTGCACCAGGTGAGCTACATGGATTTCTGGCGCGCCCCGCAGACACTGCAGCCGCAAGCCGAACCTAAGAACGAAGTACACGACCTCGTGCAGATACAATCGGATTAACGCTCAGCGGACGATTCAAACCATCGTCGTTCGCGCAGGTTGCGTCATGTGAGTTGGTTTGTTAAACTCGTTAAGTCGTTCTGATCTAATCAAGAAGCCGCAAGAAACAAACTGCAAGCCAATTCCCGCAGCTTGGCATCGACAGATCGAAGGGCGCGTAGCTCAATTGGCAGAGCAACTGACTCTTAATCAGTAGGTTGAAGGTTCGATTCCTTCCGCGCTCACCACTTTTCAATCACTTACAGTCACTGCAATCCACTCTGCAATCCATTCAGAGCCAAGCCCACAACTTTCTTGTGTGCGAGCTCCATCTGGGACGTCAGCACGTCGCCGTAGATGTTCATCGTCGTACGGATGTCGGTGTGACGCATCAGCTTCTGCTGCACCTCGATCGGCGTCCCGGCAGAGCCGAGCCACGTCCTGTAGCTGTGACGCATCGTGTGCGTCCCGAGCCTGCCGATTCCAGCGGCCTTCGCAGCCTTCTGGTAGACGCGCCACACCTGATCGTATGACCAAGGCAGCTTGCCGACCTGATGCGGCGAAGCGAACATCCAGTCCGTAGCCAGCGAGAACTGCGTGGACGAGTGCAAACACTTGAGCTCTTCCACAAGCTCCGGCGCGAGTGGAAGCGGACGGCCTGATCCCGCCGTTTTGACCTCGTCTACCGTCTGGCAGACCACCGCGCGCTCAATGCAGAGCGTGCTGCCAAGCCAGTCAACATCTACCCAGCGCAGGCCGAGTACTTCGCTGATGCGGAGACCAAGCAGTGCTTGCACGATCGCCATCGTGCGAAACGGTTGATCGAGGTGCCGCAAGAACTCCCGGAACTCCTCGATGGTCAGGCTGCGCGGCTTCTTCGTACGCTTGCTCGCTCCCTTGATCGAGACCAGTTCCATTGGGTTCCTTTGGACACCGACATGGCCGCCCCACATCGCAAAGTCCCAGAGAAGCCGCAGAGCGCCACGGATGTGAACCTTGCTCTTTGGCGCGAGCTCCAGTTCGTTCAACCACAACTCCACCGGGCGCGCCTGTACATCGGTGATCGGACACTCTCCGAACTTCGGAACAATGTGACACCGCAACCACACGTCGTAGCTGCGGCGCGTGTCCTTGCGGTTCGGCATCTTCTCCATCCGGTAAGACTGTACGAGGTCTTTCACCGTGACTCCCGTTATCGTCGAATTGGGAGGATCGTTCTTCGCCACCACCTCTCGACGCAGACGCTCGGCTGCTTTCATCGCCGCAGCCTTGGTCGGGAACTTCTTGTCATCACCTAACAGCTTCGATCGACGGGAGCCGTTCTCCCGCCAGAGAAAATGCCAGGTGCGATTGCGTTTGTCGAAAACAACACTTCCTTGCTGGTATCGTGCTCTCTTGTTCATTCGGTCCTCCTACCGCAGAGCACGGATGGCGATCGGAGTTTAGCAACTTCTTCTCCTGATCGCATCCGTTGATGCTGTGCATTTCACCTCGTCACTTTGTTCAGCGACCACGTCGTCGGTGCACGCGGAATCAGCAGGCGGGTCGTCTCGACCTGTTGGGGCCGAGACGACGCCCGCGCTGACTTGGTGCAGCGTTGACGAACTGGGCTAGGCGACGCACCTCAAGCGTCACCGCGATGGCCACTACCTGCAGGCTTCGTTCTTGAGGGAGCGAACCCACTCGTGGAGTTCAGACAGCAGAAACCGCCACGTCTTGCGTCGTCCGCTGCCAAATGGATGGGCGGGAATGGTGCCCTCCCGCGCCCACTTTTGAACTGTGCGCCAGTTGAGTTGCAAGAACTCGCCTGCGCCCCTCGCGTCGACGAAGGCTTCGCGGACTTCGAGTGAGAGTGGCTTGACCGGCAGGTTGCTGGGGTGGAAAGGAGAAGAGGGTTGTTGCGCACGGGACGGTGCGGGTACAGAGGCGACAGGCTTCTTGGTACCGAAGCCAAGTGGAGAAGAATTGCTCGATTCCGGAACTACATGCTTTACATTCGCTCCCATGGTGATGGGTCCTTTTCGGCGGAGAGTGCCGCCGCACGTACGCTCGTCGGGTGAGGCACTTCGTTCGTATTAGCTCGTATTCATCGGTTCTCCTTTTTGTTCTGAGCAGCCGCATTCTCTCGTGATGACGCGGTGTGCTGTGCAGTGTCCCGCAAAGCCGTAGCCGGTTTGCTGGACCGCTTACCCATCGTGTGTTTTGCGTGGGCGGCTTGTTCCAACGTGATGTTTCCGGCGGCATCGACCAACCGAAGCACTTCTTCGCTCGGTTGAATGCTCAACCCGCGGCGACTTGGTTGACGAGACAGAAGGATCAACTGCGCCGACTGCAGCCCGTTCAACAACGCTAATGTTGCGCCAGGATCGTTGGCCGCCAACACGGTTTCCATCTGCTCCAGGAGGCTGCCGTACTCCTTCCGACGCGCGGTGGAGCCCGTCATCAGTTCACGAACTGAACAGCCAAGCGCCTTCGCGATTGCGCTCAAAGACTTCAACTGAGGGTTGATCTTCCCGGCCTCAACGAAGTAGACGCCCGGGCCTGTGAGCTTGCACTTCGAGCCCAGTTGCGCCTGCGTGAGGCCGCATGCGATCCGCTTGTCGCGTATCCGCTGACCAACTTCGTGCCAGCTGAAGTCAACTTCCGGTACTTGATGGTGCTCGTTCATTTAAAGCAAAGTAAACCACACACATCGTTAATAAGCAATCTTTATTTCTTCAGTAGCGCGCATGTGGGTGCCGCGCGTCCCAAGAACCTTTTCTTTCAGCTACTTACGTCGGTATTTCTTGTTGTCGATGAGGTGTGAGGCCTCATCAAGAAGGGCCTGCTCGGCTGCAAGACGGGTGGCTTCCGCTCTTGTACGCAACCATTGATAAGCACGCAAATCAAACTTGATGCCGATATCTTTCTGCAGCCGTTCGGCTTCTTCTTCAAGTTCTTCTGCGGCGCGCCGTCGCGCCTTTGCCGCTTGCTGGAACAGGTCGGAGACACAGTCCTTCTTGTCACCGAGCGCATTGAGGAATGCCGTTCGCAGCACGTCTTCGAATTCCGTCGGGAATCTCCGTTGATCAACATTCCAACTGGCGAGAGTGGTCTTTCCGGCTCGCGTTAACGTGAACTCATGGCGACGTCCGCTGATTTTCCGGGTGACAAGCCCCGCTTCCTCCAGGCGCTTCAGCGCCGGCACGCTCGCGCCAAGCGACAAACCCACCTCGCTCTGAAATGCGTAAGTTGTGTTAAGCCCCTGCGAGATCAGAGCGAGAATGAAGACTTCCAGGCTCGACTGGTGCTTTCCGGCGCCTCTGGTGCGATACATACGCCGATGGTATCTACCGCTGCCTTCGAATGTAAGTATTTCCTCGGCTTCGCCTAGTTGGCCCTGAGCTGTTCGGCAACCAGCTTCTTCAGCGCGGCGACGACGGTCTCGGGATTGGCCCGCAGTTCGCTGAACCCCGCCCGCTCCCATGCCGCTCCGAGCAGCTCATCGGGTCAGATCGGCCGGCGGCTCCTGGAAATCGGTTAGAGCCCAGACCGGCGCCGCGGCGAACATTTCGACGAGGGCTTTGGAGGCAGGCGAGAGAATATTCCAAGAACTGCTGTGATTATCGTTGGCATTGATCATTGCGTTCTCCGTTTCTGCACGATTTCGTCGTGCAGTCTGATCGTGCCACGGAGTAATCACCTATCCAAAACGTTGTGGATTCAACTCGGTTGAATAATCGTAGGACGATTTCCATGTGACAGCTGAAAACGCGCCAAACACATGGAAATTCAACCATTTATGCGTTGCTCGTCTCTTCTGGATGGAGTAAAAATACAGACATATTGTTCATCGGGAGTAATTAATGGGCATCCTTACGGCATGCAAGCCGCGGAATGACGTACTTAAGGGAGATCTAGACGACGCGATATTTGCAGCTGATTTCGGGGACCTCATTTCTGGGACTGCCCCGAGCGTCTATAAAGATTCGAAAACGTTCTTCAAGAACACTTACAGCGCAAAAGAGCTTAAGAAGCTGGTTCATGTCGTGTTCGACCGGCTCGCTGATAAGAAGGAGCCTGGAACGCTCGTTCGCCTGAGTACCGGGTTCGGCGGTGGAAAGACGCACGCGCTCATGACCCTGTGGCACCTTGGGCAGAATGTGGATGATCCTAGTATCGGGACCGAGCTTCTTCCCGCCGCCGGCCGACCTGACAAGATGACGGTTGTTGGCATCGATGCCGGCAAAGCTGGAGTCCCCGAATTCGCCAAGCACGGCAAGACCAACATCAACAGCCTCTGGGGCGAAATCTTCTTTCAACTCGCCGACGAAAAGGGTCTGAAGGCGCTCGGTGCCGCAGATTCCCCGGAAGCCTCGCCTAACCAGACTCAACTTGAGTCGGTATTTCCCAAAGGTCCTGTTCTCATCCTGATCGACGAGCTTGTCGTTTACATGGGCAAGCTGTCGGACCGGGCCCAAGGGAACCTGCTTGGATTCTTAACCAATCTTATCTCCGTCGTTACAAAGAGACCGCAAACAGTGCTGGTGATCACGGATCCGGCCGGGCAGGCGGTCTATGCCGCGCAGGCCAACGCCATTGCACAAGCGACGGCTGCGGCAGCATTAAAAGATGTCACAGGCAGAAAAGCTGTTGACATAGAGCCTGCTAAGGACGAAGAAGCCCAAATTATCGTAAAGCGCCTGTTCGAAAAGGTTGATGCCAGCGCCGCACAGGCGGCCTCCGCTGAGTATCACAGTCTCTACGCGCGAGTTACACAAGACTCGCCCGGTCGGATCCCAGCTGTGGCAGCGAGCAAAGATTACGCCAGCCGAATCGTCCATTCATATCCATTTCACCCGCGCCTGCTCGACACCGCACGTGATCGAATTGCGGCCTTGCAGAACTTTCAAAAGAGCCGTGGCGTGTTGCGCATGTTCGCCAGAATTTTGCGTGATGTCTGGGAGGCGAAAGTCGACCTGCCGTTGATTTCAGCGGGCGAGATCGACTGGTCGAGCTCGCGAATCCAGGCAGATCTTCTGCAGCGTCTGGATCGCGGTAATTTCAAGCCTGCCGTTGCCGCCGACATTGAAAAGCACGCGCGAGAACTTGACGAGGGAAAGCGTGGGATCCATACCCGCGCCGCGTCTGCGTTGCTGCTGGAGAGTATTCCCCTCGATCCGAACAGTGGACTTGACGACCCGGAACTGACGCTGGCCATGTTACGGCCGGACGAAAGCGGCGAAGAGCCAAGCGAAGCGTTAGAACGCCTAGTTGGCGTTTGCTGGCACCTCTACCCGATGGTCAGCGGCAAAGGTTACCAGTTCCGTTACGACCAGAATGTTCTGAAGCAGGTAGAAGAACGGCGCGCGAAGATCAACCGTGAGGATGCGACCGACCGCGTCCGATCTGAAGTGCAGAAGTACTTCGGCGGCAACTTCTTCAAGCTGAGTTCTTGGCCTACCGCTCCGAAGCAGGTCCCTGACAGCGCCGTCCTGCAACTGGCACTCTGCGATAACGAAGCGATTGCAAAAGATGTCACTGCTCACGTTGACGGAGATCCGCAGGCGCCGTTTCCACGCAGGTTTAGAAATGCGATTCTGGCCATCACTGCTCCGACCGACGGATTCGAAGAAGCCATTAACAGAGCGCAGCGCCTGATGGCGCTTGAGGCGATCGAGGGCGAGAACAAAACCGGCGAGAGTGGGAAGCTCGTTCGCGAACAGGTTGGGCGCCTTAAGCCGGAGTTTGTAAAGCAGTTCCGCCTTCAGGCAAACCGCGCCTTCAACCGCGTCGTCTTCAGCAGTGGGCAAGTTCACAACATCGATGAGCAGTTCCAAGTCTCTGATGAGCAGATTCTCCAGCAACCTCAAGGGCAGGAAGGACTGCGCAAGTTCCTCGATGCCAAGAAGTTAATCTATGGTCCGCTCGACGCGCTCGATTCGGATCTTTTCCTGAATGATGTCCTGCTCAAAGGCACAGTTCCGATTCCAGACCAGCCGGACGTGTACACAGCGCGCGCGGTCTATGAACGCTTCCTTGCTGCGCCATCTCTCCGACTCGTTCCGAGCGATTCCGTTGTTCGCAACACCCTTCTCAAGGCTGTTGCCGATGACAAGATCGTCGTTCGTTTCCCGGATGGCAGAGCGTATGACGCAAAAGGCTCAGTTGGTGGTCCCACGGGAAATCGCAATCGATCCGGCGAGAAGCTGAACGCGCTGCCGCTGGATTCAGACGTGTGGGTCACCGCGAGCGGTTCAGCTTCAGGTAAAGAGTGGCTGAAGGAAGATGCAGCGCAACCGACACCTCCGAAGAAGCCGGGCGAACCTGGCGGCGGTGAACCATGGCCGCCGGAGCCGCCTAAGCCTCCGCAGCCGACGGACGGTCCTGTCGCAGCCAGCGGTTGGGATAAGACTTTGGAGTATGCTGCAACGCGCCCGCTCGTCGAGTTGAAGGTCATACTTCACAAGCCGACTGACGTGGCGAACCTACTCGCGGCGGCGCCTGCGTTGAGTGCGACCTATGTAGAACTGACCGTCACCGTTGGCGGCAATCTGAAGGACGGCGGGACGATGAACTTCATGGCTTCTGGTGTAAAGCCAACTCATCCAGCCAAGCCGCTTACGACTGCGCAGACCGTCTTCAACGCACTTGCCGAAGGGTCGCAGTACGAAGCAGAAGTCCGCTTCGACTTCGGTGCGGATGGACGCACTGGGATGCTGAGCGCGCTGGAAAACGTTCGTCAGAGTACGGCCGTGGACGCATTCATCACGTCTCAATTCGCTAAGGCGGCGGGAGCTACTGCGTGACGCCGAAGATTCGGGAAGCGACATTCGCCTTGCGGGTGGTTCGCCGGAGCACCGGCGACGCTGCGATCCTCTACAGGCGGACCGTCAATGACAAGCTGCAGGAACGGCTGACGCGGGTTGGAGCGATAGGACCAATGGCGTACACGGCCGGCCTTCCGCTTCTGCGCTCGGCGGCCGTGGCCATGTGGGGCTCCGGTACGCGTCTGAAGCCCGGAGGCAAGTTCTATCCGCTGGATCCGGATTGGGGAGCGCGCGTAGCTTGCTACGCGCTTGTCGCTTCAGGGTTGAGAAATGCCAGTCGACTGTTTCGGGCCGCGGAGAACCTGCGGCACGCCGATGGTGCGGAAGCTGCGTGGTGGTTGGGACTGATGCGCAATGGTTCTCGCGGCCGGGCGATCCGTGCGTTGCGTATCCTGGTAGAAGCAGTCAAATAAGAAAATCAAAGAACATTGAGGGCCTATGAATCCGTCGCAAGCTCACACTGCGAAGCCATCCGCTGCACCAACACACAAGAAATCTGCGACAGAACCTAAGCCCGAAACCAAGCGCGTGCTGATTGAGGATTGGCTCCCGGCAGCCGCTATCGGTGTCGAATGCATGCGTGAACGCGGCAGCGCGAGCGCTCTGGCACCTCACACGTTCTTGCATGTCTGGTGGGCGAGACGTCCCCTGACTGTATCCCGTGCGGCCGTACTGGCGTCCTTGATACCGGCTGATTTCCCACACGACATTTTTGAACGGCTGATCGGATTTGGACGTCCTTCAAAGCAAATCGTCGAGATAAGACGTTGGATGGATACAGGAGTCCGCGTTGCCGGAGGGTTTGGGTACGACCGCGCGTTTAAGCGCCCGATGAGAGATACCGATCTGAGCCTCGCTCATGCGGAAATGGCAAAGCTATGGGGAGGAACTCCAACCGTGCTTGACTGCATGGCAGGCGGAGGATCGATACCGCTCGAAGCCTCTCGTATCGGCGTACACGCTCTCGCTAATGAGTACAATCCGGTCGCTTGTTGCGTTCTCGAAGCGACAGTCGATTACCCAATTAGGTTCGGTGTAGATCTAGCAAAGAAAGCAAGATCTTGGGGCAGGAAATGGATCGAACGAATTGATGAGCGCCTAGGCGGGTATTTCCCGAAGCACGAGTATGCACTAGTTCACGCCTATATCTTTGCCCGGACGGTGGCATGTCCCGAAACTGGACATCAGACGCCTCTCGTTCCCGATTGGCACGTGCTTAAACCTGCGAACCATGACCAGTGTGACCACAGATGCTTGCTGGCCGTCCCTTTTGTAGATAAGAAGACCGGCGAATGGACAGTAGACTTCAAACGGGGAGACAAACTACGCGACAAGAAGCCGCCGAGACCTACTTACGAAAATGGGAAAGGCGTCTCTTTGTTTAGCAACTTGCAGATTCCATCGGATTACATCAATGCGAAAGCACAGGCTGGAGAGATGTCCAGCACAATGTACGCGGTCGCATTGAAAACCAACGAGGGCTTGAAATTCATCACTCCAGGGCCGGAGGAAGAAAAGGCTATTGCACGCGCCACAGCAGAGTTGAAGCGGGTGCGGACGGGGTGGGAGAAGGAAAACGTCATTCCGACGGAAAAGGTGCCTGAGGGTGATAAGACCAGAGAAGCGCTGGTACGTGGCTTTGGCCACTGGGCTGACATGTTCGCGTCCAGGCAATTGCTTTGCATGGGCGTTTTAGTCGAAGAGCTCAAGAAGTTACGCAAGGAGATTCTGTCCGTCGAAGGGAAAGATGTGGCGGATGGAGTTGTTCATTTGCTGGCGTTCGCGCTGGACAAGTTCGCCAACCACAACTGCTCGCTGAATCGGTGGGAGACTACACGCGCCGTTGTCAAAGGCAAGATGGATCGTCACGATTTTGCATTCAAGCCTGCATATGCGGAGATGGCACCGTGCGGGGCAGGAAACGGAGTGCAATGGGTAATAGACAATGTGACGGAGAGTTTCGAACGTATAAGCTCATTGCCTCGCTCTGACGCGGCTAAAGCGGTGGAGATTTCATTCGGGTCAGCTGTGAATCTCCCAACAATAGCTGATCGCAGCATCACTGCAGTCGTTGTTGATCCACCTTACGCCGACAATGTCCAGTACTCTGAATTGGCAGACTTCTTCTATGTTTGGTTGAAGAGGACTCTCGGATACCGCCATTCAGATTGGTTTGGAACGTATCTGTGCGACCACGATGAAGAAGCGGTTGTAAACATCACCCGCAACAGGAAGGACAAAGAACAGGTCAAAGTTGCTCGCGAACGTGCTCACAAGTTCTACCAAAATCTTATGACTGCAAGCTTTCGTGAAAGCCACCGAATTCTGCGGGATGATGGTGTGCTCACGGTCATGTTCACGCACAAGAAACAAGAAGCCTGGGAAGCTCTTTTTCAGTCGCTGATAGACGCTGGTTTTCGGATAAGCGCAACTTGGCCGGTTAAGACGGAAAGTGAGCACAGCCTCCACCAAGCCAGGAAAAATGCCGCCCAAAGTACAGTGCTTCTCGTCGCACGAAAGCGTTCTTCGTCTGCTCCTGTCGGATATTTCGATGCTTCAATGCAACAGGAAATCAGACACGAAGCTCAGACCTCTGCCGAACGCTTCAAGGCTGAGGGATTGAATCCTGTCGATCAACTCGTAGGATCTTTCGGTCCTGCAATGGCGGTGTACAGTCGCTATCAGGAAGTCCGCACCGACACAGGGGAGCGCGTCAGTGTGCAAGAAGCTATCGATCAAGCGTCGCAGGCGGTCACCAATTGGCGTATCGAGCAACTTGCTGCACGCGGGTTGGGTGAGATTGACGCTGAAAGCCGATTCGCCCTGTTGTGCTGGGATGTGCTTGGCGCCGCCGAATTTCGATTCAACGAAGCACACCTACTTGGCAAGGCCGTGGGCATGGACATTGATCAGCTCATTGCCGCTGGCCTGGTTGAAAAGGAAGGCGATAAGGTTCGGATGTTGTCCGCCCGTGACCGCCGCCGCAGCCGCCCACTTGAGCGGGAGGAATACGAGCAGGGTCTGTTCGGACCGATTCCAAAAGGCAAGAAGCGGAACAAGAAAGAAGACGTGTTGAAGGTTCACCCGAACGACCCGGGGTTCCGCACTGCTCTAGACGGTTGCCATGCGCTGGCGCTCCGATATCTTGAAGCGGGTGCTGCTGGCGCTGGCGTTGGATCGGCAAAGGCGTTGGTTCGCCAGCAAAACTGGAATGCGCAGTCCCCGGTCGCTCGCCTGATGCAGGCGCTTGTCGAGGCTACTCCAGAAGCATTGCGTCACGAGAAGGGCAAGACGTCCGTGGCTGCAAAATTCCCCGAGTTCCGTGCCTGGCATGCCTTGATGGAACCATTGTTCGGCTTCACCGCTCCGGACTGGACGGAGCAAGCGCCTCCGCAGGCGATGCTTGCGCTGACGCCAGTGGACGAAGAAGCAGAACTCGAAATCTCGGAAGACGAGGACGAAGAAACGGATGAGTAACGGGCAAGATGTGGCTGCTACTGCTCCTGCCCAATCGGGACTGAAATCGCGTGAATGGCCGCGCTTTCTGCGCGGCCCCGATCCGGAGCTATTGGAAAAGCTTTACGTCCCGGCGCTGAACGAGGCGCTGCGGTACGACCGCTGCTGCGCGTACTTCTCCAGCAACGTGCTCGCCGCTGCTGCGCGTGGATTCGGCGGACTTATCCAGCGCCTCGTGAGTCTCGGCGACACAGCTCCCAAACCCGCTGTCCGACTCGTCGTCAACGAAGAGCTCGATCCCGATGATGTCCGCGCGCTCATCGAAAGTGGCGACACGAGTGCTCTAGAACAAAAGCTCCTGAACGGTCTGAAGAAGCCGCGCGAAGCTTTGCAGAAGCAGCGGCTGGAGATGTTGGCGTGGCTCACTGCAAAAGGTCTTCTGGAAGTCCGCGTCGGCGTGATGCGGCAGGGCGAAGGTATTGTCCACGCGAAATATGGGATCGTAACGGATTCAGACAAACAGTCGGTTGTGTTCAACGGGAGCGGTAACGAGTCCGCTCGTGGCCTGCTGAGCAATTACGAACGGTTGGAGCTCTCAACATCGTGGGGCGATCCGGAGCGTTACGACGAGTACCGCAAAGAATTCGACACGATCTGGAAGGATGAAGACGCACTTGTTCATACGTTGCCGCTACCTGAGGCGGTCCGCCTAAAGCTGATTAAGTTTGCACCGAAAGAACCTCCTGTCGAACATCTGACGGGTGTAGTCGCTCGGCAGAAGGCCGCGATGATGTGGCGCTTTCTTTCCGAAGCTCTCTACCTACCGAACGGTGCCGCTGCGTCGGACGCGACCGCTCCGGTCGATCTCTGGCCCCACCAACACCGCGTCGTGGAAGAGACGGCGAGTGCGTGGCCAAGCGGTCGGTTGCTGTGCGATGAAGTCGGCATGGGAAAGACCGTCGAAGCCATCATGGTTCTTCGCCGTCTGCTGTCCGGACGCGGCGTGAAGCGCGTTCTGCTCCTTGTTCCGAGAGGCATCGTTAAGCAATGGCAGTCCGAGTTACGCGAGAAGGGCGGACTGGTTGTGCCACGGCTCGAAGGCCAAAACCTCCTAATATGGCCTGATGACACCAGCGAGAACGTCGGAACGCTGTCTGAAGCACTGAAACAAGACATTCTGCTGATGAGCCGCGAGACGGCTCGCCTTGAACCGAACCGCGACGTTCTGCTGAACGCAGGTTCTTGGGATCTGGTGCTCCTTGATGAAGCTCACGCAGCACGGCGAAAGAAAGCGGAAGAAGGCGAATTCAACCAGGGAACCTTGCTGCTCGACTTGCTGCGCTTCCTGCAATTGCGGCGCAGGACGCGAAGCATTCTCCTGCTGAGCGCGACTCCGATGCAGACGCATCCTTGGGAGCCATGGGATCTGGTCGGCGTTCTGGGAGAAGGTGTGCCCTGGCTCGTTGAGTTCTCGGACGTGAGGAAGTATTTCGGCGCGCTCGCCGCGACCGAGCAAGGGACGTGCACGCTTCCAGATGCCCAGGATGCCGCACAAGTCATAGCTGTCGATTCGTGTTTTCCACCGCCTCCAGGCGGGTGGCCGGCACAGCGTAACGCGCGCGCGATCTCACAGCGAATTGCTTTTGCCACGCCCGGTATGAGGCCGCAGATCGCGTCGTGGATGCGCAATGGCGCAGCTTTGCACCGCAGGATGCATCGCAATACGCGCAAGACGCTGCGGGAGTACTACGAGCGAGGAATGCTCGCCGCACCGCCTCCGACTCGCACCGTCAATGACGTTAAATTCGACTACGACGATCCTGCGGAACGGGCGATCTACGAAGCGATCAGCGCATACATCGACAAGCGTTATGACGAACTCGAAAGCGAGAAAGGCGGCAAGGGCTTCGTGATGACGGTTTACCGTCGAAGGGCATCGAGTTCTCCGCTGGCGCTGCGTCGGAGTTTGGAACGCAGGCGTGAGGGCCTCCGACGCGTTACACAAAGCATGGCGACAACGGCCGAGATCCTCGACGAGGATGTGCCGGAAGCGCTGGACATTGATGATCTGCCAGAGGGAGAAGACGTACAGGTCTCCTCGGCGCTGCCGACGGATCCGAAGATCGCGGCGGCAGAACTGGTCGAAGTCGATAGGCTCCTCTTCCAGCTGCGAGATCTCGGCAACACCGATAGCAAGCTGACGCGCTTCTTGACGGAGCTTCGGAGTGCAACGAACGACGGCAGATCCGTCTTAATTTTCACCGAGTACAGCGACACCATGGAGTATCTGCGGAAGACATTAATTCCGCACTTTGGAACTGCGCTGGGCTCGTACTCCGGAGACGGCGGCGCTCGCTGGGACGGCAACTCTTGGGTGTCCACCACAAAAGACGACATTACAAGGGCGCTCCAGGAAGGCAAGCTTCGTGCCTTGGTGTGCACAGATGCCGCCAGCGAAGGACTGAATCTGCAAACAGCCGGCGCGCTAGTCAACTACGACTTGCCATGGAACCCGAGCCGGGTGGAACAGCGTATTGGGCGTATCGATCGAATCGGGCAGAAGTTCGCGGACATAAGAATCGTTAACCTCTTTCTTAAAGACAGTGTCGACGACAAAGTGTATGGGGCGTTGCGCCGTCGCTGCGGGTTATTCGAGCGGTTTGTCGGTGCGATGCAACCAGTACTTTCAATCGCAAGGAAGATGCTGGTTTCGCCCGCCACTGCTGCTCCGAACATGATCATCGAGGCTTCGTCCGGCGTTGAGAACGACGTACTGGCTAAAGAAACTTACCTCGACAGCTCAGCCGCCACCGTTAACGAAGCAACGCCTGCGGCGTCGCGTGCAGATGTTCTGAAAGCAATATCAGCCCTCGACGGAACCTTCGGTCCGAAGTTCAGCTCAAAGCAAAATGGCACGTTCGAGTTCTCGGCCGGAAGTGGCTCAAAGCAGCTTTTCGCGTACCTGCCACGAGCGCTAGAAGCTAGCCGCACCGCAAAACCAGTGATGTTGTCGGATGTTGCGATCCGCGACATCGCGGACGCGCTGTCGCGTCCCGGAGAACGATTGCCACTGGTTATTGGCTCTGCGCAACAAGGCGCGTTCCGCGTCGCGAGGTTGAAGTGGATTGCACCTAACGGAGCGGAAGAACTCAGCACCTACGAGCAATTGGTGGAGAAGCTAGAAGAGTGGGATGGGAGCTATCCGGATTCGCAGCAATGGCAAGCTGCGCTGGCGCAGGCGCAAGAGGCGGCGGCAGCGGCGGTGTCCGAGACAGTGAAGCAGGCCGAGGAACTAGAAACGATAGCTCGTAGGGCGCAGGTCGAGGCAGCAAAAGCACGGTTACTTCGAGAACTCGGACGCTACCTCGTGTGCTTCACCGGTTCGGCTGTTGGGCTAAACCGCATGCTGAATGAGTTGATGGAAGCTGACCGAATTAGTGCCGATCGTCTTCGTAAGGCCCTTGAAAGACTTGGAGGCGAGCCTGTATGGGATGCGGAGATTAGTCGAGAGCTGGAAGACTTCATTCGTTCACTTCCGCCGAACCGACAAAAAGCACGACTAATTGGATCCGAGATCGACGCGGCACTGCGCGACCCACGCTGGCTCGCAGCAAGTGAGTTTTCGCAGTAACGCCAGAAACTATGCCTGAATGTCCTGTATTTGGAGATGAACGAAAGCACTACTCGGGCGTTAGCACGGCACGACCTGCGCCAATGTTTGGATCACGCATGTCGCAATTGCGCGATGTGCTGCTCCGCCAAGATCCCGATCTAAGAAACAAAGTCGAACGATCTTTCGCGCAATGGAACAATATCCTTCGCGACTATCTTCGCAACGAGACCGGGTTGCGACTTTCTGTAGGGGAGGACAAGCGGGCCGTTCCGGTGCGTATCGATGATGGGTTGCCTTTGCCCGTGTCGGATGTGCTGGATGAATTTTCCCGATCCTGCGCTATGGAATCTTTCGATCCACCGTAACACGATTGCGTCTGCCATTAGTGGAGTAAATGTCGTGATAGGAAACTACGACGTCTTACACTCCGCTTTGAAGGAGATCGCCGCCTCAAAAACAGACTTGGAACGCACCCAGACCCTCCTTGAGGCGGTTGAGCAATGGCTTACGAAGCTAGCTCTGGTGAAGAAGATCGGCGGCATTCAGGAAGATATTTTGGGCGCGTACTTCTTTCGCATACCTGAAATAAGGCTGTATTGGATGGTGATCGGGATGATGGCACGCGCCCTCAGAGTCTCCGTCGAGGGACTAACGTTTGTCGTCGCTGCGCATGAACTCGCACACGCTTACACACACTTAGGACGTGATATCGATGCAAAGCGCTGGGCGACCGAGGCTTTCGCAAGCGCTGATTTGAGAATCGTTGAGGGGCTCGCGCAGTTCTATGCTGGCGTGATTTGCAGTAGGCTGGCCGACCGCTTTCCCGCGGCCAAGGAAGCGTACGATGGCCTACTCGCCATCCAGTCTGGAGCGTACACCGCGCATCGCAAATGGGGCGGAATCGAAGACAGTACCGGTGAGGTGGTTCGATTTACGATGATCGAAACTCGGTCCCGAACGTCTTTTCCGTATGACGAGTTCACGGACGAATTGGAAAACGTTCGCCTGCGAACCGCTCGACGACGACCTGCGCGCGCAACATAACGCCATCGCCGCGAGCGTCAGATGTTGGAAATGCTATGTTGCTCAACAGAAAACTTCATCTATAAGTTGGGCTAACGAAGCGGCATCCAAAGCTCCACCCTCGTCATCACGGGTCTCGATCAAGCTGCCAGCATCACCGCCACCGTCCTTCCATGGCAGGATACCGGCGGATAAATATTCCTCACGCTTCTTGTTCCAGCGCACACGGTAGCCGGGATCGTCGAGTAGGCCAAGGTGCTCCCAATAGTATGTGACGCCGCGCGCGGAGTCTGCGATCGTGAAATCTGGATATCGAATGCGGCCGCTTGGAAGTACAAGTGGCTGCTCGTACGCGTACTCGATGCCTCGTGCAAATAGTTTGTCCGCGATAATCAGTTCAGATTTCGAACGAACAAGATCTCCCCGTTCTGTGCGATGAATTAGCCCGTCTTCAAGGAAACGCTGTTGGTTACCGACGACGGCCGTCCGCGGGTAAGGATCTACGAACAGGTTGGTCATACGACGTGCTATTTCGGAGTGCTCGTCGCCAGAGAATCGTCGGTAATCCGACAAGGGGCCTTGGTGCAATATGACCAACCGGTTCTTATGCCGCGTGAGTGCGGTGTATAACAGTTCGCGGGAAAGCAGCCAACACGGGTTAGTCAACACTACGAAAGTTGTTCCGAACTCGCTGCCCTGTGTCTTATGAACGGTGAGGCAGTAAGCGAGTTCCAGGGGATTCTTGCCCTCGTCCCCAAATTCCCCGGCATAAAAGCCGAACTTTTGTCCGAGCTGACCGGCGAATTCGACCTCGGCCTTCCACGGAAGGCCCTTGAACGTCTTTGTCTTGTATTGTCCAACAATGATGCCGATGTCGCCGTTCGCCAGATACGAGTCCCCGTTCTCGTTTTTCGGGTACACATCTCGACGGCGCTGATTGATCACGTTGATGACTTTGTCTCCGTAGAGAAGGGACTGCCGGCCTATCGGCCGCGGGACTTTTCTTCCCCAACCTTCCGCCGTCGCCATCTGGCGCGCCCGCGTACGGAAGGTGGCCTGAATCAGTCGATTCAAAGCTTCAACCCCAGATGATCCAGCACGAATCGGCGACAGAATCTGCCACTCCTCAGCCTTCGACGCGGCCCCCGGATTATCTCGGAACTTGTTCCAGAAGAACGCGATTGTTGAATCGCCGTACGGCGATCCCCCGAGCGACATTTCAAACTTAAGTTCGTCGTCCAAGCCGGACAGGTCGAGCGCCTGCACCAGCGCTTGTAGAAGCTTTGTCTGCAATTCTTCTTGCTGGTCCCACCTGATCAGCCGCAGCCGATCACTGTCAAAACTCTCAGGTTCGTCCCACACTCCATCTGCTCCAGGCTCAAGGGGGCGACCATTGAAGTGTGAAGCGAGCAGCACATCCAATCTGCGGTCTCCAAGCTGCCGACGAGGAATGGTCAATTCGGCATACCCTGGTCCGCAACGTGGGAACAATGTGTCCACGTTCTTCGGCGTGAGTAGGTTCACGATATCAACGAAAGGTCGTCCAGCACCTATGGGTGGCAGCTGTCTAGGATCGCCCACAAGAATAACTCGGTCGACATTGACCAATGAATCGATCAGAGCCGAAAGTTGCTCTTCAGTAAGCATCGAGCACTCGTCAACGACTACCGTTCGATAATCTCGACAACGAGATGCTGCCTTGTTGAGGCGATAGGCGCCAGTTTCGGCGTCGTATCGCTGATACCGGATAAGAAACTGTGCAAGGGTGAGACCAGCGCCACGCAGTTCAGTCTGTTCCTCAAGGCGAACACGTGCTTTCCCCGTCGGGGCTAGCAACAGAATGCCGCCACGCTTTATTTCTTCGAGCGCACACAACATTCGCAGCAACGTAGTTTTGCCGGTACCTGCGGGGCCGATGAGGACCGAAATACGCGATGAATAGAGTTGTTCGAGGGCAGCCGCCTTCTCTTCTCGCGCACGGTTTTCGAGCTCACGTTCCACCTCGTCATCAGGAAGTCCGTTGGGAAGCCCGCCGTCTACCTGCGCCCGCCAATCGACGTCGCCGGTTGTCCGTTTCCCCTTGATGCGTCCGGTAATCTCGCGTTTGATGACCGACCGGCACTCGCAAAGACGATCAACTTGATAGGCCAATTGGGCCCCTTTAGCACTGACGGTCGAGACTATCGGTGCAAAGAAATGCTCAGAAGCGTCGAGGACGTTCTCGCCCAGAGGACACGGTGGATGTAAAGAACGGTCGCGTGCGCGTGTGATGACCCACTCCTTCGGCAGGAGAGTGTGGCCTTCGCCAGCTGCCTCTTCGAGAATGTCGACAACAAGGGACCGTACACGGCGGTGATCCGCCGGGTCATCAACTCTGCTTGGTTTGGGCACTGGAAAGTCGTTCCGTATGCTCTCGTCCGGAAACAACCCTCGATCGACGCTTCCAAACGGAATCGGGTCGGCCGATCTGCGATCAATTTCAAACAGAAGGTACGGATTCGCAATCAACTCATCGTCTGTGACTTCGATTCCCGCAGTCTTTCGGGTTGTCATGTCATAGATTCGGAGGGCCTGATTTTCGCTAATTGCGCATCGGCTTAGAAGCTCAAGGAGTGCTTTGCGCTCAGGTCGGAGTCGCTTCCAGCCGTTCCGCATTCCGGTCGTAACGAGAGCGGCAATCGGCCCACCGACTTTTGCTGTCCCTTCCATAACCTCATTTACGTATTCCCACATACTCCGCTTCGGATTACGCTCCCGAAGAAGTTCCAGTTCATGGGCCAGAAGCGTGCCGTGCTGAAATCCCCACTCGAAACCGAATGCTGCTAGTGCAGATCCGATTCCGGGGTGAGCGCCTCGCGCTTTCCAGAGTCGGTTGAGTTGACCATCAACCCACGCGAGCGCATCTTCCCAGGGACCCTCGATGCGTCCTCGAATGCGGTGCAGAGCGGCGGCGCAGGATACGAGTGAAGCTACGGCGCCGTCATGATTCAAATGCTCAGAACCATACGAGTAGGACTCGAAGCATTCATCTGGAGCGAATGCAACGAACTCTTCTGGATTTGAGCCGTTTCGCTGTGCGTAGTCGAGCGCTTCTCGATAAGGAAATAGAAAGCCGTCTGAAAAATCAGGACGGACGGAGTGTCCGACGTTACGTTCCCACAGTACGCAACGAAGCGGCGGGTTCTTAGTGGAGTACGCATATTCGACCGAAGGGCCAATCGAGAGGACTCGCCCGACACCGATGATGACGCGGCGCGACTGCTCCGAAAGTGGAGTTCTCTTTGCGTAGAAGAAGCAGAGAGACTCCTTTGGGCGAAGTGCGCCGAAGAAGGTATCCAGTAGCGAAAGCTGGTTGTCACGTTCCTGAATCCAATCCGTTTCTACGTCTTTCCCGGCTTTGTTTCGGATCTCAGGTTCACGCTCTGGCAGATATCCAAGTTGGAGGCGAGCGGCAATTCCAGTATTTCCGTCGGAATCACCTTCGACGTTCTCGCGGAGCATCCACCTGAATGGAACGCATGCTGCAGAATGGGCCGGCTGAACCAGTGTCGTGGGAGCGAATCCGCCGTGTGTTTCGGGGAAAATCTCCGCATACGGATGCGTCATACTGCGCGAGATATCAAACGGAGCCATGAACGACCCGCGTTCACCTATACACGGCGGCAAGTATGACGTTTTGAGTTGATCGAGGCGCTGACATGCGCAGTTGGCTTCCTCAGCATCACGCCGGCCGTCTCCGATTCGGGGCAGTATCAGACAACTTGTATTGTCCTGCGGTTTTGAACACACAGTTCCAGCCCATCCGCTATCGTGCCAAGGTACTCGGATGGTGATGTGTTGCAGCGGAAGTTGTCGCGCTCCTGCAGCTAGTTTGGACACTGAGCCCCCTCTGTATTCGGCGATCCATCTTTCTTGCGTTGCAGATCTAGTGTTTCGTAAGCCAGTCGGGTAGCTTTGACAGCACATCAGTGTCGTACGTGAACGTATTCCACTCAGGTTCACCGAAATACTGCAGTACCCTTCGCTGCCGCAGCCGCGGCGATCTGGCGGATAATACCCACATCATCTGCCGCATACACTCATGCTTGTGCTGTGCCCATCGCTCGTTTTCTTCGACGATTCGTCTTAAGATAGAGTCGGTTAGCAGCGTCTTCGTGGCCTTCAGTCGAATCTCAAAGCGCTTCGATATTCCCGGTGCCAGTTCAAGATATCCCGCATCAACCCAGCGATTTAGGCGCTGGAGAACGGAACCTTGGCGATCATGGTCATAAAGCCAGCGATCGAGACCGATATGATCTCGGAGTCTGGAGCGCGATGCGATTCTCAAATAGCGGAACACCTTCCGCAGTCGCTTGCCCGGAAACTTCTCCTTTTGCAGTTGATCGAGCTTGGCGACGACCGACTTGTGCCGCAATAGGTCGAGATTCACCCGGTATCGCGTCGCAGCGGTGGGAACGCTGACTTTTTGGGCGGTTCTCCCGACGACTCCGAGCTCCTGCAATCGTTCGAGAAGCCTCGCGAACTGCGTCTTGCCTCCTCCCGCTCCAAGCAAAGCCATATGTCCTCCGCCAGGTCGCACAACGTACATCCATCCGTGGAGTGGAATCGTAAACGCATTGATGAGACCATCAATCGCAGGAGCCTTGGCGAACCGAATCGAGTATCGACGATCACGAGACGAGTACAGCGCCAACGCCTCAGCCCAAGCTGGTTGGCCGTTCCCGTTAATTCCTCGCCCCGCCCGGCCGACCTGTTGCCAATATTCGGATACGTTTGGGCGAGGGTACATATGGCAGACAAACGGTACACCGGGATAATCCATCCCCATCCCGAACGCGTTTGTGGCGACAATTGCGGTGACGTGTCCTCGTCTCGCTAATGCGTGTTCAAACGCTTCGCGAGAGGCATCACGCCCGAGTTTATCCATGCCCTTAGCGCTGTAGGTGTAAACGTGCTTAAAGCCACGAGCCTTCAATAAAGCAACGACATCATCGGCCTTCAGTCTGTCGGCCTTCATGCGGTCAGACAGGTCTTGACCGCCGTCGCGTGAAACTGCTTCTAGGGTAAATACGATGCCTCGACGAGGCGTTCCGTGGGGAAGTGGGCGATTCGCTTGCCTCCGAAGCAGTCGGGCAAGCCGACTGATACGAGCCGGCGCGGAGTCAACCCGATTGGCGGCGAGAACGAGTTCAGGCCTGCTGGCCGGCGCACGAACAATTTCTTCGTCCTCGACTTCTGGAAAGTGCTGACGAATATCGCGTAGCACTTGTTCGTCCGCTGTAGCCGTCAAAAGCAGCAAGGGGACGTGCTCCCGAATTTTTGAAGATGCCGGCATTTGTCGTTGTAGCAGTCGCAGATAGTGTGCGGTCCACCAATACTGCGCTCTAAAATCGTGTCCCCAGTCGGAAAGACAGTGGACCTCATCAACGACAAAGCGTCCGAGTTTCAGGCGTCCTCGTCTCAGGTATTTGGCCAGCCGAGAATGAAAGGCCGGATTTGACAGCATTTCGGGTGAGACAAAAAGTACGTAGTTTTCTCCCGCCAGTAGCGACTCCCAAACCGCAGCACGATCGAACGTATCGCTTGTTAATCCGATTCCGAATGGCAGGAACTCGTCCTGCTGCGCAATCAGCGCCTTCAGCGGACTGACAACAAGAGTTAGTTCTTTCGGTCGCAAGAAGGCGGTGAATTGGTAGGCTAGCGACTTGCCCGATCCGGTAGGCATAACGGCGAGGACATCCTCGCCTTCAAGGGCTCGATAAATCACGCCTCCTGTTCCAGAGAGCGGAAGTCATGATACTTGCACCCAATAGTGCGGCCGAAGCGCCTCAATGTCTTGAGCAACTCTTCGTGTGAAAGCCGCTGGCCACTGCTGATGAGTGCGCCTCGTTGTCGCCGTTGTTGTATCTCTTCGGAAGTGACTGGACCGAGCGCGCCACTAGCACTCTTTCTGACCATTCCATGCTCCCAATGCAGTTTGGGGGGGAGACAAAGAGCGCGAGCTTCGGTAAAGCCAGCTCACACTATCCCGATGTTTACTCAATCTGATTCGTTACGCAAGAGAACTTTGGATACGTTGAGCGCAACAAGATCTATCAATATTCATCAGACTTCTGCACCGCATTTTGGCCGCGCTCGTCGCGAGCCACGGCCATTCACAACGCGTAAGGTTCCCATCATGAGCGCGAGGGGCCATCGTTGTGCGGTATCTATTCGGAGCCTTGTTCGGTCACAAGAGACAGGTTGGCGATTGTTAAACGGAGGCGGGCATTCACCCAGGAGAAAGCACCCGATGTGCCGCCGCTTTGAAGAAGCTCGCAACCGGACGACTCGGGCAGACCGACGCTATGTGCGAACCCCTGAATCGGATGCATTCCGGTCAAAGAGAATGCTGCGGCCTTGTCGAACGAAATCATGCGCCTGAACGATCCGAGACACCCGCTCTCGGATCTCGCGAGCCGGCGCTAGTCGGTCGATTGCGGTCAGCAACCAACTCAAGTAGAAGTTGAGCGTGGCTGGGCCATCCAATGCGGCGGCGCGGCGCGGCTTGCAGTCCTTCAAAACAAGGTCGATGTCGACCCCAGAAACCACGTCGGAGCACTCTCTGCTTCTTGTGCTCACCAAACACCGTCCAAGATGTTCGGCGACAGTCTTGCGCTCCCTAGGAAAGAGGTCGGCGGCTTGTTCTAGGACATCGATCAGGGCGTTGGCGACAGCCATGCTGTACTCACCATCTTGGCTATCGAATGCCACTTGGAGGCGCTGCGCAACTGCCGGCTTATTCAATAGTTGGCACGCCTCTTCAGCAGTGCTCTCGTCGAGTCCTGTATTGCCGCTGACGTGCGATGGCCGGATTGCAGTTTCGCGGGCGTCACCGACTGGTCCCGGAACATCAATCTCGAGGAAGGACAAGTCGAGATTCAGGAGGGCAGCTGGCGGCATCGGCACCGATACCGCCAAAGTTTTTACACCGTAATCAGCGCCGCGCGTGCGTGCGGTTTCAATACTCAGAACGCCCATACGTTGCAGAGCGGCATCCGAAGGGACGAGATGGCGCCGAAGTGCTCGCACTGTCGTCTGCCACTCCAGGTGCACTCTGGCATACCTTCTGGCCCGTGGACCTCCAGATACCGCGCGAGTGCACGTCGGCGGTCATTTTCGAGACGACGAATCAAGCGCCGTGCCCTTTGATGATGGTTGCGAGTCCAGCCCTGCAAGCGTCCGAGTCTGAGCAAGCGTTCGGTTAGGCGCACGCCAAGAATGAAGGCCAGCAACTCCAGACTCGTTACGGACATCGTGACTGCTCGCGCGTTAAGTGAATACAGCTTGTCCAACGCGGAGGCGATCACTGCCCATTGCGGCACCGCCGGCACCTGTGCGGGGATCGGGTGCCCATTTTTGTCCACTACTGGTTCACGGAGACTGCCGGTGCAAGCGACGTAGTTGTATTCGGCGAATAGGTCCGCCAGACCTGGGCGGATCAGGTGTACCTGTGCTCCAGTGAATCGAAAACGTTCAGTGTCGAGTGACATAGTGGGATCCTCGACATGTGAATAGTATGCAGCGCCAGCACGGAGATGAGCGATTTCTGAAACGGCAGCACGCGGCCCGCAGTTTGCATGAGCAGGCACCACGGAACCGGAAGGAGCGGCAGGACACACGTCGGTTTAAATCGGCACTCAAGGATCTCGAATGTTGGTACTAGTCACGGCGGCGGGTCTCGAAATAGTTAGCGCCCGCTGCAAATGTGACCTGTTGAAAACATCAGTCAGAGTGCATCTGTATTGACGGGAAGCTGGTTTTCCAGCGTAGCAAAGGCAGCGACTTTCTGAGGCGTTTCGCAGCTGCGACTACTCGCCGTTTGGACGGGCGCCAAACATCTGAAGATAAGCGCAGGCACCCGCACCGCGAGCGCCGAGGGGTTCTGAGGAACTTCCAAATTTCGCGTCGATACAGTCTGACTTCCGACAAATCGACCGGTCGGTTGCAACAACTCGCACGTGTTCTTGCCGGCCATCAGAGTTGTCGCAATCACGAGTCACCCAGTAGCTTCGTGTTTGCGGGCCCTAAAATGGCACAGAATGATCGAACCGATATCGCTCCACTTTTTCCACAAACGAAGGAAGGCCCATACTACAGCGGGTGATCGGGCTCACAAAGTGGTGCGTAACTTCCATGGCCTCTCCGGGGAACCCGCATTCCCCGGCGGTTCATACCGACATTGGGGGTACGGGGTAAACGACTGAAATGGCCATTCCGCAAAAAATCTTCAGAACGGTTCTGATCCGGGAAGAGCCGCCCGGGCGGAAGGGCGAAGGGCAGCGATGAAGCGGGAAGGAACGGGCGCGTACGTGCAAAAGAACCCCTTCTTCACCACTCCATCTACAGTGAACACCGCAGAGCGCCTATGCCGCACCACTTTTATTCAAAAACGAGCGACTGCCTATACTATCTCTCGTTCCCAAGA
>Ga0196976_1000525_pt1 | contig 23849 bp, 22 predicted proteins | sample S3v_513CmetaG_FD_148644 | JGI IMG/M metagenome (GOLD analysis project Ga0196976, IMG submission 148644) | Soil microbial communities from Anza Borrego desert, Southern California, United States - S3+v_5-13C | ecosystem: Environmental > Terrestrial > Soil > Desert | place: USA: California...
GTCGCGCCGGGACACATCCGCCACACCGCCGGCGAGCCGCTGGTGATGTTCGGAGAGCTCGACAACCGGCCGAGCGATCGCCTGGAGCGCCTCCGGGCCGCATTCGAGCGCGCCGGCATCAAGGCCCAGGTCCCGCCCGACATCCGGCACAGCATGTGGACCAAGTTCCTCTTCATCGCCGTGATGAGCGGCATCGGCGCACTCACCCGCGTGCCCATCGGCGTCTGGCGTGCGGAGCCGGAGCTGCGCGCCCTGGTCACCGCGGGGCTGCAGGAAGTGGTGGCGCTGGCGAAGGCGCGCGGCATCGACCTCGGCGAGGACGCGGTCGCGCAGACGTGGCAGCGCTACGACGCCCTGGCCCCGGCGTCGACCTCGTCGCTGCAGCGCGACGTCATGGAGGGCAAACCGTCCGAGCTCGACGCACAGCTCGGCGCGATCGTGCGCCTGGCGAAGGAGTCGAACGTCGAGGTGCCGGTCGCGTCGATGCTCTACCACTGCCTCCTTCCCCAGGAGCGGCTGGCGCGCGGGACGGGCTGAAGCCCGTCCTACGCAGGGCGGGCTTCAGCACGCCCATTGAGTTACCATCCGCGCGTATGACGGAGGCGCCCACCGCCGTGCATCCGGCGCTCGCCGAAGCCCGCCGCGTGCTGGAAGTCGAAGCTGCCGCGATCCTCGGCATCATCGAGCACCTCGACCAGGCGTTCGTCGGCGCCGTCGAGACCATCGCCACCTCCAGCGGCCGCGTCGTGACGATGGGCGTCGGCAAGTCGGGGATCATCTGCAAGAAGGTCAGCGCTACGCTGGCCTCGACCGGCACCCCCTCCTTCTTCATGCATCCGACGGAGGCCATTCACGGCGACCTGGGCATGCTCGTGAAGGGCGACGTCGTCCTGGCCATCTCCAACTCCGGCGAGACCGAGGAGCTGGTACGCCTGCTGCCCAGCATCAAGCGCATCGGCGCGGAGATCGTGGCCATCACCGGCAACCCCGCGTCCACGCTCGCGCGGGGCGCCGATCATCACCTCTCCGCCGCCATCTCCAGGGAAGCGTGTCCCCTCGGACTCGCTCCCACCGCGTCCACGACAGCCACGCTGGCCCTCGGCGACGCCCTGGCCATGGCCCTCCTCGTCCGGCGCGGCTTCCAGGAGGAAGACTTCGCGTTCCTGCATCCCGGCGGCAAGCTCGGGAAGCGCTTCCTGCGCGTGCGCGACCTGATGCACCAGGGCGACGAAGTGCCGCTCGTCCGCGAGTCGACCGAAATGCACGACGTCATTTACGAGATGTCGAAGAAAGGCTTCGGCATCGCCGCCGTGGTCGACGAGCAGCGCGTCCTGCAGGGCGTCATCTCCGACGGCGACCTGCGCCGGCTGCTCCTGGCCGACGACCAGCTGGTGCGCAAGAAGGCGGGCCAGTCGATGAAGCGCAACCCCGTGACCATCTCCGCCAACGAGCTGGCCTCGGCCGCGCTGCAGGTGATGGAGCAGCGCAAGATCACGTCGCTTTTCAGCGTGGACGAGGAGCAGCGCGTCGAAGGTATCATTCACATTCACGACCTGTGGGGTCTGGAGCTCTTTTGAGCATGGATGAGAGAGTCGTTCTCCGTTACCGCGACGGCCGCACCGAGCGCGCCACCCTCGATCCGATCGATCCGACGCGCGAGGTGCTGATCGTCCGCCGCGACGAGGGGGGCATCGAGGAGGTGCCGTTCAGCGCGCTGAAAGCGGTCTTCTTCCCCCACGCTTCGGGCGAAGAAGAGCCCGCCAGCGGCATGCAGATCGCCGTGGAGTTCAACGATGGCGAAGTCATCCGCGGCACGGCGCACTACAACCCCGAGCGCAACGGCTTTTTCCTCTTCCCTGCCGACCGCGGCAAGAACGACCGGATCTTTGTGGTGAACTCTGCCATCGTCTCCATCGAGGTCGAGAAGCTCTAGCACGGCCGTTGCTGTTGTGCTTCGTATGAGACTGATCATCACCGCCGCGCTGATGTTCGCGGCCATCACCACCCATGCCGCACCCATCGCCCTCGATCACGCCGCCAAAGCGATGTCGGGCATGGAAGCCTCGTTCACCCACCGTTTCACCGCCAAAGGGTTCAAGACCAGCCAGTCCGAGAGCGGTACCGTCGTCTTCGGCGACCTCCCCCGCATGCGCTGGAGCTACACGAGGCCGGAGCAGAAAACGTTCGTCTTCGACGGGACCAACTCGTGGTTCTACGTCCCGGCCGACAAGCAGGTCACGACCGGCCGCGTCACCGAGGCGCGCAAGCGCGAGCTGCCGTTCCTCCTGATCGGCGACCCCGCGGCACGCGACCGCGCGTTCGTGGTCAAGCAGCAGAACCGCGGCGGGAAGATCGTCACCACGCTGCAGCCGAGGGACAAGGGATCGATCATGCGCAGCGTGACCGTGACCATCGCGCCGGCCACGAACCTGATCCAGTCGATCGAGTACACCGACCGCGACGGCAACAGCACGTCCTTCACCTTCTCCGGCTACCATAAGCGCGCCGCGAGCGCGGACCTGTTCCGCTTCTCGGTCCCCGCCGGAGTGCAGGTGATCAACGCCGACTGAATTGTTGCTATGTTGCTGGTTGCTGGTTCAAGGCAGTGCTCGCTGAACGCGCCGTTTCGACGCGGCACCACGAACCAGCAACACAGCAACCAGCAACAACGGGAGTGATATGGCACAGGAGTTTTCATTCGACATCGTCTCCAAGACCGAGATGCAGGAAGTGGCCAACGCCGTCAATCAGGCGCAGAAGGAGCTGGCCCAGCGCTTCGACTTCAAGGGAAGCAAGAGCTCGATCGAGCTGACCGGCGAAGAGATCGTCCTCAGCAGCGATGACGAGGGGAAGCTGCGCAGCGTCAAGGACATCCTCGAGTCGAAGCTGGTGAAGCGGCAGGTCTCGCTCAAGGCTCTCGACTACGGCAAGCTCGAAGACGCGCAGATGGGCACCGTGCGCCAGAAGGCGAAGATCGTCCAGGGCATCGAGAGCGAGAAGGCCAAGGCCATCGTGAAGTCGATCAAGGACGCCAAGCTGAAGGTGCAGGCCTCGATTCAGTCCGATCAGGTGCGCGTGGTCGGGCGCAGCAAGGACGACCTGCAGAAGGCGATCTCCCTGGTGAAGGGAACGGACTACGGCATTCCGCTCCAGTTCACGAACTACCGCGGTTGAGCAACGCCCTGCCATCGACTATCCTTCGCCCCGTGACAGCTCCTCGCACTCTCAACGGGCAGACGGCTTACGCCGAGCGTCTTCTCGAACTGGTCGCCCCCAAGCTGGAGCTGGTGGAAGAGGAGCTGCGCCGCAACTTCCAGTCGAAGATCACCACGATCGAGGACGTCGGCGCGCACATCCTCGGCGGCGGCGGGAAGCGCCTCCGCCCTGCTCTGCTGCTCCTCGTGTCGAAGATGGTGAAGTACGACGGGTACCGCGACGTGGTCTACGCGGCCGTCGTCGAGTTCATCCACACGGCCACCCTCATCCACGATGACATCATCGACGAGGCGAACGTCCGCCGCGGCCGGACCTCGGTCAACTACGGCTGGGGCAACAATCTGACCGTCCTGGTCGGCGACTACATCTTCATGCACTCGATGGCCATGGCCCTGGCCGAGGGGAACCTGGAGATCCTGCGCCTGCTGTCGGATGCCACCATCAAGATGATCGAGGGGGAGATCCTGGGCACGGAGCAGAACGGCCGCGTCGACCTCTCCGTCGACGACTACTTCGACATCGTCGGCCGCAAGACCGCGGCCCTCTTCGGCGCGACGTGCCGCATCCCCGGCTTCTTCGTCGACCTCCCCGAGTCGAGCAACGCGGCCCTGCACACGTACGGCTACAACCTCGGCATCTGCTTCCAGCTCATCGACGACCTGCTCGACTTCACCTCCAGCACCGAGGTGCTGGGCAAGCCCGCATTGTCCGACCTGAAGGAAGGCAAAGTGACACTGCCGCTGATTTTGGCCATGCCGCGGGCCACGGCCCGCGAGCGCGAGCTGATCGCCGCCGTCGCGCACACGAAGTCGTTCAACGGCACCGATCCGGCCGAGATCCTGGCCATCGTCAACCGCTACGACACCCTCGAGCAGACCCGCGAGATCGCCCGCGACTACGCCAACCGGGCCCGCAAGGCGCTGGAGTCCTTCTCCGCCTCGCCGGCGAAGGAGGCGCTGGAAGTGGCGCTCGATTTCGTGCTGGAGCGGGACCGCTAGCCGCCGCTACGACAGCAGCTCCATGATCTCGCTCATGGCCGCACGTGCCTTCGTGCGCACACTCTCGTCCTCGCCCGACAGCCGGATCACCTTGTTGTACTGCTCGATGGCGCGCGGGTAGTCGCCGAGGCAGCGGTGATAGATGTCGCCCTTGCAGAGCTTGGCGTCGAGGTTCATCGGGTCGAGCTCGAGGATCTTGTTGAGGAAGATCATGGCCGTGTCGTACTTCTCTTCCTCCATGGCCATCTTGTAGCGAAGGCGATAGAGAGTGATCAGCTCATTGTTCTTCGGGTCGATCCACGCGCCCGGAACCATGTTGCGCAGCGTGTCGAGGAGGCGGCCCTTCATGCCCGACTGGCCGGGCTGCGACGCCGCCGGATTCGCGCGTTTCACACTGATCGTCTGCCGCATCTCACACCCTCCCGTTGACTGGCGAAACGTGAACGGCATCATCTTAGGTCCATCGGCCCTTGATCGTCAAGACGTTGACCATCGATCTTTCTGCTATCCTCCCGCCCATCATGCGCACGGCCGTCTATCCCGGCTCGTTCGACCCGCTGACGAACGGGCATCTCGACATCATCCGCCGCGCCTCGCGCCTCTTCGACCGCGTGCTGGTCTCGGTGCTGCAGAACGAGGGAAAGTCGCCGATGTTCAGCGTGCAGGAGCGCATGGAGCTGATCGCCGGGTGCACGCGCGACATCGACGGCGTGGAGGTGCACTCCTTCTCCGGTCTCCTGGTCGACTTCATGCGCCGCATGGATGCCAAGGTGGTCGTGCGCGGCATCCGCGCCGTTTCCGACTACGAGTACGAGCTGCAGATGGCGCTCATGAACCGCGAGCTGTACGACGACGCGGAGACGATCTTCATGCTCCCCGCGGTCGAGTACACGTTCGTCTCCTCGCGCCTGGTCAAGGAAGTCTTCCGCCTCGGCGGCGACATCGCCCACCTCGTGCCGCCCCCCGTGCTCGACGCGCTGCGCGCCCGGCTGATCAAGACGTAGCTATGGAGTGCGGCAGCGCCAGCTGCCGCTTTCTATGCGGAGGCGCCAGCCTCCGCCCCCCCCCCCGCCGCAGCTTGCGCTGCGGCATAGAGAGCGGCAGCTGGCGCTGCCGCACTCCAGAGCCCCCTCACTGCGAGCGCGGATCGAGCGCTTCGCGCACGCGCTCGCCGACCACGTTGAACGCCGCCACGGTCGTGAAGATGGCCAGCCCCGGGAAGAGCACCAGCCACCACGCGTACTCGATGTGCTCGTGCGCCTTCGAGAGCATGCTCCCCCACGACGCCATGGGCAGGGGCACGCCCAGGCCGAGGAAGGAGAGCGCCGACTCGGTGAGGATGGCCACGGCCACGCCGAAGCTCGCGGAGACGAGCACCGGCGCGAGCGCGTTCGGCAGGAGGTGCCGGAAGATGATCCGCCCGTCGCGCGCGCCGCTGGCGCGGGCTGCCTGCGCGTACTCCACCTCCCGGATGCGCAGGAACTCGCCGCGCACGTAGCGGGCCTCGCTCGTCCAGGAAGTCAGCCCCAGCGCGATCATGATCGTCCAGATGGACGGCTTGAAGAGCGCCACGATGCCGAGGACGAGAAAGAGGAAGGGAAAGCAGAGCACCACCTCGATGACCCGGGAGACGATCCAGTCCGCGGCACCGCCGTAGTAGCCGGCCAGCGCCCCGAGCAGCGAGCCGACGATCAGGGCGATGGCGGTGGCGAAGAAGCCGACGGCGAGGGAAACGCGCGCGCCGTGAATGAGCCGCGCCAGGATGTCCCGGCCGAGATCGTCCGTGCCGAGGTGGTGACCGCCGCCGGGCGGGCGCAGGCGGATGGCCAGGTCGACCGTGTTCGGCGAGAACGGCACCGGCGCCGGCAGGGCAAAGGTGGTCGCCTGCGGCGCGAGCTCGATGTCGGGATCGTCGACCCAGTAGTCGGCGATCGCCGGGAAGCTCCACCCTTCGGCGGTGCGCTGCATCAGCGGCTTGCGGTTCGCGAGCACCGGCGCGAGCAGCGCGATCGCGGCCATCAGCCCGACGTACGCGAGCGCCACGGTGGCCAGTTTGCTGCGGCGGAAGCGCCTCCAGACGGTAGGCGGTTGGCGGTTGGCGGTTGACGGGAGAGAGCCGTCTCGCGAGGTGCGACTCCCCCGCCAACCGCCAACCGCCAACCGCCAACCCCTCTTCATCGCGTCCCCTCCCCCAGCCGCACGCGCGGATCGGCGAAGGCGTAGAGGATGTCGGCCAGGAGGCTGGCGATGAGGGTCAGCACCGCGGTGACGACGGTCAGCGCCATGACCACGGGATAGTCGCGGGCCAGGATGGAGTTGTAGTACAGCAGCCCCACGCCGTCCCACTGGAAGATCTGCTCGACGATCACGCTGCCGGACATGAGGTACGGAATGACCAGGCCGAGGAGCGTGATCAGCGGCAGGAGCGCATTGCGGAAGGCGTGGCGCCAGAGCACCGCCGCGGTGCCCGCCCCTTTCGCGCGCGCGGCGGTGATGTAGTCCTGCCGGATCACCTCCGACACCGCCGACTTGGAGAAGCGCGCGAAGATCGCCAGCTGCGCGTACGTGAGCGTCAGCACCGGCAGCACCATGTGCTTCAGCCGGTCGACGAGCTGCCCGCCCCACCCGAGGCTCGGATAGTCGTCCGAATTCATCCCGAACAGCGGCAGCCAGTCCACGCGCACGGAGAAGAGCTGGATCAGGATCAGCGCGACCCAGAAGCTCGGTAGTGAATAGAGCAGAAAGAACCCGACCGCGGACAGGCGCTCCGTGAGCCTCCCCGACCGCGACGCCGACCAGAGCCCGATCGGGACCCCCAGCGATGCCGCGAGCAGAAACGCGAACAGGTTCAACTGAAACGTGTTCGGGAGCTTCTCCAGGACGACGTCGCGTACGGCACGGCGGTCCACCGTCGAACGGCCGAAGTCGAAGGTGACGCTGCCCTTCAGCCAGCGCAGGTACTGCTGGGGCAGGGGCTCGTCGAGATGGAGCTCGCGGCGCATGGCGGCGAGCACCTCCGGGGGGACGGAGTGCATGCCGCGCCCGAGGTAGAAGGTGATGGGATCGCCCGGCACGCTATGAATCAGCGCGAACGTGGCCACGGTGATGCCGAGAAACGTCAGGACGGCGTAGAGGATCCGGCGGACGAGATAGGTCGTCATTGCCCGGCGCGATCATGCGCCCGCTGATCGCGCGGAATCCACCACCCCAGCGGACCGGGGAACCAGCGATAGAGGCCGTATCCGCTGACCTCCGCTCCGCGCACGCGTTTGTGCAGTCCCCACTTCGAGGAGACCTGCACCGTGAAGGTGTACGGCTGATCCGCGGCCACGATCTCGTGCAGCCGCCAGTAAAGGTCCTTGCGCTTGGAGCGGTCCATCTCCGAGCGCGCCTGCACGATGATCCGGTCGATCTCCGGATTCGCGTAGTAGGCGAAATTCTGCCCGCGCGGCGGGACCTGCGAGGAGTGCAGGATGTTGAACGGATCGGGATCGTTGTCGAGGTCGTACCCAAAGTACGCGGCCTCGTAGTTCCCGTTCATGATGCGCTGGATGGCGCTCGAGAAATCGAGCACGGAGAGCTCGAGCTGCACGCCGATTTTCTTCATCTCGCCCTGCAGCATCTGCCCGAACTGCAGCGTCGTGGCATTGCCGGCCATCAGGATCAGCTCGATCTTCAGCGGCTTCCCCTTGCTGTCGACGACCCCGTCGCCGTTTGAGTCCATCCAGCCTGCATTCGTGAGCAGGCGCTTCGCGCCGGTGAGGTCGTGGCGGATGACCGGCACGGTCGGGTTGTACGCGAAGGAGTCGGGGGTGAACGGTCCGCTCATCGCGCGCGCCGTGCCGTAGTACAGGTCGTTGATCACCGACTGCGTGGGGATGCACATCGACAGCGCCTGGCGCACGCGCTTGTCGGCGAGACGCGGCGTGCGCAGGTTCCAGGCGATGAAGTTGTAGCTCATCGTGTAGAAGCGGCGGAAGTCGACGCTGTTCGCGTACTGCGGGTTCTGGTGCTCGCGCCGCCAGACGTCGGAGCTCAGGCGGGTCTCGTCGATGTCGCCGCGGCGCAGGGCGTTCCAGGCGGTGGCGTGATCGGAGATCACCTTGAAGATCACCCTCTTCAGCGGCGGCTTCTCGCGCCAGTAGTCCTCGCGCCGCTCGATGATGACTTCCTTGCCCGGATCGCGCTTGACCAGGCGATACGGACCGCTGCCGACGGCCGTGGAGTTGAAGTCCTCGCGGAACTTGCCTTTCGAGTAGACGTGCTCGGGGAGCACCATGACGTCGTGGAAGCGAATGAGCTGCGCCGCGAGTGGCTGCCGGAACCCGATCTCGACGGTGTCGTCATCCACCGCCCGCGTGCGCGCGAGGTCGAGATATTCGAACGCTCCGATGATCTGCAGAGCCTCGGACGTCGGATCGAAGATCTTCTTCAGCGTGAAGACCACGTCGCTGGCCTTCACGGGCGTGCCGTCGGCGAACGTGGCTTTCTGATTCAGCTCGAAGCGGTATAGCCGGCCGCCTTCCAGGATCTCCCACGAGTCGGCCAGTCCGGGGATCGGCTCGAGGTCCTGGTCGAGATAGACCATCGGGGTGAAGAGGTAGTCGACCACCTGCCGGTCGTAGGTCGACGTGCTGGTGATCGGGTTGAGGGTGACGACGTCGGCCTCGATGCGCCGCACCAGCGTCCCCCCCTCCTGCGGCGTCCCGGCATCGGCCGCGGCAGCCGGCTTCTTCGGGGTGCGGGAGGGCTGCTGCGCCGGCTGCTCGTCGCGCAGGCAGGCGAAGCACAGGAGCAGTGCGATGAGTGCAGCGGACCGACGACTCACGCGGCGATTATAGTGGGAACGCCGCCGCGGGGGCGGCGTTCTCCTACTTCACCGTTGCAGTCGAGACGTTGTAGAACGCGTCCACCGCGCGGACGATCACGAACTTGCCGTCCACCGTACCGTTGTCGAGACGGAACGTTTCCTCGCGCGAGTCGGCGATGCCGTCCGCCGGCGTGAGACGGATCCACTTCTCCGCGTCGGCCGAATACTCCACGCGGCCGATCGGCGACAGCTCGTCGCTGATCTTCACCTCGACGCTGCTGCCGTTGCGGGCCACGCTGATGCGCGGCGCGCCGTTGTCCACCTGGAACTCCACGCCTTCCTTCGTGTCCGTCAGCGCGCCGTCCGGATTGTCCGTGACGTCGGTGACGACGAGGCGCAGCTCATAGCGGCCGTCCGGCAGCTGCGACGTGTCGAAGTTGAGCTGCGTCTCTTCCATGTTCTCGCGCAGCCGCAGCCAGCGGTCGCTCCCCTTCAGGCGGAACGACAGCGTGTAGCGGAGCTGGTCGCCGTTGTCGTCGGAGGCGCGCCAGCTCACCGTGCGGTAGCCGCGGCGGAACATGCGCTTGCCCTGCTCGGCCGGCGTCCGGTCGCGCGGCGTATCGAGGCTCGTGAAGATCCCGTACTCGTCCGGGTTGGTGGCCTCGACCACCTGCGGCGACGACGGGTAGGCGTTGGTGATGAAGATGACGGCCGGGTCCTGCACGGAGATGGCCTCGATCTCCGGCGCCACATTGCGGTTGATGAAGGCGACCGAAACGCCGTCCACGGCGGCGGCCGGGCTCCCCTTGGGCATGGTCAGCTTCCACTGGATGAACTGCGCCGGCGGTGCGGCGATGCTGCCCTCCAGCGCCGTCTGCGGCGGCGTCCACGCGCTCCAGGTCGCGTCCGGCGTGCGGGTGTTGCCACTGCGGAACGAGATGGCGACCGTGTTCCCCTCGAGGTTGCGCCCTTCGATGCGGTAGTTGCCGAAGCGCGAGAAGCGCTCCACGTCCTTGGCCGCGGAGCGGAACTCCGGGTTCTGCGCGCTGCGGGTCTCCATGCGGTACACCGCGCCGGCGTTGGTGGTGGTCACGACGTTGCCGGCGATGGAGACGATCTGCTTCTCCGGCACCGCGCCGATCAGCGACAGCTCGCCGTCGCGCAGGTCGTAGATGCGGCCGTTCGGACCCGTGGCCAGCAGTACGCCGCCGTTCTCGCCGCCGCTGACGGCATACACGATCTCGCGCTCGAACTTCCGTACGGTCTCCACGAAGCCATCCGGCTCGATCCGGTACACCTCGGACGAGCCACTCTGCGCGGCCGCCGAGGCGCTGCTGTCCTCGAAGGAGAAGCTCACTTCCACCGCTTCTCCTTCTTTCTTCTGCTCGCCCGACTGCTGTTGCTGCTGTCCCTGCTGTCCCTGTCCCTGCTGTTGCTGTCCCGAGGACTTCGACTGCGACTTGGCCGGGGCGCTGGACGGGAGCACGTTGCTCACCGCCGCGGCCCAGCCGGTGCCGTTCGCGTCGACGTGCAGCGAGGCGATCTCGTTCAGCGGCGAATCGAACAGCGCGTGCGCCGAGCCGTTGCGATCGATGGCGTAGATGCGCCCCTTGCCCGAGGCGCCGGCGAGGAGGGAGCCGTCCTTCCGCTCGGCGAGCGACCGGATGTGCGTATCCGGCGCGTCGTACAGCACCGTTCCCGCACCATTGGCCGGCACGCGGAAGAGCTTTCCTTCCACTCCCGTGGCCACGGCCAGGTCGCCGTTGTCCATCGTCTCGAGCGCCCAGATGTACGCCTGTTGCGGGTCGAACAGCGTGGTGTGCTTGCCGCTGTCGGGATCGACGCGGTAGACCTTGCCGTTCGGCGAGCTGCCGACCAGCAGCGCGCCGTTGCCGAAGGCGACGGCGTAGATCTCCGGCTCCGGCGCGGTGAAGACGAGCTTCAGCTCCTCGCCGCGCAGGCGGTAGACCTTCCCCTCGTTGCCGGTCCCGAAGAAGCGATCGCCGTTCGGCGCCACGGTCTGGGAGAGGACGAAGGGATCGGTGAAGGTGGCGACTTTCCGCATGGCGGGAGCCACGCGCAGCTCGCCGCGCGAGGTGATGGCAAAGCCTTCGATCTCGCCGGCGAGGAAATCCTCGGCGTTCTGCACGCGCCAGAACTGCGGCGCGACCGCGGACAACTGCAACGTGACAACGAGTGACGCGATCAGGGGGAGCGATCGGCGCATGAACATCCTTTCGAGGTACGAGGTACGAGGTATGAGGTATGAGTAGGACGAGGCGCGGTTCGCGGGGTTTCAGCCGCTTTTACTCGTGCCTCGTCACTCGTACCTCGTACCTACAGAGCCGGCTGCACGTCGATGTCGATCTTCAGAGCGCCATCGACGATGTAGCCGAGCGGGCGGGCGTTGTGCCCGGCCGGATGGTACTTCACCGCGGCCTGTGCACCGTTCGACGTATCTGCAACAACCACGGCGCGCATCGACGGCGGGAGGTTCGGCAGGTAGACACCCGACGTCACCGCGCCCTCACCGGTCGAATAGAGTCCGACGGTCAGGTCGGTGGCGGGACGCAGGCGGCCGAGGACGCGGATCACCTGCTCGAGCGTCCGGGGATCGGGCGGCACGAGCGAGAAATCGATCGCGTTCATCACCGAGCCGCTGCCGACCAGGAGGTACGACGGACCGGCCGGCTGCTCGTCGGGAATGCGTACGTCGAACGTCTCGACGAACGACTCACCGCGATACGGCTTCAGCACCGCGCGCACCTGCACCGTGTCGCCGGGCGAGACGCGGCCCTTATCCGGCTTCACCAGCGACGCTTCCATCAGCTTGGCGATGCGGAGATCGTCGTCGTGGCGGAGGCGGATCGTCACCGACTCGATCTCCGCGTCCTTGAACTCGTTCGACATCAGGTAGCCGGAGACGAGCGCGAGGTACTGCGGAATGGCCTGGCGGGCCTGCTGGCCGGCAAAGCCTTCGCGGATGCGCACGGTCTCGAAGCCCTTGAGCTTGATCTCGGAGTCGAGGAGCACGGTGCGCTCGCCCGCCGCGCGTTGCGCGTTCGAGACGATCGAGTCCGTGACCATGGCCAGCAGCAGCGGCGAGAGGTACGAGTGGCGCACCACGTCCACGTGGAACTTGCGCTCCGGACCGGCGCCATTGAGCGTGACGTCAACGGGGATCATGTCCGCCTTCGCGCCAAGGACGCCCATGATGCCGGCCGCGCGATCCTGGCGGAGCATGCCCACGATGTCGCCGGTGTTCGAGAACTTGAACGAGCTGGCCACGCTCGGCAGGACCGTCACCACTTCCGACGTCGCCATCGGGAAGTTGATCTCGCCCATGTCCAGGAACGGATGGCCGAACGCGTAGACGTGCTCGTTGTCGATGTAGGTGACGGTGCCGCTCGCCGCGACGTTGAAGTCGCCGGTGAGGAGCACGGCCCCGACCGGATCGCCGGGCGCGAAGGTGGTCTTGTTGCTCTTCCTGGTGGCGGTCGAAGCCGCACCGGCGGGCACGGCCATGAAGCCGAGCTGCTCGAAGTGCGGCGCGAAGCGCTGGATCGTCTCCGGCGCGAAGCTGGCCACCGACATCGGCAGGGCGATGCGCGTGGCACCGTTGATCGTATTCACCGGCCGCGCGGCCATGCTCTGGAGGAACTTGTCGAACGCGGCCTCGGGCTTGCTGCCGGCCAGGGCGTTCAGCAGCTCGGCGCCGCTCATGCGCGGGGCCGCGCCCGCGGGCGAGGCGCCGGCCGGGCGCACGACCTGCCCGAGCTTCAGCATCTCCTCGATCGGGGTGATGCCGGCCACCGGCTCTTTGGCGAACTGCCAGGCGTACGCGAGCGCGCCGATGACTTTGCCGTCCACGAAGACCGGCGACCCGCTCATGCCGGCGATGACGCCCGCGCGCTTGACGACCGGATGGTCGACCTTCGCCAGGATCAGGTTCTGTCCGGGACCGATGTTGTGCAGCACGCCGAGGATCTCGACGTCGAACTTCTCGACATTCGTTCCCTCGAAGACCGTCAGGCCGTAGCCCTTCATACCCTTCTCGACCTGCGACAGCTGCATGCGCTCGGAGGCCTGGGCCGTCGAGGCGAGCACCACAACAATGGCGATGAGGAACTTCAGTTTTCGGGTGAGCACGACTGGCGTAACCGCCTCCTTGGCTTCGTCATTTCGTGAGACGTGCCAGGAGAGTAACGAGTGACGAGGTACGAGGTACGAGTGCTTCGCTTGGGCGCGCTCAATGCCTGAGGCACAGGCCATGAGTATGCCCAAGCGGAGCCACTCGTACCTCGTACCTCGTTACTCGTACCTCAACGCCTCGATCGGGTCGAGCTTGGAGGCCTTGGCCGCCGGATAAATTCCGAAAATGATGCCGATCAGGGCGCAGAACGCGAAGGCGCCGATGATGGCCACGAGCGGCGTATGGACGGGCGGGAGGTCGGTCCAGCGGCTGAGGATGGCGCGCGTGAGCATGGCCATGAGCGTGCCGCCGAGGACTCCCACGGCGCCGCCGAATCCGGAGAGGACGACCGCCTCGATCAGGAACTGGATGAGGACGTCGCCGCGGCGGGCGCCGAGCGACTTGCGGATGCCGATCTCCCGAGTCCGCTCGGTGACGGACACGAGCATGATGTTCATGATCCCGATGCCGCCGACCAGGAGGGCGATGCCGACGATGCCGCCCATGACCATGGAGACGCCGCCGAGGATGCTGGAGGTGGTCTTGAGGAGCTCCTCCTGCGCCAGGATGCGGAAGTCGTCTTTGTCTTCCTTCTTCAGGCGGTGGCGCGTGCGGAGCACCTGGCGGACCTGGTCTTTGGCCAGCTCGATGTCGGCGCCCTCTTCCATCTGGAAGGCGAGCACGAGCTTGCGCATGTTCTCGCTGCCATAGAGCACGGCGGCGGTGGAGAACGGGATCAGCAGGACATCGTCCTGGTTGTTGCCGAACGTGCCCCCTTTCTTCTCCATGACGCCGACGACGGTGAAGGTGTTGTTGTCGACCTGGACCATTTTCCCGATCGGGTTGTCGCCGAGGTTGAGGTCGCGGGCGGCGTCGATGCCGATCGTGCAGACGCGTTTGCGCTGCTCCTCGTCCACCGCGGTGAAAAAACGGCCGTGCTCGACCCAGTGGTTGAGGATCTCCTGGTACGAAGGGCCGACCGCCGACAACTGCACCGAATGCCGCGCATCCCCCGCCTTGGTCTGCGCGCTGGTCAGAAAGATGGGCGTGAAGTCGCGGATGGACGTCGTCCCCCGCCGCACCGCCTCCGCATCCTCGAAGGTCAGATCGGGCATCTTCTGCAGAAACGGATTGCGCTGCTCCCCCGGATCGGGAAAGACCTGGATGAAATTCGACCCGATGTCCGCCAGATCGTTCGAGATCTTGTGCTGCAACCCCTGCACGATCGACACGACCGCAATCACCGCCGCCACCCCGATCATGACCCCAAGGACCGTCAGGATGCTGCGCATCTTGTTGGCCCAGATGGCGACTAAAGCGATTTTGAGGTTTTCCGTAAACATGGGCGACAGGTGAAAGGTTAAAGGGAAAGGGTGAAAGTGCTTCGCTTCTTGTTACTGTTTGGCGGCATCGCGCTGTTTCGCGACGGTCGTCCGCAGCTTGCTGATGATGCGGCTCACCTCTTCGGCCTCGGTCAGCGCGGCTGCAGCCGTCTGGTCGTCGAGGTACCCGAGGCGTTTCGCCAGGTGAAGGTGGGTGCGAACTTCGCCGCAAGAGCCTTTGGCGATGCTCAGGAAACGGTGAAATTCGGCCCGGCTGCCGCGCTCGAAACCTTCTGCGACATTGGCTGGAACCGAGATACCTGCTCGGTGAATCTGATCGGAGAGCGCAAAGTCACGAGCGAACTTCCCCTGCCGGGAAAGCTCGTACACATGGGCCGCAAGATCCATCCCTCGCTGCCACGCGACGAGATCCTCGAAACGCTGAACCGTCCCGCCCACGACTTTTACCTTTTTCCTTTCGCCTTTTACCCCTAAGTCGAAACCCGCCCATCCCGAATATGAATGATCCGCGCCGCCTCCCGCGCAACGTCATCTTCGTGCGTGACCATGATGATCGAGTTGCCGCGGGCGTGGAGCTCGTGGAAGAGGTCGAGGATTTCGCGGCCGGTCTTGGAGTCGAGGTTGCCGGTCGGTTCGTCGGCCAGGAGGAGCGAGGGCTTGTTCACCAGGGCGCGGGCGATGGCCACGCGCTGGCGCTGGCCGCCGGAGAGCTCGTTCGGCTGGTGGCCCATGCGGTCCTTCAGGCCGACCGCCACCAGCGCCTCTTCCGCCAGGCGGCGGCGCTCGGCGCGGGGGATCTTCGCGTACACCAGCGGCAGCTCGACATTCTGGAGTGCCGTCGTGCGGGCGAGCAGGTTGAACGTCTGGAAGACGAAGCCGATCTTGCGGTTGCGGATCGCGGCCAGCTGATCGTCGTCCAGCGTCTCCACCGGCACGCCGTCCAGCACGTACGACCCCGAGGTCGGCGTGTCGAGGCAGCCGATGATGTTCATCAGCGTCGACTTGCCCGAGCCGGAGGGGCCCATGATGGCCACGTACTCCCCCTGATCGATGGTCAGGTTCACACCGTTGAGCGCGAAGATCTGCTGCGGGCCGAGGTCGTACACGCGGGTGAGCTCGGTCATGGAGATGAGTTGGGCGGGGTGGGTCTGTGGAAGCGCGCTCATTTTTCGTCGTCCTCGTCTTTCGACGTTTTCTTCTCTTCTTTTGTTTCTTCGATGGCGGCGCCGTCCTTCAGCTTCTTCAGCGTCCGGAAGGGGCCGGTAATGATCTTGTCGCCGTTCTTCAGGCCGGAAAGGATGGTCACGTGGGTGGCGTCGCTGATGCCGGTCGACACCTCGACCTGCTTCGCTTTCCCGGCGGCGGCGAGCAGCACGTACTTTTTCTTCGGCGAATCCTCGTCGCCCTCTTTCACGGGGCGCTCGAGGACCGACTGGATCGGCACCGCCACCGCGTTCGGGGCGCTGTTCGTGACGATCGAGACCTGCGAGGTCATGCCCGGGCGCAGACGGTCGTCCGCGTCGTCGATGGCCACCTTCACCTTGAAGTAGCGGATGCCCGAGCCCGCGCCCTGCCGCACCGCGGCCGAGCTGCCGATCTCCACGACGCGGCCGCGATACTCCTTGTCCGGCACCGCGTCGACCTTGATCTTGGCCGGCTGCTGCAGCTTCAGGCCGACGACCTCCGTCTCTCCGACTTCCGCCTCCACGAGGATCTGCGAGAGGTCGGCGATCACGGCGATCACCGAGCCGGGATTGTTCATCGTGCCGGTAACGACGACCTCCCCCTCGCGCGCGTTGAGCTGCACGACCTTGCCGTCCAGCGGCGAGACGATGGTGGTCCGCGACAGGTCTTCCGCCGCCGACCGCAGTCCCGCCTCGGCCTGATTCACGCCCTGCTGGGCGGCGGCCAGCGCGGCCCGGCCGTTGTCGAGGGCCAGCCGCGCCTGCTCGAACAGCTCCTGCGCCTGGATGCCCTGCTGGTTGAGACTCTGCGCGCGGCGGTACTGCGACTCCGCCGTCGCCAGCGCGGCCCGGGCGCGCTGCACTTCCACGCGCCGGCTGCCCAGCTCCGCGTTCAGGCGGTCGCGCTGGGCCACGTAGAGCGGCTTCTCCAGCTCGACCAGCTTCTGCCCGCGCTTCACCACGTCGCCTTCCTCGAAGTACAGCTTCTCGATCTTGCCGACGATGTGTGCGCTGATGTTGACCTTCACCTTCGGGTCGATCTGCCCCGGCGCGGTGACCAGCGACTCGATCGTGCGCGGTGCGACGACCTCGGTGTAGACCTTCTCCCCTTTCGGCCCGCCGCTTCTGACGCTGCCGAAGATGACCAGGGCAATGACCAGCGCCGCGCCGGCAATGATGAGCCCGCGCTTCATGGGCCTACCCATTCATTCTCGCCGCGCCGAGCGCCGCGAAGCCGACCTTCACCCCGATGGTGACGAGCCAGAGCAGGACGATGATCGTCGCCGCCTTCGCCTTCGTCACGCGCGCCACCTTCGAGAAGCCGACCGTCAGGAGGAAGATCGTCCAGAGCACGAAGATGTTGAACGAGGCCAGGAACGCGGAGAGGACCGGCTGCTCCTTCGCATCGACGAGGAAGGCCGGATTGGTCTTGACCACCGTGGCCATCTGCGTCGGGTCGACCGTGCCGCGCATCACGATGATGACCGTGGCGATCAGTCCGCCGAGGAGCACGGCCGGCATGTACGCGTAGAGCGTCGTCGAGAGCGACTCCTTGAAGTCGCCGTCGCCCCCCATCACCCGGAACGCGCCCCACAGCACCAGGGCGATGAGCAGGTAGCCGATGATGCTGAGGACCGGCGTGAGCCAGCCGGAGACCTTGCCCATGGCCCTGGTCATCCGTCCCATGCGCTCGACGTCCGCGTCGGACATGTTGGGATTCTGTTTTTGCAGCATCTCGGCCTGCTGCGCGACCACCGCATCCATGTCGAGCCGGGGCACGATCAGCGCGGTGGTCACGAAGCTGAACAGGGTCAGGATCACCAGCGGCCAGAGAATGTCCGGCCTGCGGGCAATGTCCGCGAAGGTCTCGTCGGGGGCGAAGAACACCCCCGCGATCCGCTGAAAGACGTTCTTTGCTGGCGCGGCCGGCGATACCGGCTGTGCCGGTGTGGAGCCGGCCGTCTCAATCGTCATCTCGTCGTTCCTTCCGTCTGAGCGTTGGGGGTGTTCTGGCGGACCCGATTCCCGTAGTACAGCCAATTGTAACGGTCCAGCCAGAGACCGAGCCCCGGTTCCTCGATCTGCTCGGGCGGTGCGACGGAGATGTTGTGGACGGTGAGGGTGTCGCCGACGGCGCGGTGGAACGCGGCCACGGCCTGCTGATATCCGACGATGGCCTGCAGCTCGCGCACGCGGGCGTCGCTGAGCTGCTGCTGCACTTCCAGCACCTGGAAGTTGGTGGTCATGCCGTTCTCGTAGCGCTTGCGCTCCGCTTCCACGTTCCGCTCGGCGGCCTCGCGCGCGGCGCGCGTGGCGGCGATGGTCTGCGCGAACGTATCCACCGCGCGCGCGGCCGAGCGCACTTCCACGGCGATGTTCTGCTGCGTCTGCGCCTGGAACGTCTGCGACTGCTCGAGGTCGAGCTCCGCCGCGCGGGCGTTCGCGCGCGCCTGGATGTTGAAGATGGGGATGCCGAAGTTGAAGCCGAAGTTGAAGCCGGGGAAGTCGAGCCCGGCGATCTGCGAGAAGGTGTCGGTGAAGGGATCGCTGACGGTGATCGGGTCGCCGTTCGCGTCCTCGCCGATCACGCGGCGGCCGGCCTGTCCTTCCAGACCGTAGCCGGCCACGAAGTCGAGCGCCGGCAGGATCTGGTTGCGCGTGTAGAGGGCCTGGATGCGCGCGTTCTCGGTCTGCAGGCGCTGCTGGTCGATCTCCGGGCGGTTGGCGATGGCCCGCTGGACCGCTTCCTGGAAATTGATGGTCATCGGCGTGTAGGTCACGTCGTCGGCCGGGACGATGGGACGGTCCCACTCCGTCGGCGGAAGGTTCAGCAGTGCGCGCAGGCGGTCTTCCGCGTTGCGCACGCTGGCCACGGCGCTGATCAACTGCTCCTCGGTGGTGGCGATGGTGACGCGCGGCTGCAGGATGTCCAGCGGCGCCGAGGCGCCGACGTCGATGCGGATCTGCGTGATGCGCGCCTGGTCGCGCGCCAGGAACAGCGACTCCTTGACCACGTCCACCGCGCGGCGCGCGTAGATGAGGTCGAGGTAGGCGCGCTCGGTCTGGTAGACCGTCTCCATCATGGCCGACCGGAACGCTCCCTCGGTGATGCCGAGGTTGTTCCGCGCGGTGGTGATGCCGCGGCGCGTGATGTCGATGCCGAAGTCGCGCAGGAGCGGCTGGTTGAAGCTCAGGTCGATCGAGTTCGAATACCGCGGATTCACGAAGCGCTCGCCGCCGATGGCGGTCGCGCGGCCGGCGACGACGTCGATGTCATAGAAGCCGCCGGTCGGCAGGACCTGATTGACGCCCGCGCTGAAGGTCGTCGAGCGGCCGCCGCTCGGCACGAAGGGATTGTCCGTCGGGCTGCGGCTGCTGGAGTGGACCAGGCTGGCGTCGGTGATGAAGTCGAAGATGCCGTACTGCGCGCGCAGGTTCTGTCCGACGATGCGGTATTCGTAGTTCTGCAACTGCACGCCGAGGTTCTGCTGTACGGAGGTGCCGATGGCCTCGCGGAGCGAGAGCCGGAGCGCGCGCGGGTCCTGCGCGTCGCGGTCGGTCTCGGCCGTGATGGCCTCGGTCGTCCGGCCCGCGGGGGTGGTGGTCGTGGTCTGCGCAAAGAGTGCGCTCGCCCCCAGCGTTGCCAGCAGAATGGTGATCAAACGTCGAACAACGGTCATGCAAGTCCTCCCAGACACGCCTCTTGTACGTAAGGATGAGTTGATGGTTTCCAAGAGACCGAGGCGCGATTCTAAAACAAACGCATCTGCGGCTTTCCGTGCAGAAACTCGGCGCGGATGCCGCGCCGCCGCAGTTCCTGCGCGAACTGCTTCGAGCCGTGCGTCACGTAGATGACGCTCGCCCGGCTCTGCTCGGCGAACGAGACCAGCTCGCCGAAGTCGGCGTGATCGGAGAGCGGCAGGCCGTGGTCCGCATCGCGCGTGCCGTGCAGCGCCCAGCCGGTCAGCGCCACCGTCTCCCGCCGCGGCACGCGACGGATCTCCGCCGCCATGTGCGGCGGCACGATCAGCGCCTTCCCTCGGAGATCGATCGTGGAGCGGTGACCGAACAGCGATGACTGCCTCCCCCACACTTCATACGCTCCCAGCTCGACTCCGTTGCGCTCGTAGATCGAAGAGATGCGCGCCACCACGGGATGCACCACCAGCGGCACGCCCGAGCCGCGCAGCATGGCCGTCGTCTCCTGCGCCTTGCCCAGCGAGTACGCGAGCAGCACCGGCGTCTTGTCTCTTCTGATGATGTCGCGCGCGAGGCCGATGAGCCGCTCGCGCAGCTCCTCGCGCGACGGGAACCGCCACGAGTCGCCGCCGCCGAAGGTCGACTCCATGATCACCGCGTCCGCTTCCGGGATCTCCGCCGCCTCGGCGGTGAAGGAAGGCGTCAGCCGGAAGTCTCCCGTATACGCCAGCGCATGCGTGGCGTTGGAGACGCGGATCATGGCCGAGCCGAGGACGTGCCCCGCGGGGAACAGCTCGACCGTCCACTCACCGACTCTGTGCTCCGCGCGGTACGGCAGCTCCGTCCCCTTCAGGTCGTCGCCGCTCCGCGCGCGCAGAAACGCGGCCGTGGGCGCCGTGGCGATGAAGTGCTCGTGGCGGCCGATGTGGTCCGCATGCCCGTGCGAGATGATCCCGAGCTTCCGCGGCTCCGCGGGGTCGAGATAGATCTCGCTGTTGATCAGCCGGATGTCGGGGTCGACCTGGAAGAGACGCACGCGGGCGGGTGAACGCACCCAACCCCTCGCATCATCCCGCAGAGCAAGTGGACCGCCGGCGTCCCGCCGGCTGTCTGCGCAGGCGTCCCGCCTGCGCGCCCTCGGGGTGGGTGGCGGCGGGACGCCGCCACAGACAGCCGGCGAGGACGCCGGCGGTCCGCTAACTACGCCTTCCGCTCGTGCGGCAGCGGTTCCCCTGCGAAGTGGCAGGCTGCGAACTGTCCTGGTTTGTGCTCGACCAGCGCCGGGACCTCGGTCTTGCAGATCGGGAACTGCGCGATGGGGCAGCGCGTGTGGAAGACGCAGCCGCTCGGGGGATTGAGCGGCGTGGGGATGTCGCCGCTGAGGAGGATGCGCGTCTTCTTCACCTGCGGGTCCGGCACCGGGACGGCCGACAGCAGCGCCTTCGTGTACGGGTGCAGCGGATCGTCGTACAGAGCGCGGCGGCCGGCCAGCTCCATCACCTTGCCGAGGTACATCACCGCTACGCGCGTGGAGATGTGCTCGACCACCGAGAGATCGTGGGCGATGAAGAGGTACGTCAGCCCCAGCTCCTCCTGCAGGTCCTGCAGCAGGTTGACGACCTGCGCCTGCACCGAGACATCGAGCGCGGAGACCGGCTCGTCGAGCACGAGAAACTTCGGGTTCGTGGCCAGGGCACGAGCGACGCCGATGCGCTGCCGCTGCCCGCCGGAGAACTCGTGCGGATAGCGCTTGCGGTAATCGGGGCTGAGGCCGACCTTCTGCAGGAGCTGCGCGACGCGCTCCTGCCGCTCCGAGCCGTTCATGCCGCCGTGGATGATCAGCGGCTCGGCCACGATGGTCCCGACGGTCATGCGCGGATTCAGCGACGCGTACGGGTCCTGAAAGACGATCTGCATGTTGCGGCGCATGCGGCGCAGGTCGCCGGCGTTCAGGCCGAGAACGTTCGTGTCCTCGAATTCGACCGTGCCGCCGGTCGGCTCGATGAGGCGGAGGATGCAGCGCCCGACGGTCGTCTTCCCGGAGCCCGACTCGCCGACGAGGCCCAGCGTCTCGCCGCGCGCCACACCGAAGCTGATGCCGTCGACGGCCTTCACCTGCGCCACCACCCGGGCCAGCACACCGCGCTTGACCGGAAAGTACTTGCGCAGGTCGCGCACGACCAGCAGCGGCTCGCCGAGGCCCAGCGGCACCTTCGGGGTCCGCTGCGGCGCCGATTCCTCGCCCGGGTCGTGCGTCGGCTTCGCGTCGCGGTCGATCTGCCGCGCGGTCTGGTCGGCGGGCGTGGGCAGTCCGCCGGTGATGGCCGGCGCGACCCCGCCATTGACAGCATCGTCGCCGGGGATGAAGGGTTTGTCGCTCATGACGAAAATTGAAAATTGAAAATTGAAAATTGAAAGATCGGAACTGCTCGTGCCTCGTGTCTCATGGTTTTTTCAATTTTCAATTCTCAATTTTCAATTCTTTCCGGATCGGCCTCATCGCCATGCAGGTAGCAACGCGCGCTCGCGCCCGCACTCACCGGCATCAGCGCCGGCTCGTTGCCGAGGCAGATGTCCATGACGTCCGGGCAGCGCGGGTTGAACTTGCAGCCGCGGGGCAGGTTCGTCAGCGGCGGCACCATCCCGGGGATCGTGGCCAGGCGTCCGGGGGGCGGGTTGTACGGCGAATGCGCCTCGGCGGACGTGCGCGGTGCCGCCTCCTCCGCGACCGCCTTCTCGATGCTCGGCAGCGACTTCAGGAGCCCGCGCGTGTACGGATGCGCGGGGTTGGCGAAGAGCTGGCTCACCGGCGCCTCCTCCACCACGCGTCCCGTGTACATGACCACGATGCGCTCGCAGAACTCCGCCACCACGCCGAGGTCGTGCGTGATGAGCAGCACGGCCAGGCCGAGCTTCTTCTGCAGGCCCGCCAGCAGCTCCATGATCTGCGCCTGGATGGTCACGTCGAGCGCGGTGGTCGGCTCGTCGGCGATCAGCAGCTCCGGGTCGCACGACAGGGCGATGGCGATCATCACGCGCTGGCGCATGCCGCCGGAGAGCTGGTGCGGATAGTCGTGCAGGCGCTTGTGCGGATCGGGGATCGACACGAGCTCCAGCATCTCGCCGGCCTGCTTCCACGCTTCCTTCTTCCCGACCTTGCGATGGATGCGGATCGCCTCCGCCACCTGCGCGCCGATCTTGAAGACGGGATTCAGCGACGTCATCGGCTCCTGGAAGACCATGGCGATGTCGTTGCCGCGGACGTCGCGCATCTCCTTCTCGGACAGCTTCGCCAGGTCGCGTCCCTTGAAGAGGATCTGCCCGCCGGTGATCTTCCCCGGCACGGAGACCAGCCGCATGATCGACTGCGCCGTGACGCTCTTGCCGCAGCCCGACTCGCCGACCAGCGCCACGGCCTCGCCGCGCCGCACGTTGAACGAGACGTTGTCGACGGCATCGACGGAGCCGTCGGCGGTGTAGAAAGTGGTCCGGAGGTTTTTGACCTCCAGCAAGGCCTCGGCCGGATCCACGTCGAGGTCGGCGACGCGGGCCCCGGTCATTCCTGGTACTGACACGGGGGCGGATGGTAGCAAGAAGGATGACAGCCCGGCTCAGGCTTCTTCGGCGTCCGTCGCCCCGGCGAGCAGTTCCCGCGCCGCCGCCTCGTCGTCCTCACGCACCCAGAACTCCACCGGACCGACGGCATTGCTCCCGCCGCCCGTGCCGAAACGGCCGAGGGCGAAGAGGTCCTGCAGCGCCTCGCCGCGGGTCATGAACTCGATGTTCGCGTCGCGCAGCAGGGACTCGATCAGCGGCAGCACCGCGGCGTTGCCCCCTTCGTAAATCCTGACGAGCCTGGTCTCCGGCTCGGCCGGCTGGGCGTCGGCCGGCACGACCAGGTCGACGTCGCAGTCCGCGCAGCGGGTGAAGCCTTCGCGGTACTCGCTGCCGCACTCCGGGCAGATCACCGCGCCGCCTTGGTCTGGCGGAAGGCCGACCGCACGAGGTCGAGCGCCTGCCGGTACTCCTCCGACTCCAGGTCGTTGGAGAGGATGGTGAAGTGCACGAAGGCGTTCGGCCAACGCCGCACGCCCGCCGTGGCGTGCCGCCACTCTTCTTTCGGGATCTCGCGCCCCACCCACTTCCTGTCGGTGAAGACCGTGTAGCCCATGAAGCCGCCGGGCGTATCGGCGAAGGCGAAGGTCATCTCCGTCTGCACCGCCCCTTCGAGCATGTGCCCGAAGCTCTGGCGCATCAGTCTCTCGAGCGCTTCCTTCGTGGCCATGGCGTTCTTCTCGCCGGGATAGATGCTGGCATCGAGCACGATGGTCCCCCTGGTCAGGTGAAAGCTGTTCCTGTCGCCACCCGAGGAGAGCGTCCAGCCGGGAGGCGCCGCGACCTCGATGA
>Ga0196976_1000526_pt1 | contig 23819 bp, 22 predicted proteins | sample S3v_513CmetaG_FD_148644 | JGI IMG/M metagenome (GOLD analysis project Ga0196976, IMG submission 148644) | Soil microbial communities from Anza Borrego desert, Southern California, United States - S3+v_5-13C | ecosystem: Environmental > Terrestrial > Soil > Desert | place: USA: California...
CCCAGGCTGACACGCGTGATTTGCAGGTTTTGCAGTCCTGGATCGTCCACTGATGCGAGTAGGAAAAATGACCGGTGAAGTGGCTCGATCAGGAAGCCTTCCGCGCCGAGTGGGAGGGGGAAACGGTACTGGAGTACCGTGGTTGGGTCCTCGCGTTCCTCACCACTTCCCGGCGTGAACACGGTTGCAACGCCGAGAGAGAGGATAAGTGCTTTCGCAAACAGCAGATGGAGACAGCGCCGCGGCTGAGACATACAGATATCACCCGTGCTAAACATTCAGTAGAGCAACTGGCGAACCAATGAAAGGGACGGAATGCTGAGATTGCTATGCGTGACGGCGCATCCCGATGACGAAGCGGGGGCGTTCGGGGGAACGCTGTCGAAGTACGCGGAGAGCGGAGTAGAGACTTACGTTCTGTGTCTGACTGCCGGCACCGCCGCTTCACACAGGGGCGCGTCGAAGACAAATGAGGAACTCGCGGCGTTGCGTCGGCTCGAATTCGCCGAGTCGATCCGCCACCTCAAGGTGACATGCGGGGAGGTGCTCAACTATCACGATGGTGCATTGGACCGCGAGTGCTTTGCTGACGTGGTTGGCACTCTTGTGAAGAAGATCCGCGAAATCAAGCCGCAGGTGGTGATCACCTTCGGCGGCGAGGGAGCCATAACCGCACATCCGGACCACGGCATGGCGTCGGCGTTTGCCACCATGGCCTTCCACTGGGCCTCGCACACGAACCGCTATGCGGAGCAGTTGCAGAACGGCCTCGCTCCGCATCAGGCGCAAAAGTTGTATTACGGCACGAACGACTTCATGCTGCCGGAGCGCCAGCCAGTGTCACTGCCACCCGCAAGCGCGCTCGTTGAATTTGGGACGGAACTGCTCGAGCGTAAAGTGCAAGCCTTTAAGAAGCACGCTACGCAAGCACCGCTTTTCGAGTTGTTTGAGACGAATACGCGCAAAAGAGGCAATCCACACGAGGAACGCTACTTGCTGGTAGCCAAGAACACGCCCGGAGTGATCGTGCGCGAGTCGGATCTCTTTGCCGGAGTAGTCGAGTAAGCCGCTCTAAGAGCGTTTTCTCTTCTTCGGAGTTACGGGCGTAGTCGATGTCTTGCCGTCCAATTGGGAAGAGATTTTTGACAGGACGGCATTGAACGCCTCTTCCTTCGTCATTTCCTTCTTCGCTTTTTCGCCGCGGTACTTGTGTTCGCTGTTGCACGTGCGGCACATCACTTTTATGACTTCGTCGCCCACCATGGAAACAACTGTGTGATCGGTGATGCGCTTGCACCGGGAACAGCGGTCATCGATGTAGTCGCCGATTCGCATAACGGAGCGTAGTTTAGCACCACGCGCCTGCCCGCACCGCGCCCGGCGCCGCACACGCGAGCACGTTCTGAGTACCGCGCCGCGAAAGCTGAAGACCCGGGTGATATGATTTTTGTCGTGACACGGCGCGGGAAGTTCATCACGTTCGAAGGTCTGGATGGCTGCGGCAAGAGCACGCAACTGGGGAAGCTGGCGGAGGTGCTGCGCCTCGAGGGCATCGAAGTGGTGATCACGCGCGAGCCGGGTGGAACGCCGATCGGCGAGAAGATTCGGGCTGTGCTGCTGGATTCACGAACGCAGGGGCTGTCACCGCTCGCGGAGCTCGCATTGATGTTTGCGTCGCGCGCGCAGCAGATCGAGCAGGTGATAAAGCCTGCCGTCGAATCTGGCAAGTGGGTGCTGTGCGACCGGTTCACGGATTCGTCAGAGGCTTACCAGGGCGGCGGTCGCCAATTGGGTACCGAGGCCGTTCTTGCACTCCATCGAGTCCTTTGCGGAAACCTGCAGCCGGACCTTACGATTCTGATGGATTCGGAGGTCGGAGCGAGCGTCGCTCGTGCGCGCAGGCGCAACAAGGCGGCCACCGACAATTCGCAGGCCGACGAGAATCGCTTCGAAAAAGAGAGCCGCGCATTTTTCACACGCGTGCACGAGAAGTATCTCGAAATCGCCGACCGCGAACCGCACCGCGTCGTTGTCGTCGATTCAAGAAAGTCCGCGGAGAGCACGCATCCGCAGATCGTGGACGCCGTCCGGACCAGGTTGTTGGAAGTGCCGGTCGACTAGTCCGACTCTCCGCCGACGCTTCGAATCCGGCCCTTTGGTAACCTGAGCATATCTCCATGGGCTTTTCAGACTTTCACGGCAACGCGGAAACAGTTCGACGGCTGCGCGAGATGATGGCGCGCGATCACTTCCCGCACGCGGTCATCCTTACAGGGCCGCGTGGCTCGGGAAAGTACACGCTCGCGCAGATGGTAGCGAAGGCGATGAACTGCCAGAACAGGCCGCAGAAGGGCGGACTGTTTGGAGGCGCCGAGGACTCGCAGGAACTGCCCGATTTCTGTGGAGTTTGTGCGAACTGTACGCGCATAGGCGAGGCGGATCACCTTGAGCAGCGGTGCGCCGAGGCCGTCGAGGCGCGTGAGAGCCTTCGGGAGAGCGACAAGCGCGAAACCCGCCTCCTGATCCAAACGCATCCGGATGTCATGGTCATCCCGCCGGATCCACCGCAGATGATGATCAAGGTCGATCAGGTTCGTAAGGTGATCGGCGGCATCTACTACCGGCCGGGAGAGGGCAATCACCGCGTCTACATCTTCAGCGATTCGGCTTTCATGAAGGAGGCTGCCAATGCACTGCTGAAGGTCCTGGAAGAGCCGCCCGAGTTTGCGACAATCTTCCTGCTCGCGGAGAACTCAAGCGGACTGTTTCCGACGATTCGGTCGCGCTGCATCACTCTGCAACTTGCGCCGCTTCCGGTCGAAGAAGTTGAGAACTACCTCGCGCACCGTCCCGAGTGGACGGCAAAGCAGCGGGCGCTGGTGGCGCGGCTGAGTGGCGGCGCGCTGGGACGCGCGCGGACCTTCGACCTGAACGGATATACGGCAGCGCGAACCGACGCGTTGACGCTTCTAAAGTCAGCGCTCGGAGAGAGCGATCACTCCGCTCTCTTCAGAGCCACTGAGAGTTATCGGGCCGGCGCCGAGGGCAAAGAAAAGACCGACCGTCTCATCGAGACTGTCTATTCCCTGCTTGAGGACATGCTGTTCATTAAATCGAGTACCCCGGAGCTGGTGCGCAATATTGATGTGCGGGGCGAGATTGAAAAGATGGCGAACGCTGTTGATTTTCAATGGATTGCCACGGCCTCCGAGCGCATCGGAGAAGTCCAGGCTGGCATGCGTCGAAACCTGCTGCGTAGCCTCTCGCTCGATGCCTTCGCGACGAGCCTCGAGAAATAGTTAGATATTAGTAAACACTTGCCTCTTGCTGATGAGCAGCGAGTACAGTGTCGCAATTCCCGCCTTCGCCGCGAGTCGTCACGTTCCGAAACAACATCTCAGTGATCGCATTTAGGGCCGCACGGGTCACTTGGTACTTCGGTCACTTTTCTAGGTGATATCTCCCTAAGTGGCGGCATTGTTTTGGCAAAGGGGGTGTGGTACGGTTAATGCAAGTTCACTCCCTAAGAAGAGATCCTGGTTAAGAGCGCCGCCAGAGGTTTCGCAGAGGCTCTGCGTGTACCTCGGCGGGAAAACCCGGATGAACTGACGGCACGAGCGCCACTTCGAGGCCGGCCGTACCTCCCCGAATGGGAGATGCAGTCATGAAGAATGGAATCGATTCAACCGCCGTAGGCCGTGCCCCCGAGGTCGATAGTTTCTCCAACCGCAAGCTGATCCGGCCGTCATTGTCACGTACCGAGCACAGGACGGATTCGCAGGCGGAACGCCGCGAACGTGCCGAACGCAACGGCGGCGGAAACGGAGCGGCGGGTGCAAAGAAGACTCCGCCACCGGAACAGACCCACGCCGAGAATTTCTATTATCAGAAGCAGATGCAGGCCAAGACGCCGATGGTCGTTGTGCTGAACGACGGCGAAGAGATTCACGGCCTCATAGAGTGGTACGACAAGAGCTGCATTAAACTGACGCGCAACAGCGGCGCGAATCTGCTGATCTACAAGCCGGCAATCAAGTACATGTACAAGGCAGAAGAGATCACTTCCCGGCGCTGACGACCCCGCCGTCATAACAGATCAACGCCCGCGCGAAGCGGGCGTTTTCATTTGCTACCCAACCAACCGGATGCCGCAGTTGCACCCGGATAAACTACGCGCTGACGCCGATCAGCTGTTCAAAGCGCGCAGTGAAGTGCCGCAGGAAGGGGGGCTCGTACGTGAGCTTCAGCCCCTTGATGCTTTCGCGCTTGCGCCAGACCTCAAGGATGACCTCGATCACGTAGTCGATGTGGCTCTGCGTATACGTGCGGCGCGGAATTGCGAGACGGACGAGGTCCATCTTGGCGGCTTTGCCGAACATCAGCGAGCCGATCTCAACGGAACGGATTCCGCCCTCCAGGTAGAGTTCGTTCGCAAGTGCTACGCCCGGAAATTCCTCAAGCGGAATGTGCGGCACAAACGACCGCGCATCAAGGTAGACCGCATGTCCTCCCGGCGGCTGCACGATGGGCACGCCGCGTTCGGAAATGTGGTTACCCAGGTAAGCCGTAGACGCGATGCGGTAGCGCAGGTAGTCCTCTTCGACCGCTTCCTGGATACCTACTGCGATGGCCTCCAGGTCGCGTCCTGCGAGCCCGCCGTAAGTGGGGTAGCCTTCGGTCAGGATGAGCAGGTCCTTCTCCTGCTGTGCGAGGGCGTCGTCGTTGGTGCACAGGAAGCCCCCGATGTTTGCCATTCCGTCTTTCTTTGCCGACATGGTGCAGCCATCGCCGAGTGCGAACATCTCTTGCGCAATCTGCTTCGGTGTCTTGTTCTCGTAACCCTTCTCGCGCAGCTTGATGAAGTAGGCGTTCTCGGCGAAGCGGCAGGCGTCGAAGTAAAGTGGGATTCCGTGCTGCTTGCAAACGGCGCTGACCGCGCGTGCGTTCTCCATCGAGACGGGCTGTCCGCCGCCGGAGTTGTTGGTCACCGTGAGCATCACCAACGGGATCCGTCCGCGGCCTACACGCGCTATCACCGCCTCAAGAGCCGCGATGTCCATGTTGCCCTTGAACGGATGATTGAGGCTCGGCTGCTTGCCTTCGGGAATGACGAGGTCGAGAGCCTCGCCACCTACGGCTTCAACGTTCGCGCGCGTGGTGTCGAAGTGCGTATTGTTCGGAACGACGTCGCCCTTCTTCACCATGGTGGTGAACAGGATGCGCTCGGCCGCGCGGCCCTGGTGCGTCGGGATCACATGCCTGTACCCGACGATGTTCTGGATGGAGTCGCGGAACCGGATGTAGCTCTTGCTTCCGGCGTAGCTCTCATCACCTTCCATGATCGCACCCCACTGATAGGTGGACATGGCTCCCGTGCCGGAGTCGGTAAGCAGGTCGATAAGGACGTCGTCGGCGGGGAGCAGGAACAGATTGTAGTGCGCGTTCCTGAGAAGTTCTTCACGCTGCTGGCGCGTGGTCCAGCGGATCGGTTCAACGCTCTTGATGCGGAACGGCTCGATTATGGTTCGGATTGGCATTGCGAAACCTCGGGCAGGCGCGCGCATGAACGGTCTTGCAGCCCGCACTCCTTGGATTGTAGTCGTGCGGTCGAATGGAGGCGAGTGCGGACTGAAGAGCGCGCAGTGACCTTCAATAGAAACGCCGGCCAGGTTTGGCCGGCGTTCGCTCGATGAGCTGGGCCGTTACTGCTTGAACTCGACAGTGACTGTGCGCGTCTCTTCCGGGCCGGCGTCGTACTTCCAGTTCTTCACTGCCTTCTCAGCCGCATCGGCAAGCACTGGGTGTCCTCCCAGGATCTTAATGCTGCGAACGCTTCCCTGCGGCGAGATGACAACCTCCAGTTTGACGGCGCCCTGGATTCGCATGTTCTTGGCGAGCTCGGGATAGATGGGCTGCACCTGCTGGCGAAGTTTGCGCGCGTCTTCGGCCGCGTAGCTTTGCGCAGGAACGGCGATGCATGCGACGAACGCAAGCGCGAGCGCTGCAATCATGAAAACCTTCGAGGACAGCTTCATAACCGAAACTCCGATGCAACCTGGGAATCAGGGCAACATTCAACATTCAGCCCACTCAAACTGCCGCGGATTTTATGTCGCATTAGGAAAAATCAGGAGATTACGAAGGTACTGAAAAGGCCGAGGCACGTGCTGAATCAGTAAACTGGACGTGACGAAAGTAACCAAAGGAGGTGAAACGCACCCTTATCGCTCCCGCAACGGGAGCGACAAGGGTAAGCAACTTGATCAGGTTTACTGCTGTAGTTGTTTGAGCGAGCGCGCCGCGGCCTCGAGCATGGCATCGGCTGAGACCGGCTTACCGGTTGCGTGCTTCATCCACAGATCGGGCGCAAGGCTGCCAAACTTCGCCATGCGTTCGAATTCAGGACCGATGACGCCGGTCTTGCGCACCTGCTCTTCGATTTGATGCGCGATGAGATGGCCGATCGGATAGTCCGGCAGGTACAGGAACGAATCGATCATGTGCGAATAGACGCCGAGCAGCACCACGTCTTTCTTCTTGAATACCGGCGCGTAGTACTTGTTCCAGACGTCCTTCGAGATTTGCAGAATGGCCTGCTTCAGTTCTTCAGGCGTGGCGTTCGGATGGTCGTACATCCAGTGCCATGCGGCCATATCGACGAGCGCTACGCCCGCTATCTCGTACGTTCCCCAGAAATCATTCAACGTTCGGAGCGCCTCCGATTGCGGGTCAGGCTCCGCGAGCCCGAGCAATTCGAGGTCCTGCGCCTGGAACACGAACGCCAGCGCCTCTGTAAATGCCGTGTTCGGAACCCCGTTCAGGAGATAGTGGTCAATGTCGTTGAGCGAGAGCGTCTGCTCTACGTTGTGCCCCATTTCGTGGACGGCGATGTTGAAGCCCTTGTAGTTCATTCCCGACTTCTCGACCCGGGTGCGAAGGTGCGCTTTTGCCGCACGCATGCCGGCACCCATGGCATGACCTGAACCGCGCGCGGGATCGACCGCGATATTCGCCGCGATTTTCTCAGCGCGGTCTCTCGGGAACCCGAGCTTCACCAGCATATTGGGAATGTCCTTCTGGTAGGCCTCGGGCGTGGGATACCGCTCTGCGACAATGCGGTCGAGTTCAGCTTCGCTGTATTTCGACTTCGCCCGGAACCCGTTGTACCAGATGTCGAATGGCTCGAGCGGACGGCCCAGCCGCTTCTCAATCAGCGCTGCAACCTGCGGAATGAGTGGCGAGGAAACGACCTGCTCTAGCATGGCCTTGACGCGCGCTTCGGGAATCTCGCGGTTCTCGTCAAAGCGCCGGGCGATGTGCGTCGGAGCGGTCGGGGAATACGGATCAACTTTCTTCGACGCGGCGTACGTCTTCCACAGCATCGAGTAACGAGTGTTGGGTTCAGGAGCGTTCGAAGCCGCCTCAGCCTTGTTTGGAACTTCGCCGTCCTTTACAGCCGCGGATTTCACATCGTTCGTGAACGGGTTCCAGTCAAGTTTGGGATTGTTCACGACCGCCGCCGGTATCGTCTGCGTGACGATTCGCTCCATCACCTGCTGAATGGTGCGCTGCTTTGGCAGGCCGTTCTTCACATCGGCGTAGTTGGCCTTGATCTCGTCACGCAGGTTCCAGTGCGACAGCAGGCGCATCTTTGGCGGGAACAGCCTATCGCCTTTCTCGTTGACGAGGTGATGCATCCAGATGTTGTATTCGGCGATGTACTGGCCACTCTGCGATGCTGCCTGCGCGACTTCGAGGTTTACCGACGCCGGGATCCGCTTCGAGAAGCGCTGCGCCAGGCGGACTTCGGCCCACTGACGCCGCGTCCAGTTCTGCCCCTCATTGAGCCGCTGCTCAAGAGTGGTCATCGGGAAGTTGAGCAGCACGACGAAGGCCAGCTTGTTCTGGAAGAAGTCATCGGTTACGTGCGCGGATGGGTCATATCCCCCGAATATCTCGTCATAAGGCTGCACGGGGCCGAGGTCGAGGTCCAGTTGCGTGCGGAACTCGCGGTTGATCTCCTGCATGTGCCCGCTGATCTTCTCGAGCAGGTTCTCAAAGCGGTTGAACATCGTGTCGAGTGCCGCCTGGTCGCCGGCGAAGTTCGTGGTCACGAACTCCTCGAACGCTGCCTGATCACCGTCTTCAGCGCGCCAGAACTCCGCCACCTGCCTGAGTCCCCGACGCGCACGGTCGCGCTGTCCCTCGCCGTACTTGTTGACCAGCGCGCCTTCGAGTTTCGTGCTGCTGGCACTTATCCAGGCCGGCGTCTTGACTGCGGGCCGGCTCGCAGGCTGGTTCATCTTCTTCTCCTGGGCGGAAAGCGATACCGCCGTCAAGGCGGTGATCGAGAGTATGAGTGCGATGCTGCGCATGCGCATATAGGCTGATATCTCCTGTCGGATGTGAACAGAAGGAACGCAACATCGTATGACGCCGGGAGCAGATGGTAAAGGGTGGGCTCCCACCCTTACCCCTTCCTCCGGCGTGAGGGTGGGGTACTAAACCGCTACTGGGTGATAACGCCGCATGCAATGCGGTCGCCGGCGTTACCGGCAGGGTCGGTCTTCTGGTCGTCCGCGTTCGCGTGAACGACGAGCGCTGTTCCGCCGTTTGCGAATACAGAGTTGGCGACGCCCGGTTGAGCGAGTTCAACGCGATCGTTGGAGATGGTCGATTTCACGGTGCCGTCATCATCAACTTTGATGTTGTCCATGTCGCCTTCGTGCGACCCTTGGTCGTTCTTCAGACCGTGCTGCTTCTTGCTTGGGTTGAAATGCGGACCGGCAGACTTGAAATCGGGCGGATCGCACTTTGCCGTCTGGTGAATATGGATGGCGTGCTCACCCGGTGGCAGGTTCTTTAGTGTGAGCCGCATTACCACGCCGCGCGTGCCGACTAACAGAGTCGCGGTGCCCGCGTCGTTGCCCTTCGCGTCTTTCAACTGGACCACTTTTTGTGCGGTCTTGCTGTTCGCGCTCTCGCCGGTGTCGTCCTTCGTTGCCTCTCGGATGTCTTTGGTCGAGGGAGGACCGGGCTCCTGCTGGCCGGTGTTTCCGGACTGCCCGCCTCCTGTGGTCTGGGCCGCAGCCAAGCTAGCGGCCATCAACAATGCAAGTGGCAGAACAGCAAAGTTAAAGGTGCGAAATCTCATGCGTACTTCCTTTCCTGTCATTTGGGACGCAACAGTGTTGTGAGCCCTGGGTACAAATGCAGTACTGAATTAGGATGCTGAGACTTGAATCGGTGGACCGACACTCACGCCAAAGGATCGAGGTGGCTTCCATCTTATCCCATCGCGTCGAGCAGACGCCTAACGGACGAGGGCGGCGTACTGCGCCTGCGTTAGTGGCACCACGGAGAGGCGGCCCATCCTCAATAGTGGAGAATCCCCGAAGAGTTTGTTCTCCTTGATCTCCGCCAGCCGCACCGCTTCTTTCAATGGCTTTCCTGCTTTGATCGTAACGCGCGGCGACTTCGCATTTGAGGCGTCTACGTCGACCACCGATGCAGTGCCGACGGCCCGGCGTTCGTCTCCCGTGTGATAGATCACGAGTTTGCTGCCGGTCGGCATTTCGCGAAGATGCTTTACCGCCTGCGGATTCGTGACTCCGTCCCACACGGTCGTGCGGTCACGCTGCAGATCCTCGAAGGAGTACCCGGAAGGTTCGGTTTTCAGCAGATAGTAGCGTTCGTCTTTCGCCATTCCACTCATTTTAGTGTCAGGAAGAACGTCTGGGGCTGCTCGCGATATGCGGCTCAGTGAGCCATCCGAGGGTGGCGATGCACCATCGGACATTGGAAACCCGAAAAAATGAAGGCAGCAATTCTGCTGCGAGAGCAAAAAGGGGAAATCTATGCGGAGACTGATTCCACTTACTTTAGGACTCATTCTGGCCGGCACATCCGCCATGACCCAGACAATGGGCGGTGCGGCAGGCGGCGCTGCGGCCACAGGTTCAACCGGCGCGGGAGTGGCCGGATCCGGAACTATTGGCGCTCCCGCCACGGCAGGCGCGGGAACGATTGGAACTCAAACCGGAGGAGCTACCATACCCAACACTTCCGGCAGTGTGGGAACGACCACAGGGGTCGGAGCCGCTCCAGTGCAGGTGCCAAGTACCACGGGGACCACTGGGACAGCAACTACAACCACGACGAACCCAGGTGGCCTGAGTGGCGGAACCGCAGGAACTACGGGCACCACTACTACTATTGGAACTCCCGGCACCGTAGGCACCACAACTTCGGGCACCACTCCAGGCGCGACGACGACAGGCACAACAACCGGCACTTCGACCGGAGTGGGCGCGAGCACCAGTACCGGAACGTTGGGAACGACCAGCACCACGACACCACGTGTGGGAACGACCGGAGCAACTGGATCAACCGTCGGCGGAACTACCAGCACCACGACTCAGCCTTGCGGCATGACGACCACCGGCGCGACCGGAACTTCGACCTGCGGCAGCACGACATCACCCACGACAAGCACGGGGACCACGGGCGTGGGCACAACGACTACTTCCCCTAATACCGGCACTTCGCCTACGACGTCTCCGACCACCACCGCAACTCAGCCGGGGACCGGAACTTCAACCAGCACGACTGGTACGGGCAGCACGACTGTACCCCAGTAATCGTGCAATTGCGGGAGGGCAGCGAGACTGCCCTCATTCGCTTGCAGCGGCAAACCGCCACTTCACATAGGACATCCCTCGTTCTATTGGACGAAGAACAACCCATAACCGAAATCTTGGAGAAAGCTATGCGGAATGTTAAGGATCGTGTGGTCGTGATTACCGGAGCATCAAGCGGCATTGGACGGGCAGCGGCACGAAAGTATGCGCGGGGCGGTGCGCACCTGGTGCTGGCGGCGAGACGGAAGAACGCGCTGAAAGAACTGGAGCGCGAGTGCAAAGAACTCGGAGTGAACGCCATCTCCATCGACACCGACGTGAGCGACGAGAAGTCGGTGCGCAGGCTGTCCGAGAGGGCACTTGCAGAATTTGGCCGCATTGACATTTGGATCAATAACGCTGGGGTGGCTACATTCGGCCGCTTCGACGAAGCACCCCTCAAAGAGCACGAGCAGGTGATCGAGACGAACCTGCTGGGCACGATGTATGGGACTTACTACGCCGTACATCATTTCCGGCAGCGTGGCGAGGGCATCCTGATCAACGTGTCTTCTTACGACGGGCGCGGCGCGGCACCATATCACGCCTCCTATGTCGCGTCGAAGCACGGTGTGCGCGGGTTGGGAATGTCGATCCGCCAGGAGTTGTGGGTCAACAACGAGAACAACATCAAGGTTTGCACCGTCATGCCTGTGTCCATCGACACGCCTTTCTTCCAGCATGCGGCAAACCACATGGGCAAGCCGGTTCTGCCCATCCCGCCGGTATATTCGGTGGAAGAGGCCGCTGACACGCTCTATCGGCTGGCGACGAAACCTGAAGACGAAGTGATGGTCGGACGCGCAGGCAAGTTCTTCGGCTTACAGGGGAAGATTGCTCCCAAATTGACCGAAAAGCAGATGGCGTACCAGACACACCGTACCGAGATGGGCCAGGACCGCACTGCACGCTCAACCTCAGGGAACCTGTTCAAGGCTGTTCGTGATGGCACCGGCGAGAGCGGCGGGTGGCTGAACCGCAGGGGCATTCACGACTTGCCCGGTGAAACCAATGGCATGCACAATGCAAGGACCGGAAAGATCGCCGGTGGCATTATTGCCGTAGCGGCTCCCGCAGTGCTGAGTTGGCTGCTGTACAACCAGCGTCGCTCGGCCACTCACCGCGAACAGCCGCTGCAAGCGGCATAAGCGAACGTGTTGAAGACGGGCTTCCGTGTTGCGGTGCGCAAGACTACAATTGCGCCCGCGGCCGGAGGCCCCTATGCATACTGCGGACGTAATAATCATCGGCGGCGGCATCGTTGGCTCCAGCATCGCCTACCACCTCACTGACGCGGGATGCCGCAACGTTCTTATCATCGAGCGCGAACCGCACCAGGGAAAAGGCTCCACGGGCAAGAGCATGGGCGGCGTCCGCGCGCAGTTCGCGACTGACGTCAACATCAGGATGTCGCTTTACTCGATCCCTTTCTATGCATCATTCGATGAGAGGCTTGGAGAGACAGCCGGGTATCGACCGCAGGGATATCTCTTCCTCGCCACGTCTCAAAAGCACCTCGAGTATCTGTGCATCAACCAGGAGCGGCAAAAGTCCCTTGGGCTGACTCAGGCGCGTATGGTCACCCAGGACGAGGTTGCAAAGCAGTTTCCGCAACTTAAGTGTGACGACTTGATGGGTGGTGCGTTTTGTCCTACGGACGGCTTCGTCGATCCATATAGCGCGATGAACGGCTTCATGGCGGTTGCTGCGCAGAACGGTGCCCACATCTGGAAAGGGTGCGAGGTCACCGGCATTGTCGTGGACAAGGGCGGCGTCGCGGGTGTGGAAACCTCGAAGGGCTGCGTAGCCACCCGGATCGTCGTCAACGCCGCCGGACCTTGGGCACGCGACATCGCCAAGATGGTGGGAGTGGATCTACCGGTCCATCCTTTGCGCCGGCAGTTGGTGCCCACCGAGCCTTTCCCGGACTATCCTCACACTGCTCCAATGACAATAGACATGTCGAACGGCTTTCACTTCAGGCCGGAAAGTCTTGGCTTCCTGCTGGCGTGGGCAGACCCCGACGAGACGCCCGGATTTAAGACCGACTTTGACAACAGCTTCATCGAGAAGATCTTGGTGAGGGCTGCAAACCGGGTCCCCTGTTTCGAGAACGTCGCTGTCAACCCGAAGCGCGCTTGGGCTGGCCTGTACGAGATGACGCCGGACCACCATGGCATTCTCGGGCCAGTGAAGGACGTGCCCGGCTTCTTCCTCGCAAATGGATTTAGCGGCCATGGCGTCATGCATGCCCCGGCAACTGGCAAGATTCTTGCCGACCTCATCAGGACGCGAACAACAGACATCATCGATCCGCACGTGCTGAGGTTTGAGCGCTTTGAGGAAGGCGACCTCATCCACGAAACCGCGGTGTTATAGATTCAGGCAAGTCTGGGAACTTGACTTTCCGGAGCATACCTTTTACATGGAAGTATCGCTCCTGAATCTCCAGCCCTCTTGTCCGGGCGGAAGGACCCATGAGGCTCCATTTCCATTTGGTTTACGTGAAAAGCGGCGAGCGTGAGATGAACCTTCAGTCGTGGTTCGCGACGCAGTCGCAGGCACAGGACGCGGCTGCGCTCGCCAACGCAACTCGGCGCGAAGACGAAGACGGCTACATGGAAATCGGGGAGTGCCGTGCGGAGGCCTGTGAACGCCGCAAGAATCCTTGGCGGGGCAAACGCGTCTGAGCTCTAAGCTGGCTTCGGGTACGCGAGCAGGATCAGATCATCGCGTCTGCGCACGCCAAACTTCCTCGAGAGGCGCGCCACCTCCGGCGCAATCTCAACCTCTTCCATCTTCAGTTTCCGGGCGATCTCGCTGTCCGACACATTTTCAAGAACGAGATCAAGCAGTTGCTGTTCGCGTTCCGTGAGGTCCACCCGGCCCAGCGCGAAATGCGTGCGTTGCATTGTGCCGATCACCGAATCGACAAAGCGAGCCAGCAGCGTGCGCGGAACCCAGAATCCGCCGACGGCTACGGCCGTCAATGCCGATGACAACTGCTCGCGCAGATCGCTGCGGCGTACCAGGCCGCGAACACCACGAGCCAGCAGTGGGAATGCGCTCTCCTCTGTGAAGTCGGGAGCGATCACCAGCAACCGAGTGCCCTGAAAGCGGCCAAGAATGTCCGCGATGATGGTTTCGGTCTCGTGGGCACTTGGGCGTGCTTCAAGCGCATAAACTGACGCGGGCGGAACCACTGGCTCGCCACTGTTGAGAACGGTCGTCCGGAACTGAAAGCCGCCAACGTACAGCAATCCCTGGAAATCCGCGATCAGGAGCGGATCCGAAGAGAGCAGACAGACGGTTGTGGGCTGGCGAGAAACGGCGGAACGCACGCAAGCAAGGTACTGCAATGCAGCCTTGTGGACAAGGCGCGCAGTAGTTAAGTTTGGAGCACCTCGGCGGTAACCGCGAAGTAACGCCGTCAGTCTTCCCTAGTCGTGGTTGGCGCTATTGGCTTGCCTGATGTATTCCTATGGTTGTCTGCCGGCGAGCACGACCTGACCGGCATCTTAGTGCACGACCATGGTCAGATACGGAATAGCAGGTTTCGGATTACATGCAGTCAAACGGCTGATGCCTGGTTTCGCCAAGGCGCGGCGCTCGACAGTGGTCGCACTGAGCAGGCGCGATATGGCAACGGCGCGAGAATCGGCAGAAAAATTCCACATCGCCCACGCCTTCGATTCGCTGGACTCGCTGTGCGCCTGTGACCAGGTGGATGCGGTCTTCGTGGCCTCGCCAAACTCACGGCATCTTCCCGATGTGCTGACGGCAGTCCGATACCGCAAGCCGGTTCTCTGCGAGAAACCGATGGCGATGACTGCAAGCGAGGCGCGCCAGATGCTGGACGCGGCTAATAGCGCCGGGGTTCTACTAGGCATCGCCCACTGTTTTCGTTTCGAAGATAGCGTGAGACGGATACGTCAACGCGTGCAGGCCGGTGACATCGGCAGGCCGGTGCTGGCACGGGCCGAGTTCTGCTATCCCGGCCTTGGGCATCCGCGGGCATGGCTGCTCGATGCGGAGATATCCGGCGGCGGACCCATCGCAGATGTTGGCGTGCATTGCATCGACGCGCTGCGCTTCGTACTCGGGGATGAAGTGGTGAGGGTTGCCGCCGTTGCCCAACGCGATGAGCACTCGGGAACGGTTGAGGCCAGCGCCGTGCTCTCACTCGAATTCGCGCGAGGGACCATGGGGACCGTGGCGTGTTCCCTGCGTGCTCCCTACCGGACACCAGTCGAGATCGTCGGGACAGAGGGTATTCTGCGCGCAGACGACGGGTTCAACGTTGAGCGCCCGATCAGGATCGAACTGCTGCGCGAGAGCAGGGTCGTCGACACCGAGGAAGTCATAAATGACCAGACTTACGCCCGCCAGGTGGATGCATTTACGGAAGCCGTGGAAACGGGGCGGCAGTTCGAAGTGCCAGGCGAGGATGGCTGGAAGAATCAGCTGGTTTTGGACGCGGCTTATCGAAGCGTGAAGACCGGCAAATTCGAATCCGTGTAACTGCTGTTGCAAATCAAACCCCGCCCTGTCGCGTCGCGTTCAGAGCGGGGTGTGAAGTTTTTCTTTCGCTACTTTCCCGCGCGCGCCAGGGCGCGCTTCAGCGTCTGGTCAAGAGCCGCCTTCTGCTGCTCGTACTCTGCCGCCGAGATTTGTCCCTGCTGCCGCTCGATCTCTAGTTGGAACAATTCCTCTTTCATCGCCGCAAGGAACGTATCTGCGGTGCTGGCAGGCGCCTGCGCCGGAGTCGATGTGCCTGTTCGCAAAGACCCAGGCACATCAAGCGGAACGCGCGCGCCGGTTGAGTCCGCGCCAGCAGCCTGTGCAGGTGCGGGACCGCGAGTGCTCGCAAGGTACGCGCCCCCGGCCATCACGAATGCGAGTCCCAGGAGAATCCACCAGCGGTAACGGCTGAGCGGGTCGGGAGCGTCGATCGGAGGTCCGAGTCCGCCGCCGGGGCCGGTGCGTTGCGTACCACCCATGGCGCCGCCTTGGGCTGATGCCTGCTGTCCCTGCTGATCGTCAGCGGGCATGAGGCCGGTTCCCGCTATGCGGAAACTAAGGTCCTGTCCCGGCCGAATGTTGGTCGCGACCTGCACCGTAGTTCCCGGCTGATCCGCCATCGGACTGAACTGGCCCGCGTTCTTCGCTTCGAATGTCATCGACTGCGGGATCACCGTAACGAAGTGGTCGAATGGGATCAGGTTCTGCGGCGAGAGTGTCGCGTCGCCGCTGTAGGGCAAATGATATGCGATCTGGAACCGCGTCTCGCCGGGACGCAACGGGAAGGAGAAGGCATAGTGGTTCTTCTGCTTCGTCGGCACGGGCATGCTCTGGATCGGCTGCCCGTTCGGGCCCTGCGCATTGGCTTCGTCGATCGTCGCGCCCTCAGGAAGTACGACCTCAAATGTGTTATCGCCCGCCACCGTACGCGGAGGATTCGATTTGTTGTTCACCGCGTACAGTTCGATGAACTGTAGCGTGCCACTCTGGGCCTGGGCACGGACCACCCGCGCCGTACCGCTGAGGCCGTCAACCTGCTTGGCTGATTCGTAGATCTCTATGTCTGCGGTGCTCGTGCCCGGCGGAACCATCTTGAAGTAATTCGCGCCCTGATAGTTGACGCGGACGAGGTGCGGCGCTTGTCCGCCGGAAAGCGGCAACGAGTACCTGCCCTGCGCGTCGGCTTTTGTGCTGCCCGCTTCGTTCATTCCTTGCGACAGGTTCAGGATGACGACATCAACGCCTGCCGCCGGCTTTCCCGTGGTTCCGTTGCGTACACTGCCTGTGACGTTCTGCTGTGCGGCGGCAACTGTTGCCAGCGTCAGCGCGAGTGCAACAAAAACGATAAATTGCTTAAGGATTCTGGTCATTAGTTCCTAGCGGCGGTCCGCCTTGTTCAGTTCATCGATCTCGGCGAGAACGGCGGCCGCCTCTTCTTCCATTGCTGTGCGCATCGTCTGGAAATCCTGATCGCTGAGTTTGCCTGCCTTGTACTCGAAATTGAGGTCGCGAAGGTTCTCGTAGATGACCTCCTTGCGTTCGAGCAGGAAGCTGACGCGAGTCTTCTCTTGCCCGGCCTCCACCGTGCCCGGCGGCATGAAGACGTAGATCATGAGACACACCGCGAAGAGCACGCAGCCGAACATGATGAAGCTGCTGCCGGTTGCGTCGGGTTGGTTCTGCCCCATCTGTAGTGCTAAGGCAAACAACGTCACAGTTCCGTCTCCTGACGCGCACGTGCGCGATAGCTGTCGAGTTGCTCATCCGTGGACGCCGTTGGCTGGACCGGGCTGTAGACAGCCCGGCGCTTCCATGTGCGCACCACGGTGACCACGCCCGCAGTGCCCAGCACAAAGATGACGAAAGGCATGATCCACGCAACCAGGTTGAACCCCTCGGTCGTTGGAGCGGCCAGCACTGTCTTGCCGTACTTCTCCGTGAAGCCCGCGAGAATCACTTTGTCGGTCTCGCCCTTGGCGATTCCCTCTTTCAATTCAGCGAGCATGCGCGTGGAGTAGGAGCAGCCGACGTGGTTGCACTCGATCAGCACTTGCCCGCATCCGCACTGGCACATGAGTTGATGCCCGAGCTTGCTGTATCTGGCATCCGGCGAATCACCGGCGCCGAGCAGCAGGGATGCGAACAGGATGATCGCTAGGCACTGCACTACGCGTGTTCTGATGCTCTTGTGTTTCAAGCTTTCAACCTCAGCGGCCGTGCCGCCGGCTTAAGATCGATTCTCAGCGCAACTACGCGCAGCTAATCCCCTGCTCCAACCGTGGTTCCCGCAGCCGAGGCTTCGGCGGATGCCACCGCCGCACGCTCGCGAACCACAGACGGAACGTTCGCCGCTGCCATATTCGGAACCAACGCAATGAGTGTCCCAATGAACATGGTGAACGCACCGATCCAGATCCAGACAACGAGCGGGTTAACGTGGGCCTTCAAGATCGGTCGGCCCGTCTGCTCATTCACCCCCGTATAGACCAGGTAAAGGTCCTCGCGGAGCGTGGTGCGGTTGGCGACCATGGTCGCAGGCTGCTGGCTCGCCTTGTAGACACGGCGCTCCGGATACATCGTCGCTACCTGCTTGTCGCCCTTGAACACATCGATGATCGCCCACTCCGCAAAGTAGTTCGGCTTGTCGTCCTGCGTGTATGACTTGCAGACGAGCGTGTACGAGCCGATCTGCATCTTGTCGCCGAACCCGAGTTCCTGTTCCTTGTCGATGTTGAATGCCGCGCCCGCAAAGCCGAGCACCGCGAACACGAAACCCATGTGGACGAGGTACCCGCCGTAGCGACGGGTGTTGCGGCGCGTCAACTGCACCATCCCGGCTAGGATGTTCGAATTGTTGTGGCGGGCGATGACGCGTCCGCCGCGCCAGAACTCGCTCGTGATCGTCGCCGCCACCAGCGCAGAAAGCGTGATCCCCATCAGCGAGTACAGCACCGCAACATCCTGCCATGGACGCATGCCGCCCAGGATCAATGCGATTGCCACCGCCAGCGCAAAGATGGACGGCATCAGGAAGTTGCGCTTCAGGCTCTCAGCCGAAGTCTTCCGCCACGCGAGCAACGGACCCACAGCGGTCAGCAGCAGCAGGAACATCGCGATCGGCACGTTCACCTTGTTGAAGAACGGCGGCCCGACCGTGACCTTTGTCCCCTGCACCCACTCGGAGAGGATGGGGAACAGCGTCCCCCAGAGCACCGCGAAGCACGAGACCAGCAACAGCACGTTGTTGAACAGGAAGCTCGACTCGCGCGAGACCAGCGACTCCAGGCGATGCTCGCTCTTGAGGTGGTCGCGATTCCTCACGTAATAGAAAATGCATGTCGCGCCAATAAGCGCCATGAACCACGTGAACCACGGTCCGACACCCGACTGTGCGAAAGCATGGACCGAGCTCACCACGCCCGACCGGGTGAGGAACGTACCGAAGATGCACAGAAAGAACGTGATGAAGATCAGCCAGACGTTCCACGTCTTCATCATGCCCCGCTTCTCCTGCATCATCACCGAGTGCAGGAAAGCAGTAGCGGTGAGCCATGGCAGTAGCGACGCGTTTTCAACCGGGTCCCAGCCCCAGTATCCGCCCCATCCGAGAACCGCATACGCCCAGTGCGCTCCGAGGAAGATGCCGCAGGTCAGGAAGAGCCACCCCACCATCGTCCAGCGGCGGGTGATGTGGATCCACTTCTCGCCGGGATATTTCATGATGAGCGCTGCCAGCGCAAATGCGAACGGCACGGTCATTCCCACGTAGCCGAGATAAAGCATCGGCGGGTGAATCACCATCTCCGGATATTGCAGCAGCGGGTTGAGACCGTTGCCGTCCTGAGGAATGGTGCCGGTAACGATCGCGAATGGGTGCGCGGAGAAGTTGACAAGCAGCAGGAAGAAGACCTGCACCGCAGCAATGATGACCGACGCGTGTGCCACCAGGCGCGTGTCCACCTTGTGACGCATCCGCAGCACCAGCCCGAAACACGCCAGCAGCCAGCACCAGAAAAGAAGCGAACCTTCTTGTCCGGACCAGAGCGCGGCGAACTTGTAGGGCCCCGGAAGCTCACGGTTGCTGTGGTGCATGATGTAGGCAAGCGAGAAGTCGTTCCGGAACGCGGCAAGTACCAGCGCGAGCGCCGCGGCCGATACGGCGACAAAGACGGCAATGCCGGCGCGCCGCGCGGTTTCCGCCAGGCGATCGTCCCGACGCACGATCGCAACGATTCCGGCCACAAACGCGTAAGCGCTCAGCGCTAATGCAACGAGTAAGGTAAAGCTTCCAATGTGGGGCATGAGGACTAGACTTATCCTTATTGTTCCAGAATCACGTGGGACAAGCAACCGAACGGCCCAGTTTGGGAACGCAAAAACGCCGTCCCGCTTTGGCCATCAGCCGTACAGGCTGGGTCCAAAATACAGGGGAAGCCGCGCCGCCATTCCGCTACTCTGCCATCGTGGACGCGGATAGTCCCTGGCCACCCTTTTGGACCTCCTGATGACAAGAAGAGAGCGCGAGCTCTCTTCTCCTTTTAGAGATGAATTGGTGAGCAGAATGTTGCCGCTATCTATGATCCATAGCGTCCCGGACGAGCTGGATCAGTTCCGGTGGCGGGAGTGGCTTTTGGCGAAACACTGCGTTTGACCCTTCGTATTCGTCGGCGACGTCCGGCATCCCGCTGACTACTATCACCGGGACATCCGGATTCATTTGCCGGAGGTCGCGCACGAACTCTGCGCCACTCGCCCCCGGCAGAACGTGATCCGTGATGATGACTCCGAACCGCGGGCCAGCCGTACGCAGGAGGGCGAGGGCGCTTTCAGCGCTCGTGGCGATCGACACCATGAAGCCTGCATCGCGGAGGATAGTCTCCCGAATTCGCAACTGCATCGGGTTGTCGTCGATCAGAAGTACCTGGTTCAAAACGTTGGAACCTTGGCCCTTAGGCGCTCTTGCCGCGGATCTCGGCCTCAGCACGGATCCAATCTTCCTCGGCGCTGCCGCCCCCGTTTGCGTCGCGCTCCAGGTAAAGCTCATATGCGCGCTGGCGGATCAACTCATACGTATCGCCGGTCGAGGTCTTGGTGGCGATCGCGCGGGTCTCTATCTCTGGCGTGGACTGCGTCGCACTGGCAACCTGCTTCCGTGACCGGGCGGTCTTCGGTGCCGAGGGGTCAGTTGCCTTTTTTGCTTTTGCCATGAACTACAACTCCTTCAACAAGAACAAAGATGGCCGTCGTTCTCATCTCAGATGAATAGAAGCATCGGGCCGGTAACACAACTATAACGCTCCTGTGCTGTGAAATTCACGGCAGCAGGAGTTTTTTTGAGAACTGCAATGATGCTGCGGTCCAAAGTTAGATACCAGCAGAGCACATATGGATGCTTGTACTGCAAGTGGGTCGCAGTTTAGTGGAAATCGTGCGAGGAAGTTTTAGCCTGGGTGAGTTTTAGGGCCGTAACGCGCGAAGTTTTTACCGAAACTACGTGGTCAATGTTCTGAAGCACGCCTTCGATTAGGAGGAAACGTTCTTCAACCAACAGCAAACGATGTTGCTCGAAGAGATCTGGTCTAACGATGATGTTCGCTATACCAGTCTCATCTTCAAGGCTCAAGAAAACAAACCCGTGCGCTGTTCCCGGACGCTGCCGCACAATCACGCATCCCGCGACTTTCACTCGCTTGCCGTTGGGTAGATGCTCAAGTTCTGACGCAGTGCTCAGACCCATGCGCGAGAGACGTTCGCGATGGAACGCCATCGGGTGTGGCCCCACCGTCAAGCCGGTGCCGCGGAAATCCGCAACGAGGCGCTCTTCCGCAGTCATGCGCGCCAGAGGCGAATACTCATCAGGCTCAGGGACTGTCGCGAGCAGTGTACCCACAGGTTGCGCGGCGGCTTCCGCATGCCATAGTGCGTCGCGGCGGTGGAACGGGATTTCCGAGTCTGCGGTTTCCAGTTGCGAAACAGAATCACTCCCCAATGAATTCAGGGCACCGATGTCCGCCAGCGTGGCGAGTTCATTGCGGCGAAGTTCCGGAACGCGACGCGCGAGATCGCTGATTGACGTGAATGCACGCAAGTTGCGCTGGCGCACGATCGCATGCGCAATCTCTTCGCGCAATCCTCGGACATAACGCAGCCCCATGCGAAGTTGCACTTCGCCTTCGGCGTCTTCCTTCTCCAGCGTGCAGAGCCAGTCGGAACAGGTCACGTCGATTGGCCGCATTTTGAGGCCGTGACGTTGCGCGTCTTTGACAAGCGTGGACGGGTGATAAAAGCCCATCGGCTGATTGTTGAGCATCGCCGCTGTGAACGCCCCAACGTAATGCGTCTTGAGCCATGCACTCGCATAAGCGATAAGAGCGAAACTTGCCGCGTGCGACTCTGGAAATCCGTACAGTGCGAACGAAACGATGGACTGGATGATCTCCTCCTGCGCTTTTGGCTCGATGCCGTTGCGCGTCATGCCGCGCCGGAGTTTCACCTCGATTTCCTTCATGCGCTTTTCAGAACGCTTCGCGCCGAGTGCGCGGCGGAGTTCTTCGGCTTCGCCCCCGGTGAATCCGGCTGCGACCATGGCGATCCGCAGTAACTGCTCCTGGAAAAGCGGCACGCCTAGCGTGCGTTCAAGAATGTTTTCAAGCGCTGGATGCGCGTATTCCACTGGCGCGCGTCCCTGGCGGCGCTTGATGTACGGGTTCACCATCTGGCCCACGATCGGGCCCGGCCGAATCAGCGCAACTTGTATGACAATGTCGTAGAACTTCTCGGGACGCAGTCGCGGCAGGCATGACATCTGCGCGCGGCTCTCAATCTGGAACATGCCCACCGTGTCGGCCTTCTGCAAAGCAGCGTAAACCTCGGCGTCATCGGGCGGCAGGTGCGCAAGCGAGACCTCGGTACCGTAGTGCGGTGGGATCAGGTCAATCGTCTCCTTAAGAACAGCCATCATGCCGAGTCCGAGCAGATCGACCTTGATGATGCCCATGTCCGCGCAATCTTCTTTGTCCCACTGCACGACCACTCGCCCCGGCATAGATGCCGGCTCTAGCGGCACCACCGAATCAAGCTGTCCCTGGCAGATGACCATTCCTCCGCTGTGCTGGCCGAGATGACGTGGCAGGTCCTGTACCGCCAGGGTGAGTTCCAGGAACTTCTGCATGCGCGGATGTCGCAGGTCGCATCCCGCCGAGCGGAACTGGCGTTCCAGCGTGTCATCGGGCGCGCGGTACTCCCACGTGCCGACGAGGCGCGAGACGCGGTCCAGCGTGTCGGCGTCGAAATCGAGCGCCTTGCCGATCTCGCGCGCCGCCGAGCGTCCGCGATACGTGATGACGTTGGCCGTCATGGCGGCGCCCAATTTCCCGTAGCGCTCGTAGACGTACTGGATCACGCTCTCCCGTTGATCACCGCTGGGCAGGTCCAGGTCGATATCGGGCCATTCGCCGCGTTCTTCGCTTAGGAAGCGCTCGAACAGCAGGTCCATGCCGATGGGATCGACCGCGGTGATACCGAGTGAGTAGCAGACAGCGCTGTTCGCGGCGGAACCGCGCCCCTGCGCCAGAATGCCATGCTCGCGGCAGAAGCGCACGAGGTCCCACACTATAAGGAAGTAGCCCTCGAGGTGGAGCTTTTCAACCAGCGCAAGTTCTCGCTCGATCTGCCGGTGCGCGCGTTCGCGGAGATGTGCCTTGCTGGCATGTCCATATCGCTCGTGCTCGCCTTCGGCGGTGCGCTTCCGCAGGAATGACATCATCGTCTCGCCGTCGGGAACGGGATACCGCGGGAATTCATAGCCAAGATCGGCCAGGGTGAAATCCAGGCGCGACGCAATCTCCTGCGTGTTCGCGATCGCCTCCGGCAGATCGGTGAAGAGGCGCACCATCTCCTCCGGCGTCTTCAGATGACGCTCGGAGTTTGTGCAGAGGAGACGTCCGGCCGTGGCGAGCGAGCGATGATTGCGGATGCAGGTGAAGACATCGGCAATCTGGCGCTGCTCGGGACGGGCGTGATGCACGCCATTGGCGGCAACGAGCGGCAATTTGAGTGAGCGCGCGAGTTCGATCGCGGCTTGGTTGCGTGCCTCCTCCGCGCGGTCGTAGTGTCGCTGGAGTTCGACGTACACGTTTTCGCGTCCGAATGTCGTGACGAGTTGCTCCAGTGCGCGGCGTGCGGCGGGCATTCCGCCCGTGTCGAGCGAGTGCGCGAGCGGCCCGTCGTCTCCGCCCGTAAGGCAGATCAGTCCTTGCGAATACTGTGCGAGTTCTTCGGGACAGGTGGACGACGGTGTGTTTTTGGGCACGCGCAGCTTCATCTGCGTGATGAGCCGGCACAGGTTCTGGTACCCCGGGCGAGACGCGACAAGCAGGGGCAGCGATCCCTCGGGAAGGCTCATGTCGGAGCCGATCAGTGCCTTGAGGCCAATCTTCTTCGCAGCGAGGTGGAAGCGTGCAGATCCGTACACGCCGTCGCGGTCGAGCAGAGCCATGGAACTCATTCCCTGCTGCGCGCACACTTCAACCAGTTCTTCGGGCAGCGATGCGCCCTCGAGAAAGCTGAATGCGGACCGGGCATGGAGTTCGGTATACATCATTGAGGGTCGCTTATTCA
>Ga0196976_1000527_pt1 | contig 23777 bp, 21 predicted proteins | sample S3v_513CmetaG_FD_148644 | JGI IMG/M metagenome (GOLD analysis project Ga0196976, IMG submission 148644) | Soil microbial communities from Anza Borrego desert, Southern California, United States - S3+v_5-13C | ecosystem: Environmental > Terrestrial > Soil > Desert | place: USA: California...
GATGGGGAGCGACTTGCGGCCGAAGTGCTCGCGATCCGGATACGAGGGGTGGGCGCCGAGGATGACTCCGTGGCGGGACGCGAGTGCCGCGGCGAGACGCATGGAATCCTCATCCCCCACGTGGCCGCCGCAGGCGACGTTGGCGCGGTGGATGAGCGGCCAGATCTCCTCTTCGCCGGGCGAGCCTTCGCCGAGGTCGGCGCTCAGCTCGATGGCCGTCACAGCTCGGTCCCTTTCGTCTCGGGGAGGAGCCAGATCAGGATCGCGCCGAGGGCGAAGAAGACCGCGTCGCAGGCGATGGCGAAGCCGAGGCCGTGCTTCGTGGCGGCGGCGCCGATGGCGAACGGCGCGGCCGCGGAAGCGAGGCGGCCGGTGTTGTAGCAGAAGCCCTGGGCGCTGGCGCGGATGCGCGTCGGGAAGAGCTCGGCCAGCATGGCCCCGAACATCGAGAAGTAGCCGTGCGCGAAGTAGCCGACGAGCGGGCCGATGACGAGCAGCGTCACCGTCGAGCGCGCGCCGAACGCGAAGAGCGGCACGACCGCCGTCGCCGCGATCATGAAGAACGTGAAGGCGGGGCGGCGGCCGATGCGGTCCGCGATCCAGCCGAAGGTGATGTAGCCGAAGAAGGCGCCGACCTGCAGGACGATCAGCCACTGCGCCCCTTTGGTCATGGTCAGCCCCGCCCCTCCCTCGGCCACGGGCGTGGACAGGAACGCCGGCAGCCAGGTGGTCACGCCCCAGAAGGCGATGAGGACGCTGCTGGCGACGAGGGTGGCCAGGAAGGTGCGGCGGCGGTACTGCGCGCTGAAGATCTCGCTCCAGGGCGCGCTCTCCTCCACGCGCTCGCGCCAGATGCGCGGCTCCTCGACCGTGCGGCGCACGATGAACGCGAGCAGCGCCGGCGCGGCGCCGATGAGGAACAGCACGCGCCAGCCGTACGTCTCCAGGACCAGCGCGGAGAGCCCGGCGGCGATGAGGGCGCCGATGGCCCATCCCGACTGCATGATCCCCATGGCCTTGGCGCGATGCCGCGCCGGCCACGTCTCCGCCACCAGCACCGAGCCGCACGACCACTCCCCTCCCATCCCCAGCCCCACCAGCACGCGCCAGGCGACGAGCTGCCAGAGGTTCTGCGAGGTGGCCATGCCCGCCGTGGCCAGCGAGTAGAGAAGGATGCTGATGGTCATGGCCCGCACGCGGCCGATGCGGTCGGCGATGCGGCCGAAGGCGATGCCTCCGATGGCGCTGGCGATCAGCGCGGACATCACCGGCAGCGTGACCTGCTGCTTGCTGAGATCGAACTCCTTGGCGATGGAGAGCAGGGCGAAGTTGAAGAGGAGAAAGTCCGTGGCGTCGAGCATCCAGCCGAGCTGCGCGGCCAGAAGCGCGCGCCAGGCTTTCCTGTCGACGCCGTCGAAATGCATGCGCGGAGCTTATCCTGAGAGCACCGCAGCCCGATGTCGACGCCTCCTTCCGCGCCGCAGTTCGATCTCTTCCTGAGCCACAACAGCCGGGACAAGGAGCTCGTGGAGCCGGTCGCGGAGCGGCTGCTCGAGGAATTCGGAGTGGTCTCGTGGCTCGACATCTGGGCCATTCCGGCGGCCGCGGACTGGCGCGCGGAGATCGAGCGCGGCCTGCTGGCGTGCCGCGGCTGCATGGTGTTCATCGGCGGCAGCGGGTGGGGCGAGTTTCATCTGGCCGAGGCGCGCCGCGCGCTGGAGCACCGCGCGATGCGCGAGGACTTCGTGGTCGTGCCGGTGGTGCTGCCCGGGGCGCGGGACGAGGACTTGGCCGTGCTGGCGGAGCTCTTCTCGGAGCGGCAGCGCGTCGATCTCACCGGGGCGGCAGCGGAGGAGGAATCGTTGCGTCGTGTGGCGGCGGCGATCCGGCGCGAGCAGCCGTTCCCCCTAGGGCGTCCCCGGATGTCGCCATACACGATCCGGCGGGACGCGAATCGCTGGACGGCGAGCGGCCGGAAGGATGCGAGCATCCTCTACCGCGGCCGGACGCTCGCCGCGGCGCAGCAACTGGCGACCACGTACAGCGGGCAGTTGGACGCGACGGCGTTCCGATTCCTCACCGCGGCGGTGGAGGCCGAGCGCCGGCGCCTGCGCTTCGCCGCCGGCGGCGCGGCGGCAGTCGTGCTGGCCATCCTGACGCTGCTCGTCCTGACCTTGGTCAGCCGCCACAATGCCCGGACCCGCCTGGCCTCGCTGTACGTCGAACAGGGACGGGACGCGTTGCTGCGGCGCGATCCGTCGGCCGCGCTCTATCTGCATGCGGCGCTCGAGTTGGACAGCCGCGATCCGGACCTCCGTTTTCTGCTCGCCCGTGCGCTGCAACCGCTGTCGGGACAAGTGGCCTCTTTGAATGGCCACACGGATGCGGTGAACGAGACCGCGATCAGTCCGGACGGCCGCACCGCCGCAACGGCCGGCGCCGATCATCTCGGCGGAGTGTGGTCGCTCCCCGCAGGGACGCCGCTCTGCGCGCTGCGCGGCCATCGGGCCGGCATCCGCACGATCCGTTTCCATCCCGACGGCAGCCGGTTGCTGACGGCGAGTCTCGACCTGACGGCGCGGATCTGGGACGCACGCACGTGCCGGCCGCTCCTCGAGCTCACGGGACATGGCAGCGTCGTCTCCGAAGCGGCGTGGAGCGGCGACGGCAGGTATGTCGTGACGGCGAGCTACGACGGCTCCGTGCGCGTGTGGGATGCGGGCAGCGGCCGGGAGCTCGCGGCCCTGAAAGGCACCGACGCCGTAGGGAAGGCGCTGTTCGCCGGTGACGACGTCGTGTCCGGCGACAGCGGCGGTGTCGTCCGCGTCTGGGACTGGCGCCGCAACCAGGTGGCCAGCCTGTCGCAGAACGAGAGCGTGTCCGATCTCGCGGCCATGGGCGACGGCCGGGTGGTCATCGCGTGGAACGCACCGCTTGCGGTCGTGTGGAGCCCCGCCACGAACGCGCACCTGATCCTGCGCGGCGACGATGCCGCGTTCGCGGCCGTCGCCGTCTCCCCGGACCGCTCGCGCGTCATCGCCTCGGACAACAACGGCGTGACCCGGATGTGGGACGCGCGGAGCGGCGCGCCGCTGCAGCCGATGCAGGGAGAGCACGGGTTCACCGAATCGGCGGCCTTTGACCGGTCGGGCCGGCTCATCGTCACGGCCGGCTCGGATGGCACGGCGAAGGTCTGGCGCGCAGCCGACGGCGCACTGCTGGCCGTCCTGGATGGCCTGCAGGGAAAGCTGCGGCACGCGGCATTCAACGCCGACGGCTCGCTGGTGGCGACGTCCGGCGCCGATGGACGTGCCATCGTCTGGAAGTGGCGCGCCGCGCGAGGGCCGTATCTCTGGCGGCGCCGCGATGCGAAGGCCGAGATCAACCAGGTGCGTTTCGCGGGCGGCGCCCCGCGGCTCGTGACCGGCAGCGATGATGGGACGGCGATCGTGTACGACACCGGCAGCGGCGGCGTCGCCTCGCGCGTGACGGCGGACGATGTGGTGGAGTCCGTCGATCTCTCGGATGACGGCCGGCGGGTGGCGCTTGCGATCGGCCGCGCGGCGGAGATCCGCAACGTCGCCACGGGCGCGCTCCTGCACCGCCTGGAGGGGCATCGCGGCACCGTGCGCGACATTCGCTTCGCTCCGGCGGGAACGACGCTGGCCACGGCGTCCGAGGACCATACGGCGCGCCTCTGGGACACCAGGTCCGGCACCTTGCGCGCCGCGCTGCCGCACGGCGATCAGGTGCTCCGGCTGATGTACGACGAAGAGGGGACCCGCCTGCTCACCACCAGCCTCGATTTCACGGCGGCGCTCTGGGACGCGGAGCGCGGAACGCGGCTGCGCCGGCTGGACGGGCACCTCTCAGGAGTTGAGCATGCAGCGCTCAGCGGCGACGCCGCGATCGCGGTCACGGCGGAGAAGACCGCCCGGCTGCGCGTGTGGAACGCGAGCAGCGGCCGGCAGACGGCGGAGCTGACGGGACACAGCGGATATATCAACGACTGCACGCTGAATCGCGACGCGACGCGCATCGGATCGGCGGGATCGGACGGGACCGCGCGCATCTGGGACACGGCCGGGCGCCTCCTGCATACGCTGGGCGGTCACGAGGGACGAGTCGTGTCGATTCGCTTCAGCCCCTGGTCCGAATTGGCGGCGACGGTGAACGAGTCCGCCGAAGTGCGGGTGTGGAGTGTGGCTACCGGCCGCCTGCTCGCGCGCTTTCCTCACGGCGGGGACTTTGCGACCGTCGCCGAGTTCACGCCCGACGGCAACGCGCTCGTCACCGGCGACGGCGGGGGACGCGTCAGCCTGTGGTCCCTCGACGCGGACGAGCGCACTGCCGGCGAGATCGCACCGATGCTGGCGAGACTGCTCCCCGCGCGATTGCAGGACGGCCGCGCGGTTCCGGTGCGTCAATCGTTCCGCAAGTAAGGTAACGGGTTCTGCCAAACGGATCGATACTGATGATCGCCATGACTCGGATCGATGAAGTGCTGGCCGGACTGCAGGAAGAGCGGCAGAGACTGCGCGCGGAGCTGGCGGAGGTGGAGCAGGCGATTGCCTCGCTCGAGGGAGCGGAAGAGTCGCAGCCTTACGCCCGGCTGAACGTGTACGAGGCCGCGGCTCACTATCTCGCGCGCGCGGGGGAACCGAAGACAGCGCGCGAAATCGCGGATGCGTTGCGCGCCGGCGGGTTCAATACGCGCTCGACGAGGTTCGCCAACACCATCACGACCATGCTGCGCCGCGGTGCACCGCGCGGACTGGGCATTCGCCGCACTCGCGACGGCCGGCGCTGGTATATGGGCATCCGTCGCGCTCCCACTAGTGGGACCACGGAGCCCACAAGTGGGACGTGACATCCCACTAGTGGGACATCCGTACCCACAAGTGGGACGCGAAATCCCACTCGTGGGATTTTCGGCTGCACGAGTGGGATTCGAGATCCCACTCGTGGGATGTCCGTGCACACGAGTGGGATTCAGAATCCCACTCGTGGGATCCGGCGTCCGATCAGCCGCGCATCCGTGACAAGAGAAACGTCTCGAGGCCCACATCGACCGGCAGGCCGCCGGATTTTCGCTTGATCTCCAGATCTGCCATCTCGGCGAGAGCACGGAAGAGATCGGCCTCGGAGTATCCGCGCGCCGCCTCGAATTTTTTGTGCAGCGGGAAGGGGTGCGGGCGCTGGCGTACGAGTCCGTGCTGCTTCAGGTAGTCGCCGAGCTTGTCGGCGACGGTGTCTTTGAAGCGGTTGTAGGGCATCGAAGCGCGGAGGTTCACGTTGAATGCACGCGCCCAGGAGTGGATGCCGATCATCTGGCGCAATTCGTCGGGGATGGCGAAGAGATAGCGTCCGTAGTGAATCTCGGCGGAGCCTTTCGGGTCTTCGCGGCGCGCCTGGGCGACGAGATCGCGGAGCTTGGCCACGGCCTCGAGGATCTTTCCCTCGGTGAAGAGGGAGCCGAGCTCGTAGCGCGCGCCTCCTTCCACGGCGGCGATCTCGCGGTCGATCATCTCCGCGGTCACGCGTCCGCCGCTGCCGGCCAGCGTGGCCAGGCGCTCGGCCTCGCCGACGGCGAGACGCAGCGGCGGCACTTCTTTCGAGAACTTGTCGGCCAGGATTCGGTCGATGCCGAGGCGCTGGCGCAGGCGGGCGACGGCATTGCCGTCGAACTTCACCTGGTACTCGGCGGCGATCGCGGCGACGGCCTGGTCGAGCGCGGAGTTGAAGCCTTCGCGGGTGAGATCGGCCACGACGACGGCGCCGTGCCTGTCGATCAGGTCGACGGTGGCCGAGTCGCGCGGTACCTCGCCGGTGCGCATCAGCAGGAGCGCCCCGGCCGCGCCGCCGCGTACGATCGCTTCCATCAGCAGCGCGGCGTCGTCTTCTCCGCGGCCCGCCTTCTTGCCCGTGGTGCGGCAGAAGCCGAGCATGTCGGTCAGCGTCGCATCGAGCGCCACGCCGAGGGCGTCGGCGATGTCGCGGTCCTTCATCTCGAGGTCGGCGCCCGCCAGTCCCAGGACGTGCAGCAGTTTCGCGGCGGACGAGGCGCGCTTGCGATCCGTCTTCGCCCCCTTCCAGTCGGTGAGCGCCTTCTCGTACAGCGAGGCGATCTCTTTCGCGGAGACGAACGCGTTGACCTCGGGGACGATGAGCAGGCGCGAGCCGCCGAAGAGCGAGCCGGTGCGGTAGGAGTCGAGGATCGAGGCCAGCTCGGTGCCGGCTTCGTAGGTCTCGAGCGAGATCGCGGGGTTCTTCGCGACGATGGCGTCGCGGATCTGGTGGAAGGCGTGCTCGGAGAGGAAGTCCGAGGAGCCACCGACCAGGAGGACGCGGGGCGTCTTCCCCTGGCCGATGGCGTTGAGGACGGTTTCGAGTTTCTTGGGCATGGAGCGGCGGGCTGAAGTCCACGCTGGCCGGGCTGAAGCCCACGCTGGACGGGCTGAAGCCCATGCTGGACGGGCTGAAGCCCGTCCTACATCAGCATGCCCTTTTCCTGCAGCTCCTGGCAATCGATACAGAAGGGGGTCCAGGGAACGGCCTGCAGGCGCTTCTCGCCGATGGTGGTGCCGCAGTTGGTGCAGACGCCGTAGCCGCCGTCGTTCATGCGGTTGAAGGCTTCATCGATGAGCATGAGCAGATTGCGCTCGCCATCGGAGAGGGAGAAGTTGAGCTCTTTGGAGTAGGCGCTGGCGGCCTTGTCGGCGAGGTCCTGGATGCCGTCGTCGGGGGAAGCATTCCCGGCGGCCTTGTCGCGCTGGTAGGAATCGATGAGCTCGCGCTGCTTGGCGCGGAGGGCATCCTCGTACGCCTGAAACGGATTCGTCTTGGTCTTTGCTTTGGTCGCCATTCGAGCCTCTCACTTGTGATACGGGATGTTGCGCATCAACGTGCAGGCCCGGTAGAGCTGTTCCAGCAGGATGACACGCGCGAACTGGTGCGGCAAAGTCATGGGAGTGAGAGCGAGCAGCTTGTCGGCGCGCTTCCGGACGGTGTCGTCGAACCCGACATCGCCGCCGATGACGAAATTGACCCCGTGCGGGCTGTCGATCGTCAGCCTCTCGATCCACTTCGCAAACTTCAAAGAATCAAACGTTTGCCCTCGCTCGTCGAGGACTACCGTGTACCCGCGATCGGGAATCGCGGCCAGCAGGCGCGCGGATTGAGCGCGCATGATAGCCACATCGCTCTGAGCCTGTCTACCGCGCTCGGAGGCGACATTGATGACCTCGATCGGAAAGAAATGTCTGATCCGATTGAGGTAACGCTCCGCTGCCCCGGCGAGCTCGGCGTCGGCATGGGAACCTCCCTGGATGAGGCGAAATTTCATGGGTGGGGAAGGCTCATAGGCTCGTAGGCTCAGAGGCTCGTAGGCTCCGAGGCTCGTAGGCTCAGAGGCTCGTAGGCTCAGAGGCTCAGAGGCTCAGAGGCTCATAGGCTCACAGGGAGCAACTGCTGTGAGCCTATGAGCCTTTGCGCCCGTGAGCCTACTCCAGACCGTACTTTCTCCTCTTCTCCAGCAGTGTCTTCCGATTGATCCCCAGGATCTCCGCGGCGCGGGAGTAGTTGCGGCGGGTCATGGCCAGGATCTCGCGGATGTAGTGGGACTCGAGCTGGTCGAGGGTCCAGGTGCCGCGGGCGGCGGTGGCCACCAGGTCGCCGGTGTCGTCGCCGACCGGGAGCAGCGCGGCGGTGACTTCGTTGCCGCCGGCGAGGAGGGCGGCGCGCTCCAGCGCGTTTTTCAGCTCGCGGACGTTGCCGGGCCAGGCGTAGCTGGCGATGAGCTGCCGCGCGCCGGCGTCCAGCTTGCGGCGGCCGAGGAACTTCTTCGCCAGCGGCAGGACATCCTCCGGGCGCTCGCGGAGCGGCGGCAGGGTGAGGGTGACGACGTTGATGCGGTAATAGAGATCGCGGCGCAGGGTGCGCGGGTCGGCGCTCGTCGACGAGATGACGCGCGCCTCGAAGGGCACGGAGGCGCCGCCGCCGAGGCGCGTGAAGCGGCGCTCCTCGATGGCCCGCAGGAGCTTGGCCTGGAGCTGCGGCGAGAGGGCGGAGATCTCGTCGAAGTAGACGGTGCCGCGGCGCGCGGCCTCGAGCTTGCCGAGCTTGCGCGCGTGCGCGTCGGTGAAGGTGCCGCGCTCGTGGCCGAAGAGCTCACTCTCGAAGAGATCGGCGGGGATGGTCGCGCACTCGATGTGCACGAACGGCTCGTCGCGGCGGTTGCTGCCGGCGTGGATGGACTCGGCGAGGTGATCTTTGCCGGTGCCCGATTCGCCGAGGATGAGGATGCTGACGTCGTGGTCGAGGACTTTCTCGACCGTCTCCAGGACGTTCCGCATCGCGGCGTTGCGCGTGCGGAACGTGTCGCGAAGGCCGCGGGCTGAAGCCCGCGCCACATTACGACGTTTGGACGGCACGCGTTTCGGTCTCTCCGGTGTATTCGGAGGTCACGTTCGGCGCGTCGCCCCAGAGCCGCTCGAGTCCGTAGAAACGGCGCACGTCCTCGGTGAAGATGTGGATGATGAAGTCGCCGTAATCGAGCAGGATCCAGCGGCCCGGCGTGGTGCCCTCGACGAGCAGCGGCCGGACGTTCAGCTCCTCTTTCAGCTTCGCGGTGACGCTGTCGGAGATGGCCGCCGCCTGGCGCTCATTGGAGGCCGAGCAGAGGACGAAGTAGTCCGCGATGGACGTCAGCCCGGCGACAGAGAGCACGTCCAGATGGAATGCTTTCTTGTCGAGTGCCGCGGCCACTGCCACACGGACGCGGGATTCAATCGAAGAATCGTTCACGATTGGCCCTTTCGATAGAGTTCGTAATGATGAATGTAACGCGACACCCGCTCGCCGACCAGATGTTCGATCGGCTGGCCCTCGCGGATGCGCAGGCGGATCTCGGTGGAAGAGATCGGCACGGTGGTGTTTTCGGCGAAGACGATCGTGCCGTTCGGCTCGGGACGTAGGGCGGGCTTCAGCCCGACCCTCTCGTGAAGAATGGACGGGCTGAAGCCCGTCCTACGTTGTCTCGTGAGGACCACGAAGTTCGCGAGTTGGATGATGGTCTCGATGGAGCGCCACTCGTGCAGCTTCTCCAGGTTGTCGTCGCCGATGATCCAGTCGAGACGCGCGTCGGGGTAATCGCCGCGGAGCTGCTGCAGCGTGTCGACGGTGTACGAGATCGCGCCGCGCTCGAGCTCCTGCGGGGAGACGTACAGCGCGTCGTGCCCTTCCGTCGCCAGCACGGCCATGGCGAAGCGGTGCGGGCCGGGGGCGGTGACGCGATCGGTCTTGAACGGCTGCACGTAGGCGGGGATGTAGAGCACGCGATCCCACTGCAGCTCCTCGCGCACTGCGAGGACCGGGTCGAGATGGCCGCGATGGAAGGGATCGAACGTGCCGCCGCAGATGCCGATGTTCATGCTGGTGGTGAAGAAGCGGCGAGCGCTTCTTCCGGACGGGCCGCGTTCTCGCGCACGAACCGCGCGAGCATGCGAACCAGCTCGCGCACGCCATCCCCCACGACGGCCGAGATCTGGTGGTACTGGAATCCATGCTGCTGCGCGTAGGCGCGCAGTTTCTCGGAGCTCCCCGGTACCTCGGAATCGAGCTTGGAGCCGACGACGATGCGCGGCTTCTCGGCGAGCGTCCGCGAGTAGAGCTCGAGCTCGCGGGCGATGACCTCGGCGTCCTGCTCGGGCGTCTCGTTGGCCGAAAGGTCGACGAGGTGGACGAGCACGGAGCAGCGCTCGACGTGGCGAAGGAACTGATCGCCGAGGCCGTGCCCCTCGTGCGCGCCCTCGATGAGTCCCGGGATGTCGGCGACGACGAAGGTCTGCGCGTCGTCCGCGCTGACGACGCCGAGGTTCGGGACGAGGGTGGTGAACGGATAGTCGGCGATCTTCGGCTTGGCAGCGCTGATGACGGAGATGAGCGTCGACTTGCCGGCATTCGGCAGGCCGACCAGGCCGACGTCCGCGATCAGCTTGAGCTCGATGAAGAGCTCGTGCTCTTCCCCCTCGTTGCCGTCCTGGGCGAAACGGGGGGCCTGACGGGTGGCCGTGGCGAAGTGCTGGTTGCCCCAGCCGCCGCGGCCCCCTTTGGCGACGAGGACGCGCTGGCCGTCGTGACTGAGGTCGGCGATGATCTCGCCCGTGGCTTTGTCGCGGACGACCGAGCCGATGGGCAGCTCGATGGTGACGTCGTGACCGGCCTGGCCGGAACAGTTCGAGCCCATTCCGTGCTCGCCGCGGCCGGCCTTCCACTCGCGTTGGAACTGCAGGTGGTAGAGGGTGTTCAGCCGCTGCGAGGCCTGGATGTACACGGAGCCGCCATGGCCGCCGTCGCCGCCGGAGGGACCGCCCTTGGGAACGAACTTCTCGCGGCGGAAGGCGATGCAGCCTTTGCCGCCGTCGCCCGCCTTCACGCGGATGGTGGCCTGGTCGATGAACATTCGATACGGCTCAGTGCGAGGGAAATGCCTGAAAACACGTAGGACGGGCTTCAGCCCGTCCATGGTACGACGTGAGGGGCGGGCTGAAGCCCGCCCTACGTTGGTCTTACGCCGCCGGGGCGACGCTGATGAAGCGGCCGCGCTCGCCCTTGTCGTGGAACTGGACGATGCCGTCGATCTTGGCGAACAGCGTGTGGTCACGGCCGATGCCGACGTTGGTGCCGGGCTGGAACTTCGTGCCGCGCTGGCGGACGAGAATCGATCCACCGGTCACGAACTGACCGGCGAAGCGCTTGACGCCCAGCATCTTCGGCTGCGAGTCGCGGCCGTTGCGCGAAGAGCCCTGTCCTTTCTTATGAGCCATGGATGGACCTCCCTCAGAGTTTGATGGAATCGATGCGAACTTCCACCACATCCTGGCGATGGCCGTGGGTCCGCTTCGTGTGATTCTTACGACGCTTTTTCTTGAAGACGATGATCTTGTCGCCGCGGGTCTCGCGAACGACGGTCGCGACGACCGTAGCACCCTTGACGGTGGGGCTGCCGACCTGCGGCTGATCGCCGCCGACCATCAGCACTTCGCTGAACGTGACTTTGTCCTGATCCGCGCTGCCGAGCACGTCACGCTCGACCTGAAGGCGATCACCCTCAGCCACGCGATACTGCTTCCCACCGGAACGAATGATGGCGTACACAACGTCCTCCGAACGAACTGCCCCCGATTGAGACACTTCGGGGGTGCTCGGCAGACAACCATACACCAGGGGGGTGTATTCCGGCGCCTGCGGCGGTTGCTGGTTGTCGGTTTTCCCCCGCCCGCACACCCGTTGCTTCTCATTCCTCGCCTGAAAGCACCTTGAACCAGCCACCAGCAACAGAAAGGGCGCCCGGAGGGCGCCCTTTCGGAACAACTGCTGCGAAGACAGCTTAGAAGCGGAGGCGGACACCGGCCTGGTAGCGGCGCGGCGACAGGAGCACGCGGTCGGACTGGTAGGTGAAGCGGGAGTCCGGATCGTTGTGGGCCTGGGTGACGAAGATCGCGTCCTGATTGTTGGTCAGGTTGTAGATGTCGAGGAAGAGGTCGACATTGAACCGGCGAACCGGCATCAGGTAGCGGAGCTTCGCGTCCACCGTGTAGTAGCTCGGGTGGGTCTCCACACCGCGCTCGGCGAAGGTGCCGTCCTCGCGGTGCAGCGGGAGGTAGATGTCGTACTGACCCGGGAGGAAGATCTCGGACTCGGTGTAGTGCGCACCGCTGTTCCAGTACGCGAGGGCACCGACTTCGAGGTTGAACGGCAGGCGGTACATACCGTAGAGCTTGAACTGGTGATCGGCCGTGCCCTGCAGCTTGCCGTACATGTACGGCTGGCGCGGGTCGTACTCGATGGCGTCACCGACGAGGTCGGCGTTCGCGTCCGAGGTGATGTTGCCCTCGGCGTTACGCCACATGTACTGGATGTTGGCGGTCCAGTTGCCCGAGAAGCGACGCTCGAAGGCGAGGTCGAGACCGTCGGTCTGGCGCTCGGCGCCGATGGCGTTGGCCAGGTAGAAGTTCACCGGGCCGTCGATGCCGGTCGGAGGCCAGCCGTGCTGTCCCGGCGTGAGCAGGAACGGACGGTATTCGGCAGGGATCGAGGTCGGCGTGCAGCCGGACGGCGGGCAGGCGTAGCCCGGGAGCTCCCAGTAGACGTGCGGGTCGTAGTCTTCGATGAGGTTGTCGTCGATGCGGCGGAAGGCCTGCGCCATGAAGGCCCAGGTCGGGGTGAGGTTGATGCCGTAGGTGAGCGAGTACTCGTCCTGGGTCTGGTTCTTCAGGTTCGGCGCGAAGCCGGCGTCACGAACGGTCGCCGAGCCGCGGAGGCGGTAGGTGAACCAGTCGTTGCCGATGAAAAGCTGCTCGGCGTTGACGGTGCCGGTGATGTTGCCGGCGAAGTGCACCATGTCGGTGCGGATCGGATCGTAGTAGCGGCCGTAGAACGCGGTCAGCTTCTGGCGGCCCTGGCCACCGACGTCCCAGGTGAGCCCGAGGCGCGGCGAGAAGGTCGGATCCATGTCCAGAATGGTCGAGTTGTCCGAGGCGATGTACTTCCAGTCTTCCATGCGGACGCCGGCGTTGACCGTCCACTGCCCCATGTTCCAGTCGTCCTGGAGGAAGGCGGTGTTGGCGCGCGCGACGACGTTGTTGGTGCCGACCGACTGATTGGCGGTGCGGAGGAAGTTGATGCCGCCGCCCGGGTTGTTGGCGCTGTTGCTGAGGCGGATGGCGGCGAACTCGGCGTCCGAGATGGTGTTGTCGCCGTTCGTGTCCGCGGCGCGGAACGCGGCCGAGGTCGGCGAGGCGTTGCGCAGCGCGTTACGGGCGTTGTCGAACTCGCTGTTCGAGAAGATGCTGTAGATGCCGCCGCGGGCCGGGCCGGCGAGCTCACCGAGGGTGACGCCCGAGAAGACCGAGGCCAGCGAGGTCATCGTGGCGCCACCGTTGAAGCGGCTGGAGGTCTGGTCCTGGAGCTTGGTGTACTGGTAGCCACCCTTGAGGGTGTGGGTACCGGCGGCGTTGAAGAAGAGGCTGCCGTTGAGATCAGCCTGGTCGCGCTTCTGCAGCTGGTCGAAGAAGGTCGACGCGCCGCCGAGGTTACGCGAGTAGTTCGGAAGCTGCGCGCAGCGGGCCGAGCTCGGGTTGCTGGCGCAGGCCGGGGCGCTCAGGGCAGCAAGGCGCAGCGTGTTCTGCTGGCCGAGCTCCGGATGGAGCGGGAACTGGTGGTACTCCTCTTCGAACTGGCCATAGCGACCCTCGACGACGACCGAGCTGCCGAACAGGTGCTGGATCGAGCCGGTGATCGTGCGCGGGGTGTCCTCGATGCCGATGTAGCGGCCCGGGACGGTGCTGGCGTTGCGGTTCACATCGGCGTCCTGATCGCGGGGATCGGAGAAGTACTGGCCGATGATGGTGGTGGCGTCGGTGGCCTTGAGGGTCAGCTTGCCGAAGTAGTTCTGACGGTCGTTGAGCCACTCGGTGGTGAGCGGCGACGGGGAAGCGTCAGCGGCGACGGCGACTTCGTCGGTGTTCTTGCGGAGCTGGCCCGAGGCGAAGAACCAGGCGCGGTCGCGAACGATCGGGCCGCCGAGGGTGATGGCCGCGTCGTACTTCTCTTCCTTGGCGTTCCACAGCCAGTCGCGGTCGGTCTTGTAGTCCTCGTACATGTTGGCGTTCTGAAGGTAGTAGTTCAGAGAGCCGGAGAACTCGTTGCCGCCCGACTTGGTGACGACGCTGCCGACGTAACCCTTGCCGCCGGCGTATTCGGCCGGCACGCCCGAGGTCACGATTTCCTGCTCGAGGATGACTTCGTTGTTGAACGTCATCGTGCCACGGCCGTTGCCCATGTCGGTGACGTTCAGACCGTCGATGTAGTAGGTGTTGTCGGTGGAACCGGTCTTACCGAAGCCGCGCTCGACGCCGCGGTCGGAATAGTTGTTGCCGCCCTTGCCAGCCGGATCGACCGGGGTGTCGGAGCCGCCCTGGTTGGGGACGACGTTGACGCCCGGCACGAGCTGCGCGTAGGCCTTGTAGTCACGGCCGACCGGAAGCGCTTCCACTTCCTGCAGGGTGACGTGCTCGGACACCGTGGCGCGCGTGGTGTCGACCATCGGCGCCTCGGCGGTGACGGTGATGGACTCCGTGACCGCTTCGGTGTTCATCTTGACCACGAGGGTCGCGGTCGTGTTCTGCTCGACCGTGGCCTGGGTCGAAGTCGGCTGGAAGCCGGACAGCGAGCCCTTGATCGTGTACCTGCCCGGCACCATGCCGGCCAGGATGGCCTGACCACGCGAATCGGTCACGGCGGTGCGGGTACCAATCTGCACCGGCGACGTCGCTTCGATGGTCACGCCCGGAAGTACGGCACCGGTGGAGTCGGTGGCCGTGACTGCGATCGTGCCGGTCGTGGCGCCGAACATCGGCACCGCGAGCAGCGCGAACACTGCCAATAGGACGGTGAATCTCCTCATGTATGAGCCTCCTGTCGTTATCACTCGTTCAGAGCGGGATACCCGGAACGAAACTCTTTTTGCTGGACTAGCTACACCGGACTCGTTTTGGAACGGGATGGGGATTGTAACGACCCTGTCACGAGATCTGCAACCTTGGCACTCCTTTTGGACTTGCCGGTTCTTACTGTTGCGTGCACTATCCGCAACAGTTCTGCCATAAGTCGCAAGCGCTTAACCCTCCTTGTTTCAAAGAGTTCGCTTCGCGGGCCCCGGCTGGGCATTCAGAGGAATGAATCGCCGCTACGGATTAATGGACGAATTTGTTACAACGGGATGTTCCCGTGCTTCTTTGGCGGGTTCCGGTCGCGCTTGTTACGCAACATGGAAAAGGTGGTGATCAGCTTCCGCCGCGTGAACCGCGGCTCGATGATCTCGTCGATGTATCCCCGCTCGGCGGCGATGTACGGGTTGGCGAACTTCTCCTTGTACTCGGCCACCCTGGCCTCGCGGTCGTCCGCGCCGCGATAGAGGATGTTGACCGCCCCCTCCGCCCCCATGACCGCGATCTCAGCGGTCGGGTACGCGAAGTTCATGTCGGCGCGGATGTGCTTCGAGTTCATGACGCAGTACGCGCCGCCGTACGCCTTCCTGGTGATGACGGTGACCTTCGGCACGGTGGCCTCGGCCAGGGCATAGAGCAGCTTCGCACCATGAATGATGATGCCGCCGTGCTCCTGCCCCGTCCCCGGCAGAAAGCCGGGCACGTCCTCGAGCACGAGCAGCGGGATGTTGAAGGCGTCGCAGAAGCGGACGAAGCGCGCCCCTTTGCGTGAGGCGTCGATGTCGAGCACGCCCGCGAGGAAGGCGGGCTGGTTGGCGACCACTCCGACGGAGTAGCCGTTCAGGCGGATGAAGCCGACGACGATGTTGCGCGCGTAGTGCTGGTGGACTTCGAAGAAGTGCCCTTCATCGGCGACGGTCTTGATCAGCTCGCGCATCTCGTACGGCTGGTTCGGCGACTCGGGGATGAAGGCGTCGAGTGCGGCGTCGACGCGATTGACGTCGTCGCCCGTGGCCACGCGCGGCGCCTCTTCGAGGTTGTTCGACGGCACGTACGACAGCAGCTCGCGGATCATGGCGATGCAGTCTTCGTCGGAGTCGGCGGCAAAGTGCGCGACGCCGGAGATCTGGTTGTGCGTCTCCGCGCCGCCGAGCTTCTCCTTGGTCACTTCCTCGTGCGTGACGGTCTTGATGACGTCAGGACCGGTGACGAACATGTAGCTCGTCTTCTTCACCATGAGGATGAAGTCGGTGATGGCGGGCGAGTAGACGGCACCGCCGGCGCACGGCCCCATGATGGCGGAGATCTGCGGCACGACGCCGGAGGCGAGGGTGTTGCGGAGGAAGATGTCGGCGTAGCCGCCGAGGGAGACGACCCCTTCCTGGATGCGCGCGCCGCCGGAGTCGTTGAGGCCGACGATGGGGGCGCCGTTCTTCACGGCCAGGTCCATGATCTTGACGATCTTCGCGGCGTGCGTCTCGGAGAGCGAGCCGCCGAAGACGGTGAAGTCCTGCGCGAAGGCGTAGACGAGCCTCCCCTGCACGGTGCCGTAACCGGTGACGACGCCGTCGCCGGGGATGCGCTGTTTGTCGAGCCCGAAGTCGGTGGAGCGGTGGGTGACGAGCTGGTCGAGCTCCTGGAAGGAGCCGGGATCGAAGAGGAGCTGGATGCGCTCGCGCGCGGTGAGCTTCCCCTCGTTGTGCTGGCGGTCGATGCGGGCCTGGCCGCCGCCGAGCTCACTCTGCTGCTTGCGGCGCTCGAGCTCTTCGATTTTTTGTTCGATGGACATTAAAGGATGACGTCCCGTTCAGCGGCGATGCGGCGCATCTCGGCCTCGACCTGTGCGTCGGAGGCGCGGTCGCCGAGGCGCTGCCGCGCTTCCTGCTCGATCAGGTCGAGCGCGGCGAAGTTTTCCTGCAGCGCCCTGGCGACGACGAGGATGCCGGCCTCGGCATCCCGGAACTCGACCAGACCGCGGTCTTCGAGCCGGTTGACGATGGCCCGGGCGAGAAATTCGATGCGTGCTGCGGAGGTGGCGCTCAAGGCAACGCGGATTAAAGCATCATCTCCGCGCCGAAGGAACCGGCTCCGTACGGATACCAGACCCGCTCGCGCGCGACGGCTTCGATTTTGGTGACACTGATGGTGGCCGGGTAGACGGCCTGCCGGTCTTCGATGAGGACGCGCAGCGTGAGGCCGCCCGCCGGCGCGAGGAGCGCGACAGCGCGCGGGAGATCTTCGTCGATGGCGGTGACGCCGTGCTCGATGCCCAGGTTGAAGGGCATGTGCACGGGACGCAGGCGGTAGCTGGGGCGGTAGAAGCTGGCGCTCGTTTCGGTGACGGGGTTGCCGTAGCCGTCGACGCCGCCCGCGGTCTGTCTCGCTTGCTTGAGAAAAGGGAGGACGGCGGCGGTGACGTTGGGGGCGAGTCTCAGGTGGTTGGGGGCTTCGCGCTCGGACTCGGCGCGTTGCAGGGCGGAGGCGATGGGCTCGAAGTCTTCTTCGCGGTCGACGAGGGCGCGCAGGTGGTGGTGGACGAGGGAGGCGTGGAAGCGGTGCGTTTCCTCGGTCCAGCGGTTGTCGCCGTATTCGTGCTCGGCGTAGCCGCGCGTGACGATCAGGCGCTCGGTATGGAAACGTAGGACGGGCTTCAGCCCGTCCCCCTCCCACGGGAGAGGCGGGCTGAAGCCCGCCCTACGTTCGGGCCAGCATTCGAAGAGGGCGCCCTCTTCGCGGGCGGCGCCGCTTTCGGTCACGCGGAGGAGGGTGCCGTTTTCCCAGCGCACGACGTGGCCTCGCTTGCGGTAGATCATCGACGAAAGTCCATGATGAGGGTGGGGGCGTACGAGCCGACGACGAGCTCCTGCCCTTCGCGCGAGCAGATGACGCCGGGGTAGCGCCGCGCGTCGCCCCGCGCGCCGAGAAAGAGGATGTTCGCGCGCGGCTCGACGAGGGTGAACGCGCCGATGCTCGAGGCGGAGACGCGGATGGTGATGGTCTGCGTGAGCGGCTCGTAGGCGCCGCCGTCGACCATGTGCACTTCGATGTGCTCCTTCGGGAGGGCGAAGGGGGCGTTCGTCTGCGTGACTCGCACGTGCTGCATGCGCACGAGGGGGACGTCGCGGAAGGTTTCTCTTCTGCGGGTCAGGGGGACTTCGACGTGGAGCCACTCCGGCAGTTGCAGCGGCTGGTGATTGTGCTCGAGGGGGTGGGCGTGGGCTTCGTGGAGGAGGATGGCGGCGGTGCCGTTTTGCCAGACGAGCGGGCGGCGGGACGCCGCCCGCTCAGCCGGCGGGACGCCGGCGGTCCGCAGTAACGCAAGGTCGGCTTCGAGGTACTCAGGGGTGGTCACGATGGAGAGGGGGCCGATGCGCACGGTCATCGTGGCGGTGTCGCCTTCGGTGCCGGCTTCGGCGACGAGACGGACGATGGCGTCGTGCGGCATGGCGGCGCGGAGGCGTTCGAGCTGCCGCTCGGCGCGCGTCACCAGCGCATCGTCGCGAACATCTGTCGCGGTGATGCTGCCGTCGGGCTCTTCGACGGCTTCGCCGTGCGAGAGGCGCGACTCCACCCTGCGGCCGTGCGACCAGAGCTCTTCACGGACGGCGTGAGCGAAGCGCGTCAATTCAGTTCGTAGGAGAACGTCTTCGCCGTGGCGTTGTAGCGCACGACCAGACGATAGGTGCGGCCGGAGTCGAACCGCGCGCCGGGAAAGGTGTGGCTCACGTTCACGCCCGCCGACGGCACGGTGATGAGGACCACCACGTCCGCGGTCCGCGGCGCGACGTTGCCGGTGATGGCGATCGGCTTCGGCGCACGGGCCATGGTGCCGATGACGCGGCGCCGCCGCTCGCTGTAGAGCGATTCGTTGGCCACGATGTCGCCGCCGACGCGCACGATGATCCGTCCGTCGGTGAACGGATGATTGAAGATGGTGGTGAACTCGGCCGGCGCGGCCGGCTCCGGGGCCTGGGTTGCCGTGAGCGGTGCGGTGTCGGTGCGCGTCGTGGTCTGCTGCTGTTGCTGGCGGCTGGCCTGCCGCTGCTGCCGCGCGAGCAATCGCGCCTGCTCGGCCTTCTGCTGCTCGGCCTGCGCGAGCGCGAGAGCGTCGGAGGCTTCGATGGAGTTCTGGTTGATGGCCAGCGACTCCTGCAGCAGGAGGATGGCCTCCGGATACTTTTTCTCGTTGATCAGCAGAACGGCCTGGTCGAACTTCTGCTTCGCCGCGGCGAGCTGCTGCCTGGTGATCTCCTCGTCCTGGCGGATCGCATTCAGTTTCTTGATGGTGTTGGCGACGAACGGCGACTTCGGCGCGAGCCGCTGCAGCTCGGAGTACGTCGCATACGCCGCGGCGATGTTGCCCTGGTGGAGCTGCGTCTCACCCAGGAGGCGCAGTTGCCGCTGGCGCGCAACGCTCAGCACGCGCTGCCGGTCGACGGGCTCGATCTCCGGCTGCTGCGCGCGCAGCGCGACGACGGTCGCGAGCAGCGCCGCCGCCACCACTCCCACGATGACGTAGAAGATCACCGGAGGGATGTGGCGCTTCCAGAGCGGCAGCGCGCGCACGTTCGTCAGCGTCCTGCGGAGCTGCTGGGTGACGGGCGGACGCGGAATCGGCGCCGCCACCGTTGCCGCGGCAGGCTTCGGTGCGGGTGCGGGTGCGGGCGCGGGCTTCGGGGGGGAAGCCGGCGGCGGCATGGTCGGGATGGGAACGACTTCCGTCTTTGCGATCGGCTCCGACGTGGCGGGCCGCGTGCTCGAGGCGCCCGGGACCGGCGAGGCATCCATCGCCTGCGGGAACGGCACTTCCACGGTCGGCTGCGGAATGGCCACCGGACCGCGGTCGCGCGTGACCATGGTCTCTTCCGCGAGGACGGGCTCGGAGGGACGCTGGGGGCGGTCGCCGCGGATCACCGCGCGCAGGGCGTTGGCGAGATCGCGCGCGCGCTGGTAGCGCCTGGCCGGATCCTTGGCCAGGCAGTGTGCGACCACCTCGTCGAACCCCTCGGGGATCTGCGGGTTGATCTCCTGCAGCGGCGGGAACGACTCGTGGACGATCTTGTACGAGATCGACGTCAGCGAGTCGCCGCCGAACGGCTTGCGCCGCGTGAGGCATTCATAGAGACAGATGCCGAGGGCGAAGATGTCGGTGCGGCCGTCCACCGGCGCGCCCTTCACCTGCTCGGGGGCCATGTAGTTCGGCGTGCCGAGGAACTGGCCGGTGGTGGTGAGGTTCGCGGCGCCGGAGGCGATCTTGGCGATGCCGAAGTCGGTGATCTTGGCGCGGTAGCCTTCGATCAGGATGATGTTGGCCGGCTTGACGTCGCGGTGCACGATGCCTTTCGCATGGGCGAAGTCGAGCGCCTCGGCCACCTGGGCGATGATGTCCGCGATCTGCTCGAAGTTGAGCGTGCGGCCCTGGTTGAGGACTTCCTTGAGGTTGTTCCCCTCGACGTACTCCATGGCGATGAACGACACGCCGGTGGTCTCGTCGTTGCCGATGTCGTGGACGGTGACGATGGCGGGATGGTTGAGGATGCCGGCGGCCTGGGCCTCGCGGATGAAACGCTGCTGGAATTCCTTGGCTTCGTCGTCGTCGGCGTGGGCCGAGGCGCGGATCGTTTTCAGCGCCACCAGACGGCCGATGAGGGGGTCCTTGGCGAGGTAGACGATCCCCATCGCCCCCTTGCCGAGCTCGCGTACGACTTCATACCGTCCCAGCTTCAATTGGGCCTTGTCTCCGCCAGGATCGATGGACGTCCCATGAGCCGGCAATCATAACTCCCGGGGCGGGCTGAAGCCCGCCCTACGTTTTCATCTATGATGTCACGCCTGTTTGTGAAATCCCTTACGGAGTCGCGCTCATGAAGGTTTACTCGGGTTCCGAGATCCGCAACGTCGCGATCGTCGGACACAACGACACGGGGAAGACCACGCTCGTGTCTCAACTCCTCTTCAACGCCGGAGCCAACACGCGCCAGGGCCGCGTCGAGGACGGCACGACCACTACCGACTTCGATCCGGACGAGATCGAGCGCAAACACTCCATCTCCGCGGCGGTGGCGTTCGCGGAGTGGAAGGACACGAAGATCAACCTCGTGGACACGCCCGGCTTCGGCATCTTCATCATGGAGGCGAAGGGCGCGCTGCGGATCGCCGACTCGGCCGTCATCGTCGTCAGCGGCGTGACCGGCGTCGAGGTGACGACCGAGAAGGTCTGGAAGTTCACCGAGGAGTACGCGCTGCCGCGCCTGATCGTGGTGAACAAGATGGACCGCGAGCGCGCCTCGGCTTCCCGCACGCTGGAGGCGCTGCAGAAGAAGTTCGGGAAGAACGTCGTCCCGATCCAGCTCCCCATCGGCGAGGAGAAGGACTTCAAGGGCGTCGTCGACCTGGTGTCGATGAAGGCCCACATCTACCACGCCGACAGCTCGGGCAAGTTCGACACGACGGACATCCCCGCGGAGCTCAAGAGCGACGCCGACGAGTGGCGCGAGAAGCTGATCGAGAAGGTCGCCGAGGGCGACGACACGCTGATGGAGAAGTTCTTCGAGCAGGGCGGCCTGTCTCAGGAAGAGCTGCTCGATGGCCTCAAGCGCGAGGTCGCGCACCACGAGATCTACCCGGTGCTCTTCGCTTCGGCGTCGCACAACATCGGCGGCCAGCCGATCCTGGACGCGTTCGTCTCGCTCCTCCCCTCCCCCGAGGAGGTGAAGACGCTCGAGGGCAAGAACCCGAAGGGAGAGAAGATCACCTTCGACCGCCGCCCCGAGGCCTTCCCGGCGGCGCTCGTGTTCAAGACCTTCTCCGATCCGTTCTCCGGACGCGTGTCGCTGTTCCGCGTCTACTCCGGCACGCTGCAGTCCGACCACGCGTACTGGAACACGACGCGCGAGCACGAAGAGCGCATCGGCAAGCTGCAGGTCCTGCAGGGGAAGCAGCAGATCCCCGTCCCCGAGCTGCGGGCCGGTGACATCGGCGCGGTGGCCAAGCTGAAGGACACGCTCACCGGCGACACGATCGCGGCCAAGGATCACCAGATCGTGCTCGAGCACGTGCAGTATCCGGAGGCGGCCATCGCCTTCGCGGTGGAGCCGAAAGCGCGCGGCGACGAGGACAAGCTCGGCGCGGCCATCCACCGCATCATCGAGGAAGACCCGACCATCCGGTTCGCCCGCGACGAGCAGACCAAGGAGTTCCTCATCAGCGGCCAGGGACAGCTCCACGTGGAGATCGTCGTGGCCAAGCTGCGGAAGAAGTACCACGTGGACGTGGTGCTGCACCCGCCGAAGGTGCCGTACCGCGAGACCATCACCAAGCCCGCCGACGCACACGGCCGCCACAAGAAGCAGTCGGGCGGCCATGGGCAGTTCGCCGACTGCAAGATCACGGTCGAGCCGCTGCCGCGCGGCGCGGACTTCGAGTTCGTCGACGAGATCTTCGGCGGCGCCATCCCGCGGCAGTACATCCCCGCGGTGGAGAAGGGCATCCAGGACGCGCGGGTGAAGGGCTACCTGGCCGGCTTCCCGATGGTCGACTTCCGGGTGCGGCTGAAGGACGGCCAGTACCACGACGTCGACTCGTCGGAAATGGCCTTCAAGATCGCCGGCTCGCTGGCGTATCAGGAGGCGATGGAGAAGGCCCGTCCGACGCTGCTCGAGCCGATCATGCACGTCGACATCAACGCCCCGTCGGAGTACGTCGGCGACATCATGGGCGACCTCAACTCGCGCCGCGGCCGCGTGGAAGGCGTCGACGCGGAAGAGGAGTCGCAGGTGGTGCACGCGCGCGTGCCGCTGGCGGAGATGCTGACCTACGGCTCGACGCTGCGCTCCCTCACGCAGGGACGCGGCAGCTTCCACATGGAGTACTCGCACTACGAGGAAGTGCCGAAGCAGCTCCAGGAAAAGATCATCACGGAGTCGAAGAAGGCCAAGGAAGCCCAGGCCGCCGCGCACTAGTCTGGAGTGCGGCGACGCCAGTCGCCGCTTTCCATGTGGGCGGCGTCGAGCCGCCCACCCCGCCGCGGCAGCTGCGGCTGCCGCATAGAGAGCGGCAGCTAGCGCTGCCGCACTCCAGAGAGGTCGACGCTGATGCGCACCACGTCTTCTTTCGCGTCCTCGCTGGCGGTCACGACGTACGTCTTCTCCGCGCCGCTCGGCGCGACGAGCTTCACGGTGTAGCTCCCCGCCGCGGCGAACTCGTAGGCCTCGTCCATCGTGTTGAGCTGCGAGACCTGGCCGATGGGCATGTCGTTGACGTGGACCATCGTGTCTTCGGGAAGGACGTTCAGCACCATGCCGCGCCGCGCCCAGGCGCGCATCGTCGAGCTCACGCCGCCCGGCCCGCCCGTCACCACCGCGCGCGACTGACCCTGCACCGGCTCGTTGGCCGCGGGCGTGTTCTCCCCCTGCGCGCCGTGCAGCACGAGCGACGCGCCGGCACCCGGCTCGCCCGGAGGGGCGGGGGTGTTCGCCTGCTGCCGCCGCGGGCGGACTTTGGCGAGGAGAGTGTCGTCGTCCTGGCCGCGCAAGCCGGTGTAGACGGCCAGCGCCGCGATCGCCACCAGCACCACGCCGATGAGCACGGGCACCCAGCGCGGCATCAGCGACGGCTCGTGCGGAGCGTGCGAGTGCTCCGGATCAGGCGTTGTCATCGCCCTCGACCGGCGCGGTCTCGTCGATCGTCGCCGGACCCTCGTCCGTCACCAGCGTCTCGTCGTCATCGTCGAGGCGCTCGTACTCCTGCTGGCGCTTGCGCAGCAGCTCCTGCGCGCGCGTCTCGTCTTCCGAACCGACGTACACGCGAATGTCGCCCATGTTGCCGAAGTTGATCGGGGCCTGGTCGAACTTCAGGCTCTCGACCTGCGCCGGGATCCCTTCGGCCTCGAGGAAACCTCTCAGCAACTGCGCCTCGTCTTCCGTGCCCGTGCTCGCGATCTCGACCCAGGTCGTGCCGTCTTCCGCAGGCACCGTGTTCACGTCGTCGGGATATCCCTGATTCGAGTCCGCCATCTGTGATGCTCCTTACGCGTCGAGTGTGATGTGCCCCCGGTCGGGGGTCAGCACTCCGACCTTTGCATAGAACAGGCCGCTTTCCCGCAGCGTCTGCTCGAGGACGCCGCTCCGCTCCGGCGCGATCGCGATGAGCAGACCGCCCGAGGTCTGCGCGTCGCACAGCAGGGTGTACTCCGGCTCCGCGACGTTCAGCCGCACGCGGTCGCGGAAGCCGCGCGCGTTGCGCATGGTGCCCTCGGGGCGGAAGCCC
>Ga0196976_1000528_pt1 | contig 23740 bp, 16 predicted proteins | sample S3v_513CmetaG_FD_148644 | JGI IMG/M metagenome (GOLD analysis project Ga0196976, IMG submission 148644) | Soil microbial communities from Anza Borrego desert, Southern California, United States - S3+v_5-13C | ecosystem: Environmental > Terrestrial > Soil > Desert | place: USA: California...
ACCACTGCATGTTCGTTCGCACGAGCGCCTCGTTATCGTTCTGCCTGAGCACCTTCGTATCGAACTTTTGCAGCGAGGACAAGGTTCGCAGGCTGCCGTTGCTGCCGCGCAGATCGCGCGCGAACGACTGCTGGTCGGTGTTGCTCGCCTTCGACACGTACGTGAATGCGCCCGGGTAATCGTTCGTCTTCGCGCGGCTAAGCAACGCCTGCACCGCGCCTTCAGGAGTGGTGGCCGGAGCCAGTTCGCTCGGTCGAATAGTTCCGGCGGCGATCAGCACCACCACAAGTACAACAAGCACGATGGCTAGAATGCGACCCATTATTTTGCCTCCCGGAGGACGGGCTCGGCAGCGGCACCGGCCGGGAATTCAATCGTCGTCGTGATGCGACGGCGATCCGGAATCAGGATCACTGCAAAGATGCTCAGAATGCTAACCAGCACCGGCAGCGTCCCCCACATGATTCCCTGCCACGCCGGAGGAATGAACGTACCGAAATCAATCTTTTTTGCGGGTGGCACGTCATCTTTCGTCCACAGGGTCACGTTGCCGTTGTCGTAGCTCTCCGCCTGTCGCCAGCCGGCGAAGGCCAGCAGCGGTTCGTAGAAGCGGTCGCGCACAAACACGTAACGCAATCCGTACTGATCGGCGTGCTTCAGCACTGCGCGTAGCGCCTCCATGCCCGAGGTTCCGAAGTACTTCGAGTTGTAGAGCTGGCCCGAACCATACGCCGTCAACTCCGGCAGCAGTCGCGCTGAGTTGTAATCACCGTCAACGCTGCTCGCGTTCACGTAGGTGGACACCTTCGAAAACTTGTTGCTGAAGCCCAGCGTGATGTAGCGGTACTTCGCGTGGTCCGGGTTGTTCATAAACGCGATCACCTGGTCCACGTTGAACTGTCCCACGTTAATTGGGTTGAACACCGTCCATGACACCGCCATCGAGAACGTGAACACCGCGGCGACTGCCAGTCCAATCGCGGCCTTCGTTGCCCAGCGTTCGATCAGTCGTGCGATCAGAATGCCAACGATCGGCATCGCCATCAGCGTCGCCCAGAAGGTGAAGCGTTCAAAAGTCAGGACGTCGAACGCGCGTCCAAGAAGCAGTCTCGCCACCGGCGTTGTTCCACCCAGCCCGAGCAGTGCTGTGATGTACCACCCGATCAGCAGTGGGCGCAGGCGTCTCTCGCTCGCGCCGCGAATGAAGATGAACGGTAGGGCCAGTATCAGCGCCCCCATCGGAATCAGCCAGAAGTTGATGCCGCTACGGGCGGCAAGCAGGTAGTTCTCGCGCGAACCGTGAGGGATAGGCATCTGCGTGATTGGGTTCGCTTTCAAGGCGAGCCAATACGGCAGCAGGACGACTCCAACCCCCGCCAGCACGAGTGCAGCAAAGATTGCCGCGCGCGCGATCACCCCACCCGACGAGGAATCCGTCGCTCTCCGGTCCATCACCGCCAGCACGAATACCGGGATCGCAAACAGCACCGCACCGAAGAGAAAGGTCACGTGGTGAGCAGCGGCAGCGGCGCAACTGATCACCAGTCCCTTGATGAACGCGCCCATCCGTCCTTCGCGTGACCAGTCGTAGAGGTACGGCAATGCATTCAGAGTCAGCGCCGCGGCCATGGTGGTTGGCAACTGGCCCGACTGGTACACCAGCAGAGCTAGAGATCCCAGGAATACCGTGCCGATCGTCGCGTAACTCGCTTGTCGCTCATCCACCCACAACTTCGCATAGCGGTACATGCCGACCGTCAGCAGCAGGATTGCGCAGAACTGCACCAGCATGTAAGCCAGGTTCAACCCCAGAACATGCGAGAACAGCGCGATCCACTGGTGTGTAAGTGGCGGGTACGTCGTCTGCGAGAAACCGCCATACCACTTCTCGTTCCAGGGTGTGAACCAGTTGCTCGCGTAGTGCGACGCAAAGAACATGTGCGTGTTCGCGTCATAGGAGTTCGCTGGCAGCTGCATCAGCAACAGCGGGCCGTGGACTGCCATGGCCAGCAGCAGGATTGCCGTGAGCGGAATTGCGCGGCTGGTCGTAAAGGTAGGGGACTTCGTTATCAAGGGGAATCCTCCGCTGCTTCTCTACAGGAGCAGTTTTGATTCCGCTCGGGCCATTCGGGTTTTCTTCACGGAAAACTCGGCTTCTCGGAACCGGCGTCTAACGTGCTAGCAGTACGCGAGCGGGCGTTTCGGGCGGCAATTCACCTGTCTCGGGAAGTCACAATCCTACTCACGAGTGTGCACGTATCGACTAACACAGGGAACGTCGATACCACTGTGAGGCAGAGTGTCTTCCGGTCAGAACTCCCGAACAGCCGTTTCCATGCGTTTGTGCATCGGAGCAGATGGAATCCAGCTTGCGAGTGGTTGTACCGCCACATCCTGTAAGAACCGAGTGGTCCCGTGAAAAAACTTCTAATCGCTCTTTCCTTCTGTTCCCTGCTCGCGCTTGCCGAACTCCCGGCCATTGCGCAGACGTTCGAAATCCCCGGTCAGGAGGCGCCGGCACAAAAGACCTCTCCCAACGCTCCGCAAAAGCCGCGTAGAGGCGTTGCCAAGGCGCAGCCTCAAGCTACGGCGCCCGCGCAAGGTGGATTCGGCTGGGGCAGCAGCATTGAAGTCGGCCGCATGGCGCGCGCCGCTCAAGATGCGCTCAGAAGGAAGAACTACGCCCAGGCTGCCAATTTCGCCGACCGCGCAGTGAAGGCCGCTCCGCAGGATCCACGCCTCTGGTTCCTTCTCGGGTATACCAACCGTCTCGCCGGACGGCATCAAGCTTCACTCGCCGCGTACCGGACGGGACTGAGCATGGAGTCCAAGTCCGTCGAAGGTCTCTCCGGAATGGCGCAGACGTACATTCGGATGGGGCGCACCGCCGACGCAAAGCGCCTGCTGCTACAGGTTGTCAACGCCAATCCTCGCCGCCACAACGATCTCCTCATGGCCGGCGAACTATTCATCCAGACCGGCGACCTTCAGCAGGGTATCAACCTGCTTCAGCGCGCCGAGTCCGTCAAGCCCACTGCTCATGCTGAGCTCATGTTGGCGATTGCTTATCTCAAGAGTAAGCAGCCCGATCGAGCGAAGCGCATGCTCGAACTCGCTCGGCGGCGTGACCCCAGGAACCCGTCAATCTTCCGCGCGGTCGCGAATTATTACCGCGAACTGCGCGACTACAAGTCCGCCATCGCCACGCTCACCAGCGCGCCGAACAAGACGCCGGAACTCCTCGGCGACCTCGGCTACAGCTACGAATTGAATGGCAATCGGGACGCGTCGGCCAAAGCGTACGTTGAGGCCGCCAACAAGGCTCCCAAGCAGATCGGCTTTCAGCTCAGCGCCGGCAATGCTCTGCTCCGCTCTGGTGACATTGACCGCGCAAAGCAGTTCGTCGCCCGCGCCGAGGCCATCGAAAGCAACCACTACCGGGTCCATGCGCTGAAGGCTGCGGTCGCTCGTCAGGAGAACCGCATCCCGGACGCCATCCGTGAATACGAGTTGGCTGTCAGCACGCTTCCGCAAGGTGGTGTCCCCGAAGGACAGCTGTACCCCATCCTCCTCCGGATGAACCTCGCCGAACTTTACCGCGGACAGGGCAACGATGCCGCAGCCCGTCAGCAAATGGCACTCGCCGAGCAGCAGATCAATCAGCTTCAGGTCGAAGGAACGGCACGCGCAGAATTTCTCCGCGTACGCGCCTCCGTTCGCAGCGGCAGCGGCGACATGGCTGGGGCCGAAGCCGACCTCAAAGAGGCCTTGCGCCTCGATCCCGCGAATCTGAATGCCACCCTCAGCTACGCGAATTTGTTGTGGCGCACCAAGCGGCAGGACGAGGCCAAGCAGATCTACACCGCTGTGCTCCAGAAGGAGCCCCGCAACCGCTTCGCGCTCGAAGCCATCGGATATCTCTTCCGGGAAGCTGGCGACACTAAGGGCGCAGAGGACTTCTTCAATCGTCTCGCGAAGGCGTATCCCGACGACTATGTCGCCTATCTGGCGCTTGGAGATCTCTACACCTCGACCCGCGACTTCGCCCGTGCGGATGCCAGCTACAACCAGGCCTACAAGCGTGCCCCGAAGAACCCCGTCATCATCGCCAATGCGGCGAACGCCGCTATTGAGGCGCGTCAGATTCCGGTAGCTGCGCAGTGGGTCGCTCGCGCCGAAGGCAAAATGCTGGATGACCCGCGCGTGATGCGCGAACGCGAGCGCGTCTTCTTTCACCAGGGCAAATTCGTAGAGGCCGCACAGCTTGGCCAAAAGGTACTTCAGCAGTTGCCCAAGGACCGCAACGCATCGGTCTACCTTGCATACGCTCTCTACAACCTTGGTCGCTTCGATGATGTGCTCGCACTTACCACGCAGTACGAGAACATCCTGCCGCGCGAGCCCAACTTCCCGCTCCTCACCGGACACGTCCACAAGCAGTCGCAGCTTCTGCATCAGGCGATGGACGACTACGCTCGCGCGCTGGAGAAAGACCCGAAGATGGTCGAGGCGTACGTGAACCGTGGCTACGTCGCCAATGACATGCAGAACGCCGAGCAGGCTGCACAGGATTTCCTGGCCGCCCTGAAGTTGCAGCCCAATAACGGCACTGCGCACCTGGGTCTGGCCTTCTCCAATCTCCAACTGCGCAAGGGAGGTGTTGCTCTCGACCACGTTGATACCGCTGAAAGGATCATGGGCGAATCCGGCGCAACGCACCTCGCACGCGCAACTGCGCTCCGTCAGCAACGCCTGCTCGATCGTGCGGAGCGGGAGTACCGCGTCGCTCTCAAGTACTCCCCAGATGATCTAGGGCTGCACATGGCGCTCGCCGACACGCAGTACCGGCTGCGTCGATACAACGATGCTGTCGGCACCCTTAACGACGCCATGCGGCTGTCTCCTGACGATCCTCTTATTTACTCCCACATGGCGCATGCCCACGCGCAATTGGGCGATCGTGCACAGACCATGCAGTACGTTGAAGCTGCCGAGCGCTCCGCGGGCGACACTTCCGAAATCTTGCTGAACACCGGGGATGCCCTGTTGACTCTCGGCGATCGTGAAGCTGCAATGGAGCGCTTTGCCCGCGCCCTTGAGGCTCCCGACTCCAACAAGGTTGATGCCCGCCTCGCCGTCGCGCGTGTCTTCGTGCGCGACCGCAACTTCGAGGATGGCCGGCAGCAGATCGCGCTCGCCTTTGCGGAGTCGCGCGTCGGTGAAGCTGCTCCAGTCACCGCCGACAACCTCATTGAAGCGGCGAACATGTTCCTGGCCATGAATGATTTCGATTTGGCCACCATGTACTTTCAGCGCGCCCGCGACGCTGGTGCAGCCGATCAGGTCGTTGCCATCGGCCTGGCGAACGCCTATCTCGCACAGGGCGAACCTCTCAAAGCGCAGGTCGAACTCGCAAGTCTGGGCAATCCGGATCAGTTCAACGACAGCTACGACTACACCCTCGCCATGGCCGGAGTCTATCGGCAGCGTCGAGATAGTCGCCGTGCGCTGATGTCCTTCGCACGCGCCAACATGCTGGCTGGTCAGGATGACGTTGCCGAGCGCCAGATGTATGAAGTTGCAGGCGAGGAAGGCTTGCGGCTCAACAACAAGTGGAGTGTCGGCAGCACGTTCAGCATGCACGGGCTCACCGAAGATCAGACCGTCTACAACCTTGACCGCCAGGTCTTCGGAGTGACCGACAGGGCACTCCTCCCCCCGCCGCGTTCCTCTCTCGAAAGCATTTGGACGAACTCCTTCCGCTTGCACCAGGATCGCCTACCGCTCATAACGGGCTTTTTCCAGTTACGGAATGCGCGCGGTGAGTTTTCGCTGCCTAGCCAGGCGCTCATCGTCAACCGCAACACGTATGACTATTCATTCAATGGCGCAGTGAACCCGGTGCTGCGCCTCGGCCGCAACACCATCACGTTCAACACCGGACTCCAGTACACGTGGCGTCGCGACCGGGAAACGCCGATCCAGATGGACCAGAACCTGTTCCGCCAGTTCGTTCACGTCTCCACGAACTCGTTCTTGAACTGGATTTCAATGCGTGCCAGCGCATTCCACGAGTCGGGTCCGTTCACTGGACGTCAGCTAAGTTCTCGAGAAGTCGGTGCCCGCATTGAGTTTGTCGTCGGCCGTCCGTGGGGGCGCACTGCGCTGCTGACTTCCTATCAGGTCAGGGATTTGCAGTTTACCCCGGTGATCAGCGAATTCTTCTCCACCACTACCTCCATCGGCCTGCAACGCCAGTTTGGCGAGAAGCTGACAGTTGCGATTCTCGGTGACTACATTCGCTCCTGGCGAGTACAAGACCTCACATTTGCTCTCGCACAGGCAATGAGGCCCGGAGCAGAGCTGAATTACCGCATCAATAACAATTGGAGCGTCGACGGGAATTTCACCTTCTCGCGGGGCCAAGGTTTTCACGACTATGACAACGTGCAGAGCAGTTTACTCATCAATTACCTGAGACCTTTCCGCCGCGGTGTGGATGACGGGTCGGGAAGTGTTCCCGTCGAGTATCCTCTTCGATTCTCTTTCGGGATTCAAAACGCGAACTATATGAATTTCGCTGGCCGCGCACAGACGATCCTCCGACCGGTGGTGCGTCTGTCGCTCTTCTAAGTTGCCAGAGGGGCCCAATGAAGATCTGTTTGGTTTCTGCGTTCCCGCCTAGTCGTCGGGGACTTAACGAATACGGGTACCACATCGCTAGGGAACTGCAACGGGACCCCTTGCTCAGTGTCACGGTGCTGGCAGACGAGTTGTCCTCACCCGAACCAGAGCTGGAAGAGTTCGACGTAGTCCGCTGCTGGTCGTTCGACAACTTCGCTACGCCAGTGAAGATGCTTCGAACGATTCGTGAACTGCGTCCGGACGTGGTTTGGTTCAACCTGCTCTTTTCTACCTTTGGAAACCGCCCTGTCGCAGCGTTTTCGGGCCTCTCGACGCCGGCGCTCACTAGATTGTCCGGGACGTACACGCACGTAACGCTTCACCACTTGATGGACAACATCGACCTTTCGGACGCTGGGATTCGCTTCCCGCACCTCTACCGAATGGCCGGCTCGATCGCGACGCGGATGCTATTGATGTCGAACTCCATATCGGTTCTCCTCCCGGCCTATCGCCGCACGCTGATGGAGAAGTACCGCGGAGAGAACGTTCACTTTCGCGCCCACGGAATCCTCTCCGCGCGTCCGGAAGCGCCAGATTTTTCGCTCCGCGGAAATCCCGAGCACCGGATTCTCGCGTTCGGCAAGTGGGGAACTTACAAGCGCCTTGAACTTCTGATAGAGGCCTTCGGGAAGGTCGCCGAGGAAATGCCAGATGCGCGCTTGGTCATCGCTGGAGCGAACCATCCGATGACCCCCGGCTACGTCGAATCGGTAGCCGAGCGATTTAGAGGTAGCTCACGCATCAAGTTCACCGGCTACGTGGCCGAGGAGCAGATCCCGGAATTGTTCCGCAGTGCCAGCGCGCTGGTTATGCCCTACTCTTCAGCAACCGGCTCCAGCGGGGTGGCGCACCTTGCCTGCGAGTACGGCGTGCCTATCATCTGCTCTGACATTCCCGACTTCCATGAGATGGCCGATGACGAAGGACTCGCCATTAAGTTTTACGAAAACGGCGATCCCGATGACCTCGCGGACAATCTGATTTACTTGCTGCGCACCCCTGAGTTGCAGCGTGAAATGGCGGAGCAGAACTTCTCCGCCGCCTTGCGAATGACGATGCCACAGATCATCCGTCAGTACCTACGTTCGTTCGACCTTCAGAAGCGCCGGAGAGCGCTGGAGCCGATGTCTCGGTTCCGTCGAATTCCCTCGTGGGTACCGTCGCGATCGGCGATCTTTCGCGCAGCCGCTCCGAGGTGGGCTCCATGGATGTAAAGGCTGTCGTCCTAGTGGGTGGACGCGTCCCCGAAGGGGCCGGGACACCGGAATTCGTTTGCGGCGCCCCGGTTGGGCTGCTGGACGTCGTTGGTGCTCCCGTGGTGCATCGCGCAGTCTCACGCCTCGAGCAATTCGGTATCACCGACGCCTGCATCATCACCGAAAATCCGCCCGATCCCGCGCTGCTGGAGCGCGGCATCTTTCGCCCCGGAATCAAGTGGTTCAATGGAACCGGCGAAAAGTTCTGGCGCTGCGCTGAAGCGGCGTTTTCGGATCTCGCGCAGGCCGGCGCGGAACTGGTCATCCTGGTTCGGTTGGGTGCTTACGCCGAGATCGACTACGAAGAGCTCATCCAGCGCCATCTCGATCGCGAAGCGCGGCTCACTCGTGCCACCGACGCTGATGGCAGGTCGCTGGACACGTTCGTTGTCAGCGCGTCGCGCCGGAACGACGCCGCCTACCTGCTTCGTCACGAACTGAAGCAGTTCCGCATCTCTTGTCACGATTACCGGTTCTCCGGGTACATCAATCGCCTCGAGACCGCTGGCGACCTCCGCAGACTCGCGCTCGATTGCTTCTCCCGCGACGTCGCGTTCACCCCGATGGGCACCGAAATCAAGCCCGGCGTTTGGGTAGGCGAACGCGTGCACATCCATAAACGCGCTCGCGTGCTTGCCCCGGCCTTTATCGGCTCACACTCGCGAATCCGCGCTCTTGCCGTCATCACTCGCGCAAGCGTCGTTGAACATCACTCCGAAGTCGATTGCGGCAGCGTGGTGGAGAACTCGACCGTGTTGCCCTTCAGCTACATCGGCCCTGGACTCGACTTGTGTCATTCGGTCGTGGGATTACGCCGCATTGCCCATCTGCTCCGCCACGCTGAAGTCGAGATATGGGAGCCCAAGTTCGTCGGACTTGCTGCCGCTAGCGCCTCTGTTCGCGCTGTAAGTAGCGCCTTTGGCTTGGCTACTTTCGTACCACGGCAGTTCATTCGGGGCCTCTTCAGCAAACCGACGCCGGTGCCATCGTCCTTGCCGCAGGCCATTAATACACCGGCCGCGGCTCTCAAGCGACCCCACATCGAAAAACTACCCGCGCCAGAGCATGGTCGGGAACTGGCAGATCTAGCCGTAGCGAGGAGATATGGAAACGAGTAGGCCCGTAGTCGTAAAGCGCATTCCCGAGCGCTTTAACATGAAAAATGCCCGCAGCTTCCTCAGCGAAGTGAAGCCGTTCCTCAATGCCGACCGGCCGCAGGTGGTCTTCGATATGTCGCAGGTCCGCCAAATCGATGCCGCCGGCATCGACATCCTGCTGCACTGCATGACGGAAGCAACGAAGCGCGACGGAGACCTGAAACTCGCCTCGCTCTCGCCTCAGGCATCCATCGTTCTGGAACTCACGCGTACCGACCGCCTCTTCGAGATTTACGAGACCTCGACCGACGCCGCGAAGAGCTTCAGCAACTTCCTGCCCAATGCGGTGCGCCCGTACTACCCGAGCCTCAGCTTCCCCGCTCATGGACATCGGGCTGCTGCGCACTCCAGCAGCGCTGTCGCGCACTCGAGTAACGAAGAGACGACTGACAAGGCAGCATGAGCAGTAAGGAATCAGTTCTGAGCGGAGTAGCTCCGCGAGGTCTGAGAGGCGCAATGGCATCGTTGCGTTCGCCCGCCCGCGCTGGTGTGTTCACCGGAAGCATCGTGATGCTGCTCGGGTCGGGCTTCGTCAGCCTTGCAAACTTCGGCTACAACATCGCTGTCGCCCGCATGCTCGGTGCAGGCGACTTCAGCCACGCCGCTGCGGCCGTCACCCTGCTGATGCTCGCCTCCTGCATCAATCTGAGCTTTCAACTCGTCGCGGCGAAGTTCATCGCTCGCAACGAGATCCCAGGCGCAAAGGCCGCCGTGTACCACGCCCTGAAACGTCGCGCCTGGCGCATCGGCATCTATCTCTGCGGCGCCCTGACCCTGTTCAGTGGGCCCATCAGCGACTATCTCCGCCTGCCCTCGCCCAGCTTCATTATCATTCTCGCGCTCGGGATGCTCTTCTATGTTCCCCTGGGCGTAAAGCGTGGAGGTTTTCAGGGCACCCGCCAGTTCTCCCGGCTGAGTTCGAGTCTCACGCTCGAAGCAGTCGTCAAACTAGGCTTCGCCGTCGTACTCGTACAACTGGGCTTCGGAGTACTGGGCGCTGTCGCTGCAATCTCCATCTCGGTACTGGTGGCCTACTTCATGCCCGGGGGAGAGGACGAGCTTCGTGTTAGGCCCGAGCCCGGCATCCCGGCCTCTTTTCGCGAAGGCATGCAGGCCATGATCTTCTTCGTCGGGCAAGTCATCATCAACAACGTCGACATCATTATGGTGAAGCACTACTTCCCTCCCCATGAGGCTGGCGTCTATGCCGCCATAGCTCTTGTCGGACGCCTGCTCTACTTCGCCACCTGGATGGTCACCAGTGCCATGTTCCCGATCTCCGCGGGAACAAAGGAGGAAGCCGAGAGTCGCCGCACGTTGGCCGTCCCGCTGATTTTCGTCGTGGCCATCTCGTCCCTCTTCGTTCTCGTGCTCTGGTTGTTCCCGAACCTCGTACTCAACACCATCTTCGGACACCAGTTCCACACCGCCGCCCCGGATGCCCCGGCACTCCTGACCATGAATGCGATTGCTATGGGCATCTATGCGGCCGCGGTTGTCCTCATCTCTTATGAAATGTCGCGGCGCCTGGCCAATACAGGCTGGCTGCAATTACTGATCAGTGGCCTCGTGGTGCTTGGAATCAGCATCTATCACCAGAGCCTCATGAGTGTGATCGTCGTCCAGCAGGTACTCCGGCTGGCGCTCCTGGTGGCAGTCGTATTGCCGTTCTTCCGGAGACCCGTGAGGGTTGCCGAGGAGGCCCTATGAAAATACTTAGGCGAGTCACGGAGGCCGAAGTAATTGCCGAGTTCCTGAAGAACGAGTTCTATCAGGGCGAGTTCCACGAAGATCGCGCACTGTACGAGGACCTTGTACTTAATGCCGACGTGACGAACGAACATGACAACGCACTCCGTCGCGCTCTGCTCTTCCGCCGTCGCGGACACATGTGGCGTGAACTTCCCTCGGACACGCAGTGGTGGCATGTTGAACTCGAACAGCAGGACCTCCCGAAACTTCGCGTCTTTCCGCGCGCGCAGTGGCGCAAGGTCGCCGATGGCAGCTTCCTTCTGACTGACATAGTCGAGCGCATCCGTACGACACGGTTCGGAGGCAGGACACGCGAATTCATCTCCAAGGTGCACGCGCTCAGCTATCGGCTTCGCCACTCCGCTGACGACAGTTGCGTGCTTCTGATCGGCATCGACGAGCAAAAGCCCGTGACGATCCTCGAGGGCAATCACCGCCTGACCGCACTGATGCTGGCCTCGCCGATGCTCTTGCAGGATCGCTTTCGCATGCTCGCCGGATTCTCGCCGCGCATGAACGAGTCGTGCTGGTACGAGACGAACGTGCCGAATCTCTGGCGATACGCAAAGAACCGTCTTCGCAACCTGGTTTACGACAAAGACGCCGACGTTCGTCGCATTCCGGCTCAAGCCGCTACGGCGCAGCAACAGCACAGCGCAGTGGGCAGCAGCAACGCAATACGCGGCGCAAAGTAGCGCCTCAGGTTTAGGAGAGTTCCCCATGAACTGTCAACGCTCAATCACTGGACTTCTGATCGCCGCCCTTGTCTTCGCGCTCTGCGGCATTCCCGAAGCTGCAATGGCTTACGCGCAGGCGCCCGCCCAGCAGGAACAACAGACACCCGGCTCCGTCGATCAGCAGCAACAGCCTGCGTCCCAGCCCCAGCAGCCCGGACAGACTGGCACCACCATCGATCCGGCCCAGGGGCCGCTGACGCCAGTCCCCACGGGAGAGTTGCCCGAAGCTCCCAGCGCCGCGGCTCCGCAGGGACAGCCTGCTGCGCAGCAGCCTCCGACCGCCCCAGCTGGCCAGCAACCGCAGCCGACGCGTGAACCGCTCGGTGCCGCCGCAGCCGAAGGCGTCAACACCGCCGGCGGAGGCGCATCGCGTCCCGCTGGTGCCGCTATCGCGCCGGCGAAGCAGCGCCAGGTCCGTTCGTTCCTGATCAAGCTCGGAGCTATCGCCGCCGCCGGTGCAGCCATCGGCACCATCTACGCCCTCAGTAAGGGCACTCCAAGCACGCCGCCGAATTCTGGTCGCTAGCAGCAAACAGGTTTATCCATGGAAAGAAAGATGAACAGCACACCCATTCTCGTCAGCTTCTCCGGAGTAGACGGCTCCGGCAAGAGCACGCAGATTGAAAACCTGCGCGAACTGATCGACTCGCTCGGCCTTCGCTCGTCCCTGCTCGCCTTCTGGGACAACGTCGTTGTCGGCACTCGTTACCGCGAGGGTTTCGTCCACAAGGTTTACGGCAGCGAGAAGGGTATCGGCGCGCCCGACAAGCCCGTGAACCGCCGCGACAAAAATGTTCGCAAGTGGTATCTCAGCTTAATTCGCCACGGCCTTTATCTCGTGGACGCCATCCACTTGCGCGTAGTCGTCTCCCGCGCTCGTCGTTCCGGCGCCGACGTGGTCATCATGGATCGCTATATCTATGACGAGCTCGCGAACCTGCCGCTCGGAAATCCGCTCACGCAAGCCTTCGTCCGCTTCCTGGATGCCTTCATCCCGCACCCCGACATTGCCTATCTGCTCGACGCCGACCCGGAAGCCGCACGCGCACGCAAGCCCGAGTATCCGCTCGATTTCATGCACAAGTGCCGCCGTGCCTACTTCCATCTCGCGTCGTTGCTGCGGTACATGACGATCATTCCGCCGCTTCCACTCAGTGACGCAAAGCGCGAAGTAGAGAACACATTCCTGGCTGTCGCGGGAAGATCCGCTCCCCGCCGCAATCCCGAACTCGACACCGCAACCGCGTGACCCGAGATCACCTGAACAAAAAGCCCAGCATTGAGCTGGGCTTTTTCTCATGATCGTTCGGCTGATTACTTCACGACTTCCACCGGCTGTATGTCATGCAGCTCCACGAAATTCGTCGGATAGCTCCCCGTGTAACATCCCGTGCAGAACATCGGCGTGTCTCCTTCGCCGCTGGCCTTCCTCAGGCCCTCCAGCGAAAGATAAGCAAGCGAATCCGCGCCGATGAACTCCCGGATCTCCTCCACGCTCTTGCTGGATGCGATCAGTTGCTCGCGGTTCGGCGTGTCCACGCCGTAGTAGCAGGGCGAGATCGTCGGCGGACACGAGATGCGCACATGCACCTCTGAGGCCCCTGCATCGCGCACCATCCGCACGATCTTCTTGCTCGTTGTGCCACGCACGATCGAGTCGTCGATCAGCACGACCCGCTTGCCTTTCAGCAGACTGCGAACGGGATTCAGTTTGAGCTTCACACCGAAGTCGCGCACCCGCTGCTCCGGCTCAATGAAGGTCCGCCCCACGTAGTGGTTTCGAATTAGCCCGAACTGCACCGGGATTCCACTCTCCTGCGCGTAGCCCATTGCTGCGGTCACGCCCGAGTCTGGCACCGGGACCACGATATCCGCCAGCACCGGCGCTTCCCGCGCCAGCGTGCGCCCCATGCTCTCGCGGCTCGCCTGAACCGGTCGCCCGAAAATCACGCTGTCCGGTCGTGAGAAATAGACGTGCTCAAAAATGCAGCTCGTCTGCGGAAGCGCAGGCGCGTAGAAGCGCGACTTCACTCCCCCCGGTCCCACTACCACCAACTCGCCTGGTTTCAGATCGCGCTCGAAGTTTGCGTTGATCAGGTCAAATGCGCACGTCTCGGAGCCGAACACAACGGTATCCGGCCTGCCGCCAACCCCGGGGATGCGCCCCATCGAAAGTGGTCTGAACCCGCGCGGGTCCCGCGCCGCAAACAGGTACTTCTCCGTAACGATCACCACTGAGAATGCGCCCTCGATCCTTCGGAGCGCGTCGGCGATCGAATCCGTCAGCGTCTGCTCCTTCGATTGCGCGATCAGGTGAACGATCACTTCCGTGTCGCTTGTCGTCTGGAAGATCGACCCCTGCTGCTCGAACTTCTTCCGGATCTCCGCAGCGTTCACGATGTTTCCATTGTGTGCCACCGCGATGCGGCCCTTGTTGCACTCCACGCGGATCGGCTGCGCATTCAGTAGCGCCGAATCACCCGTCGTGGAATAACGCGTATGCCCGATCGCCATAGGCCCCGGCACGCGCTTCAGCGTTTCCTCGTTGAAGATGTCGGCCACCAGGCCCATCGCCTTGTACAGATGGATCCGCTCGCCGTCGGAGGAAGCAATGCCTGCCGACTCCTGTCCGCGATGCTGGAGCGCATGCAGCCCAAGATACGCGAGCTTGCTCGCCTCCGGATGACCGTAGATCGCCATCACGCCGCATTCTTCATGCAGCTTGTCATCCATCAGCCGATCCTCACGAAACTGTTCGCCGTCGAAGTCCATCTGTCCTTTTTGGTCCTCTGCGAAGCATTGCGCTCTTCGCATTGATCACTCACCTAGCTTCTTTGCAGCACTCCGGGTACCAGGCGTTCTTCCGTGTCGCTGTGCAGCGCCTTTTCCAGCGCGCCTGCCCACATGTCGTGCAACTCAGACACTGCGGCGCTCACCGCCGTATCGCCGTCCACTCGAAGTTCAAATTGTCCGCTTGTTGTACGCCCAATTTCCACGGCGCCGATGCCGTGCTTGCCCGCTACTTGTTCGATGGCCCCAACGTGCTCAGGGTCGCAGGAAACAACAATTCTTCCTGCATCTTCTCCGAACAGCACGCACTCCGTCGGACGCCCGTTTGAACTAAGCTCCACCTCGGCTCCGAGTCCAGCGCCGAACCCGCTCTCTGCCAGGGCCACCGCGAGTCCGCCCTCCGAGCAGTCTTTGGCCGACTCTACCAAGCCCGCCGCGATCATCTCTGTGACTGCCTTTTGCAGCGCCGCCTCGTGCTCCAACTCCAGGGCCGGCGGGAATCCCCACAGCGCGCCCAGCACTTCCTTGGCATATTCGCTCGATCCGAACTCTGCCTCGGCGTCGGTCGCATCCCCTTCTTCGTCCGAACTCAACAGCACGATGCTCTTGCCGGCCTGCTTGAACTCCGGCTTGGTTGCGCGATCGATGTTCTCAATGACGCCCACGATTCCGAGTACCGGCGTCGGATAGATCCCCTCGCCCAGCGTCTCGTTGTAGAAGCTCACGTTGCCGCCAGTGATTGGCGTCTCCAGCGTCTCGCATGCCTTCGTGATCCCGTCGATCACCTGCGAAAACTGCCACATGATGTGCGGTTTCTCGGGATTTCCGAAGTTCAGGCAGTTCGTCGCCGCTACCGGACTCGCACCCGTGCAAGCCACATTGCGTGCTGCCTCCGCCACCGCGTGCATCGCCCCGAGTTTCGGATCCAGGTAGCACCAGCGCCCGTTCCCATCCAGCGCCATCGCCAGTCCGCGCTTCGTGCCCTTCACGCGGATCACGCCCGCCTCGGTGCCCGGGCCCTCTACGGTGTTCGTCTGCACCATCGAGTCGTACTGCTCGTAGATCCACCGCTTCGAGCACACATTCGACGCGGCCAGCAACCGCTTGAATTCGTCGGTGTAATCGCCCTTTGCGCCCAGTTGAATGTGCTCCGGCCTTTCACGCGAAACCGGCGGCTCCCACCGCTCCAGCGGACGCTTGTAGATCGGCGCATCGTCGGTCAGTGCTTCGTTCGGAATCTCGGCGACCACTCTGCCGTGCTCCAGCACGCGCATCCTGTTCTCGCCGATTACGCGCCCGATGATCACTCCATCGAGTCCCCACTTCCGGAATACGCGCAGCACTTCTTCTTCGCGGCCCTTCTCCGCAACCAGCAGCATGCGCTCTTGCGATTCGCTCAGCATGATCTCGTAAGGAGTCATCCCGGTCTCGCGCTGCGGCACCAGGTCGAGTTCGATTTCCAGGCCCACGCCGCCACGTCCCCCCATTTCGCAGGTGGAACACGTCAGGCCCGCAGCGCCCATGTCCTGTATGCCAACCACTGCTCCGGTCTGCATCGCCTCGACGCACGCCTCGAGCAGCAGCTTTTCCATGAAGGGATCGCCGACCTGCACGTTCGGACGCTTCGCCTCGGAGCCTTCGCTGAACTCTTCGCTCGCCATCGTCGCGCCGTGAATGCCGTCTCTGCCTGTCTTCGAGCCGACGTAGATGACCGGGTTTCCCTCTCCGGCCGCCTTCGCATAGAAGATCTTGTCGCGCTCAACCAGGCCGAGCGCAAACGCATTCACCAGCGGATTTCCGTTGTAGCAGCTCTCGAACTTCGTCTCGCCGCCCACGTTCGGCACGCCAAAGCAGTTGCCGTACGACGCGATCCCGCTCACCACGCCCTCGAGGATCGAGTGATTGCGGTGGATCGTCTGCTGGTCGGTGTTGTCCCCCGGCGCAGCCGCGATGGGCCCGAACCGCAGGGAATCCATCACCGCTACCGGTCGGGCTCCCATCGTGAAGATGTCGCGCAGGATGCCGCCCACACCCGTCGCCGCCCCCTGGAACGGCTCGATGAACGACGGATGGTTGTGCGACTCGATCTTGAACGCACACGCCCAGCCATCGCCGATGTCGATGATGCCGGCATTCTCGCCAGGCCCCTGCACCACCAACTTGCTGCGTGTCGGCAGCCTCTTCAGGTGCACGCGCGACGACTTGTAGGAGCAATGTTCGCTCCACATCACGGAGAAGATTCCAAGCTCCGTCAGCGTGGGCGTGCGTCCCAGCCATTTCAGGATTCTTTCGTATTCGTCCGGCGTGATTCCGTGCTCTGCAACGACTTCCGGCGTGATTGCCGGTTCAGAATGGGAGGCGGATGACTGCTTTTCGGGGGGATTCATATTGTCCTAGGGAACAACTCTATTTTCGCACGCCCTGAGCCAGAGTGCATAGCCGAAGGACCACTCATCCCGGCGAAGCGGGCTGTGCATTCAAGCATTTGCGCCCGTCGCTGGAAGCCCGCGACAGAAGCCGATGTTCACGATTTCCGCCCTGTAATGAACCTTTTGGCCCCAGCGGGCATCAAATCACCAACGCACGAATTACGGCGTTGATGCAGAATCAACGGCCGACCCAGGACGACGGAAAACCAGCCTGAGTCCTGGGCCCCTAACCGGGGCTCCATCCGAGTTTAGTCCCTCCTCTACCACAGCCTGTCACAATTTCGCTGACTTCCAGCCTCTTGCCCATCCATCATCTCTGATGTTCATTACAGGAACAGGCGCCCTCGCCTGCTCAGCCGGTTGAGTAATCGGCCCTAAGGTCACGATGAAGAAATTGCTGGCAGTCGCACTCACACTTCTCGCAGTCACATCCTTCGCGCAGCAACCTGCCTTTCTTGCTCAACTCGCCGCTATTCGGCGCGAATTGCGCGAGGCCACCCACGCCAAGGACCATGCCGCCACACAGCGCCTGCTGCTTCAGATGGACCGTATCGTCCCCGGTCGCTCCGACACTGCCTACAATCTCGCTTGCGCGTACGCCCTCGTCGGCGACAAGGACCAGGCACTCCGCTCCTTGGAGCGTTTCGCCGCGATGGGTGCCGTCGCAGATGCCGCCGCAGACCCCGACCTTGCCTCCCTCACTGCTGAGCCGCGCTTCGGAGCCGTGCTTTCGCAGATCGAGGAGAATCGCCGCCCCGTTTCCCGCTCTCGCGCCTTCGCCACCCTTCCAGACCTCGCCCTCCTGGCCGAAGACATCACGCATAATCCCCGCACCGGCGACCTCTTCGTCACCAGCATTCTCAAGAAGAAGGTGCTCCGGGTCCATCAAGGGCGCGTCACCGACTTTGCTGACCTTTCCCGCGACCCCGGCTGGCCTCTCATGGCCGTTCACGCCGATGCCGCGCGGGGCGTCCTCTGGGTCACTGCCTCCGCCATGCCTGACTTTGCTGCCTCGCCGCAGGCCGACTATGGCAAGGCCCTTCTCCTCAAACTCGATCTCCGAACCGGCAAGATCCTCCAGCGCATAGCGCCACCCGACTCAGAGCAGCGCTCACTCGGCGACATGGACATCGCTCCGAACGGAGACGTTCTCGTAACCGACAGCCGGGGCGCAGCAGTCTACTTGCTGCCTCACGGCGCGAGCACGCTTCGGCGCCTAGATCGCGGTGAATTCGTTTCTCCGCAAACCCCAGCCGTCTCTCCCGACGGACGCTTCGCCTACATCGCCGACTACGCCCGCGGCATCGCCCGCATGGACCTCCGCTCCAATGAACTCATTTGGCTCAAGCACCCCGATACCGTTTCACTGGCTGGCACCGACGGCCTTGCTCTCGCGCATGACAAGCGCCACACCCGCCTCATCGCCGTCCAAAACGGATTCAACCCCGCCCGCGTAGTCTCACTCACGCTCGGCATCCACGGCGACCAGGTCGAAGCGCTCGACGTCCTTGAAGCCAACTACCCCGACCTCGGTGACCCCACGCACGCCGTCCGCGTCGGCAACGAACTCTACTTCATCGCCAATTCTGGTTGGACTTTTCTAGACGCAAAGGGAAACGTCAAACCCGCCACAACCATGACCCCCGCCATTATCCGAAAACTACAACTTCCGTGACGACCACCGACCATCGACCGCGACGATTTACAATTCCTCCCGATGAAATCTGTTATCGTCGGCACCGCAGGCCACATCGACCACGGCAAAACAGCCCTCGTGCGCGCTCTCACCGGCATTGACGCCGACCGCCTCGAAGAGGAGAAGCGCCGTGGCATCACCATCGATATCGGCTTCGCGCATCTCGAACTCCCAACGCCCGACGGACGCGACACGCTACGCCTTGGCTTCATTGACGTTCCCGGCCACGAGAAGTTCGTTCGCAACATGCTCGCCGGAATCGGCGGCATAGATCTCGTCCTCCTCGTGGTCTCCGCCGACGAAGGCGTCAAGCCTCAGACCCGAGAGCACTTCGACATCTGTCGTCTCCTCTCGATCCGCCGTGGACTCACCGTCATCACCAAGTCCGACCTAGTAGAACCAGACACGCTGGAAGTCGTCCGCCTTGAACTCGAAGATTTCGTCCGTGGCTCGTTCCTCGACGCCGCCCATTCACCTATCGTCTGCGTCAGTGCGCTCCGCCGTGACGGCCTCGATCTCCTCAAGCGTGAACTCGCTCGCATCGCCGCCGAAGCCGCCGCCAAGAATTCCCACGCCGCCTTCCGCCTCCCCATCGATCGCGTCTTTACCATGAAGGGTCATGGCACCGTCATCACCGGCACGCTCATCTCCGGCAGCGTCAAGAAAGAACAGGATGTCGAGGTCCTTCCCGGCAGCAAGCGTCTTCGCGTGCGCGGCGCCCAGGTTCATGGACACGCCGCCGAACAGGCCATAGCCGGCGAACGCACCGCCCTCAACCTCGCCGGAGTCTCACCCGAAGAACTCGCCCGCGGCATGGTTCTCGCCGAGCCTGGCATGTTCCGCGCCACCCGCCGCATCGACGTGCAACTCACTCTGCTTCCTTCGGCCAAGCCTCTCAAAGACCGCGCGCGCGTTCACCTCCACGCTCACACCGCCGAGACCATCGCCGAAGTCGTCTTGCTCGCCGACAAGCCCATGCAGCCCGGCGGCACTTCCTGGGCGCAACTCCGCCTCGCCGACCCGGTCCTCGTTCTTCCCGGTGACCACTTCATCTTGCGCCAGTTCTCGCCCGTCATCACCATCGCCGGAGGCATCGTCGCCGACACCGCGCCTTCAAAGAAGCGCATCCCCACCCACGAACGGCTCGCCGCCCTCGAGACCTTTATCGGCGCCGACGATCAACGCATCCTCGAAGCCCGCGTATCCCGCTGCTCCACCGAAGGCCTCACCTTCTCCGGAGCCATCGCTGAAACCGGCTGGACCAGCTCTCGCACCGACGCCACCCTCAAGTCAATGCTCTCGGGCAACAAAGCAATTCGCCTGGCCGACGTCCTCATCTCCTCCAGCGCCTTCGACGAAGCGAAATCCGTAGCGCTCACCGCGCTCAAGAAGTTTCACGACGCGAACCCGCTCGTCGCGGGCATCAGCAAACAGGAAATGCGCGAGCGCCTCGACCTTCGCCCCGAAGTGTTCACCGGCATCCTCGACGCACTCGCGCGCGATAAGAAAATCGAGCTTCAGGGTGAACAGGTTCGACTTGCGGGACGCGGTGTCGTCATGAAGGACGAAGAAGCCGCGTCCAAGCAGCAGATCGAGCAGGCCTTCAGGAAAGCCGGCTTACAGGTCCCCGCGCTCAAAGATGTTCTGGCTGGATTGAAAGTGGATCGCACTCGCGCCCAGAAGATCGTCACCCTACTCCTGCGCGACAAAGTACTCGTGAAACTTACCGACGACCTCGTCTTCCATCACGAAGCGCTCAGCGCGCTCCGCTTGCAGATCAAATCTGAAAAACCAGTATCTCCGAAGATTGACGTCGCCCGCTTCAAGGACCTCACCGGCGTATCCCGCAAGTACGCCATTCCACTGCTCGAATACCTCGATCGCGAACGCATCACTCGCCGCATCGGCGACACTCGCGAGATCCTCTAACGCTATCCAGCGCACTCCTCCGTCAGTTACAGCTTCTCCGCCGCAAACTCCAACTCCGCACCTAGGGCATCCGTCATCCGGTTTGTCATGTTCGCCAATGCGACGGTCGCATCGATGTCCACGATCTGCTCGTCGCTGAAAAACTTCTTCATGTCCGCGAAATCCGCATCGCTCACGCTCTTCGGCTGTCGCGTCAGCTTCTCCGCAAACCGCAGCGCGGACCTTTCAGCCTCTGTGAACCTCGGATTCTCCGGATCCCGAAGCCCCTGCCAATCCTCCCCTGTCAATCCCGTCCGCTTCGACGCCGTCAGGTGATGCTGCATGCAGTACTGGCACTCGTTGATCATTGCCACACGTATGTACAGCAGTTCGTACAGCCGACGGTCGATCGCTCTCCCCACTGTCCCAAAGAATTGCACAAAGCTCTTCAGCAGCGCGGGCCTGTGCGCCAGCAGTCTGTGAAAACTACCTGGCCTGCCCTTGAACACGCTGTCGTAGATTTCTTTCACCTCGGCGCTCGCGCTCTGCGGATCCACATAACTAACTCGCGGCATACGTCACCTCCTCCCAAACTGGCCCGCTATAATAAACGACATCCACTCAAGTGTGGGCTCAGGCGCGCTGTCCTGTGCGGGCATTTGCACGGCCAACGCTATTTCGATTTCTGTACTCCGCATTCGACTCACTGAATGCTGACTGCCGAGTGCTCAATGCTGAATATCCGCCCCGCCACTCCCGCCGATGTCGCTCTCATTCGCGACTTCATTCGCGCTCTCGCCCTCTACGAGCGCGAACCGCACAAGGCCGTCGTCACCGAAGAGGACTTGCTCCGCGACGGGTTCGGCCCTTCACCAAGATTCTGGTGCGTCATCGCCGAGTGGGATGGCCAGCCCGCTGGCTTCGCCTTCTGGTTCTACAACTACTCCACCTGGCAAGGCCGCCCCGGACTTTTCCTCGAAGACCTCTTCGTGCATCCCGAGTTCCGCGGCAAAGGCATCGGCAAAGCCCTTCTGCTCTACCTCGCGCAGCGCGCCGTCGCCGAAAACTGCAAGCGCTTCGTGTGGAACGTCCTCGACTGGAATAAGAGCGCCATCGACTTCTACGAGTCACTCGGCGCAGAGGTCCAGAAGGAGTGGCTCATCATGCGTGTCGAAGGCGACGCCCTCCAACGCCTCGCAGCCATGGCCAAAACGAACCTGGCAAAGTAGCTGCGTTATCCTTGAGCCTGAGCATCCCACCGTGTAAGTCGCGTATCCGTGACGAGAGGTTTTGCAGGTTGAAGAAGATTAAAATCATTGGCGGCGGACTCGCCGGCCCCGAAGCCGCATGGCAATGCGCGCGGCGCGGCCTCCGCGTAGATCTCTACGAGATGCGGCCCGTGCGCACCACTCCCGCGCACGAGACTGAGCACTTCGCCGAACTGGTTTGCTCCAACTCCCTCAAATCCGCCACCGAGAACACCGCGCCCTGGCTGCTCAAAGAGGAGATGCGTCGCGCTGGCTCGCTCCTGATAGAGAAAGCGCATGATGCCGCGGTCCCTGCCGGACACGCCCTCGCTGTCGATCGCCTCGTCTTCGCCCAGAAAGTCACCGACGCGATCTCCTGCGAACCGCTCATCGCAGTGCATCGCGAGGAAGTCACCAGCATCGACGAGAGCGACGGCATTACCATCATCGCCACCGGCCCACTCACCTCCGACGCACTCGCCTCAGAGATCGAACGCCTCTCCCGCGGACACGCGTCCGATTCCACCTGCGCCGCCGACAGCCAAACCCGTCTCTACTTCTACGACTCCATCTCGCCCATCGTCGAAGCCGACTCCATCGACATGAGCAAGGTCTACCTCGCCGCGCGCTACGACAAGGGCACAGCCGACTACATCAATTGCCCTATGAGCGAAGACGAGTACAACCGGTTCATCGACGCGCTTATCGCGGCGCGAGGTGTCGATGGTGCTGAATGGGAGAAGCTGAATTACTTCGAAGGCTGCTTGCCCATCGAAGAGATCGCGCGCCGTGGACGCGACACTCTTCGCTTCGGCCCCATGAAACCTGTGGGGCTGCGCGATCCTCGTACCGGACAGCGCCCTTATGCCGTCGTCCAGCTACGTCAGGAAAATCTTCGCGCCGACTCTTACAATCTCGTCGGGTTCCAGAACCATCTCAAGTTCGGAGAGCAGGCGCGCATCATGCGAATGATCCCCGGCCTCGAAAACGCGAGGTTCCTTCGCTACGGCCAGATCCATCGCAACACTTACATCAACGCGCCCACTCTTCTCCGCGAAACCCTCCAGATGAAGCAGCAACCGAACGTGCTCTTCGCCGGACAGATATCCGGCGTGGAGGGCTACGTCGAATCCATCGCCACCGGACAGCTCGCCGGTATGACCGCCGCCGCGCTCGCCACCGGCCGCGATCCAGCTCCCGCTCCGCGCTCGACCGCCTTCGGCTCGCTTGTCAATTACATCTGCCACGCCGATCCGAAGAACTTCCAACCCGCGAACATCACCTTCGATCTTCTGGAACAGCTCGATGAGTCCACCAAGCGCCGTGTCCGCGACAAGAAAGAGCGTCACCGTCTCGTCTGCCAGCGCGCGCTCGAATCTCTCGATGCATGGCTCGAACTCGTGCCCCAGTAGTCAAATCTGCAACATCACCCGATCCCTCCATTCGCGAACTCCATCCGCTGCATGAACTTTTCACCCCAACGGAACTAATCCCCGCCCCTGCCCGTACCTAACCTTGTGGACGCTCGCTCGTCTGATACCCCGGTGGGGTTCTCATGACTTTTCGCGACCTCGTACAAGACGTCATCACAACCCTCTGGGCGCACAAGCTTCGGACGTTCCTCACCATGTTCGGAATCGCCTGGGGCATTGTTTCCATCGTTCTCATGGTCGCCGCCGGAGAAGGTCTTCGCGTGGGCCAGCGCAAAGTCGCCGAGAACTTCTCGCGCGACGTCATGGTCGTCTTCGCCGGACGCACCTCCATGCAGGCCGGCGGCACGCGCGCCGGACGTCGCATCATCTTCGAAGACTCCGACATCCCCATCGTCCAGCGCGATTCCCCTAATTGCCGCCACGTCATCCCCGAACTCGGCCAGGGCAACATTCAGGCGCGCAGTTCCTATAACAGCGCCTCGCCGCTCATCACCGGTTCTTATCCCGAGTTCTCCGAAATCCGTAGCATCGGCGTCGCCGAAGGCCGCTGGTACAACTGGCAGGACGTCACCGAGGAACGCCGCGTCGCTTTCCTCGGCTCAGAGATTCGCAAGCAGCTCTTTCCCGGTCGCCCCGCCGTTGGAGAGA